>Ga0194123_10000077_pt1 | contig 188862 bp, 201 predicted proteins | sample TA2MahsurfametaG_5_FD_155479 | JGI IMG/M metagenome (GOLD analysis project Ga0194123, IMG submission 155479) | Freshwater microbial communities from Lake Tanganyika, Tanzania - TA2015023 Mahale A surface | ecosystem: Environmental > Aquatic > Freshwater > Lake | place: Tanzania: Lake...
TGAGAAGTCCTCTGTTTTTTACCCGACCACCTCATATCTATCAGCATACATATAATGTAATTGAAGAACATCACCAATTATAGGTTTATATCCTGCTTTTTTAGACATTTTAACAACATCTTGGTTAATAGTATCCTCCGAATGTGCCGCATAATCGTTTAATGTCTTCAATAACATCATATTACCTCTCATACCAACAAATTCCACCATTCCCCTACCGTCTTTTATAAGGTTGTCATTATCATCAACTCTCCATATTTGTTTTAGTTTATCACCCACATTAAATGGTGGATTTTGTTTATTATTACCACCATATAACAAAAGTGCTTCTGTTTCTAATTCCTTTTTTGTTTTTATATTTTTCATATCTTTATATATATTTGCACTTAAAATAACTGTTATGACCACACTCTCCTTTCTCAATGCAACAACACATGTTACCCCTCTGCACTCAGTTGTAACACTTAAGAGTTAATCTTAATTGTATCACTACAAAACGTCTACCTAAACTCGCCTTTCTAAGTCAAAGAGTTTGCTGTTTTTGGTCTATCTTGTTGTTACAACTGCCTGACTTATGTCAGTTAAGTGCATTAGGATTAGTAGTCAGGACAGGATTCGAACCTGTATGATAGTAAACCATTCCTTTTATCTATCTGTCTGTTAACTAGCGTCTACCAATTCCGCCACCTGACTAAAATTCTAATTCTACGCTTACTACTTGTCTTGTCCTATGAATTAGTAACAGTCTTCATTGTAGTCAGGATAGAAACAAATCTATCCTGACTTGAGGATGAGAAGTCCTCTGTGTTGTTTTATTTCATCCTAACTCTCGTTAAGGTCTATTCCTTTCTCAAGGGAACAACATTTTATTCTTTATAACCAATATGTCAATGAACTAATTTTCTTTTACAAAGTTAAAAATAAAAAACCGAATTGTCAAATATTTTTTAAAAACCGAATTTATTTTCATCTTCAGTCAAAAAATAACAATCTTTTAATTCGTAGATTACCCCATTTGTAGACTCAATAAGGATTTGTGGTTGAAGTGCGATGTATCTTTTTTCACCACTTAATACAGGTTTTTCCAAAGTTTTTGTACCTTTAACGGAATGATCCGCAATATACGACAAAGAATTTTGTGTATCTTCATCGAAAATAAATGATGTATTAACTTTTACTGATTTAACTATACCTTTGGTTCTACCGTATTTACTCTTATAGATAAATTCTTTACCTACATATAAATCATTAAATGATGTTTGGATTGTCTCCATTATTTTTTCTATGTTTTAATTTTCTACTATATAAATTTTTAGGTGTTTCCGATCTAGAAACAAAACGACCATCAAAAAAACCATCTTCAACTTGTTGTTGACGTATCTGTGTTCTCTTCATTTTATGTTGATCATATTTTTTCATTTCAAATTACTATAAATTTTAAAAGTCATAAAAAATAAATCTATATATAAGAAATTTTTACTAAAATTAATACTAAATAATGAATTATCAAAATATCTGTCAAAAATAAATCCATCGTAGTGAAATAAATGTAGGACGAATCCATTCCAAGTACTCCATTCGCTACAAAAAAATATAATATTATTTATTTTCATCTTCTACATTTAATTCACATTTAATTTTATTAGATGAATTATCCTTTCTGTGTGTAAAATGTGTATGAGAATCAACTGTCATAGTATTTCTATTAGGATTTTTCTTCCACCTTTCGTGTCTTATAACTTGTACCATATCAAACGCCATCCTACAACTATCATCAACAGATGGATGATGAATACCCCAAGAACCATTACTATTCATAGTTGTATCGTTTATTAAAACATTACGAGGTTGTATCAACATCATATCTACATTATCCCTCAATCTATGATACTTAGAATAATCTGTACTTAATTTAACTTCTTTAATTGGTTTCCATTCTTTTTCTTCACACCAATGTCCAGTTTCTTTACTTACAGAACCATTAATTAATGCCTTACCATCTTTAATTTCTAATATTTCACCTTGTGACGTTCTATCACCAACTTCAGGATCTTTAACAGGTCTACACACTTCTTCCAAATATCTTTCAAATGTTGGGTGATCTTTAATTACAGTAAATTGACCGATACCTACCCTAGAATAAAAATCTAATGCCTGTTGAACCAACCAAAGTTGTTCGTCTGTTAATTCTAATCTATTCATCTTTTTTATTTTTTAAATATTGTTTCGTATACTCATATGTGGATTCAAATGAAAAACATATAGGGTTATCATTCTCATCTTTCGCACCATACGCCTTCATTGAATCCGCGTCGTGAATTAATTTACCTGATGTATCATATACAGGCAATCTACTCCAATCTCTAGTACCCCAATCACTATCAAACATAAACCAATTAATCCAATCAACACCTTCTTCTGTGTAATGTGAAGATAAAATACTATCTAACATCCTAGATACACCTTCTTCTAACTTATATTTACCTTCTAAAAAATCAAATCCCATTTGGTATAATTCTGTAAAGTCTTCATTTAACTTTTTGTAAGACATTAATATACTTAAAAATTCTTCGTATGTCATAATAATTTCGTTTTTAATATTATTTTTTCATTACCTTCCTTATTTCTTTCTATGGATTCAATAACTAAACCTTTTAAGTCTTCGTGTATATATTCCATATCCATCCCAACACTAATATAAGGACCACCAGATGGATCAATCGCATCGTAATTTAAAAAATTACCTTCATCGTCCACATTGAATAGATATCTGTAGTAATCACCACCCTTCATTTCGAAAGAATCACCTTCCCTAATGAAAAGTATTTCGTTACTGTATCTGTTTATAAATCTATATTCCAATTTCATTTGTTTTTTCTACTATTTCGTATGTTAATTCAAAAATATCTGGTTTGCAAGGATAAAATTCGCCTTTAACTCCTTTGATGACATAATCACCCCAAGACAATTCCATTTCACCTTCTAACGTATTAATGAAATGTTTTAAATCATTTTCATCGCCGCCTATTATTAAGTTATCACCTAACATTTCATAAACTTGTTCAATGTTATCAGATACCCATTGTACCGCTTCAATTTCTACTGGTTTTTTTCTATATTTCATTTTATCTATTTTTAAATTTTTCATATTCTTCATCACAAAGAGTTCTGTGCCAACCAAGATCTGTTCTTAATTTACCAGGTTTTCCCGTTTCTTCACATATCTCATAACTCTTTCTTTCTGCCTCAATTATTCTATTAAAGATTTCATCAGTTCCACCATTAATATAAAATCTAAGTCCACCAAATTTTTCTTTAACTTGACAGGTTTGTTTATCCCAACCTAAAGATATTAAATCTTCAATTAATTCTTTTATCAATTCAAACCAACCATTATTTACATCAAAAAAGTTACAATCAGTAATGGGTTGTCTATCCGAATAAAAACCGTTTTCTAATCCCCCAATGGAAACTAAAAATTCATTCATTTGTTCATTAGTCATCATATTTTTTTATTTAAAGTTAATAATTTTATTTATCTTTGTCAAATCCATCTAAATTATCGTATAATCCGTTTTCTTGATCTTTCTTCATCATTTCAGATAAATAAAATTCTTGATTCTTTTTTAAATCTATACCGTGTTTTATACCAGAGATAAAATCATCTTCCTCCCAACCAAAAGAACCTTCAGACAAGAAAAGTCCTAAAACAATTCCTATCTCATTCCCTATATCGGAAGAATCTCCATTATCGTATGGTAGGTTAGATAACCTTTCAGAAATTTCTTTACAGACTAATAAAAAATCACTCATATCTTAATTAAAATTTCTTCCACAATAAATCATAGAATTAATTTTTTCTTTTTCCAAAAAATTAATATACTTTATTATTTTTTTTAATGTTTTCATATTAAACAATTAATTTATCTATTATAATACCCCTATCATTTAATTCTTCAATTAAACATTCTAAAAATGAATCAACACCGTCATATGGGGTTGGTTTTTCACCTTTTTCTTCCATATCCTCAAATTTATAATATAATTTTTTTTTAGTATTATAAACCATTTCCCACAATACCATTGCCATATCGGTGGATTTATTAAATCTTTCGAATTCCATTCTATCATCGAAATCTGTTAAATCAAATTCTAAATTTGCCTTACTCATATATTTTTATTTTGTTTTTTTAATATTTCTTTATAATGTTGGTAGTTATTTACAACTTCAGACATTTTTTCGGGGTCATTATTTTCTATTATTTCTTCACCCATTTTATCTAAAATCCTTTCAATTTCCTTAACAATTTCAATTGATTTTTTAATAAAAATACTAATTTTTAATTTTAAAGTAAATAACCCGCATCAATTATTTTATATGTCGTTTTTAATATTTCTTTACCTTTTTTTTGTTCTTCCAATTTTTTATCTAACTCTATCCTTTCCAATGCGAGAGATTCACTACTAAATGAACCACAAAACATATTTTCCCACCTTATTTCAGATTTACTTTGTAAAAAACTTCTACGAGTTATTAAATAACCTTTTTGTGGTATATATTTTGTCTCACCATCCTTTAATTCCTCAATTTTAATTCTATAGTAACTCATCACTTAAAAATTTTAATATCTTTTCTTTTAAACCTAATTGTTTTATTCCTTCATTATACGGTCTTTTACAAAGTACAAAATTATCTAACCCCCAATCTTTCCATCCTTCACCATTCTTACCTAAATCTAAATCATCAATGGCAACCCAATGAGTTATTTCGGGGTGATCGTGTAGATACTGATTAATTTCAAGAACTCTAGTTTGTTCTGAATCCCATCTCGGTGACCATATAAATGTGTTACTGTGTGCAGTACAATTTTGTATCATTGGGGTTAAATCAATAGGTTGTTTAATACCTCTTGTTTCGTACATTTCCTTCATTTGTTCCAATGTACCCCATCTTTTCCAATCAGAACTAATAACTAATTCACAACCAGTTTCTTCAATAATATTATTAAGAACTTTAACCGCCTTTTCATCAAAACTATCCATTCTGATATCTAAAGGAGTTTCAGTATTTGAATCATAACCTTTTTTCTTATATCGTCCACCCCATTGTTGGGATAAACATATCACTCCATCGTGATCTAAAAATATTACTTTCATATTAAACTGTATGTTCTATTTGTACTCTTACACAATCTTGTGGTAATCTATTTAAGTGTAAGTAATTATTTATGTAACCCATAATGTTGGCACTACCAATTGCGTTTGCCGAATGAGTTACCACCCTAACAACTGGTTTACCATCCATCCATTGATTAACCAACCATTTGGCACAATCATATCCAGTTTTTTCGGTGATGTTATCGTAATTAATCGTATAGTTTTTAACTACACCATAATGCCATTCCTGCATTGCCGAATCACCTAAATCGTGATCCAATGAAATTAATTCAATATTCTTTAGTCCTAATGAATTTACTTTTTGGACAAATTCTTCATAGGAACGTACAACTGTCCATTCCTCAAAACCATCAATCCATTCATTATTAGGACTAACAGGTGTCCTAATGTCATCTAAATATATTCTATACTTATTCATAAATTTATTTTATTATCTAAACAATATTTTATTATATACTCTCTTAAATTAATAATAGATTCTTTAAAATCAACCTTATCAAAATCACCTTCCCACCTTTCAGCCCTTTTATCATCTTCTAATAATTCAAAACAACTTTTATTAATTTCAGAAATAAGTTGTTTTAAAATTATAGTTTGATCATTTTTTTGTTTATACTCGACAACCTCATCTTCTAAATCTTTACAATAATCAATTAATTCAACTACTTCTGGTTCTTCCATAAGTGAATTGTTCGTTTTGAATATTTGATTTATTGATTTCATAAAAATTCTATTTCATTGGTTATCATGTCCCACTCAACATTAACTGGTTTGTTTCTAAATTCATATCTACCATTTAATACTGCCGCATTAATATAATGAGTGTTACCATCGAATACATAACCATACCCTTCGTGAATATGCCCAAACACATGTATTTTAGGTTTTATTTCTTCCACCACTTTTAATAGTTCCTCACAACCAACATTTAAATTATCATAATACACATAATCTAATTTACCGTATGGTGGACCGTGTGTAATTAAAATATCGGTATCACGTGGAATCATATCCCACTTCTCTTTAATTTTTTCACCTCTAGGTAGATTAAATGCCCAACTACGGAACTCAGGTTGCCAAGGTGAACCATAAATAACTAATTGTTGATCTTCTTGATCCCAAAGATCAATTCTTTCATCTTGAAGATACTCAACAGTTTTATAACCTGTTAATTTCCCTTTAATATTATCGTGATTATCTTGAAAACCAAAATCGTGATTACCCGCAATAAATATTTTGGTATCGTAATTATTTATTTCATCATACCACCTAATAAAATTTTCTATTTCAGTAATATAACCTCTACTAGATATATCACCACTACAAATTAGAATATCCCCACCAGTTAGAAAATCTTTTATCTGTAAATGTTTAGTGTGGGTATCACTAATAAATGTAATTTTCTTTTTCATATTCTTCTAAGTATTAAACATCCGTCAGAATCTAATTTCACCATCATAAAGATTATACCACCCTTATTTTTCTTAATTAGTTTCATTTTTAACTTTTTCTAATTCTTCTTTAAGTAAATCAACTTCATATTCCCATTTTTCCATATCAAATAAATGGTCATTGTATTGACATCTTTTTACATTGAACTGAGCCATGTATAAGTCACGTTCAATGTCCTCTACTGTTCTTTTATACATAATATTTTAATTAAAAAATCCTCCCCACATTAAAATAGATACATAAATAAAAACGGCAATTAAAACAACCCAAAAATTATGAGGAGTTCTTTCTTTACCATGTAAATGTGCGGCAGACAATAAACCTAAAGAAAATAATACTAAAATAATGATTTGTGGTGTTCCCATAATGTTTTTTTACAAAAATAAGAACAATAAATCAAAAAAACAAATATTTTTTAAATAGTTTCTAATTTAACTTGTGTAAGACTACTTACTAAACTTTCAGTAAGAGTTATTTGATATTGGTTCGATGGTTGTATGATTACACTTCTTTTATTGCCACCAAAAGTTATATCTATTTCTTCTTTTTTAATCGGGGGTATAGGGAACTCTAATTTAAACGGTGATTTCTCACCAGTAGGGTACGTTATTTCACTATCTTTCGCATTTGGGATGAAATCGAATTCTGCGTCTAATTGATCACTTTTTTCTTTTATACCTAATTTAAAAAATTTATGGATATTTAATTTTAAACTACCCATACCCATCTTTATTATTGTACCTTCATTTTTAACATATATTGTAGAGCTAAATGGTATGTTTTTTTGTACCAAATTATTTGAATCTAAACTGATGTCTATATCATAACCTAAAATGTTACCGTTTGTTTTTTTAATTACAAATAGTGGTTGTGACTTTATTGTTGCAACACCAGATAACCCTATTAAACTACTTGAAATATTGTACGTGTATAAATTACTAATAGTTAAAATTACATCATTATCTTTTATTTTATCCCAGACAATGTTTAATCTTTCATCTATTAAACTACTATCAACAAAATCCGATACTTTATGTTTAAAAGTTATTGATCCTATATGGTTTAATATTTTTTGCACTATATTAAAATTAATCATCATTTGAACATTATTAGTTTTTTCAATGACATTGTCCTGTTCATTTATAATTTTAAATATTTTATCACTAAATTTTTGTTTTATGGAAGATAAATGTCTTTTGTTACTTTCATTTATTTTTGGTGGAGTATTAGAAATTTCTATAAATGAAGAAAATAAAGTGCTTTCGTTTGTAACTTCAATTTTTTTACTTCCTTTAGTTAAAGAACCGTACAAAATTTTTTCATTTTCAGGAATACTTACATTAAATGACATATATGAAGGTATAGGAATTTCGTATTCAAAATCTAATTTAATGTATTCATTTAAATCTATCGGTATATCAATGTAATCGCCTTTAGTAATGTGTAAAATATTACTACTACCCATACTTAATTTAAAATCAAACATTGAAACTACATCTCCGTATAAAGCATAATCTGTTATTACACAATTAAAAATATTATCTACTAATTCTATTTTTGCTTTACATTCACTCTCCACTCTAATTGTCGCAATTCTTTTAACACCATTATTTATGGCAATCTTCATACTTATATATACATTTCCTTGACTTGTACCTTCTTTAGTGACACCATATTTTATAGAAAAATCATCTACTTCTAACATAATATCCCAAGATAAAAAATTTGTCCAGTCAAGCACTTTATTTCTAGCGTATCTTTTTGCCTTACCCAATAAATCCCACCATTTAGGCTTTTCCTCATCAAATTTAACAAATTCACTCATTATCCAAGCATATTCATGTGGTTTTAAAAAATCAAAAGATTCTTGCACAATATTACCCATTAATGATAGCATAAAATTAGGATCTGGCGGTGAAGGAGGGGGTGGTAATTTATAAGTTAAATCATCTTCTACAATAGTTATTGATGTGTCATTAAGTATACTTATTTTTCTATTCGGATTTTGTTCTTTTTGTTTTTTAGTCTTTTGTTCTTTTTGTTTTTTAGTGTCACAATTTTTTTTATACCATAAAAAGTTCTTTGTTGTAAAATCATGCTTTCTTAAATGTTCTATATATGCATCTTCACATTTAATATCCCTAATATATTTTCCATCGGCACAACAATTGCACATCTTATCTATTTGATCATCTCTTTTTATAAGAGGTGGAAAATTTCCATTACTTTTTTTTAAATTTTTTTGTGTCCAACCCTTTGTACCATAACTTCTATTATCAGAATATTTAATATCTTTACAATAAATAACATTTAAAATAGAAGATACCATATCCTGATTTTCTAAAATTGTTTTATATTCTCTTAAAATTTTTTTAATAGTCTTTCTCATTTTGGTACAATAATTGTTTTTTATTAAATATAATAACCAATATAATATAAATATAAAAAAACCCCTAAAAATTTAGGGGTTTCTTTTTTTTTTAATAACCAACTGATTTATTACTTCTTTTTTACTTTTGAAGTTGCTTCTACTGAAGTACTATCACTAGTAGTTGCGTTAGAAGTTGCTTCTGTAGTTGCCTCAGTAGCCGTACCTGCATCTGTTGCTGGTGCAGTCGCATCTGTTGAGTTACCTCCGCAAGACACCAACGTTGCCATTACGGTTAAGATTAAAAAAATTCTTTTCATTTTAAAAAAATTTAATTTATTTGTTATTAAGGCTTTTCACCCATCGGAGATTATAAGTATCTCTAACTTTTTTATTTAATACAAATATAGGATAAAAATTTTAAATGTCAAAATAATTATACACATTTAGTTAAAATTTTAACATTTTTTTAATTATTCATCTTTATATTTATTCTTTAGATACTCTGACCAATAAGATTGTTTTCTTCCATTAATAAAGAACCAACCCAAATTTAGTTCAAACCACTTAACAAATTTATCAAACATAATCATAATTATAAAACTTATTGTTAAAATAAAATATATAAAATATGGTAATAAAGGTATCCAACTAATAACTCTACCGTACCACTTTAAACTTTCTTTCATTACACCAAACAAAATTAAAGTATATTGTATAAATAACAAAAGAAAAATAAAAATAACTGTAAATACTATTCCGATAATTTCAAACATAACTAATCCTTTACCAATCTTTTATGAACTTTACTTTCATTCGTTATTACTTTTTTTTGTGATGATGGGGATTCACCCAAACCATTCGCCATCCAAGATTTGATTTCCATTTCTTGTAGAAAGTCAGAAACATTAGGTATAAACTTTTTACCGTAATCTTCTAATATATGATATTCACATATATCTTTAACGGATACTATTTTACCATCTGAATTTGTAATATATTCACCGAAAATTGGTATCATTACTTCAAATATAAAAAACATATTATGTGTCAACGCCCTATGTCTGTTATCACTAAAATATTTTTTAGAAGAATCCATTTTATTATGAAGTGGTAAATAATCTTCTTCTTTTCCTCCCCAAAATTTAACGGATGACTTTGAATGTACTAAAGGATTCGCCATTATTTTATTCTGATTTAAAGGTTATCTAATCAAATCACATTTCTCACAAACCTCATAGTCTGCACCATTATCTCTTCTATAGACCCATTTATACTTGTGAATACAAAGTATATGTTGGTGAAAGAATTTCTTTACTGCTAACCAAATATTTCCTACCATCTTATTCTGATTTAGAATTTACTTCACCAACTTCCTCTTCATCGTCATCAACTTCACCCCAATATTCTTCCATCATAATTGTGCTAACAGTTAATTCTTGTTCACCATTCATATTATACTAAATCCTACCAGTAGTACCACCATTGTTCCAATTGTACGCAACACCAGAATTATCTATAATATCAAATAATGTGTCCCAATGATCAATTAGATTTAATTCACCTTCCCTATTAGGGTAGACTGAAATAAAAGAAAACGAATCAAAGGAATCTCCTCCACCTTCGAACTCGATTTCAACTGAATCGTTTTGTGGATCAAAATCAGGATACCCACCTTTAATCATTTCAATAAAATTATTTTTTATTCCCATAACTTTTATTTTTATTTATTGTTTTATTTAAACGGATAACAATCTGTTATCATTTCATATTTTACATTCGCAATTCTTCTAACTCTCGATATCGGAAAATTAAAATCTTCAGTTTCTATTGCTTCTTCACATGAATAATACATAGATTCTTGCCTATCAGTAATATAATTCCATTTACCTTGATTTTTCCAATCTTCAAAAAGGCATCTTAATTCTTCTTCATTCATAGATTCTATTTCTTCTGGTTTAGTATAAGAATCTTCAGTAGTTTCACTTAATACCCATTTTTTAATCTCATCAATATTTTCATCACCATTAACTTGATAGGCTGGATCACCAATATTTTCATCTTTTAAAGTTTCTTCATCTTCAGTATAAATTCCATTCCATATTAATGCAGTACCACAATTTGTTTCAAATTCATCATACCATTTACAAATTATTTTAACATCTGAAAATTCATCTATACATAAACTATATAATTTAATAAGAAATCCATCAGGTATGTAATAAGGAGACTCAATTCTAATATCATCATCAATACCTAATTCAATCCACTTAGTCCCAACATTATCATATAACCAACCAATTTTAACCCCTACATCAGTTATAGGGTATTCTGTCTCACCATTGTTATACGGTTTTTTCAATTCTTCTTCACTATAAAATGTTTTAACAACTGTTGTAGTTTCTTTACCATACTCTGATTTAGGCATGTTTTCAATCATACTACAAATTTTGTTCATTGACTCTAAAGGTTCAATTGTAACTCTGGAATATATAAAATTCGCCATTATTTTAATTTTTATCTATATTTATTTGAAACCACATAGTCTTCTAATTCAGGTGGGCAATAATCTACAATACATTTTTTCCACCATTATATGATACGTAGTTTAATTTTTTTGACCATAACTTTCATATTTTAAAACTTTTTTGAAGAAGTCCAACCAAAATATATATGAAGGGTAAAGTATTAACCAACTTATTATTAACGCAGGAATAAACACATAATAATTTTTTGTGCCCATATCTAAGGCAATAGTCAATGCAGCAAATCCAATTCCTGAAACTATTCCCGATAAAATCATAATTAGAGTTTCGAGTAAAATTTTTTTCATAGTAATGTATTATTTTTTGTTATTATAATATTCGTCATAATCAACTCTTTCGACGCAGACGTATACATCTTGAAACCAACCAAATACACATTCATCATAAATTTTACTTGGTTTGAACTCATCCCAATTAAAATTAGGAATTGTATCGTAATATGATTCGTTTGGGAAACGTACTCTTACCATTTTAGTTAGGATTATTTTTCACATAATCAACCATTAAATTCGCTAGATACTTCATATTTCTTCTGAGTTCTATTTCTCTAACTTGTTCTTCGGCAGTTAATCTTTTATGATTACTTTTACCTCTTCTATTTGAATCTAACCTATCTTCAAATAGTCTTTCATAATATTCTTCTGGTGGCATAGTCTTTTAATTTAAAACAAATATAATAACTATTTTTTAATAAAACAAATATTTTCTAAAAAATCTTGTCAGTCCCACAATGAAATCTCTATGGTAATGTTTACCCTCAAACCTCCACCATAATCTTATTTTATCTAACATATTAATATTTATAAGGTTTTAAAAAACTAATTACATATCCATAAAAGTAAATGTAATTCACATACCCCTCTTTTTGACTAAATGTTAATCTATTTGAGATAGATAAACCGTACCCAAATATTCTGAACCAAAAAAGTCCATTTCCTTTATACCAACTAAATTTTTTTTTCATATTAAATCATTAAAAATTGTTTCCATTCTTCTTTAATTATACCATTCATTCTTTCTATGAATTGGATGTATGTTGGTGCAAATGGTTTTCTTAAAAATCCCATTCCCACCTCTTCTGGTGTTCTATCATCCTTTTTAAGATTACATACACCACAACAAGTAACTAAATTCTTCCAAGTATTGTCACCACCTTTAGATTTAGGTATTACGTGATCGATTGTTAAATTTTTATTTGTTCCACAATAAACACATTTATGTCCATCTCTCCTAAAAATATTATATCTACTTAAAGGAACTTTTTTAAAGGGGGTATAGATAAATCTATTCAACCTAATAACAGATGGTCTAGTGAAGTTTTTAAAACTGGATACAATAGGGTTTGTCTCATCAGAATAAACTATTTCTGCCTTACCTTTATAGACTAACTTAAAACCCCTTTTAAGTGTGGTTACATTTAATGGGGTATAGTCATTATTTAAAACTAATACCTTTTCCATAAAACTTTATTTTTTTTATTATAAATGGGATTGTAACATATCCCTACAATACATTTCTAAATTTGGGTACTGATTTAATACTTCTTTGTTTAAAATCATACCACCACTAAACTCTAATTCAGATTTAACAACATGAGTTTGATTAAATTCATCATTCAATAATTGATTATAAATTCTAACCCTTTTCGTGTTAAATAAATCTGTTTCTTCACCTAATTTGTAATCAGGCGCCCCAAAGTAACCAAAAGACGCATAAGGGTGATCTTTTAAAATATTTTTTATTTCACTTACTAATAGTGAGAATATTTTAAAAGGAATATTTTCTTTAGTTTGATAACTATATTTGTCATAAAAATTTTGTCCTCTATCTGCCAATTTTTGTTGTCTAACATAAAAATCAGTATTTAGTTTAGGGAAAAAAGAAATAAGGAAATAATCGTATTCATATTCCTCTATATGTACAATATACTTATATTTAGGAGTATGGAAAGTATAAACTCTTAATTTTTTATATTTACTATCGGACTTAGGTTTTTCTGTTTGAACGTACCTCCAACCAAATTTATCTCTAAGTTCATCAGATTGTTCCTGAGAAAATTTAATTTCGTTTAATATTCTTTTAATTCTTTTCTGTAACATAATTTCTTTTCACCTTTACCTTTTCATTATATTCTGGTGAATCGAAATCAACTAAATCCCACTTACCATAAAACTTTGGGTTTGTCATAGGACAAGTCTTAGATTCCATAAGTTCTTCGTTAAACTTATCTGACATCTCTTTTGTATAATTTACGACAAATGGAAGTTTTGAGTTCATAATCTTTTTATTTATAATGTAAATTTAAAAAAAAGTTTCGATTCTGCCAAATTTTTTATTATAAATATTTGTTAAAAAATAAAAAGTCCCGAATATTCGGGACTTTTAAAAGGGTCGATAGGATCACTATCTACTTCCACCACTTTATTTTTTTTTAAGGAATAAAGAAACCTAGTGAACCCTCTGCACTCAGGTATACACTATGAAGTTTGTGATAACTCACATATATACAAAAAGTATTCTTTTAAGTAATCTTCTAATTCTTCCATTGAACTAAAAGATTCTATACTACCATCATAGTTTCTAAATTGGTATTCATTGTTAAATACTCTAGTATCACCAAGTAATCCTTTTACCCATTCTGTATTTCCCATAATAAAGTTTTTTGTTACTATACAGGTTCTCATGTCTGTATCAGAATCATTCACATTCTTGAAAGAGAATTGTTGAGCAATGTCTCTTGTCGTTACAACTGTCTACTCTTGAGAAGTAGAAATGGTGCAAAAAAAAAGGGTTAAATCAGGTGTTCTTCCTTTATCCGATGTTCGTCCTTTGGACTCCTGCAAGTAAATCCTCATGGTTAGATGATCGCATTATTTAATTTAACCCATCGTGGAGATGGAGGGAGTCGCTATAATCAATAATTTTCATTATTGTCTGGACTATATCATCATCTACTAAAGATGTCGGACGCTCTAGTTGGTATTACATTATATCGCTATAATCCCCAATAGTCTCTGAACCTTCCTACTCTGTAGGCTTGGCTGCTGATTGGCATATCTTAAAAAGACTTAGCGTTCCAGCAATTCATCCGATTTTTAACTTACTGTCACCAATAAGTGGGTCCGCACTCAAACCCTCGTCCAACCAAATCGACATTAGAAATTCATTCACAAGCTTAGTTCATTTTTCTAAACAAACAAAATATTTGGTTTTATTTATAACATGGTTATCCAACAACCCTGTTTCATCAATTGTTTAAAGAGTATTAACGATCAACTCTATTTTTACACCTTTCTGTTTCTAGGTAAGTGTGACCCACCGATTAAACCAATTCGATTGATTCCATCTCTTCAACCATCGCTGAGCGAGTGATAGAAGTTGGGATACTCATGATATCCTCTACGTTGTATGCGTTTGCATTTATATTTTGATAGGTAATTTACGAGTTTCCATCTAACTCGGCTTGCATCATTTCGAACTCAACCTTTGATTGTCAAATCCAAAACCATCCCCAAATTTCAAAGAACTTTTTTTTATTTTATCTTTGGTGTATAATATTCTATCTAACCATTCGTTTTCAGTGTGAGTATTTTTTTGTTCCTCATACTTAATATTTTCATAAACTTTTTTAGATAAACTCATTTGTTACACCAATTATATCTACAAATATATATATTATTTTCCAAAAAAACAAATATTTATAATAAAATGTCATTAAAATTTTTAAATATAATAAACGAAGAAAAAGAAAGTTGTAAATATCAGATTCGCGATATAGGTGGTGATGTATACTATAAAAAATGTAAAAGTAATAAAAAATGGATTTTTACTGATGAAGTAGACTTCTTAAAGAACTCTAAAAAATCCAATATAGAAAAATGGGAAAAACCTAAAGAAAAAAAATCTAAAATTAGACAATTAGATATACCACAAAAAAAAGGAAACAAATTAGAATATTTAAAAATCTATTATACTAATTTGTCTCCAGATGACTATGAAATAAAAATAGAGGGTGACAAAATTATAATTCTTCCGTCTTAATTTTTAAATCTTTAAAAGAATCACCATCAAATAAATTATTTTTAAGTAAATCAAATACATCAGTTATTAGTTTACCTTGTGATTCATATTCTAACCCTTCACAGACCATTTTTGTAACCATAACCAAACCATTAGTCATTATAGATAATAATTCTAATTTTGTTGGGCAGGAATTACTATCCATTTCAAAATTTAAATAAAGTCTACCATCTTCTTTTACTTCTGATACGATGGTGATATTTTTTTTACCTTCCATTTATACTAATTCTTCTAAAATACCAATGACTTCACTCAAAACTAATAAAACTGTTGCAGCAATTAAATTAAAAGGTATAAAACAATAACCAACTATTCTAACACCTGACTTAATAAAGGAAATTATCTGATGCCACTTTTGGTTGGGCATTTTTTCTATATCCTTATTTTTTGTAAAATCTTCTCCTAAATTAGGGTTAATTAATGGATTTTTTTTACCTGTCAATTCTTCATAGTACGGATTTAATTGTCCAGTTTGTGGATCGTGTGTCGGTATTTCAAATTTGGTTTTCCAATTAGATGATTCATCATCTTCCATATTAGAAGCAATTTCAATATTACTTAAAACTACACCTACATTTTCATAATTAGGGACAGGCGTATTAAGTAATTCTTCTGATAAGACATCAGATAATCTTTTTACGTCTTCACTAATAAATTCTAATCTCCTTTTATATTCTTTTTCTTTTTTCATAAAGGTTGTTTTTTTTGTATCTTAAACATCATCATAGTAATTTCTTCAGAATTTAACCAACCTTCAACATCTAAACTACCATCATTAACTGGAAACCCCACTTCAAATGTTTTAATACCATCACCATATAATCCATTACCACCACCAACGACAGAAACAAAATACCCATTATCAAAGTCTAATGTTGCTTGAACCGCACCCTCCATAAATGTATTCGGATGACTTTTAAATGTTAAATCCTCAAATGTTTTTAGTTCTTTTGGATACAATTGTTTAATAAAATTAAAATCATATCCCATTTCATCATTTAGAATACTAAATTTTTCGTAGTTAGGTCTACCACTCAAATAGTTCAATAATTTTTGCGTCAGTTTTTCCATATCACAAATATAATAAAATAATTTTAATAAAAAAAATTATTTATCGTTTTCTTTATATAATTTTAAAAGTCTTTCTCTGGCATGTACACAATAATCCTCAACTAAATCGATTCCAATATATTGTCTACCCATTTTATAGGCTGCGTATGGTGTTGTACCTGTACCTGAAAAATTATCTAACACAATATCATTAGGTTTTGAATATAAATCAATAAAGTAATTCGCAAACTCTGTTGAGAATGTTGCCTCATGTCCTTCTACTTTACCATCATTATTTTTGGCTTCAATAAAATTGTAGTAGGTATTAAAGTATTTCTGTCCCGTTTTAGATAAAGATGAAACTATTTTGTTTGCACTAAAATTAGGTGTCTTTGCAAATATATAAACCATCTCTACAATTCTAGTCATTCTATTAGGATGCCCACTTAAAGGTACACAAGATTTCTTTTTCCAAGACGCAGTATCATATATCTCTAAAGAAGTATTTTCAAATACCTCATTAATTAAAATATATGGTAACGAAGGATTAAATGTTGTATAACTATAATTAAACGCAATTACCCCATCATCGGTTAAAATCCTTTCATATTCTTTAAAAACATCAACTAACCAACTAATGTATTCTTTAACTGGTTGATTATCCTTAATTAAATCTTTGGCTCCTGGATATTTATGATTATCTTTTCTAATCGATGCTAAATATGGAGGAGATGTAAGAATTAAATTAATACTCTTATCTTCAATTTTTTTCATCGTTTCAACAGTATCCCCACAATATATCTGATTAGTTAATAACCCAACATTGTTTGATTCCGATACGGTTTCTAAAACCACATCATCTACGATATTTTCTTCTTTTTCTATCGTTATTTCACGCATGGTTTTTTCTGCAAACAATAATAATTGTCCAAATTTTCTTTTCTTTGGAATTCTTCCCATAATTATAAAAATGAATGTTTAAATAAATCTAACTGTGTCCCTACTGATGGTAACTGATTTTTGTTCTCACCATAATTCATAATGAGTAATTCTTCACCCATATTTTGTTTTACGCCACTTTTAGCTGCGGCAGCTTTGGCAAATTCTTTCATTTCCCATACATATTCTGTTTTAGGAAACCACTCCCTAAGTAGAGGAAAATCATAATAACTTAAAGAAAATTTACCTTTAATATTTTTTAATACGTTTGCCAATCTTTCGTGATCGTTCCTATCAAAATCGTGATTAGAATAATAATTTTCAGTTTTCCAATAAGGTGGATCTACATAAAAATAAGTTTTTTCGGAATCGTATTTTTGTATTACATCACTAAAATCTAAATTTTCTACAAATGTAATCCTATCGAAATGTTCTCTATATTTCTTATCTTTAAGTTTATCTAAAAATATTAATACCTTACATCTATACTTACCTTTATAATCCATATAGTTAGATGTTTCTGGTTTAGAACCTGAAAATATCTGAGTTAGGACATAAACATATTTTGCGGCAATTTCATATTTATTTTCTTCTGTGATAACAATACCAGAAGAATTAAATAACTCATTCTGGTATTGTCTAAACATTTCTGAATAAATCTGAGGTGTTTCAGATACCCCTAATTGTTGGCAAGGATATTTAGATATTTCATCCCACAACTGATTATAATCCTTACAACAATCAAATAAATTCGCATTTAAACTATTGAAGTCATTATAAACCACTGTTTTCAAATTAGGATACCTTTTTAAATCCATTCTAAAAAATACCCAAAACATACCACTAAAAGGTTCTACGTATGTTTCTATATCTTTGGAGATAAATGGTTCTATCCATTTAGATATCCTCGCCTTGCCACCAATATAACTTATCATTGTAATTTTCTACTATTTTCAATATGAACTTTTATTCTTTCTACTTTAGTTAGTAAGAAATCTCTATCTTCATCACTAAGATTTACGGTTTCTGACCATTTCATCCCCAAAACACTCATTAACTCCCAATTCTTTTCTTGTGTAGTTAAATTTGGATCTGTGGCTAGTTTATTAATACCGTTACTATTATCTAACTGCATCTTCCTCAATTTGTTTTTGTTCTAAAAGTACAGAAATACTTTCTTTAATCGATAGGTAAGTGTCGATACCGTATTTTCTTAACACACCACTAAATGTATTAACATCTGGTTTAACTATACTAACTTTATCTTTATCCATATCATAAACAATCTGAGCCAAAAGATCATTAACGATATACTCTTTTTGTGTATCCTCTAATTGATCGAATATAGGTTCATTAACCTGAATGATGATGTCATAGTCAGTCATGTACTTCACAATGTCTTGTGACTTACTAACTATACCAAAATCTTTTTTAAGATTGTTATTCGATAAAATTTTAATTTTAAGGAATTTAGGGATAGAACTCTCATCAATGTGTTTTTGAAATAATTCTAATGTGTCTTCAAAGACTTCTTCAAATTTTGCCATAATGTTTTAAATTTTTAATTAATAGTGAACAATAATATTTATTTATTTTCAAAAAATCAAATTTTTAGTGAATTTATTTTTTCTTTTTCATCTTCATCTACATTTGTAGGGATATCTAACCATATTTCTAATAACATATCACCGTTTACATTATCTCTCACAAAACCTTTATTAGGTACCCTTAACATTGTACCCACCTTAGTTCCAGAATTTATTTTAAATCGTATTTTGTTATCCATAGTGTCAACTTCAACTGAATCGTTACCTAATACTAAATCTTTATAAGACAGGTTTATTTTTTGGTGTAAATCCATCCCAACCCTTTTAAATTTTTCGTGTGGGATTTCAACTACGTTAATCAATAAATCACCCTCAACGCCATTCCTAACTGAATTACCCATCCCAAAAACTCTCAACATTTCACCATCCATAATACCTTTAGGTAAATCAAACTCAAACGGGACGTTACTTTGATTTACTCCCTTACCATAACAAGTATCACATTTTTTAGTTATGATTGATCCAGTACCTGAACAATATGGACATTGTATATTACTTTGTATTTGACCAAAAGGTGTATTTTGTGTTTGAGTTACCATACCAATACCATCACAAGTACCACATTTAATTGTTTCGCCACCTTTTCCACCACAAGGTTCACATTTAGATAACTTTTTATAGATTACTTTCTTTTGAACTCCATTATACATTTCTTCTAACGTTAGTTTCACATTAAGTCTAATATCACCACCCTTTATCTTTCTTTTATTCATATTACCATAGAAGGAAGAAAATATGTCATTCATATTCATTCCTGCAAATGGATTTGTTTTACCATCTGCACTACCAAATCTATCGTAATTTAATTTTTTTTCTTTATCAGATAATACCGAATATGCTTCGGCAATACTTTTAAATTTTTCTTCCGCCTCTTTATTATCAGGATTTAAATCTGGATGATATTCTTTAGATAACTTTCTATACGCTTTTTTTATTTCAGATTCATCCGCATTTTTACTAACACCTAAAACTCCATAATAGTCTTTATTCATTATTTTATATTTATTTTTTATAAAGTATAAGTATTTTTATTTAGAAAATAAAGTCGTGCGTTACAGAATTATAATTACACAGAATGGTAAAAAAAGAAAAATACTATATGAAGGTAGTAATGAAAGTAGTGCAAAAGAAAAATATTTTAAAACAAAAGATAAAAATAAAGTTTTATTACCAAAAAAAAATAACGCATATAAGAAGGTAACTCCAGTTATTTATGAGTTACTTTTATTGAAAGAGAAAGAGGAATCTGATACCGATTACTTTGATAGGGATGATTTAGGTAGAACTATACCTATAAAATTGAATAGTGATAAATGGAGTCTGATTCATAAATCAGAATATTTTTATGAGGAAAAATTTAGTGTTTATGGTTATAAAGAAAGAATGGACACTAAAAAAGTATTAAAGTTTTTTATCCTTAATAAAGCCAAAGAAGATAATATTAAACAAATAAATTATATTAATAATAAACTTTTAATACATCAAAATTCTGATTTTGATATTGTGATTTGTAAAAATTCTTACGATACTAAAAGATTATATAAAGTTTTGGTGGAATTTTGTGAAACTAATAAAGTGAAAAATATTCTTTTCACTGGTTCTATTAATAGAAAAAATAGAACTAAAACATATAAAAGGATTGTAGAAAAAACAGGATGGACAATAAATAAAACTTATCGATCATCCACCCGTCCCTAGCTATTCAACACCAACCTGAAACTTATTACTGATATCTTCTATGATATCGTTTAGTCTATCCAATTCATTATTGTCATCAATATAAACAGGGTTAATACATTTTATTTCTTCTTTATCATCAGTAGGTATAAAGAATAATCTCACATCATCCCCTTTATTTTCTAAATATTTTCTTACACTATCACCGTAAGTCTCGATCATTTCTCTATTCCCAAATAGATCTCTTTGTAAATAGAATACTAATATTAAAGGGGTGTATTTATTATTTTGACTTTTAAACTTATCTAAAGAAACATAGTAAACATTTTCAGTTGTTATCCCATATTCTTTACTTAATTCATTTTCATTTTCTAATCTATCTTCTTCTCCGATAGCGTCTTTACATTCAATTGGATTATCGTTATCATCCATAACATAAACTAGATAATGTCTTTCACCTTTTTCTAATTTAATGTTTTTAGTAACAATTTTCATACATATAATTTCTTAACTTTGTTATTATAATCAATGTTACTGAAATTAATTTAAAGTGTAAACATTATAAAATAAAAAAGGGAAGATTTCTCTTCCCTTAAATATTGGTGTCGGAATGGTGGTCCTGTGGTATTTTAAGTGGTATAGTACCCACTCCAATTATTATTAACCCATTCTGGTTCGGGTGTCTTTTTTTTAGTTGAGACGAATCCAACTATCTTTTTTTACTTGTGATAACCAAGAGGTATGTTTTTCGGCCTAAAGTGTGAGAATTTCTCACGTTTAAACTCACCTATGGTCGCCACTTTATAACTTTTTTGGGGTAAAGTGGTAAAACCCGCGTTTAACTGTTTCTAGAATTGTAAAAAATTGCAGAAACCATTCGTTTATTGGACTTAAAGGGAATTTGTTAATTCCCAATCCAGTACACCTAAATAATAATGTGGTATCGGAATCGTTTGACACTTTACCTAACCGTGAGTGGTCCCCCGCTTTCACGGTTTACACCCTTGTAGTTAGGAGGGTTATCGAGCCCTGATCCATGTAGCTTAAATTATAGTTTTAAATTTTGCTGCAATTATTCCTTAACTACCACAAATACTTTTTTCAAAGAACGTCTTATATAGTTATTAAACTATATCTTTCATCATTTACAGTATCCATCAATATGGATTCTGGTGTCATATTCTTACCACCTAATAAGGATTTAAGAATTGACGGACTAAATCCTGATACCAATGCCGTACCTTCTTTATCGAACTCAACTGGAAAGTTACCACCTTTCGCATTTAAATTCCAATAAATAATATCAGGTTTTTTATAACCAGCCTCTTCATACATACTCTCAATCATATTTTGAGAGGTATTACTCCTATATGTAGCCGCATTAAACTGCATATCCGATAAAATCAATATTTTAGTTGGCATCATATCCTCAGATATGTTATTTTTCTTAGCCTGTGTAAGTATTAAACTAAATACTTTTTCTAAATTAGTACTCATACCCCAATCAGCACTAAGTAATTGTTTTAATCTTTGATTTAAACTACCTTTTAAATATTGTAGTTGTGGATCTTCTGAGAATGTAATAAATGCATCTTTAAAGTTTCCTTCACTTCTTTCTGAAATATACATACCCAATGATACTGCCACATCCATACAAGTTAGGTTTGGATTTCCACCCACTTCACAACTCATAGAGCCTGAAACATCTACCACTGGTAATATTCTTTCAGAAGAACCTTCCATAAAATTAGGTAGTGATTCCCATTGTTTATTGTTAACAACATGATCCCCACCATATCTCATAGATTTAATAATATCGTATGGATACACTGCTCCAGCGTTTACCTTAGCAGTCCCTTCGATTAATGCGGTTTTATATTCTTCATATCTAACAGTATCATTTCTTTTAAATGATTTTTGATATCTGGAAGATGCCAAAGAAGGTAATTTAGAGTAATCAATAGATTCCCAATCCTTAGAACACATTTTAGTTTCAACAACATTAGTTAAGTCAACTAACATTTTTCTATATTGTTTAGGTGTCAATTTAAATAGTTTTCTAAGTCTATTCGCATCTTCACCTTTCCTAGGCATCCATTTTGCACATAACCCATTACCGTTAGTCAACGCAGTTTTGATTGTATCAAACATATCATTTTCTAATTCAGTACCTAAAAGGATTAAAATATCATCCCATCTACCAAATTCAGGAATAAGGTTAATATTTTTTTTCAATGTTTGTGGGGAATTGGTAGACAAATATTGTATAATGTCTCTAAAAACTTGTCTTTCACCCGCACCACCTCTAACGTCTCTAACCCAAAAAAGAATTTTTGTGGAAATTAAAGGATTCTCTAAAAATGCTTCACTAAACATTTTAGTTACTTTATCTTTTGATTTTCCTCTCATTGATCCAATAGAGAAAAATAAATCAACACACTTATTAAGTGTTGTTGGATTAGTAACCATACCATTATCAGTTAACGTTACATTTTCTTTTTCAATATTAGTCAATTGTGTTTCCATATCTTTTTCTGTTTCTGAATACAAATTTATATACAATTTTTTAAAAAGTCAAATATTTTTTAAAAAAAATAATTTTTTTTTAATTATCGAATCAAAATACTAATCTCAAATTATCTGGATTACCTATTTCAAGTAAATCATTTACTACTGTTCTGAAAAAATAAGTGAACCCCTCTTCCTCCAATTCTTTTTCACTCATCTTATAATAAGAAGAATCTAAAATTTCATTCAGATAAATATAATTATGTGAATGACCATCAATATCCCATTCATTACTAAGTTCTAAAATTTTTTCAGATACATCATAAGGTAATCCTCTAAGATCACCAGTAATCATATCTCTACTACAATCTCTTACCCCCGCCAATACACCAAATAATCCGTAGTTTCTACCGCTATATGGTTGACATGTTCTAGGATCACTTAGTTTAGTTTTTTTAATGTAGATTTCTTCTCCGTCATCAGAAAATAAATCTACAAAAAATTTATTAAAAACAAATTCTTCTATTTTATTAGAGGGTTTTCCACCATTAAAATATTTTTTTAAAATTAACTCACATTCATCTACATCTAAACCTAAATTATGATTCATATATTTTATTGCCATTTCTAATGGATATTCATCGATAAATTCATTACCAACCATTTCCCATCGATTAGTTTCGGAATTTTTTCTTTCTACATACATATGAACATCACAACCCATAATAATATTATTTTCTACAAAGATAGAATAAATTTTTTAATTACAAATTTATTTATACATTTCTTTTAAATAATCCATATTCTTTTTAAGAACATTTCTACCCATAAATTTTTCGACAAACTTTTCATGTCTATTATATAACATAATACCATTATAATCTGGTGATTCACCTGCAAAAATATCTATATATCTATATTTAATGTTGGTAGTACTTTGTTTGGCAACAGATGATCTTCTTTTTACTTGAACTAAATATATTTCGCCATCCTTTTCCATAATAAGATCAACACCATATATCATATCAATAAAATTACCATTACATCCTTCATATAATGAAGTAAATCCATCTTCCTGTAATAATTCTTTTGTTAAATTTTCTACAAAATCACCAATTTTAGTATTATTTTTTGTGTTGTAAGTATAATCTTCATACTCATCCAATGTAAAATATTTCTGTAATAGTTTTGTCAATGTCTCACCTTTTAACGTCAACAAGAATTTTTTTATTTCAGTACTATTCATTTTAGATAGTTTTTCTATCTGCCCACCTTTGATGAATAAAGTGGTTAATAGTTCCGCTAAATCACTATAATTAGTATTTAATTTGTTTACATAACTCCATTCACCATCGTTGTTCTTTACCAAACAACAATTATTTAATTTTTGACTATAATAAGTCCCATCTGACTTTTTTATGATATCGTTAATGATTACTGTTCTATGTAAATACCCTAATGGTTTCTGATATAAGTGATTTAAATTTTCACACTGAACTATATCTTTTAAAATGAAATTAATATTTTCTTTCATATTAAGTCCATCTTCATCACAAACCCAACTACTTAATTTCTTAATATTATCACAAACTAATTTTTCGTTACCATAAAATCTATCACAACAATAATATTCTATCATTCTACTTTCTAATATCTCATCTACTACTTTACGTTCTTTTTCTTCCGATTCAACGCTAGGATGAGACAAACCATTATCATAGGTTTCTTTATCATCATTTAAGAGATAATCCATAAAATCTTTGTATGTATTGTTTTCTTCCATATATTTTTTTTCTAATAATATGGATTTTTTTAAGGAATGTCAAATTACTCTATTTCAAATACAAAAGTAATTCCCGCAATATTAATTTCTATTAAATCGTTGTGTACAAAATTAGTTAGGTTATTATTTGTATTATAAAATAATTCTTTATCTAATTTTTTATGAGTATCTTTATCTAACTTATACGAAATAGTTAAATTTTCGGTAGGTATTAATTCATTTTCTACGCATTCATTTGCGATTTCTAAAACTTTTTCTAAATTCATATTAAAATACTTTTAAAAACTTCTCCCAAGTACGTCTTATAAACGATTTTTTTATTTTTTTTACATTACTACCATTAATCTTAATGTGTTCACCTAATCCATTTTTGATGTCCTTTATGAATTTTTCTTTTTTAAGTTCAGTTTTTAATTTTTCTAATTGTATATCAGATTCTATTTTTTTAAATTCATCCATATTATAATTATAATTAAAAAATTCTAACTAGTGAAGAATAAAGTGTAGGAAAAAGTGGTTTTGGTAAATTTTCCATAGTAAACCAACCCCAATTTTGATTTTCATCATTTAATTTACATTTTTTCATACCATCACAAAAACCTATAAAAAAATAATACGTGTGTCCCATAGTAATTTGTTCCTCAAATAGTTTAAATATTATATCCTCAGATTTAATACCTGTTTCTTCTTCTAATTCTCTTTTAACTCCATCTAAGACATCTTCATCTTTTTCTATTGTACCACCAAATAACGACCAAGAATTTGCAAAAGAAGTATTTTTTCCTCTTTGACTAAGTAAAAAGGAATTGGTTCTAATATCTATCAATAAAACTCCTCCGTATTTTTTATTTGTCATCCTAATTCTTGAAAATAAAAGTAATTATTTAGATTACTAACTGGTTTAACTAAACTTTTACCTTGTTTATTTATATAACCAATTACCTCATTATATGGTGACCCTTCACCACATCTATTCTTTTTACCTTTAGGTCTTTTAACTCTTTCCTCAAAATGTAAATGTCTACCCATAGATCCTCCCGTATTACCCTCAATACCTATAACAACACCAATATTTACTTTTTGACCTCCTACAAGATAAATTTTGTGTAAGTGAGCATATGCAGAATATGTTCCATCATTATGACGTATTTCTACTAAATTACCATACCCACCACATCGTCCCGCATAAGTAACTACTCCTGGTTTATTACATACTATTAAACATTTATATCCAGAATAAGGCCCAACTATATCATAACCATGATGTGGTCTACCCCATCTATTTGCCGTTGGTGCTGAAGTTAATCTTGCTTTTGTAGGAATAGTAATTTTAGATCCCTTTTTAGGTTGGGTAATTACTTTAGGAGGTTTGTTCTCTTCTTCTTTTGAAGTTATTACAGTTACAAATTTTTCTTTTAAATCATCAGATACATGTGTAGCAACTTCATAACCATCCATATTTTCATATTTTTTAAGTCCACTATCATCTATTTTTCCACCTAAAGATCCCCTTCTATCAATTATATATTTTTTATTTACTGAATTTACCAATGGTACCTCAACTGTTAAACTATTACCAACTAAATTCATTTTAATCGATTTAACTACAGGTTTTAAATAATTTTCTTTTAAGTATTTATTTAACTCTAATGTTAATACATTTAAAAGTTGGTGTATGGTATCATTTTTACCTCCATTACCATGTTTCAGTAATAATCCTGAACGTACACCTTTATATGTTATCTTAAATAAATCCGTTGATTTTTTTATTGTAATTTTAGGTACAGTAATATTATTTACTTTATTTTTACCATCCCAAAAGGATTCTTTACCAAAATATGTCCAGCAATCGTAGTTAGGGCAATCATTCTCATCATTCCTACTATCAGGACTTTCATAATCATCACTTTTACTACCAAGATTCCCACTACTTGATGATTCGTATCTACCATTTACTATCGGTAACGCCCCGTAATATCTTTTAGCCAACCCACTTTTAAATATATTTTTTTGTACTATAACCCCATTACCTGAACTCGCATGTATCATATCCACAGTCCCATCATTATTTACGTTATGCACAAAACCTACGTGACCTATTTTTCCTCCCGCTCTTGGGTTGAATACCAATATATCTCCTTTTTTAAGCCCACTTTTCTTACCAACATTTTTACCTAAAACTAATTTTTTTAAAACTGCGGATGTCTCTCTACCATTATAAGGTGAAGTTATTCCTGGAACATTTCTTAAAACATTGTCTATTAAACCAGAACAATCTCCCCCTTTACCATCAAATTCTTTACCCCATATGTATGGTTCACCTAATTTAGTTTCCGCATACTTTATAATTTTATTTCTTAGTTCCGTATCTTTTTTACTATCAACTACTTCTTCTCCAACACCAGGTTTTCCTAATTTAACCCATTCTTTTCCTTTATATTTAAATGCTAATTCAACGTAATCATTTACCTCCCCAGAAAGTTCTAAACCACTAAATTTTTCACAATTAGATAATTTTCTATTAATATTATTTAATCTAGTTTCATCTGAATTAACCCATCTTCTGAAAGCATCCCCTTCTTTTTTATTACGAATATGTTCTTTAAAATATTTATATTCATTCGTAGTTAATGTACAATCTTCCTCAACAATTGTATTACCATCAGGTTTTGCAATTCTATTTACTAATAAGGTATTATTTAACCTAAGTATATCATGCACTAAACCACCTGTACCCCAAATTCTTAATTCCGATTTTTCTGAAGCAATTTCTAATGCAGTAATATTATCATTTTTTAATTTTCTAACAACATTGGGGTATCTACCGTTGGTTAATGTTTCAACTGTGGCATTTAAACCTGAATCATATGTTTTATAATTCCTTACACCTGGAACCGTACCAGATGGACAAGTTCTACAATCAGTAGGTGTATACCCAACACCATTTTTTAAACAATTATAGTAACAACCTTCATTTTTACTATCTTTATGTGTTGTAGCGAATGGATTATAAGTAGACTCTGAACTTTCACCATCTCTCCAAGCAAAAAAGAATAACATTTTTTGACATGTAACTTTAGTGCCTAACTTTTTTAATATATCTTGATAAAACCTAATGTCCATAGCTGGAGGTAATATCACTTTTCTTTTTTTACCTTTTGAATTAATACCGAAATTACACGCCTCTATTTCTTTATATACTTTTTCATCCTCATCTTCTATAACCGCAACATCACTATCATCTTCTATATCTGCAACATCACTATCATCTTCTATATCTGCAACATCATTATTATCTAAATCTACATCTGCAATATCATTATCTCCATCAGTATCTATACCACTATCAAAACCTAAATCATTTTTTAAAATTTTGTCTCTTGGGTTAGTACCATATTTAATATAATCAGAAATAGCTTTTTCTATCATAGAAATTTCTTCTGACGTATATTCTTTAGCGTCTAAATAAACAATACCATCCTCTATCTTATCAACAAAAATATCTTTTTTGATATTTTTTTCTTTAAAAATACCTGTTAAATAAACTAATGTAGCCAATATTTCATGACTAGTATCTTTCTCATCTTCTTTATTTCTAAAAATTATATGCTGCTCATTTAATAAATGAACTAATCTTTTATATTGTTTTTCATTAATTAAAATTCTTTTCATATTACAGTTATTAATCTTAATAATTTTCTTTTAAATGTTTCACCAGTTATTTTAAATTTTTTATCAATATCATTTAAAAATTTATCAATAGATTTTATTTTAGGTAATCTACCATCAATATGGTAAAAACACATAATCATATTGTAAAGTTTACTTTTTCTATCATTAGTTAAATTTTCAATTTCAGATAAATAATCGATTTTATTAAAATTTAACATCGTTTCAACGTATGAATAAATTGGTAAATTTTTTAAATATAATAAAAATTCATTATTATCTTTTGGTTCTAATTTAGAAATCATTGTAGCTGCTTGTTGGACAAATGAATTTATTTCAAAAGATTGTGTTACATATAATAAATATCCTATCCTATCTACTGCGTCCCCATTAATATCCCCTTCTTTATATACATCTTCACAACCTTTTATTTCTTTAGGGGTTTCCAAATTTCTTTGCAACCATTCATATACATGCATAAATTCATGAGACAAAAATGAAGAAAAATAATAATGTAAAGTATCATATTCAATATCCGATCTATTTATAGGTAAATTCATCACCACATCAAATTCTACATCTAAAATATTATAAGTGTTGTCATCATTTTCTACTACTTGCGTATAATATGGATTATATCCCATATTAATATCCGCCGAATCACCCTCAATATCATTGATTATTACAGTCATAATAATACTATCTATTGGAATTTCTTCGTAAAAATTTTTATTTTTAAGTTTTAAAGATAATTTTTTTAATGTGTAAACATCTTCTACTACATCTTGTTTAATTATTAAAGGTAATAATTCATCAGTGACATAATCCGCCCAATTTTCAACTGTTTTAGAGTAACCTCTAGTTTCATTAATGACTTTATTATACTGACTTCTATTTACAATTATCTTCATTATAAGTATACTTTAATAATAAATATCAATTTTTTTAATAAAAAAGTAATCATTATGGAATTATTATTATTAATTTTAGTTAGTTATGGGATTTCTAACATTATTGTTTATGGGACTATTTTTGAAGGTTTAAGAGAAACTGCGGAAATTTATAGCCCTAACTTTTTTGGTAAACTTTTAGGTTGTATGATGTGTACACCTTGGTGGGTAGGTTTTTTCTTATCGTTGATATCACAAATTAGTGGTTTTACTCAATTTTCACCTTTTTATCATTATGGTTTGGAATTTGCTCCGTTATCTATTTTCTTAGATGCTTGTTTAATTTCAGGAACAACTTGGTTGATTCATACTATACAAGAAAAATTAGAGGTATAAAAAAAGAGGGATTAAACTCCCTCTTTCTCTTCTTCCACAATCTTATCGTTTGTAGGTGGTAATTCCACACCATTATGTAATTTTGGTGTTTTACTAATGTCTTTTAATGTAGGTTCATTAACTGTTTCTATAATAAACTTTAGTTTTTCTAATTCAGATAAAGATTTTTCACTAAATAAAATTTTAAGTTCTTCTATCTTAGCCTTCAATAATGACAACTTATTTTCTTTTTCTATATTAAAATCAATTACAAATTGTACATGATCAATAACACTGTCAATAGTTCCACCATTTTGTTGTGGAAATACCATAAAATAATTTTTATTGTTATTACTAGGCTTATAGGAAACAGTATCAGATTCAAACATATCCCAACCATCTAAGAATACCACATCCACAACAGGTAAATCTTTTACAAATCTTATACCCGTCACATAAGGTCTCATTTCGTTTAACTTGTCGTGAAACATTTTTATTTTATTAATACTGTTATTATTGAAGTTATGAAATAAGAAATAGATATACCTAAAACAAATAAAGGTATTTTATCCATCACAAATCTTTCTTCCGTTCTAATATTTCTAATTAGAAAAAATAAATTTCTAAAAATATTTAATGTAGAAAGGATGAAAAAAAACAAATAAATGTTATTAAGTATATCCATATCAAATTATGCGTTAACTTCTGTTTTTTTATTAGAAACATCAACTCTAATATCCTGACAAAGATTTTTAATATCCTGACAAGTTTTTCTTACTCTAGTACCTGCAGCTTTGTTCCCTTTGTCATAAAATTTAGTAACATCTTCATTAAGTTCTGTAACTAATTTAACTAATTGTTCGTACAATTCCATTTTAATTTATTTTAAACATTGTTATTATTTTCAGTTTTATCTTCCAAACCACCCAAAGTAGTTAAATAATCACTTAACATTTGTATTTTATGATTTGTAATAGTGATTTGTGTTAACGTACTGTCAAACTCATTTTTCTTAATAGAAACATTTTCTTCTTTGTTTAAGATTCTATTTAATTCGAGTTCTAAGGTATCTCTTTGGGATACTAAATCAGATAAAACTATTTCCAAAAACTTTATTTTTGTATTCATATGATACCATTATAATGAAAAAAACATTAAAAATCAATACTAAATCGTATTTTTTATTTTTTCATTTAAACTTTTTTCAAATAATCTATAAAGTTCTATCATAATATCCATATCTGATCTAGACTTCAACCTATAAAATTTGAATGATAGTTCTGGTAGGTTGTCTATTTTTTCTATATTTTTGTCTTTATCTTTATAAAATAATTCATCATAAAAAAAGAAAAAATAATCTTTTAAATCATCAATATTATCAAAGATTATTTTTTCCTTCTTAAAGTTTTCTATAACTGTTTTAAAACACCAATTATAATGTTCTAATTTTTGATTTTCGTTTATAATGTATTCATCACCTAAATAGGTATCAACAATTAACTTATTTAATGTTTTAATGACATCATAATATAAATTACATTTATCGTATTTTACATCATTTGCCTTATATAATAAATTAATTTGTTCATATGTTAACGGATCAATCATATAACTCATAAATTCAAAACTATTCATAAAACAATAATAATGTAATTTAAAAAATTATAAAGATAATAACATATCAATTAATTCCTGTTGTGGGAACATATCCACTTTACCTCTCATAACATTTGTATGTGACCACATACCTTTTTTACTTTCAGCCATTTTAACATCACACACATCAAACGCATCTGCACCTTTTGTTTTAATTAATTCAACTAAACCTACTTTAGGATCAATACCATCTCTATTTGCAATATAAATTATCCAATTTTTCAAAACATTTAATTGTTCATCTGAATATTTATGCCAAAACTGATACCCTCTAAATGGTTTAGCCAATTTTACCACTTGTGATGAATGTGCTGGTGTACCTACATAAGTTTTATTATTTACTAAATAACCAAAATTACACACCTCAATACCTACAGAATTTCTATGCATTGGCGAATTACCAGTTCCAGTATGCCAACCATAACCTCCTTCAGGAAATGCTTGCACCAAAACTCCGTCATGTTTTGATGATCCGTCTTTTACGTTTTGACCACCTAAAATAAATTCTGTTGCAATTCTACCCCTAGTGTCTCTACCCCAAACATCAACTACAGTATAAGGATTTTCCCAACCAGCAGTATGATGTAAGAATATCCATTCTTTTTTGGTTGGTCCCGCAAAATATTCTGTCGGAGGTAAAAAATATTTTTTTATCTCTAACCCTTTACTAACACTTAAATTTTCATTTAAATCAGTAGTTAAAATACCCATATGTGACCAAGTTTTTGGCCCAACTACACCATCAACTATCAACCCATTCTTTTTTTGGTATGATTTTACTGCATTTTCAGTTTTTGTCCCAAAATCACCATCAACAGTGATTTTTAAAAACTCTTGTAATGTTTTAACAGATTCACCTTTACTTCCTTTTTTTAAAACTTCCATTTTTTTATTTTTTTTATTGTTATTTTATATCAGTTGATTCTAATAAAGTATAAGAAAATTTATTTCCATGAATTTTTGCAGCTTTCTTACATATTTTCATAAACTCATCAAAATCCTTTACTCTTTTAAATACTTGACAACCTTCTGACCAATTTTCTACCCAAGTTGAGTCTTGTCCTGCCTTATGTATATTAATCCCAAACATTCCTGTATCTTTTACAACCTCATCAAATACCAAATCTCTATTCCCATCTCTCCAAACAGTAACATTATTTAGTCTTTGACAAAGTGCGTCATATTTACCTTGATGTTTATCAACCGCCCAAGTAGTTCTATATTGTCCAGTTACTAATCTAGCTACACCTTTCTTATTATGAAATTGTTGAACCCCTTTTTTACCTGGATCAGTAGTAGCTTGCCAACAATAGAATTGCCATACCCCTTTTTCATCTTTAAATGATATAGTGATATAATCATCAAATACGTTGGTTACTTTTTTATAAACCGCAGGTGAGGTGTTTCTCACACCAATAATGTTAACATCAAATCCTTTTCCCGAATCATCATTAAACCATTTATACCCTTTAGACTCAACTGTTGTTTTTATTTGTTCTCTTGTATACATAACTTTTTAATTTTAATTATTATTTTTATATTCCATATACCCCTCAATTATCCACATATCTTCTAAAATAATATCTTCTATATGTATAAATAATTCATTAAAGTATTTTTCCATCTCTGGATTTGAAAGGTTTTTTGGTGTCGGTATATTGATGTGTCCACCATCTAATACTTCATCATATTGACCACCTTTCATTTTTATGTTTTTTGCGTTATAAATCGCAAAATCATCATCGTGAGTTATTAAATCCCAACCTATACCTTTTTCATTATCTTTAAAAATGCCAGAATATACTACTGCATTTGGTAAAGTGTCGGAATTTAAGTATATTATAATAGAATATGTTTCTTCTGCGATTTGATCTTGTAAATCGAACATAGTACCAAATTTCCACTCCCCACCATCAACTTTAAGTAATGTAGTTTCATTATAATGATCATAATAATATTTTAAAATTAGTGCCGATAATAAATCTTTATCATTTATATCTAATACACCATATTCGATACCACCCATCTCATCTTTAAACAAAATATCTTTATACTTTTCAAAAAATTTATATAAAGAATATAATTTGTCTAAATCATTTACACCTGTCATATCAGAAACTTTAATTATTTTTTCCCCGTCAGTTAAATCAAAAGTTCCTACTGAATATGTGTTTTTATCATCGTCAACAACATTAAAAGTTTTTAAAATTGCCTTTTCTAGTTTAGATATTTTTAATGTATCTATAATTGATTCTGTTATTAATTTTTTAAACTTCATATTAATAAATATTGTTTAAAATAAAAAAGGTGTCCATATAAGACACCTTAGTTATAATTATTTTTTTTTCATAACTTAAGATCGTTTTTAACATTCATAGATATAATATAATCCATTAAATTACGAACTAAAGAATCTGCATCAACTTTTTTATATAATTCAGGGTATCTTTCTTCAAGTATTTTATTTTCTTCGTATTCTCTACAACTTGAAAGAATGTCTGACAACATTGATTTTAACATATGTTCTTTGTCATATGTATCTTCAACCTTTCTTTCTAATATTTGTCCTTCAAGTTCTTGTGTATAATCAATAAGTTCCTGAACTTCAGGTTTGTCTAAAAGACCAGGATTTCTACGAAAAAGTTGTTTTATGTTTTTCATAAAAACAAAAATACAAAAAAATAATGAAATAAAAACCCCCACCTGTTTAGAGATGGGGGATTTTTTTATTTTAAAATTATTATTGGGTTACCGGATTGAAACTTATTGTTCCGTAATTTTTTGTTTTTCTTCTTGTGAAATGTTATTTAATATGTGTTTCATAATAATTTTATTATATTTTTTGAGATCTAATTGCTAGTAATCCATTTTTGAAATTTATGTCTGTTATTTTGTTGATTGAGTTATCGTCATAACTTTCAGACTTACCTGTTTTTATGTCTCTTAATGTGATACTAAAATTACCCTTAAGATTTCCAATCGCATCAATAACATAATCAACTTTTACCCCATTTTTTGTTAGTGACACATTTGATCCAATGTCATATATTTCATTGACTAATCTTCTTTGTTCCAATAACATATTTTTTTCTTGTTCAAATAAAGTTTTAAACTTATTAGTTTCTTCATTATAGTTATTTGTTTTACCCATAGAATCTTCATAAGAATAATTGAATAATTTTTTCATTTTATTCATATCCTCATTAATCATGTTTTTGTTTTTGTACGATATAGTTGTACCTTCATTAATTGAATCGTCCCATCTAAGTTTAAAAGTTTGGTTACCATCAGTCATTAAAAATACATGTCCATCATACTTGTAATGTTCTGGAATAAGTTTTTTCATATCATATTCAGATGTAAACTCATTTTTAAAATTTAATCTTTTCATTTTTTTTGTTTTTGATTCGTTTGTTACTCTAACTTTTGGAGTATAGTGGTATTCCTCTGGTTTTTCGTATTTATGTTTTATATATTTATTACTATTATCTATTAATGTTTCATAAGTGTCATCTTCTTCATCTGTTTCACCAAATCCATCATAAGTTCCAAAATTTTCATCATATTCTGAAGTATCATTTAATTTATCCATTCTTTCAGAAAAAGATTTAAAAACTTCAGTATCTTCATTATCATATTTTAAACTTGACATTTTACCAGCACCTAAATCTTCTATTTCATAAGCCTCTTCATAATCTGATCGATTATATTTAGGTGTTTTGAAATCTTCTTTATTGTCAAAATGATAATAGTCAGATAATTTTTTATTAAAATCTTTTAATGCATCAGTATTAATTTCACCACTTTTAGATCTAGCACCCATTGCGGTTGATAATCCAGCAACTTCTCTATTTTCTTTAATAGTGATTTTTGTTTTTTTAGTTAAGAATTTTCTTTCCATTTTCTTTTTTATTAATAAATATCACTTTTTTATAAAAAAATTTGGCAGATTAAAATATTATATATATATTTGTTTATATAAAATCAAACACTATGAAAAAATTAATCTTAATTATCGGAATCGTTTTATCAACTAGTCTATTTGTTAGTTGTAATAATCCTAAGAAAATTTATTTAAATGATTCTAATTTAAAATCACCTAATACATCAACGGTTGTTGAAGACAGTACTAAAGTACCTGGATATGATAGAGCACAAAGAGCCTTCTACTGGTACCTTATGTCATTACCCGAAAAAAAACGTCAAGAATGGGTTAATGGTAGTTATTCAGAAAAAGAATTAAATAATTTTACTGATACCATAGATTATAAACATATTAACATTAAATAAAAAAATTGGGGAATTCCACAATTTTTTTATTGTAGTAAGTTTATTAACCAGTTATTTTAGAAAAATCAGGATAAGGTTCAATTATAGAAGAATTATTTTCAAGAGAAAATAGATTATCATCCCACTCTTTGTCCATTTTTCCGTCCACTTTACAAAATTGTTTACCTACTAACCCTGGAGACATATTAGTTGTCATTATATATTTTTTATCTATACCAAATAAACTTTTTAAAGATGGGTCAGTTATTTCTGTAAATCCTATTATCATTTCATAATCATTAGATTCTCCCCAAACTACATCTCTAGGGATACCTTCCCTAAAAACAAAAAGTTTAACTGGTCTCGTTTTTTTATTGTATTGAACTAGTTTCCAAGGATAAGGTCCAGAATAACCTACTTCTGAATTTTCAGGATTTTCATAATCAATTTTAACACATTCTAAAGATAGACCTTCGCCACCACCCATAGATGTATTTGTTATATCCATTTCAGGTTCTGGTATTGCAATATCAGCAATTTCATTTAAAATTCTTCTGTTAGCTTCTAATATCAAAGACCTTTTAATTTTTTCTTTTCTACTCATTTAATTTTAATTTATTTTTATTTATTATTTTTATTACTCTATTTTCATTATAGAACTCAATAGCCTCAGGACTTTGGTTACAGTAAGGAAAAGTTTTACACCTTTCTTTTACCCTAACTTTTTGATACCCTAAATTTGTCATATCTGGTTGTGTTTTTTTAACAGGTACTTTACCTGGTCCTTTATCAGTCAACATAAATTTACTTTTTCCCCAAGGTGAAGTAGCATATGTTGCGTTTGATGACGCACCTGTTGCTTCATCAACATTATCTTCTTCCGAAATCATTTCAGGTATTTCTTGATTATAAGAAACTTTATTTTTAAATAATCTACTAATAGGACTATTCATAGAACCAACATAGGATCCTGATGATACTGCACCAGTTCCCTCTTCGATTTCTTCATCACCCACTTCTTTAAACGAATCTTCTTTAAACTTTCTAAAATCTTCAATTTCTTTCTTTCTTCTCTCATCCTCTTCCTCTTTTCTCCTTTTAATGACATCAAAAATTCGATCCTTACTAAATCTATTTTTAGACTTTTGAGTTAGTTGATTCCTTATACTTTTGGTTATATCATTATAATCTAAATCTTCTTTTAAATTCTTTTTAAATGAAATTTCAATACCATCGACAGTAACTTTTCCACTTTTTTCTAATTTACTCATTTCTTTTTTAGATAACCTTAAAGATTTTTTTCTACTTTGTTTTTCATCCTCAATTGCAATTATTCCATATTCAGGATCCGTATAATAATCTTCTACTTCATAAATGTGTTCCATTGCAATTTTTTTTGCAGTTTCTTTATCATCCGTATGTTCCATTTCTATTTTTGTACCGATAGAAATTTCTTTTTTTATCTTTTCTAGTTCACTATTATGTTTTTTAGCAATTTCTTTTTCAGTTAATTTTTTTGTTGATTCGTTAAATCTTATTTTGGTTAAATCAGGTAAACCGCTTTTAGATGTTTCTTTTTTAAATTCATTACCCATTGCAGAGATATTCTCATCTACCATTTCTACACCAAATTTTATTCTCATCAAACCAATTAAATTTTCTAACTTATCTAATTTATCATCACTCAATGAATGCATCCTATTTAATTGGTTATACATTTTAACCGCAACTTTTAATTGTTCTAAATTTTTACAAGAAAGAATAACATTTTTAGTTCTTTCGTAATCACCCATCATTTTATTGATATCCATCATTTTATTGCATTTAACCAAAATTGTCGTTTTACCCACAATTCTTTATATAATTGAACTAAAACATCTTTATTGATGTCCATTATATCTTTTTTTATATCTTTACCTTTTAGTTCTTTTTTTATTATCTGTAATACTTTTTTTTCTAAATCATCACCAAAAGCTTTTTTTATTTCTTTTCTAATCATCACACCTATTTGATTTTCATCAGTCTGTGACAATGACTCCTTAATTATATACCTTAAGTGATTATCGTTCATATAAAATATTTTTATATAAATATTGTAAAAAATTAAAAGTTTAGATTATTTCTTTTTAAAATTTTCTATCTTATAAAGATATCTTAACCCTAGCTGCATATTTGTTGTAGCATCTAACATTAACATATGTCGTTTATATTGTGCAGCTAAAGATAAAGAGAAAGCATCTGTTATATTATTATTGAAACTTTTTTGATATCCTCCCCCAAAAAATATTCCCCAATTATTTATTTTTTCTGGTGTAGGTAAAGGTAAACTATTTACATCCATAGAGTCTACTATTAACCATTCAGGGCCGATTAACCTAGATTTCCATATACCTCTTTCAGTTTCAGTTAAAACAATCTGTAATGGTAATTTACCAAAAGAAAATTCACCCTTATAAAACGCAGTCTTTCTATTAACAAAACCATTCCAAGTAATAAAACTATTATCTTTATTTGGGTAATCTAATTTTAAATCAATTCTATTAGTATCATCTTTATTAATACTACCAAAACCTTCTGTCATTTTACCTTCTAAAGTAACTATTGAGTTATTAATCATTAAAAGTCTTTCATTCTGATTTTTAATTAATTTAAATAAATCTTCATTTTGTTCTTTTAATTGTTTATTTAAATCTTTTTCAGTATTAAAATAATTAACAAGTTTTGCATACTGACCCTGAGATTCTTTAGTGGTTTTATCCATACTTAATATTACTCTATTTCCACTATCTATTTCGTCCCTTAGTTCTTTTTGCATTTGGTTGTATTTAACCCAACCAAATAACAATAAAACTATTATTACAATAGATAAAGATATTAATAATATGTCTTTAATATTTTTCATTATAATTCTCCGCCTTCTGCTTCTTCACCTTCTTCAGTCTCAGTACTCTCTAAACTTTCAGGTCCTTCCTCAGCATTTTCTTCGTCTTTAACCTCATTATTATACTCTTCCGCTATTTTAGTTGCCCATTCATTTGACCAACTTTCATAATATGCAACTAATTTTTGTATCTGTTTAAGTGTTTGATCATTTAATTGTAATAAATCTGTAGTTATATAAACACCTCTAGTATCATCTAAAGAATAAAACCACTCAACATTACTATCCGTAAATTTACCACTAAACTCTACATTTTGAGCTTTAGGGTATAATCTAAATCTGTTGAATTTTACTCTAGGGGATACAGTATCTCTAAATTTTTTTTCTTCCTCAGAAAGTTCAGTAGGATCTAAATCTTTATCTTCTTTATTTTCATCCACCTCTTTTAATAATCTACGTTTTTGTAAATTCTCTTTTATAATTTTTTTATTAGCATTTTCAGATTCTCTGATAATTTCTAACATTTTTCTAGTTACATCATGTTCACTCATATCTTTTTATTTAATTCTCTATTAATTCTTTAAAATTTTTAAAATCCCAACTAGGATTTAAATCTGTACTATCTTTGTAGTAATTACTTCTATAAGTAATCCCTTCGAAATATTCCACTCCATCAATAAATGTATTATGTCCTACACAATTAATAGGTATATTATATTTTTCACAAAGATATTTAACTAAATTAGCACAAGAAGAAATTTGTTTTTTAGTGTATGTATCCCAATAAGTATACCCACGCCATCTTTTTTCAAATACTTCTTTATTCTTTTTATAAATATTACCAACCCAGTTAAAGTACTCATTATTCAGTAAATCTTTTTGTAACCAACCTTGATTTTCAATGGTTATTGAAATTATCTTTTTATCTATTGGTTTATTATCTAAAAAATCTGAATATAATGAGGGATCAAAATGTTGGTGGATTTCTCCATTTTTAAAAATAGTAAAGGTGGAGGTTTTTTTATATTCTCCACCCATTCTGGTTTTCCATCCTTTTATATGGTAATCTTTTTCCGAAAAACTATTACCTATAACTATTTGCCTTTTATTAAACTCAGTATTATAATAGTTTTTTTCATCTAACTTATATTTCTCTAAGTTGATGTCCATTAATTGATTCTTTTAATATCACTTTTTTTATTTTTAACAGGTGGATTAATAACACCTTTAGATTCTTTATATTTCTTTAATGCATTTTCTAATACTTCATTAGGTGATTCAGGTTCTTTAATTATCTCTTCGGCAAATATTTTAGAATCTTCTTCACTTAATTCAATAGAATTTTCATCTTCTAACCCATCTAATAAAGTATTATCTAAATCAGAAAAATCATCTTCTTCGTCAATATATGGTGTAAATGATAATGCAGTAGGCTCTTCTAATAGTTCTTCTTCCGTAGGTAGTTCAGGAAGTTTACCTTCTTCTTTAAGTTTTTTTACTCTTTCCCACACTTCCTTTTGTAAATCAACATATTTTTTTACTCTATCATCATCCACTAATTCTTCATCATTCCGATCATCAATAATAGGATCTATTGTTTTTTCTTTTACTACTTCAACAGTATCATTTGATTCAGTTTGAATTTTTTTAGATTCATCGTATTTAACAAAGAAATGTAAAGATGTTAATGAAATAACTGGTAATAAACCACCTTCTAAAAATGCTAACCACCTTTTCATTGACACTAAATCTGTAGGATCCGAACCTATCATCTCCCACATTGGTCCTGTTAATTCTACCCAAGATTTAAATAAATCCCCATTTGAATCGATTTCCTTAAATGAAAAGAATATGTTACCAATCATCTGTATTAATGTAACCAACCCAAACATAAACCAAACACCACCTTTTATTTTATTGGTTGCTGCAACTAATGCAGTCATTGCAGCAACTTCGATTGCGATTGATAGGTAAATAGCCCAACTTATTGGATTAGCTATATCATACCAAGTAACTACGTGAGAAATAGATATTGTAGCAACTAATAAAATAGGTACTAAAAACATAGACCTATTAGGATTATTTTTTATCCAATTCCAAAAATTAATCATATTTCGAAACCAAAATTAAGTAAGATAAATCTAAATTTTCTACAATCTTCTTCACTACAAAGACAAAAATCTAATTCAAATAAAGTTATTTTACCCAAACGTAAAGTTATATTGTATTTATTTTTTTTATTACCGCTTTTCCAAGAATTTATCCAATTAACCATAATTTTTTATTTTTGTAATTTTTTTATATTTTCTTTAACAATCATGTGAAGTTCCATTAATTGTTCTCCTCTATCTTTTTGAGATATTAAGTTGTCATATTCACTATGCACTTTAATTTTTTCAAGTCTAATAACTTCAGATATGTTATTGATGGTATCCTTTTGTCCATTTATAACTCTTTTTAAACTATCAATTGTTTCTTTTTGTTTAATATCTAATTTTTCTAATTTTCTTACTTCACTAGATTTACCACATGATCTAACAAAGAAAATAAATAATAATGTAGATAAGATATAAATCTTATATTTTTTAACAAATTCAATAATTTTTTTCATAATTAATTTTTTAATAAATATACTAATTTTTAATTTTAAAGTAAATAGAAAAAGGGGTTACCCCCTTTTAACGCTATATGCTAAAGACACCTCCCATATTATTCCTAATCTTTCTTATTGCCCCTTCTTTTATCTGTCTAACTCTTTCTTTTGTTAACCCAACCTCACCTCCAATCATTTCTAATGTCATAGGTTCACCATTTATACCATAATAACAATTAACTATTTCAATTTCTCTAGAAGATAGACCTCTTATCGCTTTTGACATTTCTTTAGACTTTAAATACTCTTCTTCATCTAAAAAAGTATCAGGACTTTTAAAGAAATTATTTTCTAAAAGATTAACCATTTCATCACCATCTTCATTTATTGTAACATTATAAGAAATACATGTGGGTGTACTAATTTGTTCCACTTCATCATTATAAGGATCCCTATGGTTTTCTTTTTCAAAAAATTCTATCTGTTTTCTTATTTTTGATAATTTATTGATTATATTACCTGGTAATCTAACAGTTCTGGAATTATCATTAAGTGATTGTAAAATAGATTGTTTAATCCACCATATTGCATAAGAAATAAATCTAAAACCTTTAGTATGATCGAACTTTTTTGCTGCCGTTATTAATCCGTAATTCCCCTCAGATATTAAATCCGCAATAGGTAAACCTTGATTTTGGTATTCTTTCGCAATTTTAATTACAAATCTTAAATTAGAACTTACTAATTTATTTAGGGCTAATTGATCACCATTTTTAATCCTCTTCGCCAATTCAACCTCTTCATCTATAGTTATTATTTCGTTTTTTCTAACATCTTTTAAGTATAGGTTTAATGAATATTCTGTTAAGTCAATATATTTGTTTGTCATAAATTTAATTTATTTTCTTTTTATTTTATCACGTAATTTTGCGGCGGTTTCGTAATCTTCATTATCTAATGCCTCTTTTAATTCTTCTTCTAAGTTTTTAGAAGGGTAACTTTTATTTGTAAAATCGACAAATGTATCAAACATTTCGTCATTAATTTCTTTTAACGCTTCTTGAATTTGCATAAAAGGTAGTTTATTTATATCTTTCCCAAAAAGAGCCTCTTGATAGGAATCGTCTTCTAATTTTGCACCATAAAAACCTGGTGTCATTTCGAAAATGATATAAGATTTAATAACCATATTTAATAACTCTTCTATTTCTAGGATATTAAACGTACTTTTCAATGTTGCTATCACTAATTTCTCTCCACCAGCAAATTTACCTGTTACAAAATTTACGTTAGTCTCTGAAATACGACTTAAAACATCCATTAAAGTGTCTTTACTATCTAATACCACTAAACAATAAGACTTTAAAAAATTATTTCTAATTTCCATAACCATTAATATTAACAACAATCATACATTAGTTTATTTACTGACAAAAATACTAATAATTATTTAATCTGCAAAATAGAAATGTCATCTATTTTCTCTACTGTCACAATTTTATCTGCCCAATCTTGCACTAAAGGGTTATGACTTATTAATAAAATTGTATCATACATCTTTTTAATCTTATCAAAAAATATTTTAGCTCGATCTAAATTTATATTTGCAACTTTACCTAATACCTCATCAAATACAATTACATTTGGTTTTGGGAGTGTGGAAACCCTACCTAATACTGAACGTAGTGCTAATGATGCTAATGTAGTTTCTAAACCTGATCCAGTTCTAAGTTTCTTAACTACATTATTTTTTATTAAAAGAAAGTCTACCTCATTCTTATCATTAATTTCTAACTGTACTTCAAAATCACAAACTTCATCTAATAATCTAATAAGTTCATAATTTATTATTGGTATTAAAGAAGATAAAACTAATTTAGAAATACCATTCTTACCAATCATTTTCCCATAAACTTCAAATATTTTAAGTACATCTTCTTCTTTTTTAATTACGTCTATCATTTTTTTATTTTCTTCGATAGAATTTTCTTTCAATGTAATATCAGAACTTAATGTTTGTATTTTATTTTTAATAGTATCCTTTTCAATATCCAAAGTTTCAATTAACTGATTATACCCTAAAATAGTACTTTCTAATTTTCTATTTTCCTCAATAAAAGTAGAATTTTTTTCATAATCTTTTAATAAATTATTTTTTTCTTTATATTCTACCCTCATTTTATCAATCTCTATATCTGTTTTATCTTTTGACATACCTAATCTATCAAATAAATCAGAATTTTTTTTCTCTTCACTTATATCTAATAATTTTTTTTGGGTGTCCGACAATAATTTAGAACTATTATCTAATTCACTTTTTTTAGTTTCAACCAATTCTTCTTTTTCTTTTATTTCGACAGTATGATCAACTTCCTCTAAAGATCTTTTACAGGTGGGACATATTTCACCTTCTTTTAAATTTAATATAGTTAATTCTAAATTTTTAATTTCTATTTCTATATTATTTTTAATTATCATTAATTTTTTTTCTTCTTCTCTAAGTTCATCATGAACTTGTTCATCATAAGAAAATTTAGGAATTTCTTCTATTTCTTTTTTTATGTCAGTTAATTTCTGGTTAAGTGAGACTCCTTTGTTAGTTAAATCATCAATTTCTTTTTTTAAGGTAATCGGATTAACTTTGGTGATTTCTTCATCTATCACATATCTTTTACCTAACACTTCCTCTTTTTTTAGATTAGCGTCTTTAATTTTTTCTATTGTAACCTTTAAAGAACTTTCATGTTCTCTAATTTGTATCCTATTTTCACTAATAATTTTTGAATACTCCTCATTATTAATTTCTAATTGTTTAGTATTATATAGATTTGACTTCATTTTACTTTTGAATTCTGACATAAGTGTTTTATTAATCTCTTCTTTTTTCTCTATAACTTCTAACCCAATAAATTTAGTTAATAACCTACCTCTCTGCGTTGGTTTTGTCTCTATCAAATCCTCTAAATTTTTCGCAGTTGCAACTATTGTTAACATAAAATCATCATAAGAACCAATAGTCTCTGCAATTAATTTATCCGTTTCTCTCCTTTGTTCACCTTCTAAGTTTTCTTTAGAACCATCAGATAAAATTTTAGAGAAGTCCAAAGTAGATGATACTTTATATTCACCACTTTTTGACAATTTTCTAGTTAAACCTCTCTCTATAATATATTCATCACCATCTATTTCTATGTGACCACCTACAGTAACGCTATCTTTGCCAGTAAATGTATTGAATATTTCAGAAGATACTTCAGTTTTTGTGGTTTTCCCAAAAAATAAAAATAAGAGTGAATCAATAGTAAAAATAGTTTTACCCCCTTGATTTGCAGGTATAGAATTAACTACAGTTAAACCATTTAAATTTTTATAGGAAATTTCATTGTTTTTACCAAAAGATAAAAAGTTATCTAACCATATATTTTTAATACTCCATCTCCTATACCTAACATTTTCTTCTTCACTATTTATTAAAACTTCATTAACTTTATCGTCTAACCTACAAAGTCTATCGTACTCAATAGTAACTTCATTCAATTTCAACCACTCTATAAATAAAGTTCTTTGGTATGCAGTATCCAATATATTATCAATTAAACCATCAGTAATATCGATTACTTTACCCGCACTATTTTTTAGAATGGGAATAAAATTTATTTTTATTGATCCTTTAGGGACATTATACTTTTCAGAAAAATAGGTTTTAACCCTATTCACAGATTCTATTGTTCTTTCCTCTGGATAACCTTTCCAATCAATTCTAATTTGTGCCTTTTCAGGTAGATTAATTTTTTTAACTTTTTCTTTTACACTCATGTTATCTTTTTAATATATTTGAGCCGAACCAACCTGCCTTACGTTCATCTCCGTAAATGTCATGATTTTTATTATTTTTTTTCTTTTCGTCTTCTATTTCTTTTTTAAGATTATCGATTTCTTTATCTTTATTTTCTATTTCTTTTTGGAAATTTTTTTCCATTTCTTCTATTTTAGTGGAAAAAATTTTCTTTTCTGTGGAAAATTCTTCATTTAAATGGAAAATATTTTGATTCAACTCCTTTATTTTTTCCATTAATTCATTTTCATTATCTGTATCATTTATATACTCAATTTTTGTAACAATTTTTTCTACGGGTACTTCTTTAATAACCTCAACAATTTTTTCTATTTCTTTTGGTTCAAAATTACCCATAGGTGTTGCCCCATATTTTTCAGAAGTAAAACCTTGTCTAATTAATTTTAATATAAAATCGTCTATATTTGAGATGTCGTTTAATCTACAATATTCCCAAATTTCTTCTTTTACTTTTTTAGGTATCTCCATTAATAATTTGATAAGTATTCTCTTTCTTCTTCTATATCATCTAAAGAGTTTATTTTGAAAACATAATAACCGTAATCAGTTTTTATATTATGTTCAGTGTAAGTTAAATCATTAACGTCCCAAAGTAAATAACCGTGATTGTCTACTCTTTCACCAAAGTCTTGTTGTATCAAACTACCACAATAGGCAATATTAATACCCTTATAGGTGAAATTTTGTCTATGATGTATATCCCCCATTAAAACTGCATCACACCCATCAAATTGGGATAACTCCACACTTTCTTCGAATTCAAAACCTATAGAAGTAATGGCACCAGTAACAGGCGCGTGATACAAACCAATATATTTTTTATCTTTACCAATTAATTTTCTAAATTCTTCTATGTTTGGTCTCCTATTCTCTTCAAATATAGAATAAACACACCAAACTATATTATCATCTTCATAACATAAACTATCTTTATAATACCTAATGTTTTCATTATTTATTGCTTTAGTTATTGGTGTAATACTGTCTAACCTATCTTTATTATTTTCCAATAAATCGTGATTACCTGCAATTATTACAACTGGACATAGTTTACTACACTCATTAAAAAACCAAGTTATTAATGCAAATAATTCATTAGAAATAGTAATTTTTTGGTGAACTACATCACCAACTATAACAATCCTAGCATCATCATAATAAAGATTATGATCTTTAAAATAATCAGTAACTTCTTCTAAAAATTTTTTACAAACTTCTTCTGACTCATCCAATCTTTTATATGTTCTAAAATGTAAGTCCGCAATGTGAAATAGTTTTTTTATCATAGTACAAATATATTACTTTTTTTTATTGTTTCCAAATATCATTTAAATAATAATTCTCTTTCTGTCTTTAACATGTGAAACATATCATCAACGTAATGCGAATAATCTTCACATTTAATGATTTCATAATTAGGATTTTCTTCATTATACCAAACTAAATAGTTTTCACCAAATCTTAAATTAGTATTTCTTTCTATTATTTTTTTATAGATATTCAACTGTAAAGAATAAGTATTAAATTCACAAACATCTAAATCTGATAAACAATATTTCATTTTATTACCAAATTCATTAAACATTTTTAATAAAGTATTTGTCTTCCAGTCCCATATTTGAAGGCATTGATGTTTTACATTCCAAAAAATTTGATCTATCATACCACATAACATTAATTCCTCATCCCCAACAACTAATTCTGATTTTACAGGTATCAATTTACCTTGTGCTATTGTATCATTATAAAAATTATGGAAATATCCTTTCATAATGTTATATGTAGATTCAATTTCTTCAAATAATAAACCTTCAGAACTTATTTTAGGTTCAGGTTTTATCTTATTACTAATATAATTTTCTATATAATCGTGTAATGTAGAACCTTCATAAGTTGCATGAATATTTTTATATCTCCACTCCGCCTGAATTTGTTCTTCAGTGACCCATTCCGATTTAGGTTTAGGGTTTGAGTAATCAGGTCTACCGTAAGGATCGGATTCCATAGGGTAGTAATTTTGTTTATTTGCGTACCTATCCGCCATAGTTTTTGCTACGTAGATATACCCTTGTTTTTCTGCCCACCTATCAAGTTTTAAAATACCATCCTCAAATTCATCTTCAAATTTATGAATTAATCCTGTACACGATATTGTTTTTATACCATTAATATAATAAGTGTGTGGTTCATCATAATATTTTATATTATTAAAAACTGATAACTCTTTTAAAATTTGCATATTTTACTATATTTATAATTAATAATGATAATGATTTTTTTATTAAAAAACAAATTATGAACAAAAAAATTTTATATAGATTTATTAAATTAATTTTTTCTGAATTTGCTGGTGAATGGGAAATTAATGATTACTTTACCGATAAAACTGCATATCAGGAAGTTTTTGATTTTATTCAAAGTGGTTTAGGGATTAGTGATGCCGATCAAGTAGATTTAATTTACGCCTCTTTTTGTGAAACTTTAAAACATTTAAATGGTAATTTTTCTAATTTTACTGAAAATGATGTTATTTTACCAGTTTTGCAAAAGTTTCGTGGCGAAAGAAGTTATTTTGCAACCGTACTATTTAAAGAATTTTATGATTTTGAAACATATTTACCAGTAATATTGGAGGGTCTAATAGAATCGTATGCAATAGATGAAGATGATGTAAGTACTGATATACGCGAAACTTGGGATGAAGAAATAATTGTAAAAAAAATATAATAATGAAAAATATAATTAAACAAATATTAAAAGAAACTTTGGAGGATTTGGAGACTGAAGGTAGTAAATACATAGTTTTTGTTGCAGGAACTAATACAACAGGTGTGGCACATAGTACCCAATATGACGCATTTGATAATGGTTTAGGTGATACAGATAAGAATGTTAAGTATTATAATTACAATAATCACCAAAATAAAGGATCAGAACTTTATACGTGGTTAGAAAAAAATAAAAATAATGTAGATACACTAGTTTTATTTAGTGCAGCATGTTCATTATCCAATAATTTATCCCCACTATATGTACCTACATCTAAAACATATTGTATTGAGCCTTGGGCATCTAAAAGTGGGAAAACAACATGGACCAATCTCAATGCCAGTAATTTTTATGTACACGCAACTGATTGGCATAGAGGTGCTGGGGCTAAAGAAGGCATTCCCGAAAAAAATAAAAATAATTTAATTAGTCATATCGCAGCATTAACAGATGCGATTAAAAAAATATTTTAACAAAGTTTTTTAGTTAAAATATGATTCACAATCAGGTAAAAATCAAAAACAGATTATGATTTCTTATAAAACAAAAAAGGAGTCCGTAGACTCCATAGTTTTTAATATTTTATCAGAGATTAGAAATTCTTTCTAACACATTATGTAACGAGTTTTTAATTTGAGAATTCACAGTTTCTTCATATTTTAATCTTCTTTTTTCTGTCTCAACATCAAAAATGTATGTAACTCTTTCCCAATCTCTATTAGTTAGTTTTACACTATAATGATATACATGATTTGTTAAATCAATTCTACCATAATCCATTGTAATAAAAAGATCCATTTCTTTATTTTCAATGTATCTTTTATTTGACATAGGTGCAATCATAAATTTTGTTGCGGGATGTTTAATCATTTGAAGACATACTTGAAAACAAGTCTTTTCATATGAAGTCGGTTCTTCCTCATATGTTTTAAACATTTTACTCTTTTTACTTAACAAATAAAATCTAAGTTTTATTCTCCTAAAAAATCTAATTATTCTTTTTACCATTGTTTATTATTTATACAAATATAAATAAAAATTTTATTATAACAAACTTTCTTTAATTTTTTTTGCAGTAAATAGAATATCTATTACACCTTTTTTACCTAATCTTTGATTAATGTCAGAAATATCATAACCATCAGGTAACTTAATTATCATAACTCTATCCATTAATTTAGTAGAATTTAATTTCTTATATAACTTAATTGAGTCATTATATGCGTCAGAATCTAACAAAATGATTACTTTACATTCTGCCTTTCTTACTAACTGAGTAAATAAATTTTCACTCATAACTTTACCTAACATAGGGATACTATTTGGTACTACTATATGATCGAATACACCTTCTACTATATAAATGTTAGAATCCCATATAATTTTACCTTCATTAAATATAATTTCTGTTTTAGGGATATCAGGATTTTTATATTTTAATTTACTATACTTATCATAACTTCTACCTAAAAAATAGTTGGTGTCTCCGTGTATATCATAAGAAGGGAAAATTACTCTGCCCGCATACTCACCAGTTTCGCAATAACCTATATTAAATTTTTTTATGGTATCAAAATCAATATTTCTTTTTTTAAGATATTCCATAGATTTTTTATACGCAGTAGTAAAAGATTCAATAGATAATGGTATAAATTCTTTAGGTAACCCATCTAAAATTTTTACTTCAACATTCCTTTTAAAATTATCTACTAATTCAGGTGTTACTAATTTATATTTTTTAAGATCAGATTTTGTTCCGTATTGTTTTACTAATTTATATATTGAACCATGTGTGTTATTAGTTTCGGAACATGCCCAACATTTATAAACATTACTATCATAATTAATCTCTAAATTACCTTTTCCATCACCCTTTTCTAACCCTTTTATATCGTATGAGCAGACAGGACAATCGAAAGATATTTGTGACTTATCTTTGTAATGTTTTCTGGGTTCACCCAAAATACTTTCTAATATTTCTACAATTATTTCAGACATCGATTACAAATATAATAATTTTTTTTAATATGCAAAAAAATATCGCCTAAAAAGACGATACTTCAAATTATCGGTGATTTAAACGATATTACTTCCACTTACCCTCTTTCATCATTTGCCCTAAAACACAGGTATATGCATCTGTCATATCATAATTTTCTTTTGTTAATTTTTGATGTCTATCATACATCCATATAATTTGAGGTTCTCTTTCATTTACTTTTTCCCAAATAACTACCTTTTTATCTGTATCCCAAGGATACGCACCAAACAAAACAGGTTGTTTTTTATCAATATCTTTTTCAGTATACGCCTCACCTTTTTTATTATGTGTTCTAACTTGCATTAAATCAGGAAATGCAAATTTTCTGGCATCATAAGACGATATAAATTCGGGAACAATGTTTAGGACTTCATAAACTGATCTACAAATCATCCCATTGAATCGTAATAGTGTGGAAACCGTATTTACATTATTAGATTGTAATAAAGGTTCTTCTATGATTACTCTACTAATATCTATATCACTATACTTTTCTAAAAAATCAAACTGAAAAACTTGCGCCTTTTTGATTAATAATTCAATATTATCAACGGGTTTTGGTTTAACTTTAGGTGTTATGTGAGTTAATAATTGTAATTTACCGTTATCACCATTATCTTCAAATAAAGATATACCTATTGTTTTAGTGGATACATCCAATCCTAATATTCTACTCATAAAAACTTTAATAAAAAAATGTTATATTATAATTTGTACATCGAAAACTACAAAATCATTTTTCTTTTTAACTATATGTCTATCTGTCTTACCTATTGCTAAAACATTTCCAGATATATCTGTTATCGCAACTTCACTAATTCTAACATCATCATAAACTGTTAATGTTTCATTTTGTGAATTATAAAATTCACCTCTAGCTGCAATACAAACAATATTCTGTACTAAATCTTTTTGTATGCTATCGATAACCGTATTATAAGTACTAGCACTATAATAGTAAAGTCCTAAACTATTATTTATGATATTTGTATCAGTATCCCCACTAAAATTAATTGCAATATTATTAACTATATTCGTATCAGTTATTGCAAAAATACCTTTATCTAAATATATAACACCCGCAATTTTATCTGCATAAATTCCTGTAGATGATACTGTTTGCACATTTATCAATTCTTTACCATTCAAACTAAACGGTTTAAAGGTATCGTAACCAGTTGACCAACTTTTTGAGGTATTATTATTTGGTTTTTTAATTTTATCAGAAACTAAATACGAAACGTTTATTTTTCTACCAAAAAGGGATTGCGGATAACTACTTTCATCAATATACTGATTATCTAATTCTGTTTTAGGTATTGTAGTTCTAGGGTATGTACTATATATTTCATAGGTTGTTATACCCGTTGGCGTTCCTCCAGTAGTAAAACCAGTATAAACAGGTAAATTAATTTTTACACTTTTCCCATCTATTATCTCACCATACTGACTATTATTAATTACACCTAATAAAACTTTTGTCATACCTAAACCGCTGAAAGGTGTGTCTAACCATCCCCCATTTTGTGAAGTTGTTCCCGTATAAATGTTTACTGTCTTAGGTTTAATGGGTAATGATAAACTTTTAAAATAGTTAGTATTTTGACTGAATGTATCGATTCTATCTATTTGAACATAAGTCAAATTAGAACCGCTAACAGTAGTTTCACCTATTTCATTAGTTACTATATTTACCTTAGCGGAATTAGCTTCAACAGATTTTTTTATGGTTGGTGCGACAGTTACAAACAATTTACTATTAATACCTAAATTTTCAGAAATATTATCATTTGTATTATTCCCACTACCTAAATCACCACTATCCGCAGGAATTCTACCCGTATTTAATTTACTTTCTGTATTGTAATTTGCATCAGAATCCCCCAAAATAAAGTGTGAGAAAATTGTATTACTACCAGTTAATAATCTTTGTCTACCAAGATTAGTTAATCTAGCTCTAATTGTTACTGTGGTTGCACTATTTATGAATCCCATTTTTTTAAAAATTTAAAAGTCTATTGTTAATTCTATTGACGCAGTTGTAGAATCCGAAATTCTTATCGGTCTAGACAACTTACCAACTAAAACTAAATTTTGATTATTATCTAAAATACCTATTTCACTCACATATCTATCATCCCCAAATTCAAAAGTAGGGTTACTACTTGATGCGATGGATGCTCCATCAATATTAATATTAAATAATGATTTATATATTGTTGCACCTATATGTGTTCTAAGGTTACCATAAAATAATCTTTCATCACCAAAAGTCATTCTATCGTAATAACTTGCATTTGTTAAATCTAATTCCGCACCTAAGTTAAATGTAGTGGCACCTGTATATAAAGATCCTGTTAAAATAAATCCTGTAATATTGGGATTTTGGTTTTCGAATAACAATGGATTTATAGTTTCACCACTATTACCTGTTATGTTTGTAGACGTAAAATCAACAACTTTCCAATTAGAAGGTAAAGGTCTAGTTTGTGTACTAATGTTAATTACTTGAGATAATACTTTAAAAGTATCCGCAAAAAATCCATATCCATCATATAAGACATTTTCTCTTTTTCTCATATAAGGTAGTTGTCCAACATTATTAATTCTAAATTGAACATCTTTATCAGAATTAGTATCATTATCAATTACAATATATCTTTGACAAGGTAAAATTGGTGTAGTAACTGTGGTGGTACCTGTTGTACCTGTACCAACATTTTCTAACCAATATGTTAAATACATCCTTTCTCCCGCTTTTAAAGATCCAGTACAATTTCCATTTATTGGTGAAATTAATTCCGCTGATAAATCAGGTAAAGTATAATTTCTATTTGACCTATAAGACATTGCTGCAACTAATTCCTCATTATCTATAACTACTATCTGTAATTGAGGGAAGACTTTACCCACAACTAATGGTAATGTAGGAGTTACTGACATACCACTAAATTCGATAAGATCATAATATTCAATATCATTATTAGATGATAATGTTTTTTTAATTGTGTCAGATGTAAATCTCATCCCTAATGTTGTTCCACTTCCTGAACCAACATCATTTCTTCTATGCCACATTACAGGTATATCTAAATTTAATAATTTACCTGTTTCTTGATCAATATAAAATTGTTCACCATAAAAATTAGAAATACAACTGTTTGTATAATGTATAATAGAAATTGATTTCCTATACGGATCAATATAACTTAATGCTTGATTTACACCACAAATAGATGTTGCATCATTTGTATCACAAACTAAATTTTCATTATACCCTAAATATTGTTTTGTACCTGTATAATGTTCTGAACCAAATAAATTGTGTTCATGAAAATTAATCGGTGAGTCTTTAAATAACCCTGCAGGATTTTCTGTCCAAACATTATTCATATTCCAAACGGGTATATTTTCCACACAAATATCGCAACTACTATCAAATGACAACGTACCTGTATTCCAATAAGCGGATAATGAATTTAAACCATAATAATCATCAGTAGGGTTATCACCACCTGGAATTGTATAATAAGTAATTATTGTACCTGAATATGCACTTAATGTAGGTAAAGTTCTATCTACTCTAATTGTTGACCCACTTAAATACGTAATATTATATGTGGTGTTAACTGTCGCACCAGTCATAGTATCACCAGTAACATTTCCTAATGTAGGGTTACTAAATCTAAATACTATGTAATCGTTTACACTAGTTGCAGTTAGTGGAGAATCTAAAACTAAAATACCTTGTGTGTAAGTTGTAAAATCGGCAGAACCGTCAAATTTACCTAAATCAATTGTTCCACTTTCTTTTATAAATTTACTTCCTGTTTGAGCAACTAAACCTGTATCAACAGTTGACCCAGAAAAGAATCCTCTGTCTTCAGCTTCGTTAGTGACAATACCTTTTATTAATTGTATATTACTTTGTTGATTTAAAGGATAAACGAATTGATTACTTTGGTTAAGTAGGAACGTAGAGAAAAAGGGATTATCGTCTTTAGGTCTCAATACTTTTGAAAAAATATTTTTTTGTATGTTACCATCTGCCTCAACAAAATAAAATTCTCCCGTTGACGCACCTATAGATGGAACAAATTCCTTCCAACCCTTCACATAATTATAATCCACTTCTGAATCACCAATTATATAATTGGCAAAAGTTAATTGTCCTTTAGCTAACTGTTCTCTACCACTATCAGTTAATTTTACTCTTACTAATGTTGTACTTTGTTTATTTATATAACTCATTTTCCTCTATTTTTTAATAAATATTCTAAATTTCATATTATTAATATGTGTTACCTGCATTTGTTAGTATTTCTATATTATTTATACTACTATAATTAACACTATATATTGTTTCACCTATAATAGGGGTATAAAATTTTTCATTTTTTACCCTATATATAAATTTATCACCCGCACTAGCATTTGTCAATGTTAAATTTAAACTATATGTTTTTAACCCCACTACATATTCAACTACTTCACTATAAATGATATTTTGGAAATTTATATCTAATGGGTCAGTAACCTCAACAGTGAATTTACCATTAAGACTTAGTGGTGCTGAGTTAATTGACCAACTCAATATAGGGTTGTTTGTTGAAATTCCTCCATTTGCAGGTGCGGTAGGTACATAAAATGCTTGTAGTATATCACCTATACTTAAATTTTCTTCTAAAATAATTCTTCTTGCATCACTAACTGATGGATAATATTCTATATCTTTAGTTAAAACAGAACCATTTAAAGATAAAACTGAATCACTATTAGGTACACTAACTAAATAAAATTCATACTTATTTGTAGTTGTATTATAAAATACTCTATCAGTAGTAGATTGTGTCCCAGTTGCACCACTAACTATTGGGGTTGTAATAGTGTAAATATCACCAAATAAATCGTTAGCCTTACCATCGGTTATGAATGCGTAAGTTAAAATTTGTTTATCTAATGGTGTAAATAATAATTTTATGTATGGTGTTGATGCGGTTGTATTTGCACTATATTCTATATTTTTTGCTAATACAGAACCATTATAGCTTACTATTGGATCGGATAAACCTTGTATACTATATTCAGTAGTACCAGTTTCAGTGAATTGTGTGGAAACCACCAATGAATTCAATGAAGGTGCTGACGGTGCTTTATTATCATTAAATGTAGGTATTTCTGCCTCAAATAAATTTATAAAATACCAATCTGTTTCTGGATAATATAAACCATATAAATTTCCCCTCTTATATGTATCAACACTATTTTTTCTTACTAACTGTTGTTTAGCTAAAAATGTGTTTACATCATAACTCCAATAAGGTTTAATTAAGAATTCACCTTCACCTATATTTAAAGAGGGTATAAATATTGTATTTCCAGTATTTCCAGTTAAATCTACATATGGGAGTGAAAAATTATATAATGCAGAAGTATCAAAAAATCCACTACTTTGGTTATATTTATAAACTTCACCGTAAAAAGATAACTTATTAGTTTCAATCACACCATTTATATTATTCACTAAAAGTTCGAAAGAAAAACCTGTTCTACTTCTAGGTGTTATATAAACACATCTATCACAAGATAATGATTTAGTAGTAACTATATTCGGTAATCCCCAATAAGAAGTTGTACCTGTTATTTGTGGAGTATTTAAATTAAACGCATTTTGTTCAAAATTACACTGAACTCCTAATCCATTTGGTCTATGTATAATATGTAAATTATTACTATTATAATCTGCAACATATATTCTTTCATCAGGTGCCATTTGTAATGCCCCTAAACTAGATCCTGTTACATTTGCAATAGTTATTACATTTTCTAAAATCTCAGTAGATGATGTATAAGATAAATCAAACTGATATATCTTTTCACCCGCACCTTCTGAAACATAAAATTTAGAGGAATCCGATGAAAATTCTAAACCATAAGGTCCAACATCGAAAGTCATTCCTGTTATAGTTATTAGATTAGATAAAGTTCCTGCAGAGGATTCAAAATCTAAAATATCTATTATATCTTCATCATATAATAGAGAAATTAATTTAGAACCATCAGGAGATGTTTTCATATAACCTCTCGCACTATTATGAACACTACCTATATTCGATACTATTGGACCACTTAAACCTAAAGAATTAACACTATAAACGTAGTAATTAGTGTCACCACTAGTATGTGTAATTACCCAAAAATCCTCCCCATTACTATGATTACATGCAGTAACTTTTTCAGTCAAAGGTGAATTGATGAGTTTAATATTTTTAGTCTCAACCTCACCTTGTCCATTTTGTAAATCCATATTTACTACTGAGTATTCAAAACCATTTGGTGATCCATTATAGTCAGTAGTAAATACAAAATATTTATTTGAGTTTGATCTAGGTACAATGATAGAAGATTGTGTAGATGTTCCAGAACTAGATAAACCTGTACCATTTAACATTATAGTATTTGCACTAGTATATATAGTCTCTCCATTAGTATAAAATAAAAGACTACCTTTTTCATTAGATATAGATGAAACACCTTCTTGTGAAACCATTGATCCTGTGATCGGTATAGGTTCATTACCGTTTATAATATTATTAAAATCTATTCCCGCATTTTGCCCAAATAACCAGTTATAATTTAATCTATCATACGTATAACCTGTATATGTTACTGGTCCACATAATGTATCGGCAGAAGTTGCAGGTATTTTTCTAACACCTCTCATAGTAATTTGTGGGAAATCAAAACTATCAAAGTCTGATCTTTCAATATGACTATACATTTCTCTGTTACTTACAGGCTCCCACCCAAAATTTTGACTTTCACTTCTACTCGAAAGTAATTGATAAGTTTTACCTCCATCAATATACCTTATTTGGTTATTTGGGTATATTGGTATTGGTAATATAGTATCGCTACTATTACCTGATAAAAATAATGTTAATGTCTTTTCTGTTAACAAATTTCTAAAAATAGATTGCCCGTATTTTTCTGGTTTAGAAAAAGTAAAAATATTATCTATTCTAGATAAATCTAAAGGTAAGAATAATGCAGTTCTTGTTTCTAAAAATGTAGATAGTGAAGATGCCTGATAAGTCATATCTGTACCAATTCTAACTTCAACAGGTGTTTCTATTTCATTTATAACTTCACCACCCATTAAAATGGGATTTATTATTTTACCTCTAATACTCGCCATATTTTATCTAACTAAATAAAGTGCAATTTCATCATTTATATCTTCCATTTTAATCCATCTAGAAGGTATTTGTTGATTTTTAAGAATTCTTATCTGCCCTAATAAACCTACAATATTCCATTCAGGTCTTTCTGATCTAGGAATATACGGTATATTAGGATTGTATTTAACTGATATTTTCTTAACTGTTTGAGTGGTTTTTTTATATATAATTTTATTTTTCGAATCCACCCCAACAGGAATTTCTGCCTCAACATCTTCCATAATATGTCTACCCCATTCATCTTTTTCGTATTTATCGATCCACTCATCGGCAGTACCTTCTTCTGCATTCCCTAATATCAAAGGCTTAGATGAAATTACCCCTATTGCGTTATTTGGGTTTTCACAAACTTTTATTTTTTTACCTACTAATTCTACTACCGTACCAAAAGGTAATGAATCACCTGATAACGATTCAAAATATTCAGCATAGTCAGCAGAAGACATTGTTAATGTTCCAGCAATATTTAAATTACCATTACTACTAACCCTTAAAAGATTTGCCCTAGCAACATTTGACGTTCCCCCACCTATTATAAAATATTGGCTTGCATTTGAGGTATTATTAAATCTACCTGACACATGCTGGTAATCTTCGTAAGCGATGGTACCTATACCCTCAGCATGAGAATATAATCCTGATGCCGTTGTTTCACTACCTTCAGCGTGAGAATAATCTCCTGATGCAATTGTTAAATACCCTTCAGCATGAGAACTTGTTCCAGAAGCAATTGTTAATCCACCTTCAGCGTGAGAACTTGTTCCAGAAGCAATTGTTAAATACCCTTCAGCGTGAGAATAATCTCCTGATGCAATTGTTAAATACCCTTCAGCGTGAGAATAATCTCCTAATGCAATTGTTTCACTACCTTCAGCGTGAGAACTTGTTCCAGAAGCAATTGTTAAATACCCTTCAGCGTGAGAATAATCTCCTGAAGCAGTAACTCCGTCACCAAATGAAAAACTTAATATTCCCGTTGATGTTGATCCGATAGACCGAACTTCATCATGTACAGTTATCGGTGAGCATCCGTGTAAATTTGTTAAATATAAATCAGTTATACATGTTGCAGAAGTATTTCCAGTAAACGTTCCACTTCCACCAGATGATGTAACTCCTGTAACTTGAAAACTATTATTTTGATTATTAGTAAATGTTAATGTCCCGCTAGAATATGTACCACCCGTAACGTAAGTATCACCAGTTATCTGAACACCGTTAACTAATAAATTAGTGGTAGATATAGTATTCGCAGTTAATCCATTTGTAAAATTTGTTGCCCCCGATACTGTTCCACCACTTAAAGGTAAATAATTACCTGTTACTGTTCCACCACTAATAGAAGATAATAATACCCCAATAGTTGATGCATATGAAGAACCCGCAGGATTTTGTGAAGTATCACCTGTTTTCACTACATGAATAAGATCGTTTAATCCTACACTGTTAGTTATTATTCTATCGGTTAGTCTTTGTTTTGCCATTTTATTCTTTTATTTATAAATATTATCTTTACAACATTATTACTAACAATTATGAATTAATTCTTGATTATAAAAAGGACCACCCTCTTCCCAATCTGGATCACCCAAAATAGTAACATTTCCTTCATATTCATTACTATCATAAATCTGTGTAATAAAAACTGTATTATAATCACTAATTAATGTATTCGCTTTTCTAACACATTTATCATATTTATTCCTAAGTCCCGCAATAAAGTTTCTTTGTCTTTCATATGATGTAGTACCTGGCGTAAAATTAGAAAGATTATTTTGCGCCTGTATCAATGATTGTGTTATGCCACTACAACTCATAAAATTATTTAAATAATTATTTTGTTGTTCTATATATTCAGTCTCTAACTGAGATAGGTTATCTAATAACTCAGTTAATTGATTATTAAGTTGTGTTATTAAATTATTTTTTTCACTTATCTCTAAATTAATTTCTGAAATACTAACACTTAAATTAGGTGTATTAGTATCCTGTAAATTTAAAGAACATAATTTACTATTTAATAAATTTAATTGTTGGTTTGCAATCGCAATTTCAATCTCTTTATTACGTATTTGATTTTTAATGTTATTTATCTCATCACTAGTCGGATATATTGGTTTTTGTTCTACTAAAGAATACAAAGTTTCTTCACCTATACTGAAATCAGTTTGGGCACTTAAAGGACAATCATTTTCAACATCAATAAAATTTAAACTATATTTTTTATATTTAAATTTATTTTGATCAAATATAGTATTCCTATAAATTTTACCCGAATTATCACAACCTTCCCATATTGTAGTTGCAGGAACTACTTGCTCAATTAAATCTAACCAATAGTCACCAATTTTATCCATAAATTCAAACATCGTATCATATGTAAATTTACCCGATAAATCTTTACCACAATTACTAGCGTTTAAGTACAATTCGTAGAATAATCTAAGTAATGGGTAATCACTTATAGTTTGTCTACTTTTGACATCAATTAAATTACGTAAAACCATTTGATCAAATACATCCTTAACCATTATAGTAGTTGGGTCAGTATCAAAATAATCTAATGGGTTAATACAAACTGAATATGTATTATTAGTAGTAACACCTGAAACACATTCTTTCATTTTACCACAATACTCACAATCACCTTTACAATTTGCACACTCATCAATATCCCTCCAATAACAAACTTCATTAAGTTCATCCCAACGATAATTTTTACCTAAACCTAATCCATCTACACCAGTATCATTTAATAATTTATTAATAGATAAACAACATTCTTTTGTGATTTCACTACTTTGATTAAATGTTTGTGCGGTTATTCCTACCCCAATTTGTTGTTCAACACCACCAGTATAAAGTGGTGTACCTGAATAAACATATATTTCAAATAAATTAATTGTCCCATCACTGTCCTCAACAATAAGACTAAATAAATTATCTAAATTTTTATTATTGTTTAGAACTAAAATATCACTATTACAACTATCTTTATCTATATAAAATTTAGAAAGTGTTTCACCTTTATCTAATAAATCGTAATAGTTGACATTAAGGGATTCAGAATAATTACCTGTTAATGAATAATAATCATTTTTTAACTCTAATAATTGATTTTGTAAAACATCAGTAAATGTCTCACAACTAAATGGTATACTACTAGATGTGGATGCACCTAAATCAATAGTATAATTTGTGAGTGTATTATTAATATTTAATACACCATTAAAATTAATGTAGGTAGATATTTGATCTTGAAAAATGTATTCTTCTGCCTGTTGGAATAACATATCTTCTCCCGATTGGAATATCTTATTATCTGTTTCACAATTTGTAGGGCAGTTATCACAATCTATTTTTTTCCAAAAATTAAATACGTCACACTCAATTGATTTTGCTGGATCAATACTAAATGTTGTATTTTTAACATTTAAAATTAAATCAGAATGGTATACATCATAATTAGTATAACGATATTCTAATTCAGTCCATAATCTATCTTCTGGACTACTGAATTTAACAATCTCATAGTTATTTGTTGATGCAGTGTTACATTCACCATCAGGATAAACAGTTTCTTTTTTAACACCACCTTCATAATACACCCAAGATTTTTTATTGTCAATAACACAACTCAATTGTGGTATCATACAATCATTTATGGATAATATTCTATTAGTTTTACAATCAGAAACATTAACCATTATATTATCCACTAATAGACAAACATTACATTCATAGTTTTCTATTTCTATAGAGAAAAAGAACTCTTTATTCGGATATAATCTCCTTAAATCATCACATACACATTCAGGAATAGTAAAATTAAATGTTTTCCAATCTGGTTCAAATAAATTACTGTTATATACTATATTTTGTGAAGATAATTGACTGAATATAGAGTCTTCTATTTGTGCCAATAATTGTTCGTCACCATCTATAATAATACCACTATAACCTTGTGTCGGATCAAACTCCCAAATAGGGTTCACCGATTGTGTGTATGGTAAATATGTTAAGTTTGTATCAACACTATTTTGAGTAGTTATATTATTATTATCAACAAATAATTTAAAATTTATTTTTAAATCATCAATGTAATTTAAATAATTGTTATTATTTGTTTCCTCATATAACTCATAATTACTTAATAATGTATTATACCAATTGTTATAACATTCCTCAACCTTTAATCCTATATTTAATAATATTTCATTTACTTCTTCTAGATATTTTTCTAATTCTATTAATATATTAGAATCACAACATATATTATTAATTGTAACTAAAATACATTGTTTTTGAGAGGAATCATAAATTGACTCAACACCAGTAACTTCTTTAGTACAACATTCTACAGAAATTGTTTCACCATTACTTAATATTACCCCATTTGGTGTAATAGCGATACTATTAAGTGGATATAAGGTATTACAATTTACCGCAAAATTATCTATTTCTTCTGGTTCAAGTGCAATAACTACACCTGTACCACCTACAGGCCCTACAGGACCTACAGGTCCTACAGGTCCTACAGGTCCTACAAGTCCTACAGGTCCTACAGGTCCTACAAGTCCTACAGGTCCTACAGGTCCTGCTGGGTTAGTAAGTATACCCGTACCACTCGTTCCGCCACCAGTAGTTATTAAACTCCTAATACCATAACAAGGTCCTTTTTTATATAATTGTGGATTTGTGCCAGGAATTAAAGTCCAATCTTCATTATAATAAGATGGATCCATAACTGCTCCCGCAGGAGTTGGTCCACTAGCAGGGTTTATTAAATATTTATATCCATTACCATAATCATAAACATAACTACCTATAGTTAATGTACATCCGTAGACAATAGGTGTTCCACCACCACCTTTACCCCCACCAGCTACTGTAATAGATTTATAAACATTTTGTTGTTGATTACTATTTTTTTCTATTACCTGTTGATTACTATTATTTTCTTTTAAAAGAGTTTCTATTTCAGATTTTTCATTAGTTAAAGTATTAATCTGATTTTGATTTTTAGTTAATTCAATATTTAGTCTAACTTTTTGTTTATCAGTAAGTGTTATATAACCACTAGTATCCGTTATACTTTTTTCAGTTACACCTAAAATTTTGGCAGTTCTACTAATAGTGTTTTTTGTATCATTAGATAATAATGTAGATTTTCGCAATGATTCGTCATAACTTAAAAAACTATTAGCGTTTGTTGTTAATCTATTTATATTAGTTGTTAAATCTTGTATTTGTTTTTCTAATTCAATTATTAAAACAGAATTATTATCAAATTTTGCCTTTACTAATTGTTCATTTAATTGATTTACATTTACACAATCACTAAACAATTGGGAATAAATGATTATTTGTTCTTCATTTTCTTTTGTTTTAGAGGAAACACAATTATTATATTCTTTATTTTTAGAACCATCATTTTTTTGATTACCATAAACAATTATGGTACAATAACTAAAATAATCAAAACTTTTTAATTCTTTTATTTTGTTTTCATAAATACTACAATCCAAACTAGTATCTACATTAGTTAAAGCTTTTTGTAGAACTACAATATCACTTTCTTTTTTACTAATAATATTTGTAGTCTGAGCCAATTTATTTTTAAGTGCAGTTTCCTGAGAACTATACACTTGTATTTGTTCATCTTTTTGAGTATCTATAAAATTAGTTTCTTTATTTAATTCCACTAATAAAATAGGATCGACACCAATAGGCGTATTAGTAGAATTACCACCACTAACAGGAGAATTAACACAATTTGTATTGTATAAATCAATAATTCTATCTATTTCAGATAGTAACTTTTGAAAATCAGAATTAACTTTACTCCATAAACCACACTCTAACGGTAATTGTAATGAGCATATATTTTGTGTTGTTATATATTCACCATAATTGATTTCACATGCATCTACATTAAAATTAATATTGTAACAATTATCTAATAATAAAATTAATTCATTTTTAATTTTAACATACGCCTTTATGTAAGATAAAAGTTCTGAATAATTAAAATTCAATGAATTTAAAAATTCATTCGAAGGATTATTTGACAATGTATTATAGTTTTGTATGATAGTATTAACCCAAACTTGATTAGTGGATGCCCATTGATTTACTGAAACTACATTACCCCCAATTCCGATACAACATTCATTATTTGGTTCTAAGACATTAGTATTTTGCCATATCACATATTCTTCTACAGGATCTAAACTATCATTAAAGTTAGTTTGTAAATTTTGAGATTCTTCATCACTATTAGTAAATGCAACAAAATTTAAACAATTTATATTTGTTTTAGTTGCATCATATATTATAGCTGGATGACAAGTTATTTGATCCGCACAATCTATTAAATTTTGTGCCTCATATTTTAACATATAGTCAAATGAAAAATCAATAGTACAACTACAATCATCTAATTCAGGTAATTTAAAACCACTCCATTTTTCACTAGCAAATACAATTGATACGTTATTTATTGCATCGCACGATAATTTTGTAGGGTCAACCGCCGCAGTTATTATACTATTAGGATTTGTCGTATAAGGGTTATTCCCATTAAAAGGAATCAAAGTATTATTAGTATAATCAATAGTAAATTGACCAAACTGATATCCATAATATTCTGCAATGTTTTTATAAAGATTACTTAACTCATCAGAACTATTCCAATCTAAAATAAAATTATTATCGTATATAATAGGCGTAAAACTTATTCTACCATACTCATCTATCGATTCTACTTCCCAATTTGATGGTGTCATAAGAGATGGATCTTGTAAAATAGAGTTAGGTAATGGTGCAATAGATATTGTTCCATTAGCCAAACCTTTAACTATTCTAGCCTCATTAAAACAATCCCAAAATATTTCAGTCGCATAGTAATTATAAACAGAACCTACTGGGTTTTGTAAATTATAATAACTATTATTAACTGAAAAATCTATATAAGGTAAAGTATAATTACTACTTGATGTTGTTAATTCCGTAACAGTATTTTCATTTGTTTTTAAACAAACAATATAACTAGATACTTGATTATTTTGTAGAGATATCTTAGGTGTAGCAACATTTAAAGAAGTTGATGGTGTTGACTGATTTGACGAATTTTGAGTTACCACTTGATAATCAAAACCGTACCAAGCACAACACTCTGGACTACTTACAATTGAAGTTTGATTACAACTTATTTCATTAAAATAATTACTACAATTAGATAATATAGGTACACCTATAAGACTATTAGTTAATAGACTAGGATTATTATTAGCAATACAATAGTTTGATATATAACTTTCTGGTGACCCATATTGTTGTTGGAATTCTGTCAATGATATCTGAGTATTTATGTATTGGTAACATTTACCATTGATTTGATATGTTCCTTCTTGTGGGGTAGTATTATTAGTCATAGTAAATACTACTATACCATTAGGTAAAAATGAATTAGGTGTACCTATACAAGGTGCCAACTTAGAACAATATTCTGTCTGTCTACCATATTCATTTACATATGAAACATAATTACCCCCTAATGATACACAACAAGAAGGGAATTCGTCAAATGATACTTTTAAACCATCGTCATTAGTATAATAATAAAAAGGACTACATTCTTCCAAATTTAAATTAGAACAACTATACTCAATTAAATCCTTTTCTGTTTTATTTAAACAAATTTGTAATGTTTTATTAATATCACAATTTTCTGTAGCGACTTCATTTAAACAATTTTTTAGCGATAATTCATAGTTATTTTTTATAATTTGCCATTCAGGTGAATAAATCAAATAATTATCTTTTTTTATTAATTCTAAAAATGCATTATATTGAGTTTCTGCCTCATCAAAAGATTGTTGTAAAGTAGTTTTACCATCGTTTTGTAGTGGGGTTTCAATTATACTATATTCAACATCTAAACATTCTTCAATTGGTTGGTAACCGTTAATTAATGAGTTAAACGTAATTTGTGTAGTATAAATATCAGAATTATCACTTATACCGTTAAAAATACCATAGTTATAGTTTAAAAAGTAATTTTGGACTAAGGTATTCGCGGTTATAGTTACTGTTGGCTCATTATCAAAATTAGGTATAAAACATCTACTAAAATATTGTAAATATTCGTTACCGCCATCATAAGGTCCAACATGAGGATTATTACCGTTCAAAACTGATACAACATTAGAACCGTAAGTTTCCCTATACCATCCTCCAGCTTTTTGAAAGTACATTTCAGTAAAATCATTTTCTACTAAACCACCAGTTTCTGGATCAATAAAATTACTTATTACTATGTCACCATTAATAGGTGGTAATGGAAAACCATTTTCATCATACGGTATATTATCTAAATTAACTTGTCCCGTATAAAGATATAAAAGTTTTTTAATTTCTTCTATATCTAAAGGTTTATCCACAATGACAATATATTCATTAAAATTAACTAACGATTCTGGTGCCCCAATGAATCTAAATAAAAATTCTACTGCCTTTCTACTACCCTTACTTTTCCATAACCAAGCAATATTAAGAATTAATCTCCTATAAAGTTCAATATCTATTTCAGCTTGTGTCATATTTACCGATGTCCCACTAAAAGTAGTAGAACCATTACTAGGTAAAAATAATTTACTAAATGAAGCATCAGTGATAAAATTTATAGGTTCTAACCCTAACATAAAAGCCAAATCTTTTACTAAAGAATCTGGTACATTATTTCTTTTATCGTATGTTACTACATGTGCAAATTTTATCGCATTTATATATTTTTTTACATAATCAAATTCAACACCATATATTCTAAGTAATTTAGTAGCCTTTTCACCATTTATTACATAATCATTACCATCTGCCTTAGGCAATGAATCAAAACTACTTATTGCTTCAGTAGTATATTTTCTAATTATAGTATCAGTTTTTGTCTCATCTAAACCTTCACCTAATTTATTTAACGAATCTAAGTATGCAATATAAAAACTATCGAAAAAATTTAAATTGTATCCATCTTCTAATATTGGGAAGTTTAATATAGACTTAGATGTTAATAATACACCATCATCAGTATAATTAGTACTTATTATTTCAGATTTATATTTTGGGTATATATTTCTATTTAAAATGTTTAATTGGAAGTCATTTAATCCACTAAAGAATTTTTCTATTTCATCCTCATTTGGTTTTATAAAATAAGGTATCGATGCGTTTACATTGTTAAATAAGAAAGATAATTGGGGTATAAAGATACCCGTTAATTCAGGAAATGGATTACCCTCAACAACTAATCCTAAAACAGAATTTGTTTTTTGAACTGACGGTGTTATATTTTTAATTTTCCTAACAATACCATTATGCTCTACAACATAAGAACCATATTTTAATGTAAAATTTCTTAATGGATTGGATGTATCGTTATTACCAACGTATTGAGAATCCAATGTGTATTTAATATTGTAAGGGTTAACAAAGAAATTACTATTTACTGAAAAAGTAGATTCGTCCGCTTCAATATCATACACATAATCAGTAATATTGTATCCTGTTATACTACCAACTTTATTATCAACATAAATAGCGGCAGGCCATTTTTCTTGAATTTCAATAAGGGATGCCCTAATTAATTCTTTAGCTGATCCATACCATATATAACTTAATGGATTTGTTATATCTAAATTTAATTTAGTTCTAATATTTTTTTGAATGTCTAATTGAACTGTACCTTCATTTACAATATCATCTAATGTAAAAAATTTAGATCTAGCACCCTGTTTAAATAAAATATCTGGTTTAGGATCTAAATTTACGGATATTGAAAAATTACCGTTTGTGAATAACGTAGTACCTCCATCACTAGTAAGTTGAAAACCTACTAAATCAGGACTAAAATCCCTATACTCAATGTTATCATTGAAAAATATTCTTTGAGCATATCCCGCTACTTTTATTCTTTTATTCACCATTTAGGTTTTTAAAAATTAGTTATGTCATCAAAATCTTTTGTTGGATCAATAGTAAACTTCTGTTCTCTAACTTCATACAATGGTTTACCTGTAAATTGATCTTTAACTTCATATAAATTGTATTGTCTATAAATTTCATTACCGAAATTGTATATAGTATAAATACCATCTTCCAAAGATTTTGTTTGGTTGGAGAATAATGCATATGCTAAAGTTTCTTCATCAAACTCTACCATCTCTATTTCCAACATAACTGGATTAAAAAACGTATTTGTAATAATAACTTCTTGTTGTGGATTACCAATAAAAGGAGTCGCATTTGGTTTTATTGATGGTGCGGAAGCTGGAGTAACTGTACAAAAAACACTTGTTGAATTGTCGTTAAATGTATAAGCTTGTGACGCATTTGAATTACCTTGATTTTGTGTAATGGGTAATGCCCTATTATTTGATGTGACTATCCTAAATAAATTTTGAATTTTGTCTTGTCCAGTACCAGTTTGTTCTTTAAGATATTCTATCCTATACCCAACTAAGTTACCATTCTCAAATCTATTTTGAAACTCTAATGGTATTTGATTTATATTAAAGACTATTCCCTTCACATCTTGATTATCAATAAGAACCGCACAATCTTGTATTATGGCTCTAATTTGTTTTGGTCGTATAATAATATTATAATAACCTTTTGCCCCAAAAACTGATGTAGGTAGTTTTAATGTGTATAATCCACCAAATATTTCACTTATATTACTAGGATTTGATGCGGGTATCAATACTTGTGCAGGGTCCAAAGGAAATAACTCTACCGATGTTATTGATTCTCTATTAGGTGTATAACTGTAAAAAATTTCTACATCTTCTACTGATACATCTGCTGGTCTTATTGTTCCATAATTTCCTGTTGCCATAACTTTATTTTTATATTCTTATAAATCCACCTCTATTTGTGTCAATGTCATTAGTTGATTTGATTTCTGATAAAATTGCGTGTCTTTCAAATATATCAGCAATACCTCTATTTATAAATACCACACTCTTAACTTCTGGTTTAAAAACTACACCTAAATATTCTTCTTTTTTTGTATTTGCGTTAATAGATGTATTAAATTGATTCCATCCACCATTTGAAGCTATAAATTCTGTTTTATTATAACTTATTTCTTTACCGTATTCATCTATTGATTTTTGGTATTCATCTTTAAATGTTTTATAAAAAACACCTGTATTTTGTATATCATTTACCAATGAACCTATTTTATATGTAGTTTCTGTTAAACTATCATTTATAACCCCATTAAATATATTTTTAGGATCATCAGAAACATTTAAATTTGTGACATATATATCATTTCCGTTAATATCTTTTCTATAAGATTTAACCTGTTTAAGTAACCCATCATCAGTAGTGCCAGTTATAGTAGCAACAGGACTAAAATAAAAATTTAATGGTGCACCCGCCAATCTACCGTATTCAAAAGAATTAAAACCAACAGGTTTATTAATTAATGACGGATTTTTTGGTATAAATGATTCATCAGTAAATAACCCCATGTCATCAATATCTTGTTTTAGAAAAACATTTATATCGATAGTATTAGGTATTTTTTGTCCAAAAGAATCTAAAATAAAGTTACCTTCTTTATCTATTTTAAAATTAGGTATTTTACCATAATAATAATTAGGGTTTGTTTCATCTATTATAGTTTTACCTTCAGAATTTTTTATCAAAACACTTTTAGGTATACTTCTTATAGTATAATTTTCTAAATTTCTTTTTTTCCTTATTATTTCCATATCATTTATAAATATCTAAGGAGTGATTTGCCAAAATGTTAGTGTAGGAATTCCGCCGTTTGATGGGTTTAGATTAACACCTGGAGGTAATTGTAATTGTTTAGCATTAGGTGAAAATTTGTATTTATATATTCCATTATCATTTTTAAGAATAATTTTTAAATAAAAAATACCATTTTCACCTTCTAAACTAGTTATTGTTATATTATTTGGGTTAATGGTTTTAGATGCTGCCATATCATATGTTTTACCATTACCAGCATTGTTAAATTGCACTGCACCATAAATAATATATTCTTGATTAGGTGCGGTATCAACTAAATCCTTAAACCAATATATTTGAAATCCTTCATTTATTTCTTCTGGTTGTGTTACAGGATCACCTAAAGTAAAAGTTATAGGACAATCATCTATGGGTAAGACAAACCCGAATGAATTTTCTTGTTCTTTACCTACCTGCACATAAACATCATAAAATGAAAGTAATTCATTTTGTCCACTATAAGGTTTATCAAAAAGTGAAAATCTTATAAAACTATTTATAAATCTATTAGTTCTACAAAAAATATCATCAAATATAAAACCAATATCTTTATATAAACCAGGTACCGCACCTGTTCCCCTATGTAGAGGTGCACCTAACGCAATACTTTCTGGTGTATAAAAATTTAAATTTATTTTAAACTTACTTATTAAATTCCAATTATTATCTGCGGGTTTAAAAATAACTTTTTTATAATCTATTATCGGATTTATAGAATTTTCTACTTCTTCATCTACAAATTTATCTTGTATTAGTTCTGCATTATCAACAGGAAAAAAATTTGTACCCAATGCGATATCAATAGTAGTTCCACTACCAATTTTATCAATCAATATTTTTCTTTTATCAACAAACATCGTCAATTTCTTTTTCTTTTAATACTGAGAAATCAATACACCCACCACCAATATCTCTTTTACCTAATTCATAGTCACCAATATAATCCCCTAAAGTCACCTCCAACTCAATAGGTATAAAACCATTATAATTAACTAAATTTAATAAACCATCTGATCCACCAGCATTAACAATATTAGATACTAATGTACCAGAAGTAAAAGTATATCGTAAAAAAGTAGGATCTTCTATTAATTTTAAAAATTTATTTTGATTTACGTTATTTACATCAGATGCCCCTAATGTAAGAGTTTCCGATATCAATAGAAATTCACATGGCGGATCTTGCCTTTGGAAATAAAATCTTTTATCTAAATATAGGTAATGTGCCCCATCTTCAAATGGGTAATCTACTCCATTACCAGTACTATCTATTTCACCTATTTCTAATAAATCTCTCCATTTAAACACGTTTGGAGAAATCTCTGTCGCATAATCAGGTATTCTAAATGATTTTCTTAACTTAACTAAATCTGTTGGGTTAGTAATGTTATATTTATCAATAATAGATTGTAAATTAACTACTGGATTTATAAAATTCGCAAATTCTCTAATTTGTATTAAATTAAAAGGTGAATATATATAACCCTCTGTTTTATTTTCTTTTGTATTATCTATTTCATTTAATCTTTCTCTATAAACTGTATTAATTCTATGGTATATTACTTCTAACCTTCTTTCCAATAATTCATTTTCATTATATTCTACAATATCACCATCAAAAATATCATCTGATTCATCTATATTTTCATAATAGAATGAACCAACAAAATTAGTATCACCATATGATCTTACATTATAGTTTACATTTGTATCATTTTCTAATAGATAACCTGCGGAAATCTTAGTCCAAAATCTTGTATTAAATGGTGTCGGTAAATTTTGTTGTTTATATTGCCAATATTGTGTATTAATCGATGTTGGATCGTTATCGTTATCATTTTTTACAATAGTCAAATATAATTCACTTAATGGTCTATTTAAATTATCTACTAATCCATTAACATCAACGTCTTTTTTAAAATTAAATGCCGCAACATCGTCATTAAAATATGTAACCCCATATGCGGCAGGGTATATATCATAATCTTTATAATCAGAACTAGTTAAAGATTTAAATTGTCTAACATAATAAGATGATGGTTTATTTCTAACTACTCTTTTAACTGTACTAATACCAACAGTAAAACTTATATCCGATGGATTAACATCAATTACAAAAGTTCTAAGTTTATTATCATTAGTTTGGTTACCTAATTTAAAAACTTTAAAAGGTTTTACCCCTAAATTTAAAGTATTATTTAGTGTGTTATCAATAAAGTTTAATAAACTTATTCTATCACCATCTATTAATCCGTGATTCATTGCAGTTCTAAAACCAGTATATTTTCTACCATTAAGTTTGATTGTAAACTGTTCTATAATTGGTATTCCGTCTTTTAATGAAATATTTGCACCATTTTTAACTATAACTATATCTTTACTTTTAAACGGGTATGTTATTTTCAATAAAAAATTCTGAATACCATCACTATCCAAAAAATTTAATCTATCATAACCAGGATCAAATGGGAAGAATTCGCATAACGCACTTTTGTTATCATTAAATTGTAACGCATCTTCATCAGGTTCATCATTATAATAACCTATCCAGCCATCTTTCTCAAATATTGCACTACTTAAAATTGGTTTACTTACAATATTTTGGTTTTGATTCCTATAAATTTTTATATTTTCATTAAAAATAGTGTTACTTATAACTGGTTTAACTACGCCATAAAATCTATATATACCACTTTCTCTTCTTTCCTTTTCGAATTGTTCAAACTGACTTACTGTTGTATCAACTTTATTAAGTGGTATAGGTTTATTAACATTTTCTAAACCAAATTGTATTTGTGTATCTACATTTACATTATTAGGTAATCTAACACTATTTAATAATATTTTATTTGTATCTTCCATTTTTAATCAGTTTGAAAATTTCCACTAAAATTAGTATTTGTTAGTATTGGTGGTGAACCTACCTCAACTTGTTGTAATAAAGTTTCACCTAAACAAGTTTTATAAATAGTAAATGGATTTTGATTCTCATTCCCAACATTAGGAGAATTATTAATATTCTCATCAACAGTAGAATTAGATGGACCAATACCTTTAAGTGTTGTAGCATTTATTTTATCTGCAAAAAATAGTGAAACGGTTTTATGCAATGCAGTCTTTCCTGGTACTAAACCAAAATAAAGATAATAAGGGGTTTGTGTTCTGTTAAATTTAATACCTTTAATTGTGTCTAAACCATTTAATCCATCATCAGTTTCATCAATACCACCATTTGCGGTTTGCCCAAAATTTAAAGAGCCACCATTAGGGTAATTTACATAAGATGAGGTTTGACCTGGCGCTAAACCATAAAAATAATCGACACTACCATTTGTTTTATAATAACCACACGCATCACCTGTTATAAATGAATCACCATCATTATATTCTGATAAAATTATTTCACCATCTAAATTATAATAAAGTGGTGTACCATCTGTTAAAGTTAATGGTTGATATGTTTGGTAGTCATTATTAAATTCTATTGAACCGGGTCTCATATGATGAAATTTTAAGTTAGAAGCTTTATAACCATTAAATCTTCTACAAAAATAATTTCTTACATCAGTATCATGATTGAAACGTAAAAAACAATTACCTATTTCTATACCAATATCATTTGCATCGATAATTTCAACACCAACTTGTGATTGATTTACTGTTGCCGCAATATTAGAACAAACTGTACTAAAACAACTAAATTCTACATATGCCCTTAAATTAAGTGATAAATCTTTTTTATCATCAAATTTTTTAATTTCTTTAATATTACCATTTAAGTATGGTGTGGCACTACCCAATTTAGTTTTAAATTCTTCATAACTAACATTGAATGTAGTTGTTGGGATATCGTTTAAAATAAAAGGTATGTCATCTATATCGCAAAAAACACTACTACCTAATTCCATAATAGTGGTAGGTAACATTAAATTTGCTTTATATTCTGATAAATTATATTTAACATCGTTACTAGGAATATATGGTGTATAATATATTTCATTATCCCACCAAGTTATTAAACCATGTTTTATTATTTTAATGTAATTATTATATGAAGTTACATCATATACGCAAGGTGCAACACCATTAGAGCCACAATCTGGTTCACAAGTAGGTGTTGGGCATTCAGATTCTTCATTCGCATCTGAAGTTTCTCCTTCAGGTTGGGTTATATTCTCAAAGAAATTTTGATTATCAGGTAAAAATTCGACTGAGGGTAAACTAGTAGTATATAATGAACAATCATTAGATGTTTTGAAATATTCTTTTCTTTCCATCATTCTTGTATCGTCACAAATATTTCTATGGTGACCGTGACCACCTATGTTTTCCCAAGAAGTTGTACCGTCTCCGCCATCAGTTTCAACATACTCAGGTTTTCCGTGAACTCCAGGAACTTCTCTATCTTTTATTTCATATGGGATACCTTGAGCATTAAATGTATTTTGAAAGTCTGTAAAGGAATTAAATTTTATTGTACAACCATCAAATGATGGAGTGTTCCCTTTAAATTCTAACTCTTTTACTGCCAAATTTAAATTAGGTGTTTGTAAATCATTTTCTTCTGTACCATACCAATCAGTAACTCTTCTACCTTTTATCTTTGCATTACATCCATTAACACTTAATGTTGGATTAGAAAATAGTATCGATGGTATTTTAATTCTCCATTGGGTAAATGAGGGATCTCCCTGAAAATTTTGACTGTTACCTCTTTCTCTACAATCAAAATCACAAAATTTATCTTTTTTAATTTGTCCAAATTTACGTTTAGATTTTTTTAATTTATATTTTCTTTTAATTAGTGGGAAATATAAAGTACCACCAACCCAATCATTATAAAAATCAAATTTCAACATTCTAAGAAAAACTGCTACAGGCTCCATTACACAAGAAACCCAATCTTTAATTCCTGCAGTTTGTAAACCACCACAATTCAAACATTTAAATGGTTCAACAAATGGTGAATTACAACCTTGTGAATTACCAAATGGACTCTTTATTAAAGTAACCCTTATATCCAAACCTTCATCTGCACATTTTAAACCTATTAGAGGTATTTTAACACAACATTTACTACAACAAGGTGGACTAGAAGGGACACCTGCAGTGGCTAAAGCCTGTATAGTCGCATTATTACTAGGACATCCATTATAAGGATATGATGGATTGGTTTGGGATGAGGGGCAACAACTATGGGTAGAAGAAGCAGGACATATTCCTTTACATTTATTACACAATAAAGGACTAAAAATACATCTCCATTTTATATAAATTTTTAAAGTAAATACTGTACCACCCGAAGCGGCACATTCATTCCCACAACCATTCGTACCATCACCACAATCACCAACTCCACCTGGTTGAGGGCAATATAAATTTTTATATGGTTGGTTACAAAATTCAAATCCAGCTGGTAAGTTAAAACAATAAACTAAATAAATTGTCAACCCAACAGGTATTTTTATTGAGCATATTTGGGTTATAAGTCCATTAATGATGTTTAATATCCCATTAATGAATCCTACTATATGACCAAAAAAAGTTAATATAAGACATATTATAGTATATAAAGGATTTAAATTAATATCAATTCTATTTGTTGGGAATTTATTAACACCTTCCGCATTTAATATATCTTTAATACCTATAAAACCTCTTGCCTCATCTCCATTCTTACCACCTAATTTTTGATACCTACTTATATATTGTTTTACAGTATAAACTTTTTTCCACCTAAAAGGATAAAATTCTTCTAAATAGTTATATTGGTTTCTTAAATCATTTGCATACGGTGTACCAGTAGTTATTGTAGATAACTGTTGGTTTATGGTAAAATCCTGACTATTCTTTAAATCTTCGGGACTATATTCACTAAAATTAAAATTATTATTTGTATTAGGGACTAAAAATTTCGCCCTTTGTCTTAATCTTTTATCATTAGAAGTGGCATCCATAGAAATCCTAAATCTATAATCACCTTCAGTGGCAACACCTTTAATTCCATCAGGAGAAGGTACTAAATTACCAAACTCATCAGTTACCACTTTTCTTATGTTCATAGGAACTAATAAAGACCAGTTACCATTATCGTCAATACCATTACCTTTAAAACTATATTTTTCTATTCTACCATCAACTGTTCTCCTTAATGCCTCTATATTACCTGCACCAGTAATAACTTCATTCATTTTACCCATTTCTCTGGCTGGTTTACAATTCTTATTTAAAGAATCTTTTTCATCGTCAGAAAAAACACTACCCATAAAAATGGCAGTGGGTACTAATTCTAAATTATCGATAGAGATATCATATCTATTTATACCTAACCCATTACCGACACTTAAACTATCACACCAATAAGGTTCAATTCTTACAGGTATATTTTCAGAAAAAATTTGTGGTAAACTATCTAAATTATTAGAAGATTTAAATTTAAATCTATCTTTAAATAAATCATCACTATATCCTTGTTCTATTAATTCAAAAGGTCTCACAGATAAAAACCCTATATCACTTACATCCATATCATAATGTAAGAAATGATCACCTACTGGAACACCAAATAAAATATAATCTCCCGCCTCATTTGTTGTAGTAGTATATTTATAATACTTCTCATAAATTTCTAAAGTAGTATTATTATCTAATATTTCTCTTTTTTTAGGAAATGTACCAACAGGTGTATGATCTAATGTTTGTTGATTTTTAGGTAATACATTATATCGTATACCATTTTTATTTTTTTGATCAGGAAATGGTTCTGTATAAGGATAGATTGATGATTTAACAGGATCTTGTAAATCATTATCATCTACAGGTACAAATATAGAAACTCTAACATTTGGTACACCAAATCCATTATTGATTATAACCCTACCCGCAATTACTCCATATTCAGAACAAAAACTTTGGTAATCGTCTTTTTGTGATATTTTTAAACTTAATATTTCTAAATGATCATAATTTTGACTAAGATCAACATTAACCTTTAAATACCCATTGTCATTACCTGGTGTTGTCCTAATTCTAAATGATTTAGACATATTAATATCATTTTATCCTTTTATTATTTTTTATTTTCAAAAATTTCTATATCATCAAATTCTGTTTTAGTTTTATTTTCTTTTTTTTCTTTGTAAGAAACTGTATCTTTAAATTGTCTTTCACGTTTCTTAACTTCTCTGTTATGTTTAAATTTCGCATAAGAAGTTAAAATACCAATAAAAAAGTCTTTAAATTTTTTACTTACTTTAGGTAAAGACTTTGGTAAAAAGAATGTCATAAAAATTTGTCCAACTAAAACTAAAATAATTAGTGGTAATACAACCACTATCGATAAAAACGCAATGATTTTAAAAAAGAAATTACCATTATAATTCCCATTCTGAATTGATTCAGGAATTAAATTAATATCCATAGTTTGATTTTGTTTACCCCCTTTTTTACTTTTTTGATTACATGTTTTACATTCCATAACTTTAATTTTTTTTATTAAAACTAATTATTTTTTTAAAAAAGTAATTACTATGAGGTTGAAATTGTAACTTTAATATCTTTATTTGGGTATTTAATCTCAAACATCGCATTAGGTGCACCGAATAAAGTATATCTACCTAATAAATCAATTTGTCTTGTAACATCATCAATATATGGTTGAGCTATCTCATTTAAAGAATATTTACCATTTTCGTTAACTTTATTATAAACTCTAAGATCGGTAACATTTAATACACCTGCCACATTGTTAATATTTTCAACTAATTGTGAAAGATAGATATTATCACCCATTTCCCATTTATTTATATCAAAATATTGTGTAATAGATGAAATAACCCCTGAAATAACTTCTCCTTTTGGTACTGCCTTATCTGCAAAAATATCTACCTCAAAACCTAAATTTATTACCCTACCATTTTTAACCGTAACATAATCATTTATCATTCTAAAATCAGCCAAATATTCGGCAATATTTTGTTTTAATGCTGAAGTGGCTTCAGTAGTTAATTTACTACTAGCGTCTAATGCTAATATATAAACATTTATTTTATTTCTTTCTTCCCACACACCTGTTCTAAAAGGAACTCCAAATTTACCAGGCATCAATGGTATTCTACTTTGATAATCTTTTATAGTTACACATCTATTTTGTGCCGAAAAATTATATTTAACTAAATTTCTTATTTCTTCCACAGATGGTTCTTCTTTACCACCTAACGCAGGAATTGGGTTATTAACACTAATACTATTACTAATAATTCTATTTATATTGGAATCGTCTCCATTAATAATTGTACTAACTGTACCCAAAGTAGTTATTGTGTTAGGACCAATATTAGAATCTTGTCCCCCACCTATTCTATACCTTACATATAAAGTATTATTTGTTTGTGGTATCTCACCTAAAGAAAGGTTATTTACTACTCTACCTATTCTATCTATTTGTCCTCTACATCCTACAAAATCATTTAATTCAGAAATATCGGCATCACCTGCACCAAAAGTAATTTTACAAAATCCATTATCTGTAAATTCTTTTATGAACCTTTTAGGTGCATTTTTCCATTTTCCGACAACTACACCTTCTCTATCTGATACCGCATTTTCATCCTCAATATAAATTTCTGCCTGTGCCAATGCAGGTACCTCATACCAACTTAAATCAAAATTAGAAAATTCATCTTCTGTTGGGTTATTTACAAAGTTAGTACCTTCTTTTATTATAATATTTTCAATAGATAAGACATTATCTTCTGGTAATATTATTTCTAAAAATGGTCTATAATCTCCCCTACCTAATGTTTTTTTATAAATTTTAGTAAAACCATTTAACATTATTTCTCTTTTTGTAAGTGAGTAGTTTTGGATAATTCCATTACCGTCAATATTAGGTATTACTAATCTGTTAGGTATTCCTCCAGTAGTGAAAGGAGATGAAAAATCACAATCCTCAATAAGTTCAAATACTTTACCTGCACCTGTTGCCTGTGAACCTTTTAAAATTTTAGGTGCATAACTTATATCAAATGTATCACCATTTACAGGTATATTAGTCACAGTCCAATCTACAATAGTAATACTAGGTCTTTTACCTGGTATATTTAAACCAAATGTTCTAGCCAATTCTAATATAGAAGATCTTTCTTGTGCGTAACTAATTTGAGTTTCATTAAACATTCTATCAGTATGGAATGATAACATATCTCCAACCGCAGCGTTTAATTCTAATAACATCATACCAACAGAAGCATCATTAAAATCTGAAAAAATTTCTGGATAATATTTTTGAATGAATTCTATAAGTTGTAATCTTACGTCAGAAAAATTACGTGCATTATAATCAATTTTTTTTACCATATCTTAGAATGTTAAGGTTACTGTATCTGTACTTGTGAAAGTTCCCTCTGTAACAGTATAAGTTAACTCCACAATTATTAATTCTTCTATGTCATTATTCCTAAATGAAATATCATTTATAATTAAATTAGGTATATATAATTTAATTGTATCATTTAGATTATTCCTTATATCCGCATGTGTTATCTCATCATTTGGTTCGAAAATGAATTTTTTTAAATCACTACCAAAATCAGGAAGATATAATCTTTCACCTTTATTCGTTAATAAAAGATGTAATAAATCTGCCCTAATCGCATCTTTATCACTTTTATTCAATTTAAAATAAAAACCGTTTCCAGCATCTCTAAAAGGAAAATCAATATTTATATACCTAGTCTTTGCCATATGTATATAAATATAATACTATAAAATTTTTGAAAAGAAATAATAAAATAATTATTCTTGACTACATTTAATTTGCATATTGAATATTGTTCTATCTAGTGGGGAAAATGCCAATACTATTAATTCAAGATTTTCTGTTTCTTTATTAATTTTAAAAGAAGCACCTGATTTCATTATAGAACCATATCTACCTATGTTATCCGCAATACTTCCTGAATTTATTATGTCATCGGTTATTTTTTCCGCTTCAGCATCACCATTTTTAAATATATCTTTTACGTTTAACTTACCACCCTCAGATTTAATCGCCGCATTAATACTTTCTAATAAACCATCTTCACGTTTATAGATTATTAATTCACCAACAAAATTTCTTACAATGTTTTCCATTTGACTATAATCGTTATCACCATCAGCTAAAGATTTTTTAATCTTTTCTTTTGTTGTTTTTGATTGTAACGGTAACATTTTTTTTCTTTCTGGAATACTTAGCGCAATTTGTCTATATTCTGTATTATAAACATCCCCCATAAATCCACTAAAGAATTCTTGATCTCCATATCTAACATAAAATGCGTCAGGAACTACTAATGAATCAAATGCGATTGTTATAACATCACCAGCACCAGCAGGAAAACTACTTTTAACTGTTGCCGCAACAAAATTATTTTGTTTTGTTCCTCTAGCACCTTCTTTTTTATACTCTTGATTACATTTTATTGGGGGTTTAGGTGTAATACAATTACACGCATCCTCTGTTGGTTTTATTTTACCTTCTGGACAATCACATTTTTCAGTTTTTTCATTATATGTCATCCCATCAGGACATTTACATTCACCATTTTCATCACGTTTCATACATTTAGGGCAACCACACTCACAATTTTCATCAGGAGATTTCTTACCTGCCTTATCACAAAAACATTTACCGTCTACTTTATATAACCCTTTTTTACATTCACATTCTCCGTCCTCTTCTAACCTTTCCATACAATCAGGACAAGGTTCTTTTTCTTTGGTTTTACATAAACAACCTTCTTTAATTTGTTCAGGAGGACATTCACATTGTTTAGTTTCTTCGTTATATGTCATACCTTCAGGACATTTACAATTACCAGAATCATCTTTTTCCATACAAGGATCAGGACAAGGTTCTTTAAGAGTATAACACACATTTGCGGTTACCGCAACTATTTGTCCAGGATTAAGTTTTCCTGTAGCGATTAACGTCCTCCAATACTCATCAACATTATCTTTAGTATATAAACTACCCCCCTCAATATATTTAGGTTCGGTGGTTGGATCTAATTTTATACCATAAGTTTTTCCATGTTTTTCTAAAGTTTCTTTAATTACGGCAAATAAATTCTCTGCCCTTTTTCTAGCCAATTTTTGATTGGTGGCTTGATCACCTTTATATTGGGATTTAGGTAATTTTTTACCACTAAAAGGTTTAAATTCAAATTGTGTACAAACACCACCATATTTCCTATCTGGAGGTATTTCCCATTTTTTACAATAGTCATTATCAAATTGGGGTTCTACAGGTCCACCATAAAAATTACTAGCAAAACCTTGTAACGTAATATCTCTTATATACATTGTACCACTATCCAATGCTTCTTGGTATTCAGGATTGGCACTAACAACTTTTCTAAGTTCTATTATAAAATTTTCTACTGCTTTTGATCCTGTAGGGACATCTACCACAAATCTTCCCGTAGCTTTCACAAAAAAACAATCATTTTTATCTGCAGTTTTTTGACCACCTTCTGATGATGATTTAGTATCTTGATTTTGTTCAGGTTTATCTGCTGCAGGTTTATCTGTTGCAGGTTTATCACTACTCTTATTTATATTGGGTTGTGATGAGGTACTCACTTCCATAATGTATGAACCCTTATCATACACCATCAAATTTTTCATCCTTTGTAATTCCTCAAATAAATTCCTCATAAATTAATTATAATTTTTTTTGGCAGTTAAAAAAATAAATATTATATTTGTTATATAAATACTTAACAACTATGAAAAAAATACTTTTATCACTATTAATTTTAAATAGTATCTCTTGTTTTTCTCAAGAAAATTTTACCAAAATTGAATTTGATAATGCCACTCATTATGGTGAAAAATGGAATACAGACATAAAATTATTTCTTTACGGTAATTATACTCAAGAAAACTATGAAACTGTGGTAAGTACCGTAAAAGAATTTAATTCTCTTATGGAATCAATAAAAATAACAATTGTTGATGATATCGATAAATCTAACTCTGTAATATATTTTACTTCAGATGATGAATTCATAAAATTATTTGATTGGAGTTCAAAAGATGTAAAAAATTCTACTGGAATAACATACATATATCACGCTGGTAAAAAAATAGTCAAATGTAGAACTCATATAGATATTATAGAGTGTGGTAAACATAAATGTACTCCGATAACCATAAGACACGAAATGTTCCATATTTTAGGTTTTTGCCATCAAGAAAATGAGAAAAATACTATTTTAAAAAGTAAAAGCGTTGATATGACAGAAAGGGATAAAGAAATGATTTCCTTATTATATAAAAAATAAAAGTCGGAGAAATCCGACTTTTATTTACTTTATAAAAGTATTACCTTTTAAATGTTTAGGTTCGTAAGGACAATGTTTACAACCACTACCACAACAACTACCTCTTCTTTTATGATACTCTTCAGTCATCACTATCCTACCTTGATTATCATAATAAAATTCATTTGGTTGTAGTTTAGGTTCAAATTCTCTTACATATAGTTGTTGGATCCAATCTTTTGACGCACCTACATTCATTATTAATTGTTTTTTCTTTGATTATAGAACGCTAACAATACTTGATATGTTAACGTTACATCATTACCCCATTTAACATCCATAACTTAAACAATTTCACAAGCTCCTCCTGCACAAGCAACCTCACCAGAAAGATTAGTATTATCTTGTAATTCAATTACCTTAGATAAATCTACAGATGATAAAGATTTCATCATATTTTCATAAGTTTCTTTATCACAATCTTCAAAAGGTGCTTGTTGGTAAGTTCCTCCGTTATACGGTAAAACAGATAAACCATTATAGAATTTTCTATTAGTCCACATCCATTCACCAGCCAATTCCCAATCTTCTTCTTTTAAAGAAATTGTTGCAGATACATTATGAGTATTTTGCCCACCTCTATGTCCTGGCTTAATCCATTCTTGTGAAACTTTTTTAACTCTTTCTAATAAATCAAAAGGAGATTCATACCTCAAAATAGATCCCTCTGGTGATTTTTGCGGTATCGATATAACTGCAGTATCATGAGGTCTAAAAATTTCGTCTTCTATCAATTCAGGATGATTAATAGAAAGGTATGTGTAAATAGCTTCATTTTTACCCACTCTTATTCTTCTAACATAATAATCATTATGCCAAGCATGTATACCTGATGAAGTACCCAAAACTAATGATGATGTCCCTGATGGTTTAACTGTAGTAGTTCTAGCTGCAGAATTAATCCCTATTAATTTTGCAACTCTTTCGTTTTCTTCTTTAACCGCTTCAGACGCAGCTTTCATATCATAACCTAAAACTACACCAGATCCAATACCTGTCATACCTACACCAATAAGTGCATCCTTTTCAGTAGTTCTTTTCCATACATCTCTTAAATAATGGAAATCAGTATAACCAGCCTGTAATGTTCCAATAAACGCCGCCCCTTTAACTCTTTTTTCAAAATCTTCTTGTGATTCAATACCTGAAGCGTTTACCTCACATAAATTACAGAACTGATATGGTCTTAAACCTATCTCACAACAAGGATTAGTTCCCCAATCTTTATCATTTGAAAAATAAATTCCTGGTTCACCTGCCCCACTTAATTCAATTCTTTTCCATAGATCCAAAAAGAATTCTTTTGTAACTTTATGTCTTAATAAAACTGCCGAATTATTTGCTCTACCTCTTTGTGGATTCAATTCCCACCAATTTCCAGACTTACAAGAAATCATTTCATTATCATCCGCTGAGAATAAACTAATTAATGCAGCTCTACGGATACCCCCTGCCAATACTGCGTCCGCAATATGACATATAATATCGTGAGTTTCAATAGGTGTTAATTTTTCACCATCATTTTTAGAATCTAATACTTTTTTAATATTATGTATACAATCTTTTAAAGGTTGAGGTCCAGGTGCCTTACCACCTGAAGTAACTAATAACGCCCCTTTTTGTCTAATATCAGAATAGTCAAATATAGGTGTAGATGATTTTACACCAAAATAAGATTCAACTAATAATTTAATTGCATCTGCCCAACCTTCAATCGAATCACTAATAAGGTATCTTCTTTTTCTATCAGGATTAGGTTTTCTAATCTCAGGTAATTTTTCTACGTGATGTTTTTGAACTGAATACCCTACACCAGTACCACCTAACAATAAAAACATTGTTTCAGAAAATGCGTCAACGTGATCAATAGGTAAATATGCGCAATTATATACCCTATTAGGTGATATCTCTATTGGTTTACCTCCAAATTGTAAACTTCTCATTGATGGTAATATTTTTTTATCATACACTAATTTATATACCTCTTCAATTTCATCTTTAATATTAGGGTATTTTTTTTGATGCATTTCTTTGTTTCTAGTGACTAATTCTTCCCAACTCTCCCTTCTGTTTTTTTCTGGTAAGAATTTTGCATATTTCATATAAACTGTAATGTCAGACAAAATTCTGTTTGATAATTCCATTTTTTAATAGTTTTTTAATTTTTTTTATTATTAATTTTTGGTGTGTAAATTCCTATATGACTTAATTTGTAACTCATCATTTTTTTATTTTTTTTACTTTAATTAAGTGATTCTCTTTTTTTGTTTAAAGTTTCTTGTATAAAATTAGAATCTTTTTTCTTAGACAATTTATCATGTTCTAATAACGTTATATCTCTACTATCACTAGTATCAATAACTAATGTACCATTATCAAATAAAATGTCTTCAAATACAACACCGTCTTTACCAAATCTAGATTTAAGTATAGCTAAAGTAGCTCTTCCTTGTTCTTTTTGATCCAATGTTTTAGCTGCCGATAAAATAAAATGCCCAATCTGTCCTTTTTTAATAGAACCACCCATCATATTTGCCTCTACTAATTCCGCACCAATAGCACTTCTGTTACCTTGTACTGCAGTCCATCCTGCCACCCCTAATTCAGATACCATAGTTTCAAATTGTCTCATTACATTACCTTCACCACTAAATTCATCTTTAAATTGTTTATTTGGCTGAACACAGTCAATGTAATCTAAGAAAATAACATCAGGTTTAATACCATTAGAAATTAATTTTTTAAGATATTGTCTAATATGTGGTATTGTTGTCCCATCACTAGGCATTCTTTTTAAAATTAAATTTCCAGGTAATTCTTGAAAATTAGATAACTTTTGTTCTACTTCATCACTTCTGTCTTCTAATTCACTCAAAGGTACTTCAGTAAAACATGTGTAATGTTTTCTTTGAATAACTTCTGTAGTATCCTCAAAGAATATTTGTACAACATTTTTACCCATCTTAAATGCAGTATTTGCCATTCTAGTCATCAATGTAGTTTTACCTACACCAAACGCCGCCAAAATAACTCCTATCTCACCTTTTGATAAACCTCCACCCATTAAATTATCTATACCAATTAATCCTGTTGGGATAGGGTTTCTAAAATCCGCAGATAAAACGTTTTTAATTCCGTGAAAAACATCCACACCATTGTCTTTTTCTGTACCCACAGTTATAGCTTGTTTAACTATTTCTTCACACTCATCATATCTATCAAAATCTCCAGTATCTAAAATTTTCTGAATTTTTAAAGTAGCCTTCTTAAGCTCTTGTTGTTTGCAAAACTTAATGGCAACGTCTTGTGTGTGTAAACAATCCTTATTATCTGAATCTTTAACTTCTTTAATTAACTCATTTGCTGACTCTCTGGTAATTTCTCTTCTTACTTCTGTTTTAACAAGGTTAAAGATGGTATCATAAGACGGTATGGTTTCATATTTTTCATAGTAGTTTTTAACACTAGCAACAACTAATCTCATATATTCATTATCAAAATAATTTGGGTCAATTATTGAAATAATACTTTCTGAAAATTTTTGATCCTCTATTAATTGTTTTACTAGTTTTATTTGGAAACTATATCCTAAATAACCTAAATTAGAACTTTCATTTTTCGCCATAACGTTTTTAGATTTGGTTATTAATAAATATCTTAGTTAAGTCATAATCACCATAATTTTTTGTATAATTTTTTTGACTTAATCCTATTTGTATGATTTCAATGATTTTAGGTATAATTTTTCTTATATCTACATCATATCTTACTTTTGGTGGAAAATCATTTCCTGTGAAAATCTTTTTAATTATTACTCTATTATTGATTTTTATTTGGAAAGTAAAAAAATCTTCATTTTCGTAAATGTCTCTCACTCCATATTCTTCATTGTTATTATTTTCTGCAAAATAACTATAATATTTATACAAATACTCATAAGTATTGTTTTTAAAATGTAATTTAATTACATTTACTACATCATCTATTACATCTTTTAAATCTAAAGAACTTAAACTTTCTCTATTAAAATTTTTTATTGGGAAATTCCTTCCAACAATAGGATTACCGTTAATCATAAATAAGAATTCATATGGGTAACTTTGATAACTATTTTTCATATTTGTATTCATTTTAAACTGTTATAATATTTTTTTTCTTTTTTTATTAATGAAAGAAATGGTTGTAGAAAATTTAAATACCCATCTTGTCCTCCAGGTATTGCCATCATTAAACCATCTTCCATCATCATTTTAATTACATTTTTAATTTCTCTACCTTCAGGATCAATTGTTGTTGACATTAAATAATCTAAATCTGATTTTGTGTTTTCTGTTATGATAGGGTTACTTAAATCAATTATCTTTTGATTTATTTCAAATATATTTTCTTTTTGTTTACCCTTAGTCACTTTATTTATGATATTATCTAACGATTTTAAATTACTTTTTCTATCTTTTTGTATATCTTTAATTTTACTAAAAATATATTCCAATGTCAAAGTTTTTTCTTTAATTTCGGGAAAAAATTTCAATAAAGTTTTTTCACTTACACCTGTGATACCTTTTATATTATCACTAACATCACCAGATATGATTTTAATTAGTTTTAAATTAGTATAGTGATGATTAAAATGTTCTAAATAATTATCTTTAGTAACTATCCTTTTTAAATTAATTACGTAAATACCAACTCTTTCTCCAATTAGTTGACACATATCTCTATCATTAGTCATTATAACAACTTTTTCATCATCTGAAATGTTTTTTATATAATAACCGATTAAATCATCTGCCTCAACAATATCATCACTATATTGTCTAATAAACAATTCCTCACAGTAAAATTTAACTCTTTCTTTTTGTAGGTATAATTCTATTTCTGATGGTGGTTGATCATTATAAAAATCTTTATCTCTATTTGATTTATAATCTTCATAAATGTCATACCTTAACCTACCGCTAAATTGTCCATCCCAAAACACATATACTTTATCAAACTTATATTCATTTATAAGTTTTCTAATCATAGTAAGGAATTGAAAAATACCGCCTATGTGAGTATCTTTATAATAAAGATCTTTTGCTCCATGATAGGCGGTTTTTATTAACGAATCTCCGTCTACAATAAGTGTTTTTTGAAATGTTTTTGTTTTTCTATTTGGGATTTTCACAAACCATCATTTAATGGTTAAACAGTCAATCATCAGAATAATCAACAGGAGATTCTATAAAGTTCTCCTCAACAACATCAAATGAATCCTCATCACCAACAGTATCAAACACTTCTGCCCAATAATCTTTGTTTTCTGATTTGTAATCATCAATTGATTTTTTATCATCCTCTATAAATCCGTGTGTAGTTGCTAATATTTTATTATCGGCATAACCTAAACCATTCATATGATTTTTATGGATACCTACTTTTGTTCTAATCGCAAAATTAACTTTTCTACCTTTATTAGTGGCAGAAAGTTTAGAAACTCCAGAACTTTTTTGGTTGCCAAATAAGAATACTAATGCACAAGAAAGATAAATAGAATTACCTCCTTTTGGTTGAATAGTAGGTTGTCCGAATGGATTATCAGGTAATGCCACCCAAGGCTGATTTACAAAAATCATAGTATTAGTATAAGGAAAACTTTCTTTTCTCGAAGAAGTAATTCTTTGAGCTAAACCCATACCCCATTTTTCTGAAATAACTCTTGCAGTATGTTGATTACCTCCTTTACCTTCAAAACTCATTTGACAAGGGATTGTACCTATTGAGTCCCATAAAAATACTATATCATAAGGAATTTCTCCACTTTTTTGGGCATCCAATACTTCAGTTACATAATGAAAAGCTTGTTCAATATAATCAAACCCTAACTTATATAAAAGAAAACCGTCCCAATATGCACTAACTTCTCCAGTTTTTTCATCTACCTCTTCAATATATTCAGCATCTAAACCCATTTGTTTAGCATGTTCAAAACTAAATTTTTGTTCAGTAATTATAAAAACAGGTAAAACATTTTTTTTCTGCGCATCTACCGCAGTTTTAATAAGTGCAGTTGTTTTACCAGTGTCCGAATGACCTAAAAGCATGTTTATCTGACCCATAGCAGGACCTGGTAATCCTGTAGACTTTTGGAAAGCTTCCCCTAGATCAAAGTATTTTTGTTCTTTATATTTATCACTAGAGGAAAACTTTTTTCTAATAGATGAAAAATCAGAAGCTTTTTTCTTTAATGGTGTTTTAGACATGTTTTATTATTAAAACGGTAATTCATCATCGTCATCTTCTAAACTAGTAGAATAAAAATCGTCATCTTCATCTTCGTCATCTGAATCATCAGTATATTTTAAATCTTTTGTTTTAAAAGTTTCTGATTTCATCATATTGATTTCTTCAGTTAAAGACGCAGTTTCTTTTTCTTCTTTGTCTTCTTCAGCTACAAATTTCTTTTGTTCAGAATCCCAAATTGGGGTTTTATTTGTGGCAACAATATCTAGATACTCTTGTGGTTTTTTAGAATAAACATCTCTATGTGTTTCTTCATTATTAAACCAATCATTTGCCTTTTCTTTGTCTTTTGTAAGAATAGATGTATCATCTGCCATAATAGAGTTAACTACACTATAACCTTTGTCGTTTTTACCTGTAGTTATGATAATATCTCTACCTTCTCTAGGGTCACTGATATCACCTTTTAATTTAAATAAAGGAATGATTTTATCCATAATACCGTCACCAGTATATTTATGTTTAAATCTCCAAAATTTAACACCATCTTCTTCATTGTCTCTGTCAATACCTTTAACAACGTAGAATTTTCTAGCAATAAATTCTTTTGCTAATTTTTTAGCCCTTTCAGAACCATCCTCATAAAGAGCGTCTTTTGCCTCACATAATGGGCAATGTTCACCATCGTTTAAATGGTTACAGTAAATTTTTTCCCATTTACCGTTAACTTGTTTTTCGTGATAATATACCTCAGTGAATGGACTACTTCCATCTTTGTTAGGTAAAATCCTAAACCTTTTAGTTTGGGATTTTACTCCTTTGGGTAATTTTTCACTAAAATACTTTTTAAGTCTGTCTTCATTAGACAACTTAGTAGTAGTTTTTTTATCTTCAGTATTTTTTTCATACTGTGATAAAATTGCATCTAAAGTTTTACTCATTTTTTATTTTTTAAAATTAATAATATACAATGATACTAACAAAATATTAAAAAGTCAATATGTATATAACAAAAAACCCCACTTTGTTAGTGAGGTTCTTTTTTTATATCATTTGTTTTAATCTTTTTTTTCTGAATAATTAAACGATGCCTTTATTTGATTCCTATCAAAATTATCGACATCACTTTGTCTTAAAACATATTCATTTTCTTCTTCACCTTCTACATCGTAACCATCTTTATCTTTCCAAAAATCAGTTAATTTTACACTATATGGAAAAGAGTCCATAGATCTAAGTTCTAATCTTTCAACAGGTGTAGGATTTCTCTTTTCTATTTCCTTTTCTAACGAATCTATCTTATCAATAACTTTATCCATACCACTAACTTGTTGTTCTAACTCTGATAATTTGGCAAGTAAATCCTCCATTTTATTACTTACATTATCTACAGATTTTTTTGTTTCTTCAGTATTATCTACAATATCTGTTACATCAACTTCAATAGTATCATCACCTTCATCCGCAAATTCATCTTCTATTTCAACTTCCTCAGCACCTGTTGTAGTTTCAGTGTCACCAGTAGTTGGTGCTTGTCCACCTTCGTCATCTGTAGTAGTTTCAGTGTCACCAGTAGTTGGTGCTTGTCCGCCTTCGTCATCTGCGACATCCATAAAAGGATCGTCACCTGCAGGATCTTGTTCAGTTAAAAAAGAATCATCTAATAATAAATCTCCATTTAAATCTTTTTCTTTTTCTTCTGGCACATAAAAAGTATATTCTAAAAGTTGTTTATACCTTTTTAAATCTTCAGAAATAAGTCTATTTTTATTCATATTTTTTATATTAAAAGTTGTCTACCATCGTTTGTTTTGTAAACTTTATTTACTCTCTCAACAATTTCTTTTCCATCATTTATCAAACATTCATCTCCAACACACTCTTCAGTTTGGTTTGGTTTGTTAGATAAAAAATTATCTAATTTAGATTCTAAATTTTCGCTATTTTTTTTATTTTTATTATCTTCCATAAATTTGTTTTTTATTAATAAATATCTACTATTTAAGAAAAATCTCTAACTATATCTATTATTTTTAACTCTTCATTTTTAATGATTATAATTTTATTCTGGTATTCATCCCAATTTATTTTATAATCTAAATGATTAATGTTACCGTTTTCTAAGTAATTAATTTTTTCAATTAATTTATTTAAGGCATTAATAGTATAAAAACATTCACCTTTTTTATGGACAATTACAGTTGGTGGGATTATTGATGTGATATCCACTCTACCTTCATTTTGTAATATAACTCTATATGTTATAAGTTTTTTATTTTTTTCTTCATAAGAATAAATAAAAACATTTTCTTCGTTTATTTTAAATCTTTTTTTTAAATATTTTTTAAAAGAATCTATTTTATCTGTATAAATAAAAGATGCTAACGTAATAATTTTATTAGTAGTTTCCATTTTTAATAATATAAGGGATTAATCTATTTTTATTTTTTATTTTATAAATAAAATCCCCATAATTATTAAATATCTCAGAATCTATCAAAACATTATTTTTTAAATTTTTTATTTTTTTAATAACTTTTTCCTTCTTATTTTCAAAATAACTAATAACATTTAAATCTATCCCAAATATTATATTATCCCCATAAACATAAACCATATTATTATCTGAAATGTATATATATGGATTAACTAGTGAAAATATTTTTTTAATTATTTTTTTATTTATCGATTTTTTACCATAAAGTAAATCTAAATATACATATGGTATGTTATTACCAAAAGTATTGTAACAAAATTCTTTGAAACCCTCTAAATCTACTTCAAAATCAACTTTCCTTTCCTTTGGTGAAAATGTCCAAAAAGTTTTTATATTTATTGTTTTATGAAGAATAGAAACTTTATTTTCATAAATTTTTTTTGTTAATTCCCAACCAATTATTATTGTAGGTAAATCATTGTCAATGATTTCATCTGAGTTAAACTTTTTAAATCCGTCTATACGAATTTCTGAATCTGATATTATATTTCCAAAATACATATTGCAAATATAATAATTTTTTTTTAAAATGTTAAGGTCAAGGATTAAAATAATTAATTAATGGGTTACCATTCTTATCTGTAAATATTGTTAACACTTTTTCAAAAGTAGAAAAGACTACCTCAATACCTTTACCATTATATTGGTGTGTAATGTCTATACATTTTTTATAAATAGTGGCAGAACCACTATTTAATGATGAATAATCGTAAGCACTTTTAGAATTTTCTTTTAGATATTTCCATATTTTTAAAGAAGTAAAAAACGCCTGTTCAGGTGTTTTAGAAAATTGTTTTGGGTCTATTTGTCCTAAATCTGAATAGATATCTGTGTATTGTTTTCTACCTACCATATAAAGGTATCCTCTAGGTCTAAATCTATAAGCATCACCCTCAAAAATATTATAATATTTAGTAGTAGCACTTAAATTAGCCTCTTGATCATTTAATTTTTTTAATTCTTTTTCTAATTTTTCTTTTTCGGTTTTTTCAGTTGCATTATTAACATCTAAATTAGGTAATTTATCATTTATTTCTTTTTTTCTGTTTTCAATCCGATCATTTATTAAAAATTCCTTCAAATCGTCATTACCTGGTAATAAATAAGAAATGTCATCTATAGTACCCGCAGTGAATATTGGTTGCACTTTTAAATATTTTTCATTAGATGTTGTAATGCCATAGTATTTAATTTTACCATTATTTATATCATTTTCAGGAAATCTTCTTATATAAGTTTCTTTATTTTCCGCATCCCATTTCATTTCAGTGCTTAATAAATTTTCGGAATTAGAAAAAATTGCTGATAATGCCATAGTCACTTGAGAATTTGTTACTATTTTTTCTGACTCTAAATTAATTCTGAAATAATCTATTAAGTTCCTTAAATTTTCATCAGTAAAACTTGTCACACCAATATTTTTAAATTTATCAATACCTGATTGACCATTAAAATTAATGTCGAAATCAAATTTATCGTTAGGGTTTAAAACACCAATACTAAATAATTCATTTTTATTATTTAAATTGGTAAACTCTATTTTTGGTGTTTCACTACTTTCATTTAAATCAATATCTAAATCCGCAGTTATTTCTTTTGTTGGGGAAGTTTTAAATCTGGATTGTCTAACACCATCAAAGCTAGTTGACATTTCATTTGGAGAAATGCTATGTGACACACTTGTTATTAAATACGCACCATTAAAAAATGGTACATTTTGTAAGTCAAAATACATTAAAGGTTGTATATTCATACAACCCATAGCATCAACCTTACAAGTATAAGATCTAGCTTTAAATAATCTTAATAAATCTGTACCCACATATGTTTTTTGAGTACCCCCTCTCTTATCAATAATATCAGATAATGCTGAAAAATATTCGCCAGTTTCTCTATGTTCTTGCTGACTCAAAGATAAATTTTTAAATACTGTTTGATTCTGGGCACCAAAAGATACTCTAAATGCCACTAATGATGTCTCATCTATACCAATGTTACCATTATTATCAATAAGGGCTTTATTGGTATCGGTTAAATCTGCTGGTATTTCACCAGTAGTTAAACTAAAACCATCGTCTTTAAAATAATAATTACTTCTTTCTCCTATATCTAATCTTTCTGATGCACCACCAATATATATACAACAGAATATTGGTCCTGTAGATTCATTATTTTGTAACACTGTTTGTGGTTGAAATATCTTACCTACCTCTTCTGCATTTTTGAAATTTATGTATGTAGGTAAAATTTGAAATAAAAAATTACTATCTCTTAATAATTTAGATATGAAAAAATAAACACTGGTGTTTAAATTACTACCCAAAGTAAGAAAACTTTTTAAATTAAAGGTGGCTTCATCACCAATAAATCTCCAACCTCTATCTATAAATTTAAAATAATCAAATAAATTTTTATTATTAGGATCACCACAAATATTAAATGATTTTTCTTCACTACCAACCCATTTATTATTTATATTTTTAAAATAGTTATATAACTGTAACTTAATAGGTGTAAGATTTTTTTTATCATTTTTAAATTCATTAGTCCCTTCTTCACCATTTTTATTGTCTTTACCAACTTCATTAAATTTTTGTTTAAAATTAGTTATATAACTCAATAAAGAATTTTTATCTACCACTAAACCTTTGTAATTTGTTTTATTAAACTGAATTTTAACTTTATCAAATATATCTGGATTCAAAAGAATTAAATCAGTTGTCTCTTTTATTTTAGAATGGACGTATGATTTTGCTAAATCTTTATCTTGTTTAGTTAATGTCGATTGAGTAATTAAATCGGGTACATATTTTTTTATATTTTTTTCAAAAGTACCCGTTAATGATGAATTAAAGTTTTCTGAATCTACCCAATTTTTAAATGTATTTATTAACTTATTTTTTACTGATTTTGGTAAATATAATAATTCATCTTCTAAATATTCAGACGCTATTTTATCTATTTTATTTGTTGATGATGCCGCCCTATATCCAATTCTATTTAAATAACAATTTGGTGGGGTAATAAATAATGAATAATCTTTATTATTTAAATTTGTTTTTTTAATTGGATCAGAAGTCACTAAAGATTCTTCATACCGCCATAGAAGTGCCCCAATATAATAAACATATAATTTTGGGAGGTTAATTATTCTAGCGCCATTAAAAACTAAATTATCAAAAACTGAATTTAAAAATCCTTCTTTAAAATTTCTAAATGGAAATGTTGATAATAATAATAGTGCCCTAGAATAATTAGAAGTTTGTCCTTCATATAAATCATTATCAGTCATTATATCACCATAATCTGTTTTTCCTGTATATGTTTTATTAAAATAAGTTGAGTTTATATAAAGACTATCATTAGTTGAACCAGTAGGATTTACATCCTCTAACCTACATTTAGATAAATCACCTAAAATTAAATTATTACTATTTTTTAAAATTCTATTCCCTACTTCTTTATACCAAATATTATATGAATTATACGTGGTTAAATTATTTGCACCTGAGTAGAAGTTTTTATAGAATAACTCTGGACCTTTTACTTCTTTATTAATAATGTTACCAGCATTAGGATCGGTTAATTTTCTATAAATTTCATCATCTTTAATTTCTTGAAATAATTTTTTATTATTATTAACAATACCTTTTTCATCAAATAAAATATATTCTATATCATCAGAAAAAATTCCACTAATTTTAAAATCCCCTATCTTTTGATACCCATTTACCTCACTTATTTCATACCCTATATTATTTTCAATAATAAAATCATTATAAAATTTACATTTTTTTATATTAAAAGATTCTGCTGCAACAACAGGTGTATTAGGATTATTTAATTGATTTTCAATTTCTATTAATAAATTAGAAATTATTTTTCTAGCTTTTTCTGAAAATATTGTTTTATTTGCAGAAATGGATTCTAACCTAGCGTATTCATCTATATTTCTTAATCCTGTCGATGGAGAGAACTTTGTGTAATTATTTAATAATGATACTCTAGTAAAAAACTTTTCTAATAATTCATTACCTATACTTTGTACATCATTCAGTGAATTTAATTTTATCCAAGGATTTACTTTATAATCTATTGGATTAATAGGAAACCAATTATCTGTATCTAAACCATTTTTTAAAACACTAGCTTTTGTGACATCTTCTAAAGTTTTTGTTTTACCAACAATATTTTCAAAAACTCTCTCAACAAAATCCAATTCAGGAAAATCTGAAGTATTAATACCCAAAACATCTCCCATATAAATTTCTTCTAAATCACCTTTATCTCCTTTTTGATATATTGAAGGCCAAGCAACACCGTCTATACCTGTTGGGACATCTGTTTCATATGTTTTTAAAATGGACTTTCTATTTTCGGCTTTAGTTTTATCTTCTGCCGCAACACTTATATCATATATTGTTTCTACCATTGCCTGAGTATTATTCGCAATAATCTCAAAACATTTACCAATGGTAGGATTAAAATTAAATTCTTTTCTAAAATTTTCTAATAATTTTTCGTTAATTTCTTCCTGTACAATTTCTTTTTGTATTTTCACTATTTCTTCCAAATCAATTATACTATCTTCTAATAACGCTCTTTGTTTCCTAAAATCTGCAACTAAAACATTTGATGTAGGTAACAAATTAGTTTTTGGTGAATAATAAATTTTATCTGAAATATTTTTTTTTAATCTATCTGTATTTAAATTATTATTTATGTCAGGGCCTTTATCATAATTTTTAAGTAAATTAATTTCTGAACCAGTTGTATAAAAACTTTCTAAAATAAAATCTAATCTTTTTGGATCTGGTTTTAAATTAACTCCTTTAGTTGGTGATACTATATAGTTCTCCCAATTTTCTTCATTAGTTATATCAAAAAATGAATCAATTAAATCCCTATCTTTAGTAGATTCAACTGTCTCATTTGTTTTGATTTTTTGTGTTTTTAAAATATCTTTTAATTTTGCACTTTCTAAGGTGTTGTTAGGTTGATATTTTATTCTTTGATCAGATTTTAAATATTCTTTATATTTTAAAATAATAGAATTTAAAGTAGAAATATAAGATTTAAAAGATGCCCTATTTATAGAATTAAAAACAACATAATCCCTTATAGATAAATAATTTTTATTTTTTATTAATTCATCGTCTTTTATTGGTGATGTATCAATAATATCAATTCTATTTTCTAATTCTAAATAAGATTTAGATTGTACTGTTTTTTCATCACTACCATTAGAATCACTTTTAGGTTCTTTTTGAATTGCATTACCTATAAAAGATTTAAGTGTTTTTAAAAGACTTAATTTACCATTTAAATCTTTTAGGAATTGAAAACTGTTTATTTCAGTTTTAATTATTTCTGATTGTACTTGTAACTTACTAATTTGTGTAAAAAAATCATCTATTTTTCTTATATTTAATTCACCACTATTTCTTAAATCTTCTAAAGTTTTTCCACCTAAATCAGAACTACCTATTTCAGATTTACTTTCATCAAATATACGATTTAAATTATTATAACCTTCAGTAGTATTAATTGTACCTATAATATTCCCTAAAACCATATCATTTAAAAAAGCCTGCTGAAAACCTAAGAAGTTGGCGGTAATGTCAAAATTACCTGTACTCCCATCAAAATTAGATGTCCAATTAATCATATGTAAACAAAAATCTACTTTTTGTCCAAAATAACCTTTTACCGATAAATTAAATACAGGGTAAGGCATTTTAAAAAATATACTATATGGTGATAATCTGTCTTCATCTTTAATTACGTCAAATAATGCACCACCCCTCACATCTGTAAATGTGATATCCACAGTAGGTACTAAACTAGAATTGTATTTAATATCTATAGATTTTATACCAAAACCTTCTAACACACCAGCACTTTTAGTGTCTGAAGCATTAAAACCACCTATGTTAGTCCAATCTGTAGTTGCATATGTTTTTTGTAAAGGAGGATCAAGCTTACCTGTTTTATAATCATATTTTATTTTAGTTGAGATGAAGTGTACCTCATCCTCAATACCATTATTAAAATTAATGGCATTACCTTCCAATGTTTGTCCACCATACGTAACTCTACTTCTAGGATAGGCAGAAAATTTAACATAAATGAATAAATCTTCTGGTGGAACTATCTCCATACCTGGCGGGTTTGGATCTACAATAAACGCTTTTCCAACTTTTTCAACTTTAGCCATTAAATTTTACTTTTTGATATAATAATTAATATATTTTTGAGTTTCATCTATATACTGTTGTATACTGTCTCTAAATGGAAAAGGTATTCTTATAATTTCACCATCAGGTATATTTTCTTCCACACCACCGTATTGTGGATTTGCCAACATTATTAACCATCCATGATAAGGATTATTGTAATATTTTTGACTTAATTTATCTAATCTAGAAAATTGTGATTCATAAACCACACTTTTATCAGATCCTTTAGGTGGAATACCTATATAAGGTAAAGGTAAATATTTACCATCAAATTTAAAACTCTGATATCTATCAAAATATTCTTTTCCCATTTTTATTAATTTAACCCATCTTTAGTGATAGTAAATGATTTATTTGTTGTTGTTGTTTTTTTATTTTTAGATAAGTAAGCAGTTACAGTAACTTTATCCGAAACACTTGATTTATATTTTTCTAAATCTTTCTCTTTTTGTTTTAAATCATTTTCTGCTTTTCTAATTTCTGAATTAGATACCGATGAAGGATATAATTGTTTTTCAGCTATTAAAGTATCTAAAAAATTCTTAGAGTCCGTAACCGCAGTTTCTAAGTCTTCTAATGTTTTAAAATCCATTATTTTACCTTCGAATTTAGGGAATATTGCGACATCAAAAACATCTGTTTCGATAAAAGATTCTGAATTATCTCCAGTTATTTCTTCTTTAGAATTTCCTACTTCTACAATTAATACTATTTTATTATTTTCTTCTGTTTTTCCATCTATTTCTTGTTCCGCCGCAGGTTTACCATTTTTTGTTTTAACAATAATAGATTGACCATCTTTTTTAGAAATTTCTAAAACTCCAGTATTTTCAGTATTTTTTTCACTGTTTTCATTTTTTTCGTTTTCTTTTTCTTGATCAATAATACCTTCTTTCTTTAAACTATTTATATACTTATTTAAATTTTCTTCCCCTACTAATTTTTTTTTAAATTCACCTAATTTTATACCGTCTACAACTTTTCCTGTTGAATCGTCTATACTGTCTGATCTAACATCATACATTTCAGTATTTGCATAATAATTAAATGAAACTGCGTTTTGTAACCTATTAAGTGGACCAACTAATGAATGACCACCAATATAATCGATAGATAAAGATACTGTTGCAATCATTGGTTGAACCCCTATACCTTCGGGATTAATATCCCATTGAGGCCCGTCATAAGTTATTGATAAACTATTAATGGCAATTTTTGTATGAAAAAAATCTCCTATACGTAATATACAAATAGGTGGTCTACCAAAAGATAGATTTTGTGGTTGAACCCCAACTTCTGTACCGTCCTTCAAAGTTTTTTTGTCATATATACTAGGACCCTGCCTCATACATTGATTTAAGAATGTTAATCTACTATTAAAACCTTCTGGTGTAATACTATGGAATCCTGGATGAAAATATTTTATTTTTTGTGAAATATATCTAAAATAATTAGGATAATTTTCATCTATAAAATCAAAATATACATTTTCATCTATAATCAAATTATCGATTAATCTTATATCTTCAGGATTAAAAGAACTTTCACCATCTTTCTCTTCTTCCTTAACCCCCAAATCTTTAGAGTTTTCTGTATCATTTTCCATAACAACCGCAACTCTATAATCATTTTCAGTGTCATTAGATGTTGCGATATTTCCTTTTACTTCCCAACTAATATTTAAAATTAATTTTGGATCTATTCCAGAAGATTGTAACTTACTTTCAATTTCAGATTTGACTTTATCTGCAAAACTTTTACTTAAATCTTTTCCATCTGTAATTGTTTCACCTAACAAGTTTTCAGTTGATCCATTACCGACCCAACCATTCAATGTTATTTTTACTTTTGGGTTTGTATTATTACTTTGTTTTTCTAAAAAAGTTTTAATCTGACTTACTATTGTATTTATATCAGGTTCAGATGGAGTTCGTTTAGCTTTACAATTTTCAGTCGCATCATTACATTCAACATCCTGTATTAATTTAACATCACCTTTATCAGTATCTTTTTCAACATCTACTCTTTTTTGAGGTTCTTTTTCTTTTATTTTCTTTTTAATTTCTTCTAAATCAGATTGAGGTACTGCACATTCTAACGCCCTTAAAAATTCTTCAGGTGTGGCACACCCAGCAAAAAATCTTTCAGTAAGATTTGTAGAATTTCCTCTATAACAATTAATAACTCTAGGATGATCCACAATTATTTTAAAACCTAATGAACCTGACCTACTAGAATTATTATAAGTAAATACAGGTTCACTTCTACCTATAAATTCATTTTTAGTCCAATTTGCAGAAGTACTATCATCAAAAGTTAACTCATATGGTGGAAACCACATTATTCTACCTTTTGTACCACTTAAAATATCTCCAGGACCAATTTCACTTAAAGGTAAATCTGCCAAATTATCTGCCCAAGCTAAATTTTCGATAGATAACATAAACTTTTTACGTGTTGTTGAAGAATCTAATATTGTGGGATGATACTTGGGAATACCATTTTCCATTAAAACGCTTTGAGATGCCCTATCTTTACTTACAGAAAAACCTTGTAAATCTACACTTGGTGAACTAAATAAACCAGTATTTCTTATTGCGTTTGCATAACTATATCTATCATTAACAGTCCAAACTCTACAAAAATTACCATTACCATCTATATCTATTAAATCTATAGTTTTAATTGCGTTACCCCTACTTATAATTCTACCTTGTTGTTTATCTTTAAAATATTTTTTAGTTTGATTAATAAAAACATCGTTCTGATTATTATTAACTAATTGTTGTGTTTTATATAAAAGTGTTTTTTCGTTAAAATTTTGTTCACCACCAGTTGCCCAAAAGAATTTATTTGGTTCACCTGATGGTTCACCTATACCTTCTATAGTAGTTCTTTTTGCGTTTCCAGATGTATCAGTTAATCCATTAAAATCTTCACTTTTGAAAGTTTGAGTTATTAGTTTCCCCCTATTAGTATTTTTTTCTGTACCAATATAATATCTTGCATTTAATCCCGCATCTGACGTACCATCCAATCTTCTATCTTCATACAATGGTCGATAATCATTTCTATTCATTAAATTAAATGCGAATGATACTTGTGTAACACTAGTTCTACTTAATAATGTATTCATTCTTATTTCAGTAGACATAGTTGGTTCAACACCTTCTTTTAAATCTAAATCTGATTTTAATAATTCATCACCTGATTTAACACTACTATTATATTCATTCCACCCAATTGCATTATTAGGTAATGTATTGAAGAATTGATCATTACCCCTTAATCTATTAACATAGTTATCTACTATATTACCAACTGGTTCTGTAATGTATCCTGTTTTTTTATTAGAATTACCTGTTTCTTCTGAAACTTGTGCAATTTTATCTATTATAGTTTTTTCTAATTGTTGACCACCTAACAATCCTAATGAACTTTCTCTTTGAAAATTCAAAGATTTATATGTATCAATAACATTAAATGGAAACTTTACTCCTTTTTGATCACCTTTGTTTACTAAAAAAAATTGTTCTTGATTATACGATGAAGGATAATCATCTCTTACCTTTTCACCAAAACCTTCAGGTAGTGGATAACCTAAATTAGGTGGAATAGTTAATTCATAAACTTCATATTGTTCATCTTGTGGAATAAATCTGTTTAGATTAACATTTTGTGTTGTTCTATAAAATGTACCTAAAGGAAATAGTTTTTCATTTTCATTATAATGAACTGGTATATTCTCATTTGCAGTACCATTTACAGGTACATTAATAACTTTACCAATATCATTTAAAAATGAAGTTAATCCTGCCTGAGTTAAAGTTTGATTTACAGGTGGTGGTAAATTTCTACTTAATAAACTATTCCTAAATTCTTGTGTAGAAAAAATACCTTTATTGTAATCTAATATTCCTGCCATATATAATATTTTCTTATTATATAAATATTAGATCAATAAAATTCTGGATAATTAAATAATATTATTTATATTTGTTCTTGTTTTAATATAAAATATATATTATTATTTACTTGTATTTGCAGGTTCTTGTAATAATAGGAAATTTATTTTGTAAAGTCAATAGTAAATTAAAAAAAAAATAAAAAATTTTTTATTTTATCCCATATAATCAGTTGTTTCTTTACTTGAAGGTACTCCGCCATTCCTAAATGTACCATTTAAATGTGAAATTATAGTTTTTACTATTTGTGGTTTTATAGATTCCATATCGATATTTTTAGAAGACCCATCTGGTGAAGTTATTTCTATTTTTCCTGATATATCTATTTTACCAAATTCTATTTTTGAAGTCATTGAAGTGGTTTCGGGTATTGTTAAACTTTTATCCATTAATTTATCTAAAGGTCCACCTTTTTTTGCACCAATAATATCATCTTCGTTAGAAAAACTTGTAATTTCTCCTGAAGATCTTAACATAAAATCCCCATGATATGGATCCGCACCACCAGTATTTCCTTTTCCTGAACCACCACCTATTGCATGAAAAGTCTCTTCAAGTTTCTTACTACTAATTACTAAATCACCAAAAGTTGTTATAACTTTATCTTTAATTTGATTTTTTAAATTATCCATTTCAGTCATAGCATCATCTATAACACTTTTTTCATCTCCAGAATTTTTAAACATATCATCGATGAAAGATTTACTATTATCTATAAAAGTATCTGATAACTTACCAACCCCATCTTTCATGTTTTGTAAAACAGGTGCAATTTCATCTGCAGTTAATTCATATATATTTGTTAAACCAGCGACTTTATACTTCCCACCCTCTCTCATATTATCAACTTGATCAGACATTTTTTTAGTATGTGTTGCAATATCTCTAAGACTTTCTTCAGATGTTTGTTGTTCTTTCATAATAGTTTCTGCCATATCATCAGTAATTTGATCTAAACCCAAATCACCAAATTCTTCAGTTTCTATAACAAATTTACCATCTTTAAATTTAGCTATTGAAGCCAAACTCTCTTTCATTTCATCATCACCTACCGATGTAAATTTCATTTTTATGTCCCCAATCTTAGCTGCTTGTCTGGACATTTCAATCATATTATCCACCCCTAAATTCAATTGTTGATCTAATGCCTGAAATTGCATTCTAGCTTCTGCTGGTAATTCATATTCACCAGTTTCTTCATTAAATTGAAGCATATTTTCAGTCATTTTAGAAATTCTTTTTGCCAATTCTTCGGGTTTGTTTCTAGCCTCATACATTAAAGTAAACGGATCACCAAAAGCTTCTGCAATATCACCACCTAAAAGTTGTAATTGAGCTGCAGTCTCTATAGCAGCATCTGGTTGATATAATTTATCTGCTAGTTGTAGCATACCTGCCATATCCATTCTCATTTTAACTGCCTGTTTTGCCATTTCAGTCATTCCTTTGACACCATTTTTAAAAGAAAATGTTGACATTGTTTTCATATTACTTTGTAATTCTTTTATTACTTTAGTAGCATTTAAACCCATAGATTGTGCAGATTTATAAGTTTCTAAAACATTTTTTTCCATTTGTTCAGTAGACAAACCCATTAACGAAAAACTATCCGCCATTTGAGCAGCTTCATTAGATTGCATATCCATAGCTTCGGTTAAAGAAGCAATTCTAATAGCGTCTTCACTAGTTAAATTACTCATTCTACCTGTGGCTTCACTTATTTCTGTGAATATTGTAGATAATGAAGATGCTTCCATACCCATTTCTGCAATTGCTGGCATAGCACCTTTAAAACTATTTTCCATGAATTTAGCACCTTTTCCAGTCATACCTATATCCACACCAATTTTTTTGTATACTTCAGCCATTTTTTCGGCATATTCATATTGTTTTTTTGAATTGGTTAAAAACTCTCTAAAATCATTACCAGCGGCAGCGATTTGGTTATACATATAACCAGTTGCGGTATTTATATTTTTAAGATTCCCTAAAAGTTCTTTTGATTGTTTTACTAATTTAGCAGTAACTTTTTCTTCCTCCTTAATAATTTCTCCTTTTTCAATGAGTAGTTCTCTTGTCTTCTCAAGTTTTTTTATTTCTTCTTCGTATTTTTTTATTTCTTCTCTATCTGCTTCTGAAGAAATATCTGAATCTTTAGCGAACACTTTTAATTGATCAACTAATTTTTCTAATTGTTGTTGTAAATCTTTACCCTTATCTCCTCCCATTTTAATTATCTATATATTCTAATATTTTACCACTCCAAACAGTTTTAATATTACTAATAGAACCGTCAGCGTTAACAACCCAAAAAGCGTTGTTTCCTTGTGCTTTTTTTACCTTTTCAGTGTCAAACCCCATAATATATCTATTAGTTGTACCTTCTTTTTGTACTAAAACTGTATCACCTCTTTCTCCATAAGTTTTTAATATTTCAAATTTTACAACCTGATCATCATTATATAATGTTGTAGTAGATCCACCACCACCAGGACTATATGTTACATCACCATTAAACTTAATTAACATGTAATCGTGAAGAACTATTTTTTCACCAACAGATTTATTACTTGAATAATCTTTATACTTTTCGGTTTCTTTATTATAACCTTTTATTTTATAAAATTGTTGTAAATCACTAATCATATCATCTATTAAACTTTCTGCATCCTCATACCAATCTTCTAATTGTGAACAAGATAAAGAGGTTTTATCCCTATCATCTTTCTCAATTATATATTTACCATATTTATTTTCACAATAATCCCAAGTAGATAATAAATCTTCTTGAATTTGTTCTGGTTGATCAGCAATTGAGGCTTTATATACATTTATATCCGCTTTACCACTATCCTCTTCTACATTATCATCAAATATTGTTAAACAATAACATCTACTATGTTCTACTTTTTTTCCATATCTTTCGGCATATTTTTTCATTTGTAATGCCGCACTAGCAACTTTTTTAATTCTACTTATTTGTCTAGGACCATATTTTAATACTTTCCCAGCAACTCTTATAGTTGTCCCCCTAGCTAATACAATTTTTTCTAAATCTTCTGCACTTATTTCATCACTAGATAAAAAATCTAAAAGTCCATCATCAGTCATAGATTCCATATCAACCACCTCTATTTCTATTTCATCACCTACTTTTACGTCACTTTTATATTCTTTAGCATCTTTTAATTCAATATAAAATTCAGTATCAGTGTTAGGAGGTAATTGATCATCTTCAACTACCGTAAACTTTTGTTTTTTTGTTTTGACTTCTCCATTAGAATCTGGTGTAACAATTATACCTTCACCTAAAAGATTATCAATAGACTCAGACATTAAATATAGTATGTCTAAAATTTTTCCGTTTTTTTTATATAACATGATTTTTCATTTATAATATAAATATTATAAAAACTATAAAATTTTATTTTTCTTTGTTTGAAATATTTTGTTTAATCATTATTTTTCTAGAAAAAGTGGGCATAATCATAATATCTGAATATGTATAACCACCAACTCTAACTAAAAAATTGATTTCTTTATGAAGATAAAGAAGATATTCAGAGTTCAGGCCAGAAAAAAGTCGTGTTGAATCTAAGAAAGGTATCTACGGACTCTCCCCCCTGAGTCCTAGCGGTAGTTTTAAAATCTAATCCAGGATTTACCTCTTCAATGTATTTCCTTAATGATCTAGAATCAATAATAGGGATTTTTTTTAATATATTAGAAATTTTTATTTTATCCCTTTCACCATCAATAGATTTAATTTGTTGTTCTAAAGTAAAAATTAATTTATTTGATACCCCATCAGGATTTCTTTTTAAATCTTCTTTTTCTCTAATGTCTATTATTTCTTCATCTTTACCTGTTAAAAGAGAAAAAGTAACTTTTTTATTTGATTTAGGTAATAAAAATTCAAACTCACCATTTTCATCTGGTCTTATAGTTAATTTTTTTTGTTGTAGTGACGATAAATTAATTACCCCTTCCTCAAACTCACCAGATTTCGAATTAAATACCAATTGAGTGTATTCTTCACCAAATGCAGTTACTCTTAAAAAAATCATTAAAGCGGTTCTATCTCCAATAAGTAAATCCGATGAATCAAAACCTAAATCCTTTACTTTTCTTTTAATTAAAATATCTATTATTTTACCACCATTAGAAATGTTAGGTGATGTTAGAATAGTCTCATCCATCGCAGTCAAATATTCAACCTTAACAGATTTCTTATTATTCTTATATAAAATTCCTTGTGAAGGTAATTCTATAATATCATAAGGTGTCCTATATTCTTCAGGAATAAAATCAGGACTTAATTCATTTTCTATCATAATATATAATATAAAAAACTTTTATTTATTGTAAATACTAAAAAATAAAAAAAAATTAATATCCACAATAACTTTTTTGTTTATCGTACCAATAATTAAAGGCATCGTCCCAATCCGCATCTAATCTATCTATTGAAGGGAAAATAGGTTCAAAGTGATCATCAAAAATAGAGAATAATTGTAGACTCCTATTAGCCTTATTTCTAGGGTCAGGACTAAACCATTCTTCTGTAACATCAACATTACATTCTAATTTAGCAACACCCTCAACCCATAAGTATTCCATTAAATTTTTTGATTTTGATGAATCTTTTCTATTTTCATCACACCATACCTCAAAATCATTAACTATGTTAACGTCAATCTCTTCTGTTTCTTCTGCACCTGTATTACATTTTGCCTCTACAACTACCATATCAATCCAATTTCTAAGAATTATAAAAAATTCATCTAAATTAGTAACTTTACCAAAAATATCTTGTCGTTTCATTATATCAATATATACCTTTGGATTTTTAGTATTGGTTTTATCTGAAACATTAACTGTAATATATCCCGCATCACCATAAGATTTTAATTCATCTACTCTCTTATAGGCTTCATTCTTTATCGATTCACAATCTTTTGTCGCAACAATATCTAATATTTCTTGATATATTTTTTGTACACGTTTCTCAACACAAGGTAAAGCTTGTTGGTTACATTTCATTCTAAGAATTTCTTGAAATGTCATAGGTTTACCTTCTTCTGTTAAATATCCTGCAACTGTTTTATCAGTTTTTGCCTTTTCTAAAATATCAATAACCAGTGATTCAGTATTTTCTATACCACTTCTATTGGCAATTTCTTTTAATTTTTCAGGACTCAACTTTTTAACAACTCCTTCATATATTTTCATAAATTTAGGATCTGCAATAATTGTTTTTAATTTTTCGTCATTATTACATTCCATACAACATTTTTCATTCCCACTTGTATCGGGAGGACATATTTTTTCTATTTGTGTTATTATATAACCGTCAAATTCCTGAAAAGGTCCTAAAATTTCACTTCTCCATATATCTTCTAAATCTACTACACTAGAAGCAAATGTCAATATCCCCCAACCACATTCCGCAAATCTTTTTATATAACTAGTATCTGTTACCGCTTCTCCACCACTACTTTTTTTCCTAAGATATATTGACTCAGGATCTAAATCTGCCGCTGAAATTAAACAATAAGTAGTGGCTAAAAGTAAAGTCGCCCCAACAGTTATATAAGTACCTATCATTATCTTATTTCTTAATAACTGAAACCTAGCCAATTTTTCAACCGCGCTTAAACCTTCATCTTTATTACCTGGTGCAGTAAAATCTAATCCTCTATCTTGTAAATATTTTTTATAGGAGTTAAATTGATTTTTAGATTTAAATTCTAAAATATATGTTTTACCATTACTTTTATTATGGTAAATAATAACATTCTCCCAATTTAAATCTTTAGTAGATAATTTTTCTAATTTTACCCTAATTTTTTTGTCCCCCCAAAACTTCAATTTATTTATAAAACTACTTTCCATTATTTTAAATTTAGGGTCATTAGAAAAATTATCTTTCAAAAGGGTTCTAAAATCCTTTCCGTCCCATTCACTCATCCCTATTTGTTCTTTAATCCTTCTCCAAATATCATAAAGTTCTTGTTCCTTTGGTGTACTACCATTTTTTAAATCATCTAATCTTTTAAAATTATTTTCTAATTCATCAATAGATTTAATACCATCATCACTTACAAAACCTAATATTACGTTTCTAAAATCATCAGGTTTATTTAATTTATTCCACATTTCATTTATTTTATTTAATTTATCTAAATGAAAATCTGTAATAACTAATTGGTTCATTAAGTAATTTAATTTAGTTAATTCATCTATCTGTGAAGGAGTTAAATTCCTCAAAACATCTGCAGGCATTTCCATAGTATTACCCATTATATAATTTTTTAAATTAACTCTATTTACTGAAATATTTTGTTCATCAAAATATTTTAAAAAAGTAGTGGTTAAATTTTCTGCAAAATTATCCATTGTTATTCTTAGACTTTTTGCATTTAATAAATTTTTAAGGTTTTCAAATGAACCACCTGATCTTATATTCCTTATCGCAGTATCATAATTATCGATTGCATCACCCATTCTTTCAGCACTATTCTCTAAATTTTTTAGAGACGGAGTGTTAAAATTAATGGATCTTCCTATATTTCTTGTCGATTTAATTAATTCATCACCAATACCCTCAACTATTAATTTTTTTAAACTTGTACTAACTTCATTGAACGTTTTAAAACCATTCATTCTCTCCATAAGAAGTTTTATATTATTTATATTCGACTCAAAATTTTTCATAACTATAACGTAATTTTATTTTTTATTAAATCATCTAAATTTATTGGTCCATTTAAAGATGAACCTAATTTCTCTTCAACAAATTCTAATATTGTTGTACATTCATTTGAGGAATCTTTTAATGATTCAGCTGTCCCACCATTTTCACTATTTAAACCTAATAAAGAAGAAAGATCTGCGTCTATTACCCCTAATTTTAAATTAGTTTTAATCGCCTTTTTATCTTTATCCATAAGTCTAACTATTAAACCACTAGTTAAATTTATTACACCTGAAGACTCATTCCAAAAACCTTCTATTTTTATTAACCTTAACCCCATACCAAACTCTTTTGTTGCACTATCATAACCGTCTTTAGTTATTATCATTTTAAAATTAGAAGAACCTATCGTAATATCTTTTTCACATGCATCATTATCATTTAACATATAATACATATTAAATCTATTATTTTCATTTAAACCTTGTTCAAAAAGATTCACTAAAAAAAAGTGATTTTCTCTACTAGTTTTATCTTTTCTATATATACCTAAATAACAACCGTCAGGTGATGTTCCAGATTGAAATGATAATTGTGTATTTGATCTGTATTTGTTGTAAATCTTACCTATTTGAGTATTTGGACCCAAACATAAATCTCCTTCATTACTTTGTCTAACAATATAACCTTTATCCTTTAAAAAATTAATTGCTTCAGATTCATTATCACATACTTCGTTAACTAAATTTCCATATAATCTTTCGTCTGAAAATAATGATTTCATTCTTTTTATTTCTTCATTTAATTTTTTCATACCCTCATCTATTTTTTTTGGAACTTGATTTCCTTCACCTGTCATTAACATATTTTGAAATTCGTCTATTTGTTCATCCGTCAATTCAGTATCCCCTGTAACTAATACCGCAGTTTTAACTATTGGTTTAATATTAGGTTTTGTCATAGTTTTTAAAACAACTATTTTATCATTAATTAAATTAATACCTTCCTGTTCTGTATAAGTTTTATTTAATATACCTTCTAAAATTGGATTAACTAAATCTATTACCTCTTTTATATCTTTATGTTTATATCTTTTACCATTTATCTGAAAAGCCACTTCTTTATTTAGTAATAAAGCTGCCGCTTCTAAAGATTTGTTAGGTAATTTTATAATTTGTTGGATATTAAGATAAAAATTTACTAATAAATCAGTTTCTTCTTTAAAATTTTTCTTATCTATAAACCCACTCTTAGATAACTGAGAAAATAAACTATCTATTTTTTCTTCATTAGAAATGATATTAGTAAAATCTGGACTAAGTTTAGAGTTATCTATCTCACCGTTAGAAGTAAAAACGCCTAATGGATCAAAACCAGTTTTATCATAAAGAGCTTTTAACGCTTTACCTAATTCTTCACTATAAACATACATACCAGCAAATAAAGATCCTTGTATAATAACTTGTTTAATACCTTTATTGTAAGCATTAACCATTTTACTTAAATTTTTATTTGACTTAGTATATAATTTTTCTAAATTAGCGGGTGTTTCTTTCTTTAACATTTCTGCAAAAACACCTTTTTGCATTTTATCTAATTTATTATATTCATTTGTAAATTCACCACCTTTACCAAATTTATTAATTATTTCATCACTATTAGCAACCTTACCAAAATTCTTAAATTGTTTAGCTTCATCAGGAGATAAAGTTCTTGCAAAATCTCTTAAAATTTGTCTACTTTTAATTGGGTCACCATCTACCATTTTTAAAGCTTTGGTTAATTCTTCTAATCTACCTGTAAATTTAGAACCATATTTTAATAATTTCCCTGCTTCTGCTAAACCACCAAATGCACCTAACATAGTTAATCCTGCATTTAATTTCCATCCTTCTTTACCCTCTATCACATAACCAGCCGCACTTATTGCATCAATTATACCACTAATTAAAATACCATAAGGACCAATTGCCAAAACTACGATAGAGGCAATGTCTGCAATACAATGCCAATCTTCAGCACAATCTTGTGTCCATTGATCAAATCTATCCCACCCACTTAGAACGTTACCAGTACTTTTACCACACCATTCTTCTATATTAATAGTAGCTTGATAATTTCCTTCCGCACCTTTTACCGTTACATTAGCATTCCCTTTTGGGTTAACACAACAACAAATAGCCCTACCACCAATAAATCCTTTTCTTTTTACACCACCTTCCACTTCTTCAGATTGTGATGGGTACATAAATATCCCACCATTTTTAGAACACGCTTGTTTCCAAGTAAAAGTTTCATTAATTTTAGCACCTCCGCCACCTGATCCTGGTGCCGATACAGGTACAGAATATGTTTTCACATAATAAACTGGATCTGAACATGCATTATTTAATTTTTCGGGAGTATTATTTCTAATAATAATATTATGTAACTCAATTTGATCTAACACTATCTTATATGTGTTATAATCTTCTAAGTATTCTTTGAATTTAGGACCAGCTTTTTGTAATATTTCTTTTTCTACTGAAGGGACATCTTTTTGGAAAGAATTTAACAGTTTCGCCATTTCTGGATTTTCTTTTTCCATTTTAGATAAAATGTTAAATTCTTTTTCTTTTTTATTATTTGTTTTCGGATAGATATTTTGCATTTCAGTATCAAATCCTAATCTACCCATAATTGCTTGAGGATCAATTTGTGTATTATATTCACGTATTGATTGATACATCTTAACCTCTAATTCTTCCATCGATCTCAATATATAAGATGGGTTAATACATGTTGATGATGATACCTTACCTTCTAATATTTGTTGTATTTTATCAGAATTGACAGTTTTAGGGTTAGTCCACCCAAATGTTTTATTTGAAGAATCCCAAGATTTTAATGTTTCTAAATAATCTTTATATATACGACTTTGGTTTACGTATTCTGTACCATACTCATTATATCCCTTTTTTTTCTTTTGTTCCATCCCAATGACATCCAAAACATAAAATCTACCTAATTTATTAAAGGCAACTTTCATATATTTGTTATCATATGGTGCGTTACTAGTTTTATCTAATGTACCAGGTAAACCATTACTTTTTAATGCTTTATTTACATCTTTAATTCTTTGAGGAAAATCAGGATCATTAACCCATAATCTAAATGCGTCAGAATCTTTTTTACTTTTTATATTTTGTTTAAAAAATTTTTCATTTTCCGCATCAATCCTTTTTTTTGCAATATCTTTATCTTCTACACTGGCAGTAGTTTTCTTACCTTGACTAGCTAATAATGCAATTTGTACATCACTATACACATAACTCCATGTACCGTCAGAATTTTTTTTCCAGCACAAACCTTTAGGAACATCTAAATAGTCATAATAAGCTGGATGTGTATATAATAATAAATGCTTATTCCACACAGGAGTATATCCTATTTGTTTGACAGTATACTTTGGTGGATCACTTTCATTTAAAAAAATCCTTTTATACTGATTTTCAGTTATAAAAATTTTTTTTTTCATTATTTATTGAACTCTAAATATGCAATTATTTTCATCACCTTTCATAATAGAAATTTTATTTTTATCGACATCTAAATTAAGAGTTTTAAATATTTGTGTTAAAATATTATTTCTAAATATAAGTCTATCACCTTTTTTCTGTATGAATGTCATACCTCTTACCCCATTAAATTTATATTGATTTCCAGTTATTTTTTTAATTACCCCTAATTTAGTACCCCTATCATTTTTAACTATATATTTCTCCCCCTCAACTCCTTTAGATACTTTACCTTCACCTGTTTTATAATCACCTATTAAAGGATTACCTTCATCATCATTTGTATCTTGTAATTCTCTAACCATTCTTAGAATATCTTCATTCTTCTCAAATCGATTATAAAAATTAGCCATACATCTTTCTACTGATTTATAAGCGTCAGTCTCAAATCCATATTCTTCTAAATCACCAGGACCAGCACCTTTTAACCATGCTTTATACATTGCTTTAAGATGTTCTTTACAACTATCTATATTATCATCTATTACGTCTTTATCATTTTTAACATCTTGTTTAATATCTTTTCTTATACCCTTCCCTTCTTTTTTAGATAAAAAGTTCAATTCTGCATCTTTACTTATAAAAATTTCAACAGGTACACCTTTATCATCTTTGATAAATCTTTTTACATAGTCTAAATCTCTACCTGGTTTAGGTTTATCAACATAACCAACTTTCATTTTGATTTTTTCAAAAGACATTCGTTTAATATATTTTTTTCCGTTTATATCCTTAGTTTCATAAAAATCTAATGAGTCTGCCTCATCACCCTCTATCTCTTTTTTCTTATCATCTGTTAATTCTACAAAACCTTTAGGTATCATAGTGGTTTTATCATCTTTTTTATCTGTCGTACCACCATCACCCTCTTCATCTTTATCAGATTCACATAATTTTGGGTCACATTGATTAGTTTGTGGATCATATTTACCATATTTTTCTTTGGTTTCATCATCACATTGACAACCAGGATCATCTTCATTAAGATTTCCATACATTCTTTCTTCAGTAAATAAAGATTTAATTCTTCTTATTTCTTCATTTAAATTTAAAATTCTATTTCTCATATTTTTTTTATTATATACAATTATTCTAATAAATAAATATTAGATAAAAATAAAAAATCCCACCTAATGATGGGATTAATTATAATTCTTTTTAAAATATTTTAGAATACGTTAATCGCTCTATCAAAACGAAGCGTTGCCGTAATATCTGCCAAATCAGAAGAAGAGTAATCTAATGAACCAAAGTCCACATCATTTAACTGAGTACTTTGTAATATCCATTTTTGAACTACTACACCTGTTGGGTCCAACATTTCCAATTCTACATCTTTTTTGTAACCTGCAGCATAACCTTGTCTACCTGTTACTGATTCAGAGTGTAAACGAATCCATTCCATTAACGCTTGTGTAGCGGAAGGTCCGATTGGATCTCTAAATGTCACAGAGATTGATTCCCAGTTAAATCTACCTATTACATATGTAGAAGTATTTAAAAAAGGTATCTCCACCTCTGAACTCGTATATTTTGGTCGGCTAGTTGTAGATACCCACCATTCTTGAATCCCCAATTCATCTGGAAATCTCAAAATAAACCTATTCTTTCTTAGTGGTTCGTAAGGAACAGGCATTCTCATTAATAAATCAGCCATCTTAATTTTTTTTTAATTTTTTTTATTAGTTGTATTATTTATTATATAAATATTGTATTTTTAAAAAAATTTATTTTTTAATAATAATTCTTTTCTTTTTAGGGTTATTTGGGTCAGAGGTATCAAATATATTAAATTGTATATTTGGGTATTTTATAATTAATTTTTCTCTAATTAAATTCTCAATTATTTCTAAATTACTTAAATCATCATCACTATAACCAACACTAATACCCTCAAAATTAGGATTATCTATTATACCGTCTATTTGTTTTACTACCCTATCAACAAAGTTTTCGAACGCAACCTCTTTTCCTTTTTCAGGTTTACTTTCAGTAGTATCTAAATTAAAATTATCTAAAAATTCTTTTGATGAAACTGGATGATAATCTTGTAAACTAAGATATTCTTCTATAGATATACCTTTAAGATTTTTTTCCATTTGTTTTTTATTGCCATATGAAAAATTTTTATCTATAATTATTTTAATACCATCTATTAAAGATTTAGGTGAATTCGATCTGGCAGTTATAATAGAAAAATCTTCACCATTAATTAACGCTTCTTTAAAATCATTAAAACTAGGTGCATAATCTCTTCTATCTAATGCGTAATTAACGTCTTTAATAAAAGAATCATAATTTCTAAAATCTTTAAATGCATCATTTATATTATCATTTTTATATCTAAATTCCGAACCTAATTTATGTCTAATAGATCTAAATTGTTCCGTTGATACTGAAACTGGTACCCAATATATCCCACCTACCTTGTAATCTAAATGAATTCTTGTTGGCATTTTTAATATATTATCATCCCAATCAAAAGAATAAGTTTTTTTCAATGACTCTGTTAAATAACTTTTTTTATAGATAATTGATTCGTTTTTAGTTTCTTCTGTTTCATCATCTGATAAACCACTAGCAATAAATGGTAACAATGCAGGAAATCCACTAGAAATTAAATTATATGCCTGTCTATATAAACCCTTTTCCATTTTTTTTGCTTGTTCTGGATATATTTTTTTCCATTTTCTTTCTAATTTACCCAGTACTTCAAAAAAATCTTTAGGTATATTATTAACCCAACTATCTACACTCGATATTTCTTTTTCTAATTTTACCTCATCAGTAATATTTTTATTTAAAAATTTATCTATGTATTTTTTAAAAAATTCTTTTATTTTTTCTAAATTATTTAAATCTCTAGGTTTAGGTTCTTCTATATTTATAGAATTTTTGATTCTTTGTAGATCAATGTCCACTAATTTTTGTGATTTATCTGTACCCCTTAAATAGTCTACTAAAAATGTGGCAAATCCTTTATTTTTTTCTAATGTACCTAATTCTAATATATTTTTAATACTGGCAGTAAATTCAGCCTCAATTTCCTGAACATGAGACCAATAACTTAATTCTTTAGATGCGTCCATAACAATTCTTTCTATCTCTCTAATGTTTAAGTTATTCTCAATAAACTTTAAAAATTTAGCATCATCTAAATTATCAGTTTTTTGTTTTATTTTTTTATATTCATCGTTAAAATTTGACCAGTCATCTAAAGAAAGTTTTATAGCTTTAACTTTAACATCATCACCAAATAAATTTGTATTAAATTTAGATGTAACAACTTTTTTGGTAACTTTTTTAATATATTTTTCAGGAACAATTTTATTATCTTTTGCCCATGTTTTAAAATCTTCTATCCATGTATAGTCTTTACTGGTATCTATATTTTTTTCCGCACCAAATTTTCTAACTTCAGATTCCAAATTGTTTATATCGTCTCTTTGCCACACCCAAAAATCAAAATCATCAATTTCTATTTCTTTAGTCGGTGACATTTCTCTTTTACCAGTTAAATAACCCCAAGCTTCATTACCATCTTTAAAATAACCCGATTTATATGTGTAATTACCATGTATACTAGTTTGATTATTTTGTAAAACATGAGTTAATTCATGATAAATTACATGAAATATACTATTTTTTAAATCTTCTAAATTTTTTGGTTTCCTATAATCAGCAATTGCGGTTGGGTTAACTATAACCCATTGCCCAAAATTACCATTTATATCATTTACATACATTTTTACACCAAATGGAACATCATATCTTTTTAAATATTTACTTCTTAAATTTGGATCTTTTAATATTTTTTGATTTTTAATCCAATCCATTATAGATGGTATTTGATACCATTCCATGTTTTCAAAAGTCTTATCGAATTCAGATCTGTATAAATCTTCTAATTTATCATCTCTTATTTTTATAAAATCTAGCTCTTCTGGTCCTTGTTTGTTTAAAGAAAATTTTACATTTTGTCCATTTATTTGTAATGTCACATAAATTGGTTCTCCTGTATCTGGATCAAACCCCCAATCTTTATCAAAACCATATTTTTTAAAAGAAGCGTCTATAATGTCATATTCATCTTTTGGGATATCTGATAATTTAAGTCCCACAATTTGTTGAGGATCATTTTTAGGGATTTCACTTTTAGGTAAATCCTTTTCTTTTTTTGTTGGGTTTTTCAAAATCTGCCAAACTTCTTCCGAAGTTTTTTTACCTGATCCTAAATCACTTTTTAATTGTTTAAAACCTTCTTCACCATTAATTCTAATATATTCATTTAATTTTTCTGCGAATAATTTGTTAAAATTACTTTCGATATCATCTATTTTAGTAATCATTTGCCTATTTAATACTTGTAAACTAACAAGATATTCTAAATCATCAGTGTTTATTTTTTTTAAATTTTCACCAGATAATTCTTTTCCTTTCACAAAATTAATTAAATCGGTTCCAGAAATATCTTTTGTCTTTATATTTTTTAAAGTTAAATCTTTAATAGTATCATCCCAGTTTTTCCTAAATGTAGTAAATTCTGATTTAGTTATTAGTGATTCTATTTCTAATTTTTTAAAAATTAAATTTCCTAAGTCTATAAAATCATTAAAACTTTTACCAGCACCTTTTAAATTAATTTTTATATCAGGTATATTCTTAAAAATATTTTTACTAGTATCTAAATTTTTGGCAGAATCAATAACATCATCCAACCATCGCTGTTCATTTAAAGGTTTTTTATAAATAAATTCTTTAATTTTTTTAATTTCTTTTTCTGAAAATAATCTATTCATATTTATAAATATTTAAATAAAATAAAAAACCCAACTTTAAATTGGGTTTTAAAAAATTTAAAATTTTTGTTAAAAATTTTGTTTATTAAAAATATAATTATATATTTGTATAACATAAATCTTATGACTAAAATACAAAAAGAGGCAGAACTTTATAAAAATGTTTCTGATTCCAAACTTAGAAGAGTAATTTTAAATTATAAATTTTTGTCTTTATCTAATTCAAAAAATTTTAATTTTATTATAACATTATTATTTTTATTGATACCTTATTTTATAATATGTAAAATAAATTTATTTACTTTATCTTTAATAATATTGTCACATTTTTTTATTTTTTGGAAATACCTTTATGAGAAAAAAAACTGGAAAATGGTAAGTGACAAAGATAAAGTTGAGGTAGATGAAATAATTAAAATATTAGAATCATACAAAGAACAAAGAAAAACCCCTAAAAAATAGGGGTTTTTTATTATATTCCTGTTCTTCTGTATTTCATGTTTCTTCCACCTAACACTAAAGCTAAACCTGCAGCAACCATTGCAACTGATATTGGACCAGCATAGTTACCTAGACCTAACGAATCTACATACTGATGAATTTTTTGAGTTAACAAAAATTCTGACCAACCCATAAAAGAACCTAAAGCGGATACTGCACCTGTTAAAGCTAAACCTGCTCCTCCACCCATCATTGCCTTTTCCATATATTCTGCGTTCCTACCACCCATATTTCTAGGTAAATCTTCATTTTCTCTAAGATATCTTTCCGCTAAATTACTAGCATTAGAAGAATCTACTTTAGATTGTAAAATACTTACTTCAGTAGGATCTAATTCAGGTAAAACATTTTGTTCTAAAAAGTCAGCAATTAGCTCAATTACTTCACCTCTACTTAATTCCCCTTCGTCATTCATACCCATTAATTCATCTCGACTATAATCAGATAAATTTAAATTTCCAAATCTTGGGTGTACATCATCCATGCCACCCATATCTTCTTTAATTACTCTTTTAACTATTCTTCTTAAATCAGATTCAGTTAATCTAACTACTCTTCTTTTCATCTTTATAATTTATTTTAATTTTTTTTAGTAAATTATTCATAATTATTGTTTTTTATAAATCATTCCACCAACCTGGACCACCACAACCGTATTTTTTTCCACTTGATTTTTTAACAATTAAAAATATTATAATTATCAATAAAATCGCTGCGATTGCAATTAATACACTTGCAGAAATAGAAACACCTGCAATAATTATAGGGGCCAAATTTTCATTTATTGCTCCTGCAGATTCTGCTTTTTGTTTTTGTTGTTTAATTTCTCTTCTAAGATTAATTAATTCTTTAACACTTTTACCACTAACTGCATTTCCAAAATTTTTGATAAACTCTATCGCCTCTTCTTTTTTGTCGGCAGGTAAAGCGTTTAATGTTTTTGTAACCCAACCTGGTACTCCTTTAGCTGAACAGTATTGTGCAACATCAACATCTTTCACCACTTCATCAGCTTGAGCGGTTTCGTCTTCTTCTTTGATAACTCTTCGAACTATTCGAGTCAAATCTGACTCAGTTAATCTAACTAATCTTCTTTTCATCTTTATAATTTATTTTAATTTTTTTTATTTAATATGAACCTCCAGTAGTTCCAGGTACTTTAACTCTATCTCCATCTGAACCGCCCATTTTACCAGCAACACATCTAGAAATAGGTTCTATTTTACTAAGAATTATTTTTGCCGTTTTTGGATTCATACTCGTTCCACATTCTAATGCTTTAGTAACATCTTTATCAACAATCATTGTTACACACGCTTCAGGTATTTCAGTCAAATCTGTTAAAGTTGTATTTTCTTTAATACAATCAAGAACCGCAGTTTCTGGGTCAACACTTTCTCTTAAAAGTTTTTTTACAATTCTTCTCATATCTGATTCAGATAAAGTAATCGTTTTTCCGTTTTTTCTAATTTTCATCTCTTTTTATTTTAATTTATTTATTGGGGGATTTACCCCCCCCAATTTATTGTTATTATTTATTAATTAAATATCATCAAAACTTGCTCCTGTGTTAGTAATATTAAATTCTATCGAAATATATTCTAAAGATCTTGTTGGTTTAATAAATATTCTACCATTTAATTCATTTCTATCTATTGATTCTGGAGTATCATCTAATGTTACTCTAAAGTCAGTTAAACCTCTTTCTTTTCTAATATTATCTAATATTGGGTTAACTAAACTTAGGAATTGATTTCTTACTACATCGTCATTTTGTTCAAATAGTAGTCTGATAGAAACTGCCGATATAAGTTTTCTAGCCTGTAGTAACAATCTTCTAACATTAATTCTATTAAGAGCACTTTCTCTAACTTGTAATGTTTTGTTACCAAATATAACTACACCTACATCTGAGAATGTTGCCATAGGATTAATTCTTCCTTCATAAAGATCATCTCTATCATCTAATTTAAGTTTAACTCTAGCTTTAATTGCCGTAGTTGTACCTCTATTTAAACCTGCCGCTGCGAACCAAGGGAATGCTACGTTATCAGTTAATGCGATGTTTCTTACAACTTCTACTGTTGGTGGTAACCATACGTATCTATTGTTTTCTGTGTCATTCATTTGTAACCAAGGCCAATATGTGGCAGAATAGTTAGAATCGATTCCAGAATCCTCAATGATATCGACTGCTTCACCTGGAGTTAATGCTACACCATCTACGTCAACATCAGGTGTTGTAATAATATAAAGTGAATCTGCTCTATCAGTTTCAACCATATCAACCGCATTTTCAATCAAACTGATATTGTCTCTTAAATCTATACCTGGTGTAGCAAATACATTTATATTTACCGCTTCAGGATTATTATAAGTATAAATACCATTTAAATATGCGTAATAGTCAGAAGTAATTCCATCATCACCTTCAGAGGTGATAAATGTATTAAATATCCCTTTAGTTAAACCTAATGAACCTTTAGTCCCATTCTTAGTATAAGAATCTCCGTTAGTTCTTTTAGTTCTATACTCATCCCAACCATCCCATCCACCAAAAGGTGCAAAAGTGAATTTTCTTGCTGCCACTTTTTCATAAGGACCACCGATTAAAGATGCGTCAGTTGTAAAAGCTGAAATACCTACCTGTAATGTTGGGATATAACTTTGATCACCTAAATCTATTAAAGAGTTAGTAGCATTAACATCTAAATGGAAACCATCTGTTTTTCCAGTATAAACACCATCATTAACTGCATTTAAACCTTTATAATCAAAGAAGTCTTGATCTACCCCAATATCACTATTTAAACCTAAATATGTTTTTCTTAATTTAGATGTATTGAAATCAGAATATTTAGTTTTATATTCGATTTTTGGTGGTAAAGCAGTTCTATTAGAACCAATATAAGTTCTATTTAAAACACCCTCAAAACCTGCTGGAAAATGGTTAGCCAAATCTGGATCATTTCCATCCCACAATTCTACCATTATATATTTACTTCTTAATGGAAATTCACCATCTGTTGTACCAATTTTTCTAGCAATAAATCCAATAGAAGCACTATCCATAGAAAGTGAAGAGAATTTCTCGACAACACTAGGATTAGCATCTGTATCATTAAATTTTCTAACAATTAAATCAAAAGTTTTGTTATCTGGTTGAATATTTAAAATTGAAAATTTAACGTCTTGATTCGCCGTATTACCATCAGATATTGTTACTAATCTAAATAATCTTTGTAATGTAGAACCTACACCAACACCTTTTACTTCTGAAAGAACCCAAGGTGATGCAGCAGTTTTCCAACTTTCTAAATAATTATTTAAGTTATTTGTGATTGTATAATCGATGTTAACGAATGATACATCCAAACCTCTTACTTTGTTAGCACTAATTAAATCTTCTAAAACATTATTATAAATCTCCTCAACCCATAATTCAGTCTCTTTATCTTGTGTAGATTGCCCAAATACTCTAGGTAAGAAATTCTTTTTAGTTTTGTCCATAGAAACCTCATAATTGAAGTTATCTCCATTGTATGTAACACCAGATATATTAAATGAAGCCAATGCATTTGATGGTAAATTGGAAGTATTTGTCATTAATGTATCAGTTACTCCCGTTACATAATATGTTAAATTTTCTAATCCATCGTAGAATCCTCTAGATCTTAAAGTAGCGATAACACTACCATCTATATCTGTATAACAACTAGCCGTATAACTAACAACTGTACCACTTGTAGTACCTGTTACAAATCCTGCTGATGCATTACCTTCTGAAATAACTTCTAAATCAAATGTTGCCCCACTAAAATTACATCCTGTTTTTACATAATAAGGTGTAGTTACATTTATTGTATCACCTGTATTTAATAACCCTATATTCGAAAAGAATCCATTAATTTGGTTATCATTATATAAAGCAGTTAAATTAGGGTCATTAAAAGTAATAGTTACTGGTAATCCCGCAGTAGTTGCAGAATATGTCATTAAAACACCATACGATGTAGTATTTGTAATACCTGTAGTAGAAGGATCTGCAGAAGAATCTAATGTGATTGACCATGCATTTCCTGCCTTATATCCCGATAAACCTAAAATTCTACTAACGTATAATTGATTAGTTTGTGTTAGGAATGATTTTGCAATGTAATTTAATTCATATTTATTGAACCCACTAGCTTTGAATTTTTCGGGATTTAACCCACCAAAATAACTAATGAATTCATCGTAATTAGATATGAAAACTGGTTCAAACGCTGGACCTTTAGGTGTTTCACCTAATAATCCTAACGTAGTAACCCCAACCTGTCTAGTTACAAATGTTAAGTCTTTTTCTGAAGTAAAAACTCCAGGACTCACAAAAATTCTGTCTGTTGATGCCATTTAATTTAATTTATTTTTTATCTTATTATTTATTAATTTCTTTAAATATAAATATATTGATTTTTTAGAAAAAATATTTTTTGTGTTGTATAACACAAATTTAGTATGATTTTTATATTACTTTTGTCATACTTACATATTTATATGGTATGAAAAGAGATAAGAATTTAAAAATTACCCCTATGACTCATAAAATTTTAAAAGATTATTGTGAACAAAATGGTTTAAAGATGTTTTCTTTTGTAGAAAAATTAATAAAAGAAAAATGTCTCAAACCTAAAGATATATACGGTGAATAATAAAATTATAGTATTTTTAGTTATCGTCCCTAAAACTTTTGGTTCTAATTGATACATTCCTGATATTAAACCAATATCAGTTATATTTATGGATGATATGTATGAAAACCCGTATGTTAGAGAAAATGGTTGGGATCCTGAAAGTTGTACCAATTTTAACCAATTAGAATCATTAATGAAAAATGATTAGTAATACAATTATAATTTATATAACCCCTCTACCACATTTTTTTCGGATTGTTTATATTTATAATTAAACAAAATACTATGAGAACAATTAATGAATATAATAAAAGATTTTATCAATTAATTGAGTCAACGATCGGTGATGTAAAACCATTAATTAATGAGGATGAGAAAGATCCTGGAGAAGGAATAAATACTTATGGTTATGCTATGGGTACTTACCCAACCTGTATTGATGCCCGTGTCATCTGTCCAGGAGGAACCAATGGTGATTGGGAGGGATCATTACCTAAAGTGTTGGAAATATGTAGTTTAACTAACTTAACACCAGGCTCTCAAAAAAGATGGAAAAAACTTACTGCTTCAGGAAACATATCCAATCACTGGTGCGGTTTACCATATCAATATGGTGTTGATTTACCAACATACGGAAAATTAGGTTATCAACAATATGAAAAAATTAAAGAGGGATTATTAAGTAAGGGTTGGATAACAGAGGCCGATGCTAAAAGTAGCAATTGGAAACCCAAATATGGAAATTATACAACATTTAAACATGACGGTTTTAAATGTCAAGTTTTGTGGTATTCTGATGAAGATCATGAAAATCATATACATGTTGGTTGTAAAAAAGAAAACCCGTCAGTTAATGTAATGTCTGAAGATTGTACATATGAAGATTCTATTACTGTTCCTAAATTAACCATACCCGAATTCAAAAAAATATGGGAAGATAAAGTTGAAAAACAAATAAAGGTGGTTTTTATAACTAAAGATCCTACCATTTCTAGACCCGATTTAGTTAAGGTAGTTCCATTTAAAGATGCTGATTTAACTCTTGAGTATAAATACATAGAGTATGCAGAAATAAAATTTGTTGGTGATGGTACTAATGGTGTTAGTATAATTGCCTTAGGTGAAAGAAAAATTGATGAACTAACCCCTTCTATGTTTTTTATAGATGTTTACAAATCTGACAAAAATGGTATGAGTGTCGGAAAAAGAAAAAGATTTGGAGATTTAGAAACCCAAAGTATTGGTACTTTAGAAACCGCAGCGCTTGACGCTAAAAATTACTTTTTCGATCTTTGTAAACAATTTAAAGAGTATCCATATTCTAAAGAAGGACCTAAAGAATTTGAAAACCAAAACCCTTTTGAAATTTGAGATTGTTGGGGTGAAAATTAAAGAACCGTTTTTACCTGATAGAGTTCCTCCATTCTCAACTAAGTTGGTGTTGATACCTGAAGCATAAACTTTAAATTGTGATACGGCAATGATTGTAAAAGTTGCAGGACTAGATCCACCCACAACTGTTATTGTATCACCAACCGCATAATTAGTACCCCTACTAACTATAGTTGTATTTGTTATACCATTTGCATTAGTAACACTAAGAGTTAATCCTGTTCCAGAACTACTTGTTGTAGTTGTTTTAGTACCTGTCGTATAACCCGCACCTGTAACTCCATTACCAATAGATGTTACAGAGTTATTTGATGAAGTTGATCTAATAGGTGTTGCTTGTGGTACATTACTTATAAGTGTACCACCATCTATAATAACTTTACCTGATGTAAATTGTATAGGTGAGGCATCTAATGAATAATATGCAGTAGTTGACGGTGAATTTATTTTACCTAATTGGTTAGGTTGTGAAGAATTTCACTCATCTCATAGAGCAAACCTTTTATGTAAAGATTTTGAATACTACACAAAACATGATTGGACTGAAATTCCTGATGATCCTTATGTTTGGTTAGATGATAAAGGTATGTGGTATAAACAAATAGTTGGTAGCAAAGAACGTGTTTTTTTTTAAACCTAAATTAATCCACTTGATTGATAGTAACAATTAAAGATGGTATTGCGGGTACATTTCCAGAAGGAGGTTGACTTTTTATGAATAATTGGTTATCAACATTACTATTTATTTCCCACAATAATGAAACATATTCGTTTGGTGTTGTTGTTTCAAAAAAGAAATTCCAAGCCACAACAACATACGAATTTGATGGGAATCCAATCTGACTTCCACTATTAGGGACATCAAGACCGTTTTGAGAAAGCCATATATGAGCATGAGTTGCACTATTACCTCCCGTTTTTACCATTTGCGCACTAAATGCCAAATTATATACCCCTGGTATAGCTATATAAAATTTGTGCCCAGTACAAGTAATTCCATTATTCCAAGAATCTGGTGTATTTGCAGACATACTTAATATTGAGCCTGCAACACCTGTTTGGTCTGTAGTGTCATAAAATGAACCAAAATATTTAGTTGTTTCAGGTAAATTTAAATACGTTGTTGCGGATATTGTTGAAGATTCTATATTTGTTTGACCTGTTAATATGCCATTTTCCCAATCTAGTGATACATTTCCAACGCTATCATAAGCTCTTCTGTTTTCCCAATCTAGTGATACGTTGCTAGAGCTATCGTAATCTGTTCTGAGTTCCCAACTTAGTGACGGCATTCCAGCGCCATCATAAGCTGCTTTGCCTTCCCACTCTATTGATACATTTCCAGTGCTATCGTAAGCTGCTCTGCCGTCCCAATTCAAAGACACATTACCTAAATTATCGTAAAGTTCTCTTGTGAATGTATCTACGTTGTTAAAGTTGCTTGAATCTTTTATTATTGTATCTCCTGTAATAATTAAACCTGAAGTAAAATACGTTACACCTGTCACAGTTCCACCACTTAAAGGTAAATAATTACCCGTAACATTATCAGGTAGATTTTGATATGTTGTAGCAGATATTGTACTTGCAGTTAATCCTTTTAATGATGTGTCACCAGTAACAGTTAAATTTCCATTCACAGTAAGACCAGACATAACATCTATTGTCGCACTAAGTATATTACCTGAAGTGTCTGTTATTGTAAATGTGTTTTCATTATCATATGTGAAATCAGATATACCTGAAGTTCCAGAAATAATACTATTTATATCTCTATATTGAACCAATCCTGTTATATTATCGATAACTAATATCCTATTAAGGGTATTATCGTTAGAAATTACATTTAATTTTAACTGATCTTGCACAGTTATTGGAGAACATCCATAAATATTGCTTGTCCATATACCTGTACAGGCAGTAATAGTCTCAAACTCATTTGTGTTTATAACAATATAATTTTGTTTTATATTTGAGTTATCACAACTACTCATAATAATATTCCATTTATTTCTACTTCAGAAGATTTACTTACATCAGTTTTATTAACTTTAATGTATAATTGATCTCCGTTATTTACGGTAAAAGGTAAAGTTACTATACTACCATTTTTCTTAAATAAAACTGAATTTGTATTTGTTACTGTTAAATCATTGTATGTAGCCGATACATCTACAGGTATTGTAACATTACTAGTTCCTACCTTAAAAAATACATTGATACAAATACCACTATTTTTTGTATCTAAATTAACTTGATATGATGCCCTATATAATTCTTCACTTATTTCATAAAAACTAACCGCTCTATTAATTGCGGGTGTTATTACAAAATCATCTTCATCTAATAAATAACCCATCATTTTTATCGTAAAAAGTTGTACATAATATTTTCTTTCATCTAAGTTACTTATAGAACTCTCATCACCTACACTATCTAAAATTAAAGGTATTGGGTGACCATTAACTTTTATATATTTTTCTAATGCAGAAAAAGAAGTTAACATTTTTCTATTCATTAGATTTAAATCTCTCATCCTATTACAAAAAAGTCTCACTTCATACATTATATCAACAGAAACAGGTTGTGGTATTTTATACATATCATACCCCTTTCTATTACCATCCCATGTAGGAATTTTCATATACGTAAATGTTGGTCTACCAGGTATATTAAAACTTCCAGCGTAATTTGTACCTTGTTGAGCATCAGGTTTTCTAACAATAGTAATAAATGGTAATTTTATATTTTTATCAATATCAGTATATTGCCAAGTTTTAGAAAATTCTGCCCATCTTTGTGCACTTAAAAATATAACAGGTACTTTCTCACCTGCCAAACTTAAATCAATATCGTTATTAAGATAGTTAATGATTTCCCCATCCATATCCTCGTGAAGAATACCTTTGGGTAAATATGTCCCTTTATTAGCGATATCATCCAATATACTCTGTCTCTGCTCAAAACCTTGTTTATGAGGAGTTATATTTACATATTTTCTATAATTTTTTGGTAATCCCATTATATTCCGTTAAATTCGTCTAAGTCTGTTGGTACACAAGTTATTGTCCTATAAAATCCTTTATACCCACCTATTGTATGGGCATTATCTGAAAATATTTTTCCGTCATTTGATACTGTAAAATATTTTATTTTTGTTTCTGTTTCTGGATAGGCAATGTAATCACCATAACTTATATCTACACCTAATTCATTTAATTGATCTTGATAGACACCTAAAGTAATATTACCCCTTTCTAGTAATCTTAAAGAACCGTCACTATTATAACTTTTATTTGTTGGTGTTGCGTAATTAAAACTAACAGGAATTTCTATAGGAGGTTTAAATCTTATTTCATTTTTACCTGCCTCACCATAAATATCATCATTAGTCGTTTCAGTTCTATCAACACGATAAAGAATTACTTTGATGTTAATATCACCTTCTAACCATTCCCTACCAAAATCAATTTCTAATTCAAAATCATCTTGCGAAAAAAATTTGTTTAAACGTTCTATTGGCACTTTACGCATATTATTAAATCTATTTATAGATAAATATTTATTTTTAAGAAAAAATTGTGTATCTTTGAAAATATGTTAGATATTAAAGACATAAACAATTTAGATACTGATACTTTATTGTCTTCTTATGAGGGTAAAAACCCTTATATTAGATTTATGAAGAAAAAAATGGATACTGAAAAGAATTATTTTTTAACTAATAGTCAATCTAATTATATTAAAACTTATTATTATTTTGAACCAAAAGAAATAAATAAAGTCATTGAATTGACTGAGTATTTCTCTGAACAATTAAAAGAAGAACATAAATTAAAAATTTCACCTAAAAAAATTTTTATAGATACATTATTGGCGGAATCCGAAAAAGCAATTCACGTTCTTTGTAAATTACATAAAAAACAAGAAGATTTTAAAATATTGTGGATTCCTAAAACACAACTTTTAGATGACATTCATTATGAAGAACTTAATATTGATATTGATTTTGAAAAATATGTTGATTTAGATAAGAGAGGATGGAAGGCATTTAAACATCAGGAAGATGGTATTAAATTTCTTATAAACAATAAGAAATGTATTTTGGCGGATGATATGGGATTAGGTAAATGTCAAAGTGTTGATTCTGAAGTATTTACTCCATATGGTAAAAAAAGGATTGGGGATGTAATACCTGGTGATTATGTTATTGGTTCTGATGGTAAACCTACAATTGTTGAGGCAGTATATCCACAAGGGGTGAAAGATTTATATAGAATAACATTTAATGATGGTTATTCTATATTAGTTTCTAAAGATCATCTATGGACTGTAAGTAGTAATAATAGTGGAGAAAATTCTAAAAATAGAGAAAATAAATACCATACATTAAGTGTTGAACAAATGTTGGATGAAGATTTAGTTTTAATAAAAAATGGTATAGGGTGTAACGAAAAAAAACCTTATAAATTCAATACGTTTTATAAAACTAAAAATGGGCAGAATAAATGGCAAATACCTATTGTAAAACCCATAGAATTTACTGTCGACAAAACTTTACCGATTAATCCATATTTATTGGGTATCTGTTTGGGTGATGGACATATAAAAGATGTATCAGTTAAAGTAGATGTCCATAAAGATGATTTTGATGAATTATTTTCAAACCAAACAATAAAAGAAAATAAACCACAAAAAAATTTAAGATGTGGTTCTATATTTTTATCAGAATCATTAAAAGAACTTAAAATTAATCAAACTAGATCATATAATAAATTCATACCTGACATCTATAAATATTCGTCAATTGATGATAGACTGTCTTTATTACAAGGTCTTATGGATACGGATGGACATTGTATGAAATCAAAAAAAGGTAATTTTACTGGTACTGAATTTTCTACATCATCCGAAAAACTAGCAGACGATGTTGCAGAAATTGTTCATAGTCTTGGGGGTATTGTTAGAAAAAAAAGTAGAATACCTACTTATACTTATAAAGGAAAAAAATTAAAAGGTAGATTAAATTACAGACTTAACATTAAATTACCAAAAGGGATGAATCCATTCAGACTAAAAAGAAAGTCTGAAGAATATAAAACTTCTGAAAAATATAAGATAGGTAGATATATTACAAATATACAATTAGAAAAACAAGGTGAAACGGTATGTATTCAAGTTGATGCTAAAGATCACCTATATGTAACTGATCATGGTATTGTTACTCACAATACCTATCAGTCTATAGTTGCCGCATTAGAAAGTGATTCTGAAAGAGTTTTAATTATTTGCCCATCATCACTTAAAATAAATTGGAAACGTGAGGTTGAAAACTTTTGTGATGATGTGTCTATCATAAATGGGACTTATTGGAATCCTTCTAGATTTACAATCATCAATTATGATATACTGAAAAATTTTCATACGGTAAAAGAGAGGGGTAAAGACTATGAAGATTGGGAAATTCGTAAAGAATTATTAGAATTTAATCCTGATTTAATTATTTTAGATGAAGCGCATTACATTAAAAATCATAAAAGTATAAGGGGTAAAATTATAAAAGATGTATCAAAAACGTTTAAAAATTCTAGGGTATGGTTATTAACTGGTACACCTATCGCTAATAGACCGATGGATTACTATAACTTACTATCTATAATTGATTCTCCAGTTGCAAATAATTGGGTTCATTATGCTAAAACATATTGTGCAGGATCTAGATTTAAGAAAGGTGGTAAATTTGTTTGGGTTACCAAAGGATCATCTAATTTAGATGAATTATCTACTAAAACTAAAAGAACTATTCTTAGACGTAAAAAAGATGAGGTTTTAGATTTACCTGAAAAATTAATTACTCCAGTTTATTTAGAATTACAGAATGTTGGTGGTTACGAAAATGTATGGAATGATTACTTAAATAAACGTAAATTAGCTGGTAAAAAAGGTAATCCTGCAAAAGATTTAGTGGAAACCACATTATTAAGAACTTTTATTGCAATGGAAACCGTTCCATATACTATTGAGAAAACTGAAGAGGCGTTAGAGTTAAATAAAAAAGTAATCATATTTTGTAACTTTAATGATGAAATGGATGAATTTGTTAGATATTTTGGTAAGAAGGCGGTTTGTGTTAGAGGTGGTATGACTGATAAACAAAAACAACATTCTGTCGATAGATTTCAAAAAGATGATAGTTGTATGGTTTTTATTGGGCAAATAAAGGCGGCAGGTGTTGGTTTAACTTTAACTAAAGCGGAAATTGTTATTATGAATTCTTTGGATTGGGTACCAGGTAATCATGAACAAGCCGAAGATAGGGCGTATAGGATAGGACAAAAAGAAACTGTTAATATTTATTATATGTTAATAGATGATACCATAGATACAATTATATGGAATATATTAAATAATAAAAAGAAAGTTATCGGAACTATAATGGGTGAAGATGAAATAATAAATGAATTCATAAATAAAATAGAAAATGGAAACTGATGTAAGAGTAAAAGTATTTTCAATGAAAGGATGCCCTCATTGTGAAAAATTAAAAAGTAAATTAAATGAAAATAATATAGATTATATTGATATTGATATTGACGAACATGAGGAATTATATAATAATTTTTCTAAAAAAGTTAACAATGAATATCTGCCAGCAATTTTAATGGATAGAACTGCGTTTGTACCTGAAAAATCTTTTAACACTATTGATGAGGCAGTGAGTCTAATAAAGAATCAATTACTTAAAGATTAATTTCTATTTTCATCATTTTTTTTTGAATTCAGATGGATATTACCGTCCCAATAATTAGGTGTATGTTCATCTATAAATTTTGCAATCCTATTAATTAGATTATTTTCATTTTTGTCATTTTCTTCGTCATGCCCAAATCCATTTGTACCATTATGACCATAATCATGCATTAAATCTTTTTTAAATTCAATAATCTCCTCCCTTAATTTTTCGTCATCACATTCTTGATATGCATTTTCTATTAATCTAAGGGCATCTACCAATATCTGTTGAGCTTTATATAGTGAAGAAAAACAAGCATTTTTTCTACCATCTAGGGGATCACCCAATTCATTTTCATAAGACTCTTTTAAAAAATATTTAAATTTCATTATTTTAGTGTTAATAAATATCTTAATTTATTTAATGAACCCATTACTTCATCTCTGATATTTAATAAATCACTATCATTTTCTTCATTAAGTTTTTGATTTAAACTTTTTAACCAAGAAATATTTTCCTTAATAAAGGAATTTAAATCTAATGAATCAGTATTTTTTAAAATAATATTACCTTCACCACTATTAAAAGATACTCTACCGTATTTACCCATGTAAATTTCGATAAACTCATCAATAAAACTATCCAATGATTCATATATTGATCCATATGCATTATGTTTTGCATATGATTTTGTTTGCCAATGTAATATTCTAAATTGTTGTTGCATCCCAACAAATTTTAAAATTAATTCTTCTTTCATACTTTTTAGTTTTTACATTTAATAAATATTAGATATTTATAAATAAATATATTGAATATGCCAAATTCATTAAATGATAATTTAAAAAACGAATTGTTCACACAAATAAAACATAGATTAGGTGCACCTATTCGTAAAATTGAATTGGATTGGGATCAAATGAATTCTCTATTGGAAACTGCAATTGAGGATTATGCTCAACGAGTTCAAGATTGGTTAATAGAAAACCAATGGTCATCTGTATTAGGTAAAGATGCTGATAAAATTGATATTGCATTTGCATTAACGACTAGATCTTTAGACTTTGAAAGCACTTTTTCTTATGCCTATTCTAAGCAAGTTGGTTTACAACAAAGAGGTCCTTGGGAACTTAAAAAAGATTACGTAACAATAATAAAAAATCAACAAGTATATCAGATACCAGCTGGAAGAGAAATTAATGAAATATTATGGTTAACCCCAAACTCAACTGATCACGCACTTTATTCATTTGCGGGATTTGGTGATTATGGATTTGGTGGTGGATTCGGACAAGTCCCTTTTGCTGGTTGGGGGCAAGGTGGTGGATTAGGTAATGGTGGATTCTATGTTGCACCCGCATTTGATGTATTGCTTAGATCCAGTGATTTTAGTTTAAAATCTAAATTATTGAGGAGTGAATTATCTTACAAAGTTACTGCGGGTCCAGATGGGACTAGATTATTACATCTTATGCCGATACCAGGTAGTAGACTTTCATTTGCTGGTGGTGGTTTAGTAGGCGGACAAGTAGGGTTGGCAGGAACTAAGGTTTGGTATCACTATTATGATGCTGGAGACGATAGAGACAAATGTTTAGAAGAAAATCCTGACATAATTAAATTACCTAATGATGTACCTCTATCTAAAATAAGGTATTCTGATTTAAATGAACCTACAAGAATATGGGTTAGGAGATATTTGACTGCATTATTCAAAGAAGCTTTAGGTAGAGTAAGAGGTAAGTTTGGTGGGGCATTAAAAGTACCTGAAGCCGAATTGACTATGGATTTTGATAGTCTTCTAAATGAAGGTAAAGAAGAACAATTAAAATTATTAGAACAATTAGATTTAAGATTAGAAAAACTTTCTAATGTAAAACAATTAGAGAATAAAGCGTTAGAGGCAGAAAATCTTAATAAATCATTGACTTATCGGCCTTTGGGTCTTTACGTCATATGAGAATTCATCTTCTATACCGTAATCCTCAAACATATAAGTAGGTGAGATACCTATTCTATTCCAGAATTCTAATTCCTCATCAGTAATAGTTAATAAATCTTCTAACTTATCCTGATCACTATCATTGAATGGTTTTCCAGAAGTTAATGTTAATTCTTGTGCGGTAAAGTATTTTCTTTCTAATGGGGAAGTTATTAAAATTTCATCTCTCACTGATGGATCAAAACAAACTAATAATGGTTTAACCCTTTTATTAAATGCATCTAAGTACCTATCTATATTGTATTCGCCAGTTGCATTAGGATCATTTTCTATTAATTCGTTAGGTATATAATTACAATTTACAGTAATTTCTATTTTAGATGGATCAGGTAACTTACCATTATTAATGTAATATAATTCAGTTTCCTTTTTTGTAAATTTACTATGTGCCTTTGTTTGAACATCCCCGTGTGATTTTTTTGTTCCTGTATTGACATAATAAATTGTATCACCTAAATTAACATTCAAACCCTCCTTCATAATTAATTCCATATGTGCCTGTCTAGCCATAGAACCACCTGATTTATTAGTAGTTTTCATCTTCTTTTTATATGCGTCTAACGAAATTCTAACTCTAGCCTTATTAGCAATTTTAGATAGTGGAATTTCTTGATTATAAATCATTTCTATTGTTTCATAATATTCATTTACAAAACCTAAACCATCTCCATCTAATAATAATTTAATTCCTTTATCTATGAATTCTGAAATATAAACTGGCATTTTTTTAGATTTAATAGAGTTACCGACTAATTTAACTTTACCATCGATTAAATCTGCATAATTTTTTCTAGATAAATTAATGGTTGACGAACATATCTCATCTACATCTAATCCCATTACACCTTTCATATATTTATCATTATATTCTGCAACTACTGCAGACATACCTTTATATGTTTTACCTAATTCATTAAAATGGTGATTACCATTAGATGTATAAACAAATCTATCTACATCTTTAGGTACAGAAAAGTTAAATCCATCGGTATTATGTGCAATAATTCCACCTATACCACATACAAAAGTACCATCTTCTGTTGATATGTCGTAAACATATTTATTTTTATCTTTATTTTCGATTACTTCATTTTTCCAAACTTCGTCACTTTTCTTTTTAGTTTTATTGGTAAATGATGAATTGTTACGATTACTATTTTTTAGGTTAAAATTTATAAAATTTTGTCTATCTTTTCTGGTTTTAATTTTATAATCAATACCTAATTCTTTTAAAATTAATGAAATTCCTGACATTGCAACTTGTGATTTCATACCTATATCTGAACATGTTTCTATTGAATCCCCGTAACCATCAGAAGAAAAAACACCATTAATAAATGCCATTTTAATTTCTTTTGTAGAATTTAATATAATTTTAGGAATTTTCTTTTCTCTATATGAAGTATAAAAGTTGTCACAAAAAGTTTTAGAAAATTTACTATTATAAACCACCAAATTATATACACCTGAAGATTTAATATGGTTCTTTATTACCCCTTTTACGGAAAATTCATTATTAAGAATTTTTTGTAGTTTTTCTAATAATTCTATTCTTGAATTAGAAATTTTCCAATCACTTCTTTTACCTTTATTATATTTTATCACACCAGTTTTACGTGAAATATATTTTTGTTTTCTACTCGAACATATAGATGACCCATCACCTAAGAAAAAACCATATAAAAACGCCATTTCCTCATTTATAACAGTAATTAAATCATTATTTACTGGTAAATCATAGATATCAATTTTATCACTTCTTTTTAATGAAGATGGTTTCACTTCAACACCGTTTTGGAATAACGAATGATCCTCGGTAACATTTATTAGTCTATCTTTAGTACTTATCCTATGAATAGTTTTATTTGTTTCGTGACGATATACATATTTTATTTCTTTCCATCCATTACGAGTTAAAACCTCAAACTCTTTCCCTTCAAAGTCTCTTAATTTTTCAATATCTAAAAATTCAGAACTTTCATTAAATAAATCACATATAGGTAAGATATCTATGTAATTGTTATCTGATTTATATCTAATATAAATTGGTGTGTCGTAAGTAACCGAATCACCTACTAATGGTTTAAAACCTTTATGTGAAAAGAATCTAATCATATGTCTTAGATATTGTCTACCTGTACATGTAATTTTTTCACCCATATCTGAATCACCCCACGGATAAACATTTGGTGCTGAAATAGATCCAAACATACCATTATTTAAAATTTTTAAGGGTAATTGTTTTTTATCATAATACGCAGATTTTTCGGAATCACCTTCTGAAGAGTATTTCTTTTTCAATTCCTTATAAAGATTACGGTAATCATAGTTATACTGTAATAAACCTCTCATTGCGCCCATTACATCACAATCAGTAAAAACATTATGAGTTAATTGTATTGATGGGTAAAGAGAAGCAAAGTCAAACTTAACTACATTCTCACTAAAACCTACTTCTAATAATCTAGATAATCCACCTATGAAACCTTTTGACGGCATAGTATGTGGTATGGCAATGCCACTTCTATAATACCAACCCAGCATAAGAAGTTTCCAAGTTGCTGCAGTACCCATAGTCGATGCCCTCATAAATGATGTTGGTAACACTTTAGATAATAAAAAAGTTGCCTGATTAAAAATATTGTCTACTTTTTCTGTTTCCCATAAGTCATCGATTAAGTATCTTTCTACTATGTAAGAACCTTTAACTTTAATAGTATTTTCATGAATTTCATCATCTTTAATTTTCCCCCATTCACCCCTACTATCATCAAACCAATATTCATTTTCTTTATCCTCATAAATTTTACTAATCTTATCTCCTTGTATATAAACTCGATTAGGTTTAGCTACCTTAGAATATTTTGTAATATACTTTAGTCCTGCCTCTTTAATTGATGAATTAATTGCCTGAGCCCTTCTTACTGCGTGATACACATCCATTATATTATAACCCCACATATGAGTTTGTTCATAATCTTCCATTTCTGGACCCATTTTCAGTGTTTGAGTTTTTCTATAAAATGATACATTACCTAATGTTTTGGCAATTTTAGTAATATCTAAACCTAATATTTTACACCTTTCAGTTATAAAATACCAGTCAAAGTTTTCGGAGTTATATCCAGCTATGATTGCGGGTTTCAAATAATTAATTACTTTAAAAAAGGTTATAATAGCTTCAGATTCTCTTCTACGTAAAGTTTCTTCGTCATCACCATCGATAGAAATAACGTGTTGAAAATCAATATTATCTTTCATACCTATTTGAAAAATTCTACTAACTTTAGGATCTAAACCTGTTGTCTCTAAGTCAAAAGAAAGTCTATGGACATCATTATATTCGTCCATACCCTTAAATAATCTTTTACCTGTTTGTATTAAAAATTGTTCAGTAGGACTTATAGTTAGAAAATTACCTCTATTTTCATCGGCATAAACATCCATATTACCTTTATTAAAGAAATTTAATAAATCCCCATAAGAACCTTTTGTTCTAACTAAAAATTTATAACCATTTTCTAAACGAGAAACTGTTTCCCCATTTTCGTCTTCTATTGATAACGGTATGAATTTAATTTTATATTCCTTAATTTTATTCTTAATTTCTTTTCTATCTCCACCGTATAACTTATTTATATCTAAACTCTTCATCCATAAAAATGGTGTGAATTTATGTTTTTCTATACGTTTACCCTTTTCTGGATCGTGTATGATTAGATATACTTTATTTTCATAGTAAGAAGATTCAACCCCCACTATATACTTTTGTTCATCATAACCCTCTAAATATTCTTTGATGTCTTCTACTGATGCAGGCATAACTATCCTTTTAATAATTTAGGACAAATATAATAAATTATTTTTAATTAATCAATTATCTAAGACATTAATATATAACTCGTCTCTAATTGGTGCAATTAATGTTCCTGTACCATCTAAAAAATTAATGGTAAAATAACCGTTATATCTACCAGATTTACTCGTTTGAATTTCCGTAAATTGGTATGTAATATAATAAGTAGGTGTTATAGTATTTTCACAATCATTCGATACTACCATTTCTATTTCAGATTGTGAACAAGATATTCTTTTAACTTTGGTTTCTACGTCATACATAGTAAATGTAATTGTAGCATTTTGTATTTTTTCATAAAATTTACGAAAATCATTTCTACCATCATTAACTAATTCCATTTTTAGTTTAGGTAACGTACTATTTTTGTTGATAAAAAATTCCATTTTTATTTTTTAATTATAGATTCTTATTTCGATAGGTAAATCGCCAAAGTATGGTGTTGAGCTTGTGTCACCATCATATTTTGTAATTATAAATTCTATAACACTATTAGTTTGTACAATTCCTGTTACCATATAAAGTGCAGTACCACCACCAAATGAGGTAGGTTCAATTGAAATTTTAGGGTTAGTGAATCCAAAAAGTTTAGTTGCGTGTAGTGTTGCATTGTAAGGGTTACTCCATTCAATATCATTAGGGCTTAGGTTAGAACCGTCACCAATAGTATTTTCAAGTTGTGTAACACTAAATGATCCTAAGCTATAGGTAAGTAAAACTTTATATATTGTATAATTAACAGATGGTGTACCTCCAGTATAAAAACCACTAACATTAAAAGTACCTCCCGTATTGTTTGTAAATGTCGCAACTCCATTTGAATATGTCCCACCAGTTAAATACGTATCGGGGTCTATTGGTAAATTCTGATATGTTGTTGCTGATATTGTATTTGCACTTAAACCATTTGTGAATATTGTAGATCCATTAACCGTTCCTCCAGTAAAATGAGGTACAGATTGCCAAGTGGCATTACCACTTATATCTGATGTTAAAACATATCCATTGTTTGCACCAGATGTTACTTGTAAATTTGTTGTTTTTGTTTTACCACCTACATCAAGTTTTTCTGTTGGGGTTGTTGTCCCAACACCTAATCTCTTATTTGTATTGTCCCAAAATAATGAATTATCTTGTTGTAAACTTGTACCGCTTTGAAATAAAATCCTACCATTTCCCCCATTTGATATTTGGGTTGACCCAACGGTAAGTGATGTATTAGTATTACCTGTTAAAGAACTGATATTTACTGTATAGGCAGATAATTGATCATTTCTATCAAAATAAATGATACCATTATTATATGTTGCAGCAGTGGTGTAAAAATCATTAATAATGGTAGTATTAGTTCCTCCAGTTGGGTTTATTAGTGTCAATACATTATTTTGATATGTTACGCCACTAACACCAAAACTTTGTAGATAATATAAATTATCATCCATTTCTTTAATGGTTAATTTTGAACCTTTATCATTTGGACCATAAAATCTAGTAATTAATCCCATAATTTTTTATTTTATAAATATCATATATTTTTTTATTATTCGAAATAACCATCGATATAATCACACTCAACATAATTATTAACACATGTTGGGTAAAATGTTCCACTAGTTTGATTATATTCTTCTCTAATGGTAGTAACATCTAATCCACAACCATATAATTTAAATGTCGATACCTTACCTTCAAAAGTACCTGCGAAATTTTCTTGTAAAAATAAATTTTCATCTCGAACATCAGGACCATTAACAGTATTAGATTCTATCAATCCTTGTGTCCCACCACCCCAACTATAATTAAAAGGAACTCCTTGTTGTTTTTCTCTGTGTTCATTTAATTCTCTAAATAAAAATTCGTCAAAATCTTCTAAAGTCCATTTTAAATAACCATCTATATAAACAGTTAATTGACCTTTTCTTCTAGGTAATGTCTCTAAAATACAACCAATATATTGTTCATAGGGTTTGAATCTTACCGCCACGTGTGTCCATCTATCTGTAGTAACTATTCCACTTAAACTATAACATTCGTAAATACTTGCACCTGTAATATATTCAGTTGTTACAGTTGTTGCAGTTGTTGTACCAGTACATCCACACCCACATTGTTCGTGACAATCCACTATCGTAGTTGCCGTTACTGCCGAACACACACCAGTAGATATCACAGTTCTGAATCCAACACTACCATCATCCGTAATTCTAAATCCTAATGCATTGTATACAATATCAGCGTTTCTATCTTTTTCACTAATTATTTCAGTAGTAATACCAGTAAAACAACAACACCCTTGTGGTTGATACACTAAAAATGGATTATTATTCAACACTTCAACTGATTCAACTGGTGGGGGTAAAGGATAACCTGATGATGTTGTATATCCTGTTTCACCACTAAATTGATTCCAAAATTTATTTTCTGATCTAGTACCCATATAAAAGAAAAATCCTTTATTATTGGGATAAAAATTATTTAATGTGTTCCCACTACAACTAGTAGATTTTTTATTTAACCAAAATGTTGCCGTCCAACCATCCAAACAAGGTAACCCACCTAATCTATCGGGTAATATTTGATAGTTATACGGAACAGGTTTTAATTTTAAATAACATTCATATGCCTTATTAGGGTCAATACCACATCCATGACTTGCACCACTACTACAACAATCAGTTATAGTTGTTCCAGTACATATTGTAGGACACCTAAACCAATCTAAAGGCCAAGTAAATTTGTTATCAGTTATCTCATCAAAATATGTTTTATCCGATAATTTAAAAAATCCTTGATAAAATCCACCACAAAGATCTGAATACCTACCATTTAAATCAGTAATAACATCTATTGGGTATTCATAAGTGCAACCAGTAACTCTAGTCATAGAAAATCTAGTATCTGCCGAACTTAAAAATAGTGTAGATCCTGTAAATGCCGATAAAAATGTTTGTCCACTTGTAGGTGCGTTACAATCATAAGTTATAAAACCATTGTCAATACCTGTTAATCCTATATCGTATAAAGTAACACCACTACCATTTATTGTCGCACCTGTCCAAGTAGTTAAACTATAAATGGTATCGCCAGAATATGATGCATCATTATTTATATCCATATCTATTAGGATACATTCATCTAAAATTAAATCATTGTCTTGTTCGTCTGTACAATCATAACATAAAAATAAGTCCCAGTAATCACTATTACTAAGTCTCATCTTTAAACAATTGTCAAAATTATGTTGGTATATATTACTCATCTAATTAAATATAAGGCGATATCTGTATTAATATCTTTCATTTTTATCCACCTACTAGGTATTTGTTGATTTTTTAATATCCTAACTTGACCTACTAAACCTACAACATTCCATTCTGGTCTTTGTGATCTAGGTGTGTATGTTAAATTAGGATCAAAATTATTACTAATTTTTGGACGTTGTTCTGTTATTGTTTTATAAATAGTATCACCACTTTCATTTATATAATCAGGTATTTCATATGAATAATCTTCCATTACATATCTTCCCCATTCATCTTTTTCATATTTTCCTACCCATTCATCTGCGGTACCATCTTCATTATTTCCTATAAGTGTGGGATTAGATGAAATTACACCTATCGCATTATTTGCGTCAACACAAACTTTTATTTTATCATCTTCTAATTCCACAACAGTTCCAAAAGGTAATGAATCACCAGATAACGATTCAAAATATTCTGCGTAATCGGCACCTGAGTTATATGTGGCACCTGCCCCATAAACATTACCTGCCGAATCTACTCTAAAAGCGTTTGCCCTAGCAGCATTTGATGTACCTCTACCTATTATAAAGTATTGATTTGCGTTTGTTGTGTTATTCCATCTACCTGAAACATGTTGGTATGGTTCGTAAGTAATTGTACCATATCCTTCTGAATGTGAATAACTTGTAATGGCAGAAGTACTTAATCCTTCAGCATGTGATCCAGTACCCACTGATCTTGTTGACCCACCTTCAGCATGTGAATTAGCACCTTGAGAAATTGTACCACCACCTTCTGCATGTGATTGATTTCCTGATGCCAAAGTATTTACACCTTCAGAATGAGATCCAAGTCCTGAAGCGGAAGTAATTATTCCTTCTGCATGTGAATAGTTTCCTGATGCCGTTGTTAATTGACCTTCAGAGTGAGAAGATTGTCCAGATGCGATTGTGGATGTACCTTCAGCGTGAGAATAATCTCCTGATGCCGTTGTTTCACTACCTTCAGCGTGAGAAGCATCTCCTGATGCAATTGTTTCACTACCTTCAGCGTGAGAAGCATCTCCTGATGCAATTGTTTCACTACCTTCAGCGTGAGAAGCATCTCCAACCGCAGATGTTTTTGATCCTTCAGCGTGAGAGACTAACCCAATTGCCAATGTTAGATTTCCTTCAGCGTGTGATTTATTTCCTGATGCCGTTGTTTTATTACCTTCAGCGTGTGAGTAATATCCTGATGCGATTACCTCATTACCAAATGCAAATGATGTTATACCTGTGGCAGATGAACCAGTAGACTGAACACTATCCCAAACAGTTATAGGTTCACCTTTAAGACCAGTTATAGGTGAACATCCTTTAAGGTTAGCTACGTTTAACGTATTAAAACAAATACCTGTAATGACTGATGATAAATCTGACCAACTACCCTTACCTGTATCATCTATTTGAGTTAGGATATAATTTGTTGTTGCAGAACTTGCGCCATCAGTAATAGTTATTTTATTCGTAATTAATCTTCCGTCTACGGTAATATTTTCTTTTGACGAAATATAATCTAAAGGTCCTTTATAGTCTAAAGTTCCCGCAGAAAAATTTTCTTGTATTGCGTTTGTAATTCCACTTATTATACCACCTGATGATACTATATTATTAAAACTATATGTAATTGAATACCCAGTGTATTGTGTACCTATTATATAATCACCAGTATATCCAGTTTGCGTTAAAGTCCAAAAAGGACCTACTGTTTGTGTTTCCGCACTTAATGGGGTTATTGGTAATGTTAAACCAGAAGTATAAACACTAAATAAAGGATTTGACCAAGTTGATCCACTAAACGGATCAAATGATGGATTATAGTTAGGTGATAATGGATTGGCAACGTCAAAAACAGTTGTACCTGTATTACCACTTAAAACTGCGTTCTGATTAGACACAATTCCTAAAGAAACTTTTGTGGCGACATTAACTCCAGTTGGGTATCCACTAAAAGGAATTCCTGCCTGAATTTTACCGTCAAAAGTGGCGGTTTCACCTGTTATTATTTTTGATTGTCTTGAAAGATCTAATAATGTAGTAAATTTATTTATCGGCATAACTTTATTTTAAAATAAATATTTAGATTTCTGATATATTTATATAAAAAAACTTTATTATGGGTAAAAGATTTAAAAAGTCCGAAATAAAAAATTATTTAACAGAAAAAAGATTAGATGAATTAATAGGAACTAATGGTGCATTAATTAGTAGAACTAATAATTATAAACAAAGTAGAAATACCATCAAATCTAAAAAGACTACTGACGACTACGTAAGAAGTTCAACTCAAGGACCTGAGGCATATTTTATTTACGGTGGACCTTATTATGGGGTAAATTATTCATATGTTGTTAATGAAGAAGAAGAAATTTTAGATATAGATACTAATGATTTTTTTGAAAAATTAGATGTTACTCCACCTAAAAATTACAATACATATATGGAACATGAAATAAATGAAGAGGAAGATTCTATGAAATCTTTGGTGGACGAAATTATTAGAAAAAAAAAAGACGATTCTAAAGATTTTGTAAAAAAAATGAGAGAAACTGAAGTAATGATGGATAGAATAACTATTCCTGATATAAGTGAATTAAAAGATATTCATGAAAAACCAATAGTAATAAGGAAAATAAATAGTTTATTAGATTTAATACATAAAGAAAATATAGTTGGTGACGAACTAACTATTCTTTTAAACCATCTTGTCGATAATTTAGATATTTATAGTATATCAGAAGAACATAGGGAAATTATTGGAGATAAAATTAAATATGGCGAAGAGAAATAAAAATAAAGGTGGTAATAGTAAATTACATGGTAAGTATTATAACTGCCCTAATTATGTAATTAATGCGGTTAGTAATGCAGTAAAAACTTATGAAACACTTAAAAAAGAAGATATTAACAATAATAAACCTACTGAAGGTTATAAAAGGGCAAAAGGTATTCTAGAAAATAAAAAAATAGAATACAAACAAATGAAAAGAATAAAAAACTGGTTTGATAATTATGATGGTGATCACAAAGACATTGAATATAGACTTAATGGTGGTAAAACAATGCATAATTGGGTTGATTCTACTTTAAATAAAGAAACTTTGGCGCTAAAAGGACCTAAAAAAATAAAAAGTGAAACAGGTTTATCAAACCAATTTATCAAACAACATGAAAAAGATAATACTAAAATTAATAAACATTCTTTAAAAATGAAAATACCAAAACTAAGTAAAGATATTAGTGGACAAGTATGGAGAGGTAAACCTGTTTACGAAGAGATTTTAAGAATGCAAAAATTAATAATATACGAATCTAAAATTTAAAATTATGGGAAAGACTAAATTAATGGAATTAGGAGATCAATTTAGAGTTGATAACGTTATTAAAAACGTTTATCTAAATAGTGATGGAAAAAGATACGGACCTACACACCCAAATGCACTTTCAAATGGTGATGAAAAAGGTAAAGGTACCTCCTCAAATGCTGACGCTTTAAACAGTTCAACTGGCGGTGGTTCGGTAGATATTGCAGCTAGACAAGATATGATAGCTAGAAATGAATCAAAATATGGTAGTACAACAGGACCTAACGGATATGGTCCAAGTAAACCTTATTTTCCAAACTACATTTTAAATAATAATCAATAAAATTTAAAATGAAACTTTACAATTTAGCTGAAGGACTTATACTTGAGGTAGCAAACAGAAACTCTATTATGAAAATAATGGATGGTAAACGTTTGGCATCTGTATATTATGATGATGGAGAAGATCCTGAAGGTAAGAATAAAAGATGGATTGAAATATATTGTTATGGGGTATCAAAAGCGGGTAACGATATGGTTAGAGTTTACCAAATAGGTGGAGATACTAAAACGATTCAACCTGGTTGGAAAACTTTTAGAATTGATAGGATGAATAATTTAGAAATGTTAGGTGGTAAATTTTATGAACCTAGATCTTTATTCAATCCTAGTGGTGATAAAGATATGATACAGATATATAAGATATTAAAATTCGACTAATATGAGTAATGCAAATAGATTAAAAGAAATTTTAAGTAGATCAAAAGCAGTTATGCAAGTTACTGAGCAAAATTATGGTTCTACTTCTAATAGTAATCAAACTACTAATTATGGTAGTGAAGAAAAAGAAATACCTAATTTAACAGAAAATTTTATTAATAACCATAGGAATTCAAGTAATTCAGTTGCACCTGTTAATGGTAGATATAGAAATTTAGATAAATCAAAAATGCCAGATGTCATTAAAAAGGCAATGATTGATAACCCAATTGAAATTCCTGAGACACCATTCCACACATTTGAGTTAGATGATGTTTCCGATTTATTAGAATCTACAAACAATAAAAAACCTGTTATTAAAGAAACTATCAATTCTAATAAAAATAGTAGTATTAATGAAAATACTATTAGAAAAATTGTTAGAGAAGAAATGGAAGATTTAGTAAGATCAGTAATTGAAGAGTATTTTGATAAATCTTTAATGACTGAAGATATACAAATTAAAGTAGGTGGGACAACCTTTTCAGGAAAACTTAAACCACTACCTAAAAGAAAATAAAAAACCCTCAAATGAGGGTTTTTTATTATTTAGATATTTGTTCTTTTAAATCATCTAAACCTTCTTGTATTTGAGACTTAGGTATCCAAAAAGTTAAATCACCTATTTCTTCTATTTTAAGTTTAAGCATTTTTTTAAATACTTCTACATCTTCTTTATTTTTTACATATGGTATATTAAGTGCCTTAGAACAAACTGGACCCACACCAGTTGCTTGAGATCTCCAATCAGTCAAATCTTTACCACAACATCTACAAGATGAAACATCTGACGTATTCATTCTACCAACAACTTGATAAGCTTTTTGAGTCTCCTTTAAAACTTTAGAGATTGTAACCAAAAATGGATTAAATTCTAAATTGTTTTCTTTAGCAATTCTTTTTGCGATGAATTTACTAACTTTAAGATTGACATTAATTTCTTTTTCAGAAGATTCCTTTTTTTCTTGTTTAATAAATTTAGAGAAGAAATTTGATGCCGCCTCTATTTGTTTTGTTGTTAATGAACCATATTTATTAAGTCCATTTTGTAAAGAAAGGATAAAATTATTATTACCCTTATACTCTTTCACATTCTGCTCAACCGTTAACTTTTCCATAGGTATTTGATTTATTTTGATTTATAATGTAAAGGTAATAAAAAAAATAATACCATTTAATTTTTTAACATTTTTTTATATTTATTTAAAAAAATATATTTTATGAAGAATTCTAATCTTTTTGAAGAGTTAAAAAGAATGAAATCTTTAATGGTTTATAAAACTGACGATTATAAAACTAAAATATATGAATATGAATTATTAAAAGAAGATGATGGTAATACTATAGAAGTACCATTAAGTAAGAATTTTGATTCTGGTATGTGGAAATTACTACCAAAAACCTTTGATAGCGATTTACAAAGTGCAGTTGACTGGATAAAAGAAAAATCAGAAGAAATAAAAAAACGTGGTGGTAAAATAACAAGCTCATCTAAAGTTTTAATAGTTCAGGTTGAAGCTAGTGAGTCTCAAGTACCTAATTATAACGGTGAAGTTGACCCCCCTAAAAAAGTTGCACCTGAATGGTTGTCAAGAAAACGTGCTGAAACTATTACAAAATATTTAACAAATTTTTTCACTAAATTAGTTAAAGATGGGACATTAAGTGAAATACCCACATTTCAAGAACCATTAATAAAAATTGGTCCTACACCTTGGAAACCAGATGATGGGGATAAAGCTGATGATCAAAAATTTAAAAATGAACAATACATTAAGGTATTGGTTAAGTTTGTTCCGCCTACCGCATGTTTAGAAGGATTAACAATAGATGTTATATATAACAGAAATGAAGATCCTAGTTGGCCGTGTAGAGGTGGTCATGTATGTGATGATGCTAAATTTAATGTATTATTGAACGGTGTTGTAATAGGTCTAGCCAATTTAAATAACGCAAATGATGGTGGATCTAGAATTAGTTCTTTTACTATTACTCCACAACAAGCAGTTCAAATCATTGATGCGACTTCATCAACATCAGATGGAAATATTTTAATTTCTTTTACGTGTGCCAATTCCACAGGTAGATGTCACTCTAGTACACCTGAAATTAGAATTAAAAGAGGTAATTCACAAACGGTTATTTATCATGCCTGTACACCTTCTATAAGTGAAGAAAATGATTATAGTGAGATAAAAGTTATGAAATTAGATGCTTGCGGTAACATCATAGAAAAAGGATCAGAAAAAAAGGCGGCACAAAAAGATGCTCAATTAATGAATCCACCTGCTGGACTACAAAAAGGATGGTTAGTATACGATATTGCAACAAAAACCGCAGTTTTTAAACCTTCATCTTCGGCAACAGATGTGAGTGAAAATATGTATAAAAAATACTTACCCCTTTACCATTACTCAAGATATGAAGCGGGTCAGGAACCTGAAATTTATAAAGGTAAATGTAATGAACCAAAAATATACGGTGGATACTGTTTATGGAAAGGTTTAAAGGTTAAATATAAAAATGATACTTTTTGTGAAGGTGCTGAAATGAATGTATTTTATAATTTTGGTTCTGAATCTAAACAATATCCTGCGGCAACAAAACATATCACTGAAAAAATGAGAAATTATCTTTTAGATAATTGCGAATCTTCTAATTTAGAATTAACTGCAAATGATGTCATAAGAGTAAGTAAAGATAATCTACCTGATAAATTCAGTTTTAAAAGATTATACGCACCCCATACTATGACATCCGACCCAAAAATTTTAGGAGATACTGATTTAACACCATTTAAATTAGTTCCTAACGAAAAACCAAATAAAATAAATTTTACACCAAAAGATTTTATAGATTTTGTAAAAAATATAAATGGGCCAGAAATAGATACTATCGACCTTAATAATATAACCAAATTAATGTCAAAAACTTCTGTTAAAAATTTAAGTGATGGATCAAATTTAATTACTTTTAAATTATCTACTAAAGAAGAAAATTTAGGTTCAACTTTATTCCCAAATGCTAAAAAACTTGATGCGTATTTAGGTAAATATAATACTTATAAAAATGAAAAATTTAGTGGTACAGTTTTATTAGGTAATGTCAAAGGAAAAAAATTATATTTTTGGGGTATATCAGTTTGGAGACGTTATGAAAAAGGTATTTTTGTGGAAAATAGTATATATGTAAAATTACATACAAGTACAAGTGAAACTATTCCATCTTCTACAATTGCCAGTCTTTTAACTAGTTTAGGTTTTATTACAACTAAAAAAGATCATCTAGTATTAGTATAGAAAAATTACTAATCATAAGTCTCAAGTGTTATTTTAACACCTTTTAAAATTTTTCTATCTTCTTTAGACATTTCTCTCATAGTCTCTCTATGTGCCCTTTTTATTCTTTTTTTATATTCTCGTTCAGTAACATATTTACCATTACCTAATTTAACGGTTTTTTGACTAGCACAAGATGTAAATGTGATTACACTAATAAAAAATAGTGTTTTAAAAATTAAATTTTTCATAGTTTTTGATTTTATATGAACAAATATATATAAAAGATTTTAAACTGCCAAATTTTTTTACTATTTATAAAAATATATTTTTTACTTATTATTAAATAAAAAATTTATTATGAGTAAAATTAAAGTATTAGTTGTCCCAAGTGACAGAACAGGAGTTTCATATTATAGATCTACAATTCCACACATTAAATTAGAAGAATATTTCCCTAATGAATTTCATGTGGACATTGATTACGAACCTGAATTAAATAATGATGAATATTTAAAAAAATATGATTTAATTCACTACCACAGAACGTTAGGGGATTATAATAATTTAAAGAATTTATTAGATAGGTGCGATAATTTAGGTATTGCAACTATTATGGATATAGATGATCATTGGTCACCTGGTCCTGATCACCCAGCTTGGGAAATTATTAAAAAACATGAATTAGATAAAAAAATTCTTAATAATTTAAAAGTATCTAAAAATATAACAACTACAACAAAAGTATTTGCGGATGAAATAAGTAAATACAATAAAAACGTATTTGTAATTCCAAACGCTATTGATACCTTAGAAAAACAATATCAAAATAATTCAGAAAAAAGTGACAGAATAAGAATAGGTTGGTTAGGTGGTTCTTCACATTTAAAAGATTTAGAAATTTTAAAAGGTTTAGTAAATAAATTTAAAAGTGATGGATTAATAGATAAGGTACAGTTTGTATTATGTGGGTATGATTTAAGAGGTACCTTTACCACAATTGATAGAAATACTGGCGAACAAAAACAAAGACCTATTAAACCAAAAGAATCAGTATGGTATCAGTATGAAAAAATATTTACAGATGATTATAAAATAGTAAGTGATGAATATAGAGATTTTTTATTGACATTTGAAAATAAAGAATACCCAAATGTCATAAATGAACCTTATAGGAGGGTGTGGACAAAACCAATTACTTCATACGCCTCAAATTATAATTTATTTGACATATCTTTAGCCCCATTAAAAGAAAGTAATTTTAATAAAGTAAAATCACAACTTAAAGTGATTGAGGCAGGTTTCCATAAAAAAGTAATTATTGCACAAGACTTTGGACCATATCAAATAGATATTATTGAGTCTTATGAAAAAGGAGGAACTATCAACAAAAATGGTAATGGATTTTTAATATCTTCCGCAAAAAATCATAAATTATGGTATAATCATTTAAAAAGGTTAGTTGAAAATCCTAAATTAATTTCTAAGATTGGGGAGAATTTATACAATACTGTAAATGGTAGGTATGATATGAAAACCGTTTGTCAACAAAGAAGAGAACTTTACAGTAAATTAGTTTTAGAAAAAAGAAGTTTGGGGGTTGATTTAGTAAAATAAAATCACTATCCTTATATAAAAATTTTATGGAACTAAAAGAAAAAATTATTAAAAACAGAGAAAAGTTTGAAAAAACTTCTAAAACTAATGAAATATTTAGTGAGTCTTTATTAAATTTTTTGGGTGAAGATTTATTTACTGCACCTGCGTCTAACATGGAAAGTATGTATAATGCCTTTCCTGGTGGATTAATTGATCACATTTTAAAGGTCACAAAATATGCAGTTGTATTAAATGACAGTTTACCAGAAAATTTAAGAGTAGATAAAAAATCTATTATTAAGGTTTGTTTTCTACACCAAATAGGTAAAACATATTTATTTAAATTTTGTGAATCTGAATGGCACAGAAAAAATACTGGTAAAATGTATGATTTTAATGAAGATTTAATCTCAATGAGAGTAGGAGAAAGATCCGCATATTACGCATTAACACATAATGTATCTTTAACAGAAGAAGAATATCAATCAATAATTAATTTCGACAAATCTGAAGAAGATAAACAATCAAAATGGTATGGATCAACTTTATCTACTTTATTAAGGCAGGCTAATGAATTATCAATAATCGAATGTAAAAAAAATAAATAATGGAAATAAACGATTTAGATTCTTCTTTTGAACAAGAGTTAAGGCAATTAGAAGAATTGCAATCATTAATGTCACATATAGAATCTGTAGAAGGACAGAATTTACTTAATTTAGACTTTAATGATTTTAAAATAAAAACAAAATTTACTAACAATTCTAATAATCCTGATCCTGAATATGCTAAAGTTGGGGACAGTGGATTTGATTTAAGGGCATTTATAACTGAACCTATAACACTTAAACCTCTTGAAAGAAAATTAATTCCGACAGGACTAAAATTTGAGTTATCTCCTAATACTGAATTACAAGTTAGACCCAGAAGTGGTATGGCATTAAAGTATGGTATATCGGTTTTAAATACACCAGGAACAGTAGATGAAGGTTATAGAGGTGACGTTGGGGTTATTGTAGTTAATCTAAGTAATGAGGATTATACAATACAACCTGGCGAAAGAATCGCTCAGGGTGTATTAATGAATGTAGTAGGTCAAGGTATTAGTGAATTAGTTAGGGTGAATAATTTATCTGAGACTAATAGAGGGGACGGTGGATTTGGATCTACTGGGGTTAAATAACATTAAATAATTTTTTACTAATGGGTAATGAAGTATAGACTGATTTGGAAAATGCTATAGCTAACGAAAAGCGAGAATCTATAAGAATGAAAATTATAGAATTACTAGTAGACGAATACGTTGATGATGCCGAATTAGGTAAGGCCGTTAGGGAATATGTAAATATAGAGAAAGATAATGATTAGTGTAGTTTACTGTACTAGAGAAACAAACCCAAAACATAAAGAACACATTATAAAAACATCTGGGTTACAGAAGAACATAGAAGTTATTGAAATCATAAATAACGGAGAATCCCTGACTAAATCTTATAATAGGGGATATAAACTAGCAAAAAACGATATTGTAGTATTTTGTCATGATGATATATTGATAGAAACTAAACAATGGGGTAATAAAATTAAAAAGCATTTTGATAAAAATAATGAATATGGTATATTAGGTGTAGCTGGTAGTAAATATATGCCAATCTCTGGTAAATGGTGGGAAAAACCAAAAGCCATGTATGGTAAAGTAAAACATACCCACAATAATAAAAGCTGGCTTTCTGAATATAGTGTAGATTTAAATGACGGTATTGAAGAGGTAATTAATGTAGACGGATTATTTTTTTCTATACATAAAAATAGAATTAATAATAATGAAAACCCATTCAATGAAGATGTTAAAGGGTTTCATTTTTATGATGTAGATTTCTGCTTTAGTAATTTCTTATCTAAAGTTAAAGTAGGTGTGGTAACTAATATAAGAATAAACCACATGTCTATTGGTCAAACAAACCAAGAATGGGAAAATAATAGATTACAATTTGTTGAAAAATATAAAGATCGACTACCACAAAAGGTTAGGGATGAGTTTAAAAATAGAAAATTAAGAGTTCTTATAGGGTGTTTAAATTTTCAAGGTTTAACTGGATCAGAAATATCTACCATGGAATTAGCTAAAGGTTTAGCTAAAAATGGTTGTGAAGTATATGTAGTATCCCAAATTGGACCTACATTTAAAAGAGAATCCGAAAAATATAATATCAAAGTATTTGATCTAAATGAACCCCCTGGGTATAAAGTAGGTGATGGTAAATGGGGTATTAATACACCAGAAGGTTTTAAAGTAAGTCAGCCAAACATGCTTTATTTCATAAAAGACATGAAGTTTGATGTAATACATTCTAATCATACACCAGTAACTCAAAGATTATTGCAACTATACCCAAATAATAATTTTGTAAATATTGTTAGATCTGAAGTAATTGATCTAGAGAATCCAGTTGTAGATACTAAAATAAAAAAATACATAGCAATTAGGTCGTCGATCAAAGATTATATCGTAAATAATTTTAATGTTGACGAATCCAAAGTTGAGGTTATATATAACCTATTTGATAAAAGTAGGTTTACTGAAAAAAAATTAGATAAGGGAACCGATAAAAAAGTAACTTTATTTGTAGGTACAATGGATTATTTAAGGAAAAGTTCCATAGAGGATCTAATAGATAATTCAGAGGAGTTATGGCTTGTGGGTAAAGATACCATGGGGTATGCTCAAGAATATTCTAATATTTATGATCACGTTAAGTATTTCCCACCCACAGATAAAATAGAAGACTTTGTAAATAAATGTGACGAAACTGCTGGTATATTTTTAGGTAGAACTACGATAGAGGGATTTTTATGTGGTAAGCCTGGATGGATTTATGTGGTAGATAAACACGGAAACTACTTAAGTAAAACTTTTAGTGAAGTACCAGAAGATATGTCCATATTCGATAACGGGCAGATTATAGAAAAATATAAAGAAATATATATAGACACCCATAATGAAGAATGATAATATTTTATTGGCTGGACCTTGGATAGGCGAATTTGGTTGGGAATTATTTTGCTGGCAAGGATATGTAAGAAAACTATCTAGACAATATGATAAGGTAATTATCATAGGTAGACCAGGTAATAAGTATTTATATGAAGATTTTTGTGATGAATACATTGAATTTGATCCAGGCAGCTTTAAAACTGATGCTTGGAATTGCCAAGGCGCCAAAAATTTTGACCATATAATTAATTCTATTCCCCATACTAAATACTTAAATGGAATATTTGATATTGGGATGAGGTATACACATAATGGTGTAATTGACAGTAAAAAATTATTTTTTACAGAACAAGAATTTTTTAAATATAATTACAAATCAGATAACACATTTGATGTCCTGTTCCATTGTAGAAATAAATCTACTGGTTCTGAGAGAAATTGGGGTAGGTCAGAATGGGAAAAATTATATAATTCACTACCTAGTAATTTAAAAATTGGTTGTGTGGGTAATGATGAATCATTTTATATTAGTGGTACTGAAAATTTAAGGGGTATAAATTTAAAAGAATTAGTTGGTATTTTTAATAATACTAAACTAATTATAGGACCCAGCAGCGGCCCTATGCATTTGGCTAGCTTATGTGGACTTAAGCACTTGGTTTGGAGTACCGAATATAATAGAATTCGGTATGAAAGAGATTGGAACCCATTTAATAGTGAAGTGGTATTTTATTCTGGCGGTGATTGGTCCCCAAAACATAGTGAAATAAAGGAATTGATTTTAAAAAATTTATAAATGAAAATATTATTTGTGGCAGTATTTACACATAACTCTACCAATGTGTCTCAATCAAGGGGATTTAAAGAAAATGGTTGTGAAGTTTTAGAATATGATTATAGAAAAAAATTAATAGAATTTAATAATGTCTACAACAGAGATTCTGATTTAATTGATGTTGCAAAAAAATATAAACCTGATTTAGTTATTTTTAGTAAATGTAATAATATGAGTTACAGAGTTATTGATGAATGTAATAAAATTTCTAAAACTGCCTTATGGTATATGGATGCAATGAATAATTTTGATGGGGAATTAATAGAAAAAATAAAAAGATGTAATTATTTTATTTGTGGTGTAGAGGGTGTAGTACCTCATGCTGAAAAATTTAATAAAAATTGTATATTCATACAACAATGTCCAGATGATTTAATGAATTTTTTAGATCATGATTTAGAAGATAAATGGTTAGATGATATATCATTTATTGGGTCGGCAGACTCATCAGCCATACATGGGGATAGGGTCAAGTATATAAATTTTCTAAAAAATTCATTTAGTAGTTTTAAACATTACAATGGGGTTTATGGTTTGGATCATAATAAAATAGTTAACCAAAGTAAAATAAATTTAAACTTTTCACCAACTGATGGTAGCGGAGTTTCAGTAAGAATTTTCAAGATATTAGCATCTGGCGGATTTTTAATGACTACGTCATGGAAAGACATGGAAAATACATTTATACCTGGGGAAGATATAATAATTTTTAATAGTGAGGAAGAACTAAAAAATAAAATAGAGTTTTATTTAAAAAATGAAGATATAAGAAATAAAATTAGGCTTTCTGGGTACAATAAAGTACAAAATTATTTACCCAAAAGCTGGGCTAAAAATATTATAGATTATGTTACAAAAAGAGAAATACAATCTGATAATTATCATAGCATCGTACAATAGGTACGATATGTTATGTAACTTACTCAATAAAATTATAAAACAAGATAAAAAAATAAGTACTAAAATTATAGTTAATGATAATTATTCTTCAGATAATAGGTATTTATCCATAGGTCAAGAGTTTAAAGATGTAACCTTTTTAAGGTCAAACCATAATAAAGGTAAAGATAAATATTGGCAAACTATAAATGAGTTATTAGTAGAAGTTAAAAAATACGATTTTGATTATTTATTAACCATACCAGATGATTTTGATACATGTGATCACTTCATAGATCTATTAGTGGATGAACATAATTCCGCTAAAACAATAGACTCGCAAATAGTATGTACTACATACGCACATATAAGTAAAATTAAAAGATGGAATTTAACTTATTGGATGGATGGGGATGGTTTATTTGACAAAATATTTTTTGATAAAATTAATTTCACCATTGACCCAATAAAGCCTACTGGTAAGAATGCAGGTAGTGGTGTATGGGAACAGCTATCACAAAAAATAAACGCATTTAATTTTAAAATACATAAACCTAAAAATATATTTATAAATCACCTAGGACATACGGATTCTAAAATGCACCCACAATTAAGAAAGGTGAAAAAATTAATAATAGAAAAAACTATATGAAAGAAAAAATAGCTTTTTTGGCATATTGCGATTATGCAAATGTCCTGACCGAATATTCTAAAGTAATCAATGACTACTCTGAAAAATATGAATCTAAAGTAATTTGTTTAATGCCACACCCATTTAATTACCAATTAAAACACGATTATGATTTAACTAGCGCTAATTATATAGAATTATCTAAAAAATGGGTAAATGAATCTAAATATATAATTTTTAGTGAAGAGATGGGTAAGGGTAATTATGATACATTAAATAATATTATTAGAAAATTAGGAATTAACATTGAGGGTAAAAAAATAAGTGCTTGGCACCCAGGATCTAATTATAGAAAAAATTATGTTCAGTTTAACAATAACCCATTAAATAATAAATTACACAGAATTATTTACGCAATTGATTTATATAGGTTATCTAATAAAAATAAAAAAGATATTACACTACTACCTTTTATGAGTTTTAACCATGATCCAAACCAATACATGGATAATATGATGAATAAAATAAATAGTGGTAATAGGATTTTTATGCACTGTCCGTCTAACACAGAAAGGAAGGGTTCTAATATAATTAAAACTACAATAGACTCATTGAATAGGAATGACATTAAATATGAAATGTACACTGGAAAACCACATAATTTTATTATGGAACAAAAAAATAGATCATTATTCTATATAGATCAGTTTAATATAGAATCATCATTCGGAGTTGCTGCGATAGAATCATTAATTTGTGGTAACGTCACCATGTGCGGCATCAATAATGCAAAAGACGGTATTGATAGGTACGGGTCTAAAACACAATGCCCCATAATTAACCTGGGTATTACGGAAATTACACTAAAAAATACAATAGAAGAAGTCATGGGCTATGACAAGAATAAATTGATCGGTATTTGCGAGTCTAACTTAAATTATTTACTAGAATGTTATAACGGTAAATCCGTTATAAAATATATTGAGGAAAAAATATTAAACGATGAGTAATTTTACATTAAAGTATTATAGAGATATGTTACATAATTCCATTATAAATGGTTATCATATAACACCTATGAGAGATCATAATTTAAATTTTAATAAGCATATACTTATTAGACATGATGTGGATTTTAGTTTACAAAACACAATAAATTTTTCTAGTATAGAAGATGACTTAGGGGTAAAATCGACCTACTTCATAAGATTAAATAGTAAAAACTATAACCCCTTTTCTATTGACAATTCTAAAATTATTATTAATTTAATAGAGAATGGTCATGAGATCGGTTTACACATTGAGCCAGATTATTATAAATTTATGAATTTAGATTACATTAAATATATTAATACACTAATAGAACTATTCGAGGCTACCTTCAAAATAAAAGTATCTGGAATATCAACGCACGAACCTAGTAGATGCGGTTATATAATAGACAATGAAAATATAAAATTAATTAATGTAGATTATGAGGCATATTTGTTAAACGATTTTAAATATATTTCTGATTCTGGTGCTAGATGGAGAGAGGGGGATCTAAATGAATGGGTAAATAAAAGTGATAAAATAATAATGAATACGCACCCTATATGGTGGTATAAAATTACCCCACTAGAAAACTATTAATTTATGATTAAAATAATACAAATATTAGATTGGATTAAAACAAATAATTTAGATTTCATTTTATCGGATGATTTGGATATTAACGGTGAAATAACTGGCCCATGGAACGCTAAAGAGTCTACTCACAAAAACATAACATTTATTAATGGAGAATGGTTCGATAATTCAGCCTCAATTGTATTTACACCTATTAAAAAAAACGTTAATAACAAATTAATAATCATAACGGATGATCCTAAATATTATTTTGTTAAATGTATTAATAATTTTTTTAAACCAGAAAAATGTAAAATAAAAACTGGTAAAAATTTTATAATGGGGCAAAATTGTTCTATAGGTAACGACGGCTTTGGTTACATAAAAGATAATGATGGTAAATGGTTAAAATTCCCACATTTTGGTAATGTAATTATAGGTGATGATGTGGAAATAGGTAATAATGTTTGTATTGACAGGGGCGCACTAAGTAATACTATAATAGGTAACGGAGTAAAGATAGATAATTTAGTACATATAGCACATAATGTTGAAATAGGTGACAATACTTTAATTATAGCGCAGAGTATGATTGGTGGAAGCGCTAAGATTGGGTCTGATTGTTGGATATCGCCATCCACCTCGATAAAGAACGGAATTAAAATAGGGGATGGTGTTTTAATAGGTATGGGTGCTGTTGTAATTAGAGACGTTGAGGATAATAAAATTATGGTTGGTAACCCAGCTAAAGAATTAAAAAAAGATTTATGAAATATTTTATTCATGAAACTACAATAGTAGATAAAGGTGTTGTCGTGGGTGACAATACTAAAATATGGGCATTTTCTCATATATCTGATAATGTTACCATAGGTAATAATTGTGTAATAGGTGAGGGTGTACACATAGGTCCAAATGTAGTCATAGGTAACAATTGTAAGATACAAAATCATAGTTTGATATATGAAGGTGTAACTATAGAAGATAATGTGTTTTTAGGGCCAAACACAGTAACCACTAATGATTTTTTACCTCAAGTAGGTGGTGACTGGAAAAATAATGATAGATTTAGAAAGACACTCTTCAAAAACGGGTGCTCTATAGGTGCTAACAGTACTATAGTTTGTGGTGTCACAATTGGAGAAAACTCATTAATTGGTGCAGGAAGCGTAGTAACTAAAAATATACCTGATGCCGTTAAAGCATTTGGTAATCCAGCAAAAATAATATAATATGAATTACGATAAAATTAAATACTGGAATGAGAGGATCGATAAAAATAACAATTTTTGTCGCTCGATAACTAATCACCATATAGAAATAGTAAACCCTCATATTGAGCCAGGGATAAAAATACTAGAGTATGGGCCAGGCACTGGTAGGATGTTGGAATTATACGGTAGTCAAAAGTCTATAAATTTTTATGACATATCATCTATGTATAGTTCAAAACTAAAAGATAATTGTAATTTAATTAATTTACCTATAGATACTTACACTATTGATAAGTCTGGAAACATTAAAACTAATTTCGACGACGATGAATTTGATCTAGTATGTGCATTTGAGGTGTTATTACATTCCCCAGATAATGAAATTGAGGTGTTGATTAATGAATTATCTAGAATAGGTAAGGAGGTTATTATAGTAACCTGGTATGAAAAAGGTTTAACTAAATCATCTAATCATTGCTGGACTAGGGATTATAAAAACATATTAACTAGTAATAATTTAAAAATATTACACTGGGACGAGACTTCCTTTAATAACCAAGTATTTTTTAAGTATAAAAAATGAAATATAGAGTAGGTATAATTGGGTGTGGTGGAATATTTCCTAGACATATGGAAGCCATTGAAAATAATTCGGATGAATTTACACTAGTAAGTGTTTGTGATATACAAGAGACCTTGGTAAAAAGTTTAGGGGAGAGGTACAACGTACCTAGCTACACATCATTTAAAGATATGATTTCTTATGAAGATATAAATTTTGTAGTTATTGCAACCCCAAACTCCCTACATAAAGAGCAAGCTATATACGCATTAGAAAAAAAATGTGATGTATTAATAGAAAAACCAGTAGCATTCAATATTAGTGACGTTATTGAGATAGAAAAATATGCTAAAAAAAATAATAAAACTGCTTATTGTGTTTTACAAGTTAGATTAAATCCTACAGTGCATCTAACAAAAAAAATATTAGATAATAAATTATTAGGTGAAATAAGGGGCTTTAGTTTTGCGCAAAGGTGGCAAAGACCATTAGAGTATTTTTCTGGGTGGCGTGGTGAACCTAAAGTAGGTGGTGGCATCTTGTATGAAACTGGGATTCATTATTTAGACATATTACAGTATTTGATAGGATCACCTAAAAATATTATCGGAACTAAGGTATACACTACTAAACATAAGGGCGGTGTGATTGAAGATACTGTTTATTCACTAGTAGATTACGGTAATTTTGGTGGTACGATAGAGTCTACAATTGCCGCAGAACCGCACAATATCGAAAGTTCAATCTCACTATTGGGTTCAAATGGCTATATCAAAATAGGTGGTAAAGCTCTTAATGTGATAGAATCAGCAAATTTCTTGAGTCATGGTGCAACATTGCACTATGAAAACTTATTGAAGGATTTTAATTACCCTAAAGATCCTAACTCATACGGCTCTTATCAGGGATCGTGCCCAAATCACCCAGAAGTTTATAAAAATTTAAGTGTTTTTAATATAACAGAAACATTAAATGTTATAAAACTAATAGAGGAAATATACAATAAATCGGATATAAAATATAAAATGTATTAAGTTATGTCAGCAATTTTAAAATATGATAATAAAAATGTATCTATAGATGTTTTAAGTGAACAGGATATAATGCATATAAATTATTTTAGTAAGGGTAGTTTTTACGAACTAAAATTATTAAACAAGATAAAATCTTTTGAAAAATCTGGGGTATATATCGACTTGGGTGCTAACGTAGGTAATCATTCTTTATTTTTTGGTTTATTCTGTCCAGTAACTAAAGTTATAGCCATAGAAGCGGAAAAAAATATATTTAACGTATTACACAATAATTTACTACGTAATTTAGATAATAATAAATTTGTGACTTATAACTGCGCAATATCTGATTTTGACGGATTTGTTAGTATGTCCTTAGTTTCTAATATAAATGCTGGATCTACTCACATATCAGAAATTAATAATGGTGATACTAAATGTACTACATTAGATAATTTAATAGGTGATTTAAATGATATTGCTGTTATTAAAATGGACATCGAGGGGTATGAGCTAAAAGCACTAACTAAAGCTACTAAAATTATCGAGAATAACAAACCTATAATAATTACAGAAGTAAAAAATAATAATGAATTTAATGACCTAAAATTCTTTTTGGGTAAATATGGGTATACATGCGATGCCATTAATTATGCTAACACACCTACTTACATATGGGTAGCATAAATAGTATTCACATTTATAAAAAAACAATTAAACTTAATTTATGAGCAGAAGCAGAAGAAAAAATAAACAACTTTCCGAAGAAGAAATCCAGGAAATGGAAGCGTTTCTTAATAGAAACAATATAGAAGAAGAAAAACTTTTTAATACAATAAGTATAAACGTAAAGTGTAAGACCGAAAACCAAAGAAAATTAGTAGATTCCATAAGACACAATGAGATTACAATTTGTAGTGGGTTACCTGGATCAGGAAAAACATTCTTATCGTGTGCTGAGGCATTAAAATTAGTTACAGCTCACGAAAAATATAAAAGAATTGTCCTAGTAAAATCTATAACTCCACTGAAAAATGAAGAAATTGGGCATTTACCTGGAGATCTAAAAGAAAAGATGGCACCCATCATGGAGTCATTTACTGATAATATTAGAAAACTTATTGGTAAAAGTAGAATGGAAAAATTAATTGAGTTAGGTGTTATAGAAATTGTACCAATAGCTTTTGCCAGAGGTCGCAGTATCGATAACTCCATCATATTAGTGGATGAGGCACAAAATATTACTTTAGAAAATATTAGAACACTAATGACTAGAATCGGAGATAACTCCAAAATGGTCATTATGGGAGATGTTAAACAAAAAGACTTGAGAAATAAAAAAGATAGTTCTTTAGAGGTTGTAATCGAAAAGTTTAAAGATGTTAAAGGTTTTGGATGTGTGGAATTGAGAAATCCTAAAGATGTTGTTAGAAACCCAATTATAAAAATAATAGAAGAAATTTTTGAATCTTTAGAATTGTAAATGGTTTTTATTAATAGTAAGATTGAAGTTAGAGAATCACCTATACATGGTATGGGTGTATTTGCAAAAGAAAATATAAAATCTGGTGAAATAATAGAAAATTGTCATTTTACTATTTTAGAACAAAAATTTTTTGATATAAATAAAAAATTACAAGAATATGTATTCGCATACCCAAAAATTAATGCAAAAAATTCAGTGGTTGTTTGGGGATATGGGTCAATATACAATCATTCTAAAAATAATAATGCTGACTGGATAGTTGATGAGGAAAAAAATGTATTCACATTTTTCACTTTAAGGGATATTAAGAAAGGTGAAGAAATTTGTATAAATTATGGTGAAGGATATAAAAGTGTGGTAAAAACTGTAAAATAAAATGGAAAAGTTTAATTTAGTAACAAAAGATGGTGAAATCGTACAAGTTACAAATCAAAAAAGTTTAGAATTGGCAATAGAATTCTTTTCACTATTAAAAGATTTAAAAATAAAAGATTTATTAAAAATATATAAAGTTCAGAAATATGAGAATAGGGATAACAATTAATGGGGTTATAAGAGATTTCATCACTAAGTTTGAATCTGTTTATGATAAATATTATAATGTAGAATCTGAAAAAGAAACCAAAAGAGATATAGACACCTCAAATTTATTGGATCATTTTAATTTTACTGGAGGAACACAAGAGTTAAATAAATTTTTATATGTTGATTCATCTTTAGAGATATTTGGACATGCAGGTGAAACAAAATTAAATTCGGTAGAACATCTAAACCAATTACATAATTTAATAGAAGATATGGGACACAATCCTATTGTTTTAAGTAAGGAATTAAATAATAGTAAACCTGCTACATTATTCTTCTTATCTAAATTATCTGCAAAAATTAATAATATAATTTTTGTTAGAGAATATGAAAAAGTTTGGGATTATGTTGATGTCCTAATAACTGCAGATCCAGAAATATTAGATAATAAACCTAGTGGAAGAATATCTGTAAAAGTTATAAATCATTATAACAAAAATTGTCAATCTGATTATACTGTTATAGATTTAAAAGAGATTTTAGATGATAAAAAATTATTGGAAAAAATATTAAATACTCAGACAATAGATTTTGAAGATATTTAATGTTTACTTATCTAAAAAAAAGTATAAAATAATAGAAAAAAATATATGGAAACTGATAACTTACTTCTACAAATTGGCGGAAAAGAACTATACTTTGATATTGATAGGGTTTCTGATGTAGTAAAAATAGAAACTAAAATAAATCAAGAAGATATTTTAGAAAAAATTAGTGATGAAATGCGTCAAGATTCTATGGAAGAATCTGCAATACAGATAGATATTACTAAATATGAATTATATAGAGAAATGATTGCGACTATTTTAAGTTACAATGAAGAAATCGATGATAAAATGGGTTCAGTAGCATTAAATAAAACTACTATACCATTTAAAATTGCTTATAATACTCTTTTGATGAAAGGTATTATAAAAGAATTATAATAACAATAAAAATAAACTATTATGAGTGAACAATTAGAGAAAATTAAAGAGTCTATTGAAAAGATAAATAATAAAGATTTTGGTATTTATTTTTTTACTATAGACACAAAAGGTAATCCTACTGCTGGTGTAGCAACAATTTACGAACATGTAAAAAAATTAAGAGAATTAGGTTATAATGCCCAAATTTTACATGATAAAAATGATTATAAATTACGTGAAGATGAAAATGGTATTGGTATTGCAGAATGGTTGGGTGAAGAATATGCGAATTTACCTCACGTATCGATAGAATCACAAAAACTTCAGGTAAGTGCTTCTGATTTTGTTATAATTCCAGAAGCGTTTGCTAGTATAATGAAACAGACTGTTAATTTCCCTTGTAAAAGAGTGGTATTACTCCAATCCTATGAATATATTTTTGAAATGTTAGAGATTGGTGAAGGTTGGGAACAATTTGGTATTAGAGATGTAATCACTACAAATGAAAATTTAAGTAAATACGCAAATTCTATGTTTAGAGGATTGACAACTGATGTCATCCCTATCGGTATACCTTCTTATTTTGAAAGTGATGGAACACCTAAAATACCTACGGTTTCAATGGTAGCAAGAGATAAAAGAGAATTATTAAAAATTGTAAAAATATTTTATCAAAAATATCCACATTATAGATTTATAACGTTTAGAGATTTATCTGGTTTACCTAGAAAAATGTTTGCTAAAGAATTATCTAAATCATTTTTAAGTGTTTGGGTCGACGAACTTTCAAGTTTTGGGACATTTCCTTTAGAGTCAATGAAAGTAAAAACACCTGTAATTGGTAAAATCCCTAGAATGGTACCTGAGTGGATGGGTACATTGGATGCAAATGGAAATCTTAATTTAAACGATAATGGTATATGGACGGCAAATTTAAATGCGATACCTGATATTATTGCAACAATGGTTGGTTTGTATTTAGAAGATGCCTTACCTCAAAATATTATGACAGGTATGGTTGAATGGGAAAGTAAGTATACTGAGGAAGGATCAAATAATATATTATCCGAAGTATATGATAAAATTTTTAAAAGAAGGGTTGTAGAATTAGAAACGTCTTACGAACAAATTTCAAATACTTCCCAATCAGAAGTATAACAATTTATAAAAAAATATATTATTATGACAAAAATTCAATCATCAACCTATTACAATGTAAGTAATAGAAAAAAAAGAAAAGGTGTCCACTCAAAAACTAAAACTAGTAAACTTAAAACTAGTAAATATTATAAGAAAAAGTATAAAGGGCAAGGAAGATAATAACAATAATTAAATAAAAAAATATGAGTAGTATTTCAGTAATAGTACCAGTACATAAATTAGAAAAAACATATTTAGATTCATGTATTTTAAGTATTATGAATCAAAAAGAAAAACCAAATGAAGTTATATTCGTAACATCTAACGATAACGAATTAAAAGATTATCTTAATAATTACAATTTTGGTGAGATTAGTTCATTAGTTAAAATTTTAGAAAACGAAACAAATGACTATGGATTCCAATCACAAATTAATTATGGTGTTAAAGAATCTACATCAACTTATTTTACTTTTGTAGAGTATGATGATGAGTTATCACCTATATGGATTAAAAACGCTAAAGAATATGCAAAACATCATTCTGATGTAGGTGTATTTTTACCTATCATATATGAGACTGATGAGAATGGTAAATTTATTTCATTTACAAATGAAAGTGTTTGGGCAAAAGATTTTACAGAAGTTAGTGGTTATTTAGATAATAATGTATTACAAAGAGTTCAGAACTTTAATTTTGATGGTATGGTTGTTAAAAAAGAAGTTTATGAAGAACACGGTGGTTTAAAAAGTAATATAAAATTGACTTTCACTTATGAATTCTTATTAAGAATGACGTATTTTTCTGTACCTGTTATGGTAATTCCTAGATTAGGTTATAAACATACAAATAATAGAGAGGGATCACTTTTTGTAGAGTATAAAAATAGTATTGATGTTTTAGAAAGTAAATTTTGGGTTAATAAAGCCAAAAAAGAATATTTTTTCACAGAAGATAGGGAAATAACATATGAAGTATAAATTTTTTTATGACAGAAGAACCCAAAAAAAGGGGTCGTAAGAGAACAAAAAATTTATATTTTGGTCCTGAACAGGAAGAAGCAGTAGTTAATTTTTTAACAAGTGAATCGTATAGTGAAAGAAATAAAATTTACAATGAGCATCTAAAAGGCCCAGTAAACAAGATGGTTGAGTCCATCATAAGAAGGTATAAATTATATAGAAAAGAATATGAGTATGAGGATGTACATTCCGATACTTTATCTTTTTTAATTACTAAAATGCATAATTTTAAACCCGATAAAAATAAAAAAGCATATTCTTATTTTGGAACGATATGTAAACATTATCTTTTAGGACAATTAATAAAAGATGATAAAAAATTAAAATCTGATGTTTCCTACGAAGATGTTTATAGAACTGTGGAAACTATGGAGGATTTATCGTATACAATCGATGATGATAAGTTACAATTAGATACATTTATAGATGAGATTTCTGCCAGTATAAAGGGTGAAATGAAATATAATAAATTATCTGAAATAGAACATAAAGTTGGTTCTGCACTCACAACCATACTAGATAATTGGGAGACTATTTTTGAACAGGTAGAAAGTGGTAATAAATATAATAAAAATTTAATTTTATCTTATATAAGAGAAATATCTGATTTATCAACCAAAGACATTAGATTGGGGATGAGAAGATTTAAAAAAATATATGTTTTTTTAAAAAATGATAAATTAGAAGATGATTTCTTGTAAATTTTTATTATAAGATATTTATAGTAAAAGAAATATTATGAGTAGACCTAAGAAAACTAAAATCAATTTAGATAAAAATAGTTTACAAGAATTAATGCAGGAAATCTATAATGATTGTAGTACTATAATGAATAGTGCTCGTAGGGAATTGAATGAAAGAAAAGTTAGGGTTAATATAGAAGACATCAATGATGAATATCAAATAGGTAAAGTTAATAATGAAACACTTAAAATTTTAGAAACTACTATTGATAAGAAAATTGCGTTAGCTAAATTACAATCACAAATACTAGGTAATAAATCTGATGGTGATGGTGAAGTTAATAGTGGTGGTAACGGTATAACTGAAGAAGATAAGAATATTCTTAGAGAATTGTTTAAGGAAAAGGGTAACAATAAAAATACTGAATACGATATAGATTAAAATGGATATAAAATTTAAAAATGTTGTTTGTGAAACTAAAGATGTTATAGGTGATATTAAGAGACAAATATTAGAATTAATATCTCTTAATCAAACTATATGTAACAACTTACCCAATTTATCATTACCCACTTCTATTCCTGATGTTGCAGATTTAGATATTAGTCAAAGAGTAGTTGATTTATTAAATGATATTTTAGCAACTGTTTCAGGAATTAATATTGATGAGATGAGGATGCAATTAATTAGTTGGTTAGTTGAGCAATTACAACCTTTATCCGAAAATTTATCATTAACAATGATAGATACTATTAAATGTTGTTACGCCTGTAAAATAAACCCTAATATACCCAATTGGTTATTTGTAACCGATCCATCTACAATTTTATATGATAATAATGGTGTACCCATACCTAATTCAGGAACACCTGGTATAGGTATGAACATTGAACTTAATAAGTTAGATTTAACTTGTTTATTTGCAGTTGATCCAAATAGTAGTGTAGGTAAATTATTTTATGATGGAACGGAAACAGACGATTTAAACGCTTTTCTGTGGAAAGTTATTCAAGAAAACGGAAATCCTGTTATTTGGTTAGATCCTACATCTGGAAAACAAATTGCAGAATTTAGATATTTTGAAAATGATAGTAGTGCGTTTATTGAAACAGACGGTACAACGGATTATCAAAACATAGAACAAAGACCTAGAGTTTTTAATATAAGGATAGTTAATGAAACCTACCAAAATAAAACTATGATTACATTTTTAGTGGATTATTTTAATAGTCAAAATCCTCTTTTTAATGTAGATAAAGTTGTACCAAATATTATAGATATCATCTATGGTTCACTAACTAATAAAGTAGATTTACCTGACGAATGTTTAAATAAGGTTGTTGAAACTGAAAAATCTATTGAGGATTATTTAGATAAGGGTATTGGAAATCCTGAAGTAGTCTTTGATGAGAGTTTTTATACATTTACACCCGCACAAATTGCAAATATCAAAGAAACAGTTAAAGAAAAAAAATTAGGCGTAAAACAATTTAAAAAGTGTTGTGCAAAACAAACTAGTAGTATATCTTTTGAGACTCTTAAAGAAATTGATGCTAATATTGTGGCAACTAGTACTTTACAAGAAAAAATTCAAGTATACACAAAATCTTTAGATGATTTAATTAAAGAATCTACTGATGGGGTTAAAAATTTAGATATAGATAGTGCTAGTGGAGAATTTTTGGCAAATTTTATAAGTGCCTTACAAGTGGCATTAACTAAAATTGCTTTAACACCCAAAAATTTAGTAATGTTAAATTTATTTTATTTTTTAGTTAACGCCCAACCCATAAAAAAAACAAAAATAAAAGAAATATTAAAAGCGTTTGAATGTATTTTAAGTAAAATACTAAGTGATTTATTAAGAAAAATAATTTATGAATTTTTATTACCTATGATATTAAAAGCACTTAAACAAATCGTTTTATGTGCGATTAGGAAAAAAATAAAAGAAATTAATGAGAATTTTTTAAAGACGAAGAGAAGTTTATTGCCACCATTTGTAAACGATACAATAAATGCGGTGGAAGGATTATTAGGTAAGGCAGAAAATACGGTAGATAAGGCTAGAGGTTTTTCTGATAAAATAAATTTAGATTCATTAAGCAATCTTAATTTATTTAATAATAAAGGAAGATTTTGTGAGTAATTATGGCAACAAGTGAAGGATGTAAAGATAATAGAAATGATATATATAAAAATATAGGTATTGCTGGTGCGTTAGTAACCATAGCATTGTTATTAAAAAAAGCGTTCAAAACCCCTAAAAAATTACCACCAATTTCTAAGGAGGAGATATTAATTGGGGTTAAGTTTAGAGAAGGGTTAAGTTCTATTGATATTGCTTCTAGAATTATCGAAAGGAAAAAGGAAATCGGTATTAATATAACTCCTTTACCTAGTGGTGCAGAAAACGTTGACTTGAAAATGGAAGTTATACGTATTGAAGAAATTGTTAATGCTTTATTGACTAAAATGAAAGTAGAAGGTACAGTTGCACCAGGTGTACCTGTTACTGCAACTGGTGGTAATGCTGGTGGTCCGATAGTAGTACAGGGTGCAACTACACAAATAGCAAAAGTAGAAGGTATTGTTAGATAATATGGAAAATATTATAATTGATTGGCAAAATATGAGTAACTCTTCTATCAAAATGAGATTAGAGGAATTATTACATGAACAAACAGCATTAAAGGATAGAATGATTAAGTTATCCGAAAAATTAGAGTCCGTAGAAAAAGATTATTATTACGGTAATAAAGTTTTAGTAAAAAGATATAAAGGAGAAGATTGATGAATAATTATTATAGTGATAGTACTAACACTGGCATGATCCCAATAATAAGGGTTGGTGAAGTAATTTCTAATGTAGATACTACTAAATCTGGAAGAATTAAAGTTAGAATTACAGGTGTTGATGATACTGAAAGTGATAAAAATCTAATAGATTGTGTACCACTACTACCAAAGTATTTAGTAACTTTACCAAAAGCTGGTGAATGTGTATTCGTGTTTCAGTATGAGTATAATGACTCCTCGCCAACCGCTTCATTTAAAAATAAAAGATTTTGGATTGGTCCTCTAATAACCCAACCAACTAAATTATCTGAAGAGACTTACAATTCCGCACTTTCAATACTACCCGATGGGTATACAAAATTAAAAGACCCTAATTTAGAGGAAGGCGCTTATGGTGAAGATGAAGATATTGTATTACAAGGTAGATATAATACAGATATTATACAAAAAGATAGACAAATATGGCTTAGAGCTGGTAAAAATATAGATGGATCCCCTAACAAATTTAATAATAAAACTTTAGGTTATGTTCAGATAAAATTTGGTGGTGAAAAATTAAAAAGAACTTTAGTCGATAGGGAATTAGTATCATTTGTTGATCAACAACCTGATAGTATTATAACTGTAATTATAAATACAATCACAAACAATGGTATAATATTATCTGGTGATTTACCAGAAGATTCATATACGCAAACAGATATTAATAGAACGGAATTATTTATCACTATAACTGATGCCAATACAGGCAATGTAAAATTAACGTTTGAAAATGAATCAGGTTTTTTGGGTGTTAATTCACGACAGGAAGCATTATTGTCTGCAAAATCGTTTATAGATTCAAATAAAGGTAGTAGATGGCTAATTAAATCAAAATCTAATGATTTAATTAACCTTTATAAAGGTAGTGATGGAATTGCAAAATTTACTAGTGAACCAATAGAAGTAAGGAAAAAAATAAAAGAAGTAAAATTAGAATCAAACAAAAGTGAAAAAACCAGTGTAATTAATATAGTTGGTAATAAAATTAATTTAATAAGTCATGACGGAGAGCATACATTTAATCTAACCGACCCAAAAAATTTAATAACTGATGATGAACAAATAAAAATTAATAATGGTGCTCACCCATTAGTATATGGAGATGTTTTAGTTGAATTTTTAGATTTAGTAAAAAAATATGTACAATTACACGTGCACCCCTATCACGGTTTAACTGCCGATCCTAGTACGGTAACAACAAATGTTTTAAGTTTTGATTTAAATAAAATTTTAAATAAGAATATTAATAGTAATTAAGATATTTATTTATAAAAAGAAATGGTATACAGAACTTATATAGATAAAAATAATACAATTATTTTTGGTACCCAAATTAATACAGGTAGAAACCCTATCGCAGAATTATATTATGGTGGTAAAGAAACTCAACCCGATTACACAAGACATTTATTATATTTTGATATCACAGATTTACAACAAAAATATAATCATGGTGAATTAGGTGATTTGTCATCAGTAACACATACATTAAGAATGACAAATAGTTCATTTTTTGATAGGGATTTGCAAGCACAAAAATTATTAGATGGTAAACAAAGAACTTCATCATTTGATTTGGTTTTATTTAAAATAAATCAATTTTGGGATGAGGGTTGTGGATACGATTACCAACAAATCCGTTATATAGATTATGGGGGCGATATTACTTTTGTTGAATCCGCTAGTAATTGGTTAAACGCAACAACTGTTAACAATTGGTCAGAACCAGGAGTTTATTCAGGATCACCTTCCGCGATTACTGTTACAACACAACATTTTGATAAAGGTAACGAAAATATTGAAATGGATATAACTAATGAAATAAATAATTTAATAACTGGTGTAACAAATAATTATGGATACGGTTTGGCATTTGAGAGGGATTTAGAGTTAAAAGAAATTATACCTGCACAATATGTAGGGTTTTTTACTAGACATACACAAACTTATTATGAACCTTTTGTAGAAACTGTTTACAATAATACTATTAGAGACGATAGAAAAAACTTTTATAAGGGTAAACTTAATAGATTATATTTTTACATTAATTTAGGTGGAGAACCTACTAATTTAGATAATAAACCTAGTGTCATAATTAATGACGCAAATGGATCGATAATTGCATCATTTTCTAGTAGTCAAGTAAAACAAGCAGATAAAGGTATTTATTATATAGAACTAACTATACCGATTACTAACACCCAATGTGGATTATTTACAGATGTTTGGTCAGATATTGTGATAAATGGTAATGTTCGTCCAGATGTTACATTAGAATTCGAAGTTAAAGATGATACTGAATATTATAGGTTTGGCGATAATGAGTCTTTACCTATTGAGTATGTTGTTAATTTAAGTGGTATTTTAAGAGACGAAAAAATTAAAAGGGGTGATAAAAGAAAAGTCTTTGTAAATGCAAGATTACCTTATACTGTAAATGAATCAAGTGTTATTGATGGGTTACAATATAGATTATGGGTTAAAGAAGGTCCAACCGAAGTAAACGTAATAGACTGGACAGATGTGAATAGAGCATACTTAAAAAATTATTTTATTTTAGATACTTCTTGGATGATACCTAATGAATATTTTATAGATATTAAACTCACATCTAGCCAATTAGTAAAAACCTATACAAACATCCTAAAATTCAATATTGTTAGTCAAGTAGAATATTCACACTAATTTTCTAAAACAATAGGTTCAGCACCTTTTGGTAAATCAAATGTTGTATTAGACATATAATCAATAACATCTTTTAATATTAAATCAAATGTCTTAAACGCACTTTCTTTAGTTAATGGTTTAGGATACGGTACTTTAAATTCTAATAATTTAGTTAACAATTCAGTGTCCTTTGAATAATTATTAATGTCTTTATATGTTACTGTAACTTTAAATTCTTCTTTATTTAAACTTTCTGCTGATTCATCACCATAAGTAAAACTTTTTATTTTGGTATTTTCTCCGTCTAAATTAATTACACTAAAATTTACATTTACAGAAAGTGTCCTATAATTATTTTCATCAGGTGTAAAGTAATATCTATGCCCATTAGGTCTGTCTACAAAATAGGCTGGTACAGATATATACATATTAAACCCATGATATGTATCATTTAAATCTATATTTCTATTTTCTATAGATCCCAAACCTACATCCCCATCAAACCTCAATCTTACATTAAATTCGTTTTCGTGTATTTTTGAATATTCGTCTGTTAATTTATTTAAATTATCAAATAATAATTCATATAAAGGTACAGTTTTACGTAATGACTCGGATGGTCCAAATAATTCTTTCCATGACCAACTATATGTTCTAGCCAAAGAATAGGCAGTTTCATAATCTAAATTAAAATCTTCTATTAAATCTACTGCAACATACCACATATTATATTCCGATGGATTATCACCATATTTTTTATGTAACATTTCTAAAATCCTTTTTTCTTGTGGCGTAAATTCTGATGTTACATCTATTAACCTAGATTCTAATAGAACATATTTTTTTTTAATTCTCATAAACACAAATATAATAATAAATATTTTAAAAAATAAAAAAGGGTAGAAATTTCTACCCTTTTTAACCTTTATTTTAAATTAAGATTATCTTAATTCGTTTATGTCAAAAGTTACAACTCCGTCAACAGTAACAGTTCCGTAGAATCTGTTGTTCACCATTTTCTTAGCGTATCTAGTCATGATACCCTTAGTAGGTGCAAAGTTGAATGGATTTTGTAATGTTGGAGTCAATTGTAGAGGTACATACGGAGCGTAAATGTAACCTGTGTCTAACAATGATTTTCCTTTATGACCTATGATTATTGAGTTAGCTGGTGCGTAAGGGTCTCTATACACAGTATATCTACCACCTAATGAACCAATTTTCTCAATACCCATATTGTATTGATCTTGCTCTGGAGAAGCGTTTGATACGTGGAAGTATTCTAAATCATCGAAAATTGCTGATACCTCAGAAGAAACAACGATAAAGTTAGCTCCACCTCTCAAAGTTGACTTATGGATTTGAGCAGAGATTTGATTAACTTTAGTAATCAACGTTTGATTCCACTCTTTTTGAGTGTATGCGTTGAATCCACCACCGCTATTAGCTCTTTTCCATCCGTTATAATCCCATCTCAATTGCCAAGCCGCACCTTTTCTTAAATCTCTTAAGATCTCTCTATCGATCTCAGCAGCAACCTGCTCAGATAATAAAGCCGTAAGTTCTGCTTCAGCATCGATGTTATGGAATGCACTAACGTCTTGTGCCAATTCTGGTGACCAAGTAGCTCTTAGTTTTCTTTCTGTAACAGAAACAACTACTTCGTCTAATTCAAAAGATACTTCACCCATTTCTGTAGCGAACTCTAATGTTGCATATTGTGCCCAAGATACTGATAAACCAGAAAACGCCTTTACGGACACTTCTGAATCACTTGACGCACCTACATAGCCATCAAAGTTAGCAGAATCACAACTGATACAAGCTGGATGAGTTAAATCTAATTCGATTAATAAACATCCGTCAGGTGAACAAATATCACTATAATCTACAATACCTCTACCATATTTTTGAGATACTAATCTGAAAGGAACGACACCACCAGCAGCGATAATTGTTTTACCATCTGAATCTTCTATAGCAAAATCAGAAGTAACTGTTAATGAAGCTAAGAAAGACTCAGTATCCATTTCATTACCATCTGGTCCTGTTAATCTACCCGCATTTGTTGTAGTAAAACCAGTAACACAAGCTTTAAGTGTTCTAAATGAACCATCAGCCGCTAATGGTTGATCAATAAAAGGAGTTTCAACTTTCTCACCATCAGAATTTAAAATAACTGGATTTAATCCACCATTATAAACTGTTCTAGTTCCTTTAGAAGCATCAAATAATCCGTCATTGTAGAATAAATCATAAAGATTTTTCTTTCTGAATTCAGTTACAGTAACACCACAACCAGAAATAACACACTGAGGTAAAGAACCATTAGTTGAGTTACCGTTCAAATCGAATGAACCGTTAGATGTTTTTGGTACGAAATAGAATAATTTACCAATTGGCATGTTCATCGCTTGTACCGATACGATATCGTTAGCCAATAATTTAGAGAATACTCTTCTTACAATTGGGAAAACAACTGTTTCGAATGATCCAGAAGAACCAGCGTCAGTTGATTCGTTCAATAGAGCAGACGCTTGGTTTTCATACAACTGTGCGATGTTCTCTTTAATATGACCTTTTAAACCATCTAAGAATCCTAATGAATTCCATTTAGAAATAGTTTTAGATCTAATTTGCTTTAGGTGCTCAAGTCCGATATTTCCGACTTCACCTGAATTTAACAAATGTCCCATTTTAATTTTTTTTGTTTTATTTTGTTATTTTATTATTTTTATGAGATTCTTCTCATTAAATCTTTAATAGCCGTAATCTGTGGATCAACATAAGCAGTTGATTCGTTTAAATTATTACTATTATAAGATTTTACTGTTTTATTAACTTTAATTTCTATTGACTCGTTAATTGGTTTCTTATTATCCAACTCAGACTTTATAGTTTTATAAATATTTTTTGATTCTTTAATAGTTTCAGCATTATCAAATCTTTTCAAAATATTCATTTTTTCTTTTTTAGTTGTAGAATGTTCTGTAAACAATCTATTCACATAAGCTAAATTGGTATTAAATAAAGCAACTTCATTAAGTTTGTCTTTGAATATATTAAGAGCCTTTTTATATTCTTCATTTTTAGTTTTAAGCTCTTTGTATTCTTTCATTATTTTTGAATTGGAAACTGTGTTAGTATTTGGTTTTTTAGTAATTAAAGGTTTTTTTACATTTCTAGATTCTCTAGCCGCAAATCTAGCTCCGTGATATCTTTGTTTACCACCAGATCTTCTATGTCTTTGTAATTTATCTTCTTCTATTCGCTCCTCTTCCTCATCAATGTAAGCACCTTCCTCAACGTCTTTGTTTAAAATGTGACCAAAATCAGATATAGGTCTGTTACCTAATTCTATACCTTCAGGTGTATCCCACCATGTTTCGTCTTCTTCATCATACATTCCCCCCACTTCAGGCTCATCTCCACCAGAAAACATGTCATACATTGGAGAGTCTTCGTCTAAATGAATTTCATATACAGTTTCTTTTTCTGAATCTTCATCTTCATACATAGACCCTGAACCACATTCTGAGCAATATTCTTCCTCTTCTAAACCAAATCTATCTTCCATAGATTCCTTAATGTAATACTCTACACCAGTTTCATTATCCTTTAAATGAATTCCACTTGAATCTTTTACTACCTCTACTTCATCATTGTCACCCATTTTGTTTTTAAACACATGAATAACTTCTTCGTCAGAGGCACCTGTTAAGTCTAAAACTTCTTCTTCGTCACCAGTAGACATATTAAAATCTGGATCAACCAAATTATCATCATCTGTTTCAGTTTCTTCACCTGCATCTAAATCTAAATCTACATCTAAATCTAAATCAACTGGTTCTTCTGAAGGGGTTGAAGGTTTTTCGTCATCAAAATCAAACTCAACTTCTTCTTCATCATCTTCTTCTTCATCGTCAAGGTCTAACTCAACTTCTTCTTCATCATCATTGGATCCTTCTAAATCAGTATCGTCTATTTCTTCTTCATCTTCCTCTTTTAAAGATGACTCAACGATACCCTCAATTTCTCTCGACAAGTGTGCCGAAAGCATTTCTTTTGTGTTGGCTTTTAAGGCATCCTCTAAGGACTTAGCTTCTAGCAAAGCCTCTTCGATGATCGATTTCTTTTTTTCAGCCATTTTACTTTTTTTTAAGTTTTTATTATTAATTATTATTAATCCGTATATTATACGTTATATTATAAATATGCTAGTTTTTTAAAAAAATTTATTTTTTTATTAATCCAATAAAAAATTATTTAAACTATCTTTTAAATTATCACTATTTTTTTTGATTTTCGATTCAGACATTTGCTGCTCCCTAGAAGGTTCTTCATTATAAATCCATGACCCTGGTGTGGATGGAGAAGTTACAATGTCCCAACATACCAATTCGTAATCATCTTGAACTACATTCTTCCCATTCTCTTTTTCTAATGAACCCACACCTCTAGATGAAACACCTATCTTTAACCCTTTCCTTAAATAATTTGCCACTCTATCACCTTCACATGAAATAATTCCTTGATTAACAAAACCAGGTGACATAATAATTTCTAATTTACCCATTAATACATTACCTTCCCACCATAGATCTACTACGTTATGAGAAATTCTACTTACGGCAACGATAGATGATTCTGGATGGTCTGCTTCACCCAGCGCTCTTTTTTCTTGAATTAATTTTAGATAATTTTCGGCTTCTCTTCTTAATATGGCTTCGGGATATACTCTTTCATTTCTATTTTGAACACCGTATTTTTGCATCACCGCGTAAACAATTAAAGGTTCTTCTATTATAGGTTGACCTTGAGTTAGTTTACTTACTTCGTTTACAAAATGTCTGTTATCTTTTGGTGAGATGTATCCTGCGTCATATTCAATTAATATTGACTTTTTATTAGGGACATTATTTTTATTTATTTCAAACTTGTTCATTTTTCCATTTCCATTTAAATCCTCCTGCGCTTTTTCTATCACCATTACAAACCATTCTTAAACCATTCCTATTTATACCTAGTTCGTCTGTGACAGATTTCATACTAACCCAAGATTTTATTATATTATTATCTCCATCCATTTGTATGATGGGTTTGTATTTTAATTCAATACAATGTTTTGATTGTTTTTTACCGTACATAGAATTTTTTTCACCCATTCTATGTTTAGACAGTCGTTTACGACCTTCTTTTGTTAATCTGCGTTTTTGTGCACCTAACCTCATTCGTTTAATAGTTTCTTCACTATAAACCCTTCCTTTTAATTTTTCTGATATTTTTTTATTAACTTCTGTACCGAAATTACCCCCGTCACCACCATTTGTTAGGTTGGTTAATTTAAACCCCCACGTTTTAAATAATGATATCCAATAACTTTCCCAAAAACCCCATTGTGAAGTTTCTACAACATCTATTATTTGTAAAATAGGTTTTTTGCCTTCATTTATTAATGATGATATCCAGTTATTTTTATATGTGTTGTTTTTTTTTGATTTTGATAGGTGTTGTGTAAACCTTTTATATGGTGTATCTGATTTACCTACATACCTAACCTCACCCGTAGTAGGATCATTTAATGTATATAAATAAGTTATATTACTAACACCCAATATTTCCATAATAATGATATAGTTTTATAATAAATATATCATTATATTAAAAAGATTATTTTTTAGACTTATGGAATTTAAATATATTATTATTCTCAAAACAATTATTTATGATGTCATAAATAATATTTTTTGTGTTTTCTATAATTATTGGTTGATTAATAGGTAAATTCTTTTTTTGGAATAGTGTTATTTCACATGACATAAAACTTCTTTTACTAATGTCGAAACCCGAACTCCTCATGTCTAAATCTACGATATACTTATCATTATAAAATAAATTTTTATCGAGATTATTATTTAAGTTTTGTTTTATTTTTTTTCTGACACCACTTAAAAAAGTATCATAGTTTTGTCCTTTATTGTCTTCATATATTTCCCCCCACGCAGTAAAGTTTAAATATAAACTTTTTGATTCTTTATTATTTACTGTCCCTATTTTAGTTTTGTAGTTGTTTAATAAATCTAATTTGATTTCTTTTCCTAATTTCATTAATTCTTTTATTCATACTATGTTATTTAAAGATTTAATAAAAAATAGTGAAAAAAAATAAAAATGTCAAATTATGTTAAAAAAAAACCCTCTATCAGAGGGTTAATTTTATTCGTTGTCAATTGTTTCTTTTAAATTATATAATTTAATAACATCATTTAAAAAATTATCTTTTTCGTATTTTGTATTTAATAATTTATCTTTTACTTTAAGTAATTTATTTTTAAGTTCTAAATCAACATTTTCAGTTAATTTTTTATCTACAGAATCAATACATTCTCTTATAACATTTTTAAAAGTTGTAAGTTTATTACTTTTATCATTTAATATTGTTTTAATTAATTTTTTATCTGATTCATTAATATCTTTATATTTTTCATTAAATTTATTTACTAATAATTTTGTTAATATACTAGGTGGTACATCTATTACATCTATTTTATCGTCATTTTTTTTTATAGATGTCATATGATTAATTAATTTATTTATAGTTTCGTTAATTTTATCTATATTAGAAGGATTTTTTTTTGTGATAGATAGATAAATAATATTTTCATAGAATTCATTATTTTCTTTAACTATTTCTTTACCTTTTAATAATTTTAACAAATCTAAATTACTTTTTTCTATTTCTTTTTTATTAATTTTCTTTAATAAATTAATGTTCTCTTTAATATATTCTTTAGCCTCTAATTTATCGTTAAATTTTTTAGATTCTAAATTTTTATAAATTAAAAATTGATTTTTTAAAGTAATATTTTCTTTTAAATTTTTTAAAAAGGTTGTAAACAATTTTTTACCGTTTTCATCTTTTTTTACTACAGATTCTAAAATAATTTTTTTGAAGGTGTCTTTTATATTTCCAAAATTTTCCATAAGTGTTTTTATTAATAAATATTGATTAAAATAAAAAAAATTAATTAATCATATCGTTAATTTGATTTGTAATCTCATTAATTTTAGAATTAAGTTTATTTGCACTCTTCTCAACATCCTCTAAATTATAGATATTTTCATTTTTTTCTAAACTTTCAGACAATCTTTTAAGATAGATTCCTTGATATTTTTTAACTTTTTCAGTATAAAGTTTTCTTTTTTCCTCTAATAATAAATTATCTTTTTTATTAATCGACTCTTCCGTTGGTGATGCACCTGCTGGTTCCGCTGCTGGTTCCGCTGCTGGTTCTGCACCTGCACCCACATCTCCACCCACATCTCCACCTGTATCTCCACCAGCACCTGCCTCAGCTTCTCCTGCACCAGATACTAATGCATCAAAATCACCATAAAGTCTATCCACTCTGTCGAATAAACCTGTCTTTTTAATAACTTCAGCAGTTTGTTCCATTTCTGCTGCAGCTGCCTTTTCTAATCTTTGTTGTTCTAAATCATTCCTAATTTCTTCTTCTGACATACCTAATATTTCTTTTTTAGCTCTAGTCATAGACATTGCACCAAATCCATTACCCGCATCTACAACACAATCTTTATATAAAGTTACTTTTAACTGTGTTTGTTCTATTTTTAACATTTCGGCTTGTGTAGATGGATTATTCAATGTTAAAGAAAAATTTTCTAATTCATCCTCTAAACCTAAAATATATAAATGTATTATCGCAATTTTATTTAATTCTTGTAACATTGATTGTTGTATCCTATTAATTGTTCTAGCAAATCTAATATCTTGTAGTGCCAAATTTTTACCATCACCATTAACTTCCTCAAAACCTAAAAAAGGTTTAGGGACTCTAAGTGCGGTAAATAATTTTTTTTGTAAATATTGTATATCTGCAATTTCAGATAAATTAGTTGCACCCGCTAAAGTATCTATTGGGCTAGGTGCATTTGGATCTCTAACTGGTATAAAGTAATCCTGATCTTGAGCCATTTGATTATATCTACTGTCTATCTGTCCAGTTTTTTGATCAATAACCGCACTTCTTTTAAAATTGTTAGCAATTTTATTAACATACGCAGGAACATCCTGCTCATCAATATTACCAACATAGATTTTAAATATTCTTCTTTCAGGTGCCCTAGTTACTCTATATATTAACATTGCATCTTCTGACAATAATAATTGTTTCCATATTCTTCTAGCCTTTTCTAACATAGAAGTCCCATAAGGTAATCTTCTGTCATCACCTAATAATCTAAAATGGGCAACTTGCCAAGCATTAAATTCGATATCTCTTTGACCCCATACAAATTTTACTGGATTATATTTATCGGTTTCTGCGTTCATAGAATTTTCACCAAAACCTTCGTTTTCTTTTCTAGCAATTTCTATATTAGGTAATTGTTTAACCCCTAAAATACCATCTTCACTATCTATATTTAAAAATAAAAAATTATCCCCATATTTACATGTATTTCTTGTCCACATCGGTAACGATGTATGAATATCTAATCTATTAAAAAATAAGTCTTCTAAAATTCTTCTAACTCTTTTACTTTCAGAAAAAATACTAATCATTTTATTTTCTGAATTTAAAGTAGTTGATTCTTCCATCATAATATCTAAAGCTGCCGATATTTCTGGGAAAAACTCCATACCCTCAAAATCAGCATATGATGCCAATCTAGTTGTTTCATAATAAACAGAGTGTTGGTATATCTCATTATCAACTTTCTGCCACATATTAGATAGATAAGCATCTTGTTGCCTTTTTAATTTCTCTACCTCATACTCCTCTTTTGATTTAGTTTTTAATAGTTCTTTATCGTTAATAGAATATCTAGACTTATTTTCTTGTTTTTTAATTTCTGGTCCAAATAAATCACTTAACTGTTGGAATATTGTTTTTCTTGCCATTATATAATTTTTTTATTACTATTATAATAAATATCTAAAAAAAATAAATGTTATTATAATCCGAATAACCAGTTATATTCACCGTTATCGTTAGTATCATTATTTTGTTTTGGATGGTATGTTGGGGTATTACTATAAAATGGATTTACATAATTAGTATTAGTTAGTGGTTTTGTCGGATTATTATTCGATACATTAACCCAACTTTCTAACATAGCCTTTGTTTGTTTCTCAACCTGTTCTAACTTTTTAAAAGATGTTTGGACCACAAAAATACACATAGCAAATGCCATAATTATATCATCGTGATATCCCTCCATATGATCGGGTCTACCATTTTTATAAACAAAAGTCCTCAATTCAGATATCATTCTTTGTGATCTTATTATGGTTTTATTTTCTCTAATATGTTCCTCTAATTCAGAAACCATATGTAGACGCGTGTTACCCACATTAAATCCAGGAATTTTATCTCCCTCTTTAAATTTTGTTTTAGAGTATTTCTCACTAAGTTTTCTACTTTTAGGATCATCATAATGTAAATACTTATAATCCATTTCCATTAGTTTTAAAACTGTTGGCACTCCCATACCACCAGTAATATCTATGATAGTATATGCGTTATACATATTACCATATTTATAAACTATCTCTGCTAACATATCGGGAGGCAATTTAAACTGAAATTCTGCAACCTGTTCTAAATTTTCAAAATCTAAAATTACTATTGTGGAACTATCTTTACCATCACCTCTACTAACATCGACACCCATTATGTATTTGTGCCCTACTTCAGGTTTTTTCCATATCCACATAGATTTTTCTACTTCCGCAGCAAATTCTGGATCCTTAACATAATTTTCTTCGTGATAAGAAATATATTCATTATCCATTACATTACCCGCTGAACCAATAAATGAAACATCAAGTTCTTGCGCGATTTTTTTTGAGTCACCCATATCTGCCGCCATTTCTTCATACCAAGGGGATAAAGGTTTCCAACCCTCTTTAATCATTACTTCGTAATACTCTATAGTAGATTCATCAGTTTCATATATTTTATCCATATATTCCCACCTTAATTTAGTTCTATCCAACGTATTACATTTAATAATTTCATCTTCACCTCTTTTCCAATATAGATTTCTATTATATCTAACATCTTGATACCACTTCATCTCAACAATGTTGAAGTTATTGTCCTTTTTCTTAGCACCATCATATGTTTTATAATAAAGTGGATCCATACCGTTAGGTGTTGATATAAGTGATATTTTACCACCTGTACCTAATGAAGCTAAAGCAGCGCCAAAAACTTCTGAACCGTTATCGATAAACGCTGCCTCATCCATAACTAAAAATGTAGGGGTAAAACCCCTTAACGCATCTTTAGAAGTTGCAAGTGCTCTAATTTCACAACCATTTGATTTTAATTTTATATGCCCTTTTGAGTTAATTTCTAAATAATCTTCACTTTCATCTAACCCCCAAACCCAATAAGGTATTTGGTCTAAAAAGTCTTTAACTTTTTTAAGGAATTCTTGCGCTAATGTTTGTTTATTGGCTAATATCAATACTTTATGTGGGTTATCAGGATCACCAAATGCAGTCTTAACTGTAATATATGCGGCAGTAGTAGTAGATACACCTGCCTGTCGAGGTTTAGTAACTAAATTACGATTATACTTCTCATACGATTTAATTATTTCTTTTTGTTTGTAAAATAATTTAAATGGTACATTACCACTTTGCGTCAAATCGAATGTTTTTAAAAAAGTTTCTATTGCGTAAATTGGGTCACCTAAACTACGAGCATATACTTTTAATTGTTCCGCTCTTTCCATAACATTTTATATATAAATATGGTTATAGATTAAAAAGCAATTAAATTACCATTTTCCCATTCATCATAATTAGGACCAAATGTATAAGTAACATTGTTACCTGACCCTATTTTTTGTATAATACCTGCCATATTTAATGCACTCCAAAATGTAGCATGTTGACCACCACCTAACGGTGAACCTATATATTTTAAAAATCCTTTTTTTGTTTTTATTTTTTCTGATGTATCTTTTAAATAATTAATCACATCTCTAACCATAGAATCTTCTCTTTTATTAAAAGTAAATCCTTTATTTTTTGGGATTAATAATAACCCGTTTTCTTCCGCATATCTTTTAACTTTTTCAAAGGTTCTTTTTTTTCCTAAGTGTAATTTATCCGTAATAATAGATAATTTTCTTATAGCATCTTTAACAGTATATTTATTAAACATTATAGGTATTACTCTATCTAATGAGGATTCTAATAATTCAACTAAAAAATTATTACGATAGGAATATGGTAATTTTAATTTTAAATTAAGTAGTTTATAAAAATTATTTAAAACATCTTCCTTATTTCTAACTAAAGACATTGAGTAATTTTCAATAATATAATCAAACATTGGGTAAAATAATTCATAATCCCTCAAATAAGTGTTATAGAAATAACCTGATTTAAATTTTTCTAAAAAAATATTATAAAGTTCTGTATCATTTTGTACAACATTTAAAACACTATTAGGATTTTTGTCATCATTAAAATGAAAAATTCTATAAAAAACATCTAAAAAGACAGAGGGGTTAGTCCAATCATCTGAAACTTTTTTAAATTCTTCTATTTCATCTTCATAAGTTTCAGATAATAGTCTTTTATATTGATTTTCGGATATAATTATTTTCATAAATTACTTATTATATTTTCATTCATATTTTCCGCAACTAGTGTACTATCAGGATAGAAATAACCCATATCTGGTGTCACAATTTCATCATCTTCACAATTTAATGTTTCACACATTACTCCAGTTACAAAATAATTCTCTTGTGTTCCAGGCATTTCACCTTTACATGATAGATATCTCACTAAAAAGTCATAAAAAATATCAGTTACATCTACACGTAATTTATTTTTATCATCCCATTTAGGTTTATCACCAATTAAAGAAGTTATGTGATCACGTAAAATATCAAAGATTTCAGATTCACCTGCCGCCTCATATGCCCATCTATATGCATTTTCTAATTCATTCCTTAAATCATAAAATAATTCATCCTCATCTATTAATTCTAACAAAGTATCTACATCACTAACCATTTCTTCTGTCAATACTGAAGTTTCCTCCCCCTCAAATGAGATATTATACTGATTATTTTCTAGTTCTTTACCTATTAAACCTTCTTCTTTAATATAATTTTGAATATGTTTTATTGATTTTTCATCTAAATTGTCTTTTACATCGTTTGAGAAATCAACATCAAACCAACCATACAATTCTGCCCAATCAGGATTTAAAACTCTATCTGCTAAATTGGTGTCATCGAATAAACAACTAAAATCTGACCATTCATCTAATATGGCAATAAATCTTTCACCCACTACTTCTATATCTCTAAATGCGATAGGGAACGAATTTGGATCTTTAAGATATGTATCTAACCACCCACTATTTTTTAAAATTGACATTAAATCATCCGCAAAAACATAATATGTTATATCTTCAAAACCTATTTCAGTAGTTGGGTCAACACCTTCACTCATATAATACTCAAATATTATTGTATATGCTTCAGTATTTGTTAAATTAAAATTTTCTTTCAAATCTTCCCTAATATCATCAACATTTCCTTCATAATGTGAAAAAATACTATGTATATACCTTAAAATCCTCTTAGGTGGGTTAGTATTTTCTCTTAATATTTTTTTTATAATATTTCTCATATAGTAATAAATATTATCGTACAAAAAAAAATCCCACATTAAGTGGGATTAACTTTTTTATATATTTTTTTACATAAATTTATGTAGTTTTTCTACTAAATCAAAATCTCCTGAATCTAATGCCTGATTAATTAATTCCTCAATCTCTCTTTTAGACATTTTAGAATAATCTACTTCTGTATCATCATCTTCTTCTTCGGTTTCAGGTTCTTGCCCTAAATGACTTAATATATCATCCATATCATCATATCCTGTGTCATTAAACATATCAGTTAAACTATCACCACTATCTTCTTGATGTAATCTTTTTAGAGTATCTACTACTTCACCACATTTTTGACTGCCACTTAAAATTTCTTTCATAAATTCGTGAAATTGTTTTGCTGGTAATTTAGTTAATTCTCTGAATAACCATTGTTTTATGTCATAATTTTCTGTACCAATACAATCTAAGAATTTTTCCCACATACCTGGACCTAATCTCATTCCCCATATTTCACCTTCATCTGTATCAGCCTTTTCAATAACTTCTTTTTGTTCATCAAAATCTAAATGACCGTCAGCCCAATTCAATGCCGCCAATTCTAAAGCCCCTTTAATTAATTCGTGAACTAAAAGAGGGAATATCCAAGCTTTTGCAACTACAACAGGCATATCATCACCTTCTTCTAAGTTAATGTCTTCCATATCTTCCTCTTCATCTTTATTTTCAGGTTTCTCAGCCTTTCTCCATTCTATTTTTTCAACACCACCAACTTGACCAGTCATCATAGTATCAGGAATTACCCAATATTGGAAATCTGCCAATGACATTAATTTACCGTAAAGTCCCATTAATCTTGGATCTATTGCGTCTAATTCATCTGCTACCATATGAAATATATAATGACCTTTTTTAGATGCCCCTTGCATTAATGAATTTATTACTCTTCTTTTATCCACCTCTAACTCTAATTCTTCCATTCTTTCAGCACTTTTAGGTTGTTTAGGTATATTAGGTTGCGGTGAATCATCATCATCGTCTTCTTCCTCTTCTTCTCTATGACTTAATGGTGATCCTGGAGGACTTAAAGTAGCCTCCAACATTTGTTCTGGTAAATCAAATTCTTCTGAAACGATATCTACTGCCAATCTTTCTAACGCTTCTTTATGTCTAGTTTCTATTTGACTTATTTCACCCATTATTTGAAACATCATTTGCATCATATTAGGTGTTATATTTCTAATCCCATGATATCTTTTAACTTTGTTAACTATTTCCTTAAATCTTTGTCCAGCTAATTTTTCAGAATAATTTTGTGTGTCTGAACCTACAGGTAATGATTTACTTCTACCAAAAATATGTTCACCACTTCTTAATTTACCTTCTAATCCTGGATGCATTCTTTCTGGATGTTCTGGATCATATTCTACCGCTTCACTTATTCTTTTAATTCTAACCTTTTCTGAAAGAACTCTTTTAGTTACTTCGTTAATAATATTTTTTCTTTTCATAATATATTTATTTTATCTATTTCCGTATAATGCCGTTGTCCACATTTTAAAACATTCTCCCGCCAATTGTTCAAAAACTCTTTGAACTTTTGGTAATTCAGGATCTTCTTCACCCCTATTTTCTAACCTAGTCAATGCCGCCCTTATTAAAATATCTCTAATTTTATTTTTATTTTCTAATAAATAGTTGATGTTTTCTAATTGACTTTGTAACATTTCTATATCACCATCATTTTCACCTTCTTCATTATCATATTCTAAATCCTCTATTTCTGATTCTAATGATTCTGGATCTTTACTCATACCATATAACCATCTATGTAAATCTTCTTTAGTCCAGTTTAATATTGGGGATGACCCAAACATATTAATAACCCCACTTTGTCTTAATTGTTCAAAAAATCTAAATATTTCTCTTTTATCTAAGGAAGGTATTTCAGTAATAATAAAAACTTCGTCATTAGGTTGTTCCAATAACATATTTTTCATTTTACTGTTAATATATTCTACTAAATCTTTTTTTTTCATTTTAGGTTTAACATTTTTACCCTTTTTTTTAGAATGTTTTACGTCTTTACACATTTCAGTAGCATTAGTTTTAGATATTTCCCTTTCAGATTTAGGTGCATTCATTTGTGAACAAGCCCAACGTCTTTGTTTTTCAGTATACACTTCATTTAGAATATCTATTTTTTTCATTTTTTTCTTCTAACACTAAAAGGTTTATTATCATATTTTTCTAAGTATTTATTAAATAAAGATCTACCTTGTTCTTCATTAGGTGAATTAAAATCCCATTTATTTTTAGAATTTATACCATATTTACTTCCTCTAAATGAATCAAAATCACTATATTGTTCTTCATCATATTCATCATAATTAAAATCTCCTGACACATTACTTTTATCTACTTTATAAACATCATCAAAAGTACCGTAATATTCATCATCACTATCTTCTTCATTAACAGTTATTGATTTAATATTACCCTTTTCATCTTTTAGTCCGTAAGTTCCTGGTTTTACAGTAGATAAGTCAATTTCATCTTTTTTATAAACATCCATCTGCTCAACTTCGTCTATATATCTTTCCATTAATTTACGCCTAATTGCTCTTTTAATTTCGGATTCGTAAAGTCTAATTTTATTTTTCATTTTAAATAATTTAAATATTTATTATTTCTTTTTCGTATTTAATAATTAAATCTTTTTCGTAAAGTTTATCCTCAACAGAGTTGATAGGTTCGCCAAAGGTAAAAAATAATCTTTTTTCAGGATATTCATCATATCCCTCCATATTTTCCCACCCTAATGCAATTATACCGTCAACCGCATCCCACATTGCGAAAGAATCTGATTCCTGCACTAAATCTAATTTTAATGTTGTGGTTAAATTACCTGATTTTTTAATAAATTTATTTTTTGGTGGTTCAGGATTTCCTGATGACGGATAAGAATCCCATCCATCCCCATCTATATCTTCTAAAGCATTAGAAAAGAGGAACTCATAAATGTAGTTCCCCTTCCAGTTTTGACCTATTTTATTTATATAAACTAAATACATTATCTAAACATACCTCTTCTTCTGAATGAAGGTTTAATTTTTTCATTATCTAATGCCTTAGGTCTAGGATCAACTTGTGGTCTTTTAATTTTTTTCCATTTGTTATCCTCATCAGGTTTAGTTATTGGCTTATCGATTCCTGGTTGTTTAACTGGTGCATTACTTCTTAAAAAATCTACATCTAATTCAATAAAGTCATCGTTACCTCTTTGATTACCGTATCTATTAGAATTATCTGAAAAGTCTAACCTACCATCTGAATTGTTATCCATATCTAACCTATTAGGGATACCATCAAAATCTCTATCTAAATCTCCTGTTGGTAAATAACCTTGCCCTGTTTGAACTGCGTCCATCATAGTCATATCATCTTCACCCATTAAACCTCTTCTTCTATCTCTTCTACCTTCAGATCTTTTACCTCTTCTAAGTTGTTCAAAATCTTTTGAGGTTAATTTACCGTATGGTTTAGCAACGTCTAATTTTTTTTGGTTACCTTTTAGTTTTTCGTACATCATCTGACTTTCATTAAGCCCACATTCCATACACATACCTTCTCTCATTAGTCCACCACATTCATTACATATTGATCTATTTTCACTTAAAACCTTTTTAAGAGATTTTTTTGTTTGGTTTCTTAAAAAAGATTCCATAATTTTTTTCTTAGAAAATGTCCTACTTTCATTAGTATCTTTTTTAGAACCTTTTTCTTTGTAGATTAATTTGTGTCCTGAACAAGTACATTCCCCATCTTTCAATAACATAGCTATCATATCTGGAGTAATTTCTAAAGGTTTTTTTGTTTTTTCATCAGATTCAGAAATTTCTTCACCAGTATTATCACCTGTTGGTTTTTCCTCTTCTGTGTCAAATTCTACATCTTCATCACCTGATTCAGTATCCGTATCCGTATCCGTATCTGTTTCAGTATCTAAATCTTCAGATTCTTCTCCCTCTTCTTCTCCTTCTATTTTAGATATTATATCCTCTTTATCACTTTCATCCATTTCATCTAAATGTAGTGCAGATATAATAGAATTTATTACGTATTTTTCTAATTCAGGATCTACTTCTTCTTTATCTCTTAATAATTGCCCTATTTTACCAGTTAATTTCTGTATTTTTTTAGTGGATTCATCTTTCCCTTCACTATCTAAATCATCACCTTCTTCCGTATTTTCTTCAGTGTCCTCATCACCAAAATCTACATCTGCAATATCTCCACCCATATCTACTTCTGGATCATCAGAAACCTCATCTTCGACAGGTATCTCGTTATCGGAGTCGCTTTTTGGTGCATCAACCTTTAACACTTTTTTCTCTTCATCAGAAATTATTTCTTCTTTTGATTTTGTCTCATCTTCATCTTCTAATACAAAACCAAATCCTGCACCACCAGCAATTGCCCTACCATCCGATTCAAATATGTTAGTGTTTTTTCTGATACCATATGATTCATTTAACATATCGAATTTAATATTTAAATGTTTTAACGCCTCTGCATAAGAATGGTATCTTTCATCTAATTTATTTTGAAGACCTCCAATGTAATTAAAATTTTCGGCTAAAAATTTTCCCGATCTTTTATTAGATGTTTTAATAAAATAGTCATGGTTTTCTCTAACTATACCATAAACTATCCCATTAGGACCTCTTTTAATTAATTCTAATTCTGAAAATGATTTACTCTCATTTAGAGTATTCATTTTACCCATAAGATCTAACATTCTATTTAATTTGTCTTGACCTTTTAATGTTTTAGGATTTACATATTTTTTCATATATTTTATTTTATTTTTTATCCGTTAGTTGGTAACCCTGTTACTATATTTACAAATTGATATTGCTCTGTTCCGCCCGTTGCAGTTATTAAACCTGTAGGTAAGACTCCTAATGGTTTAGGGTTACCTAAAAGAAGAAATCCAGCAGATAGAGTAGTAGTGACATCATCAATAATATTATCTAATGTTTTACCCGCAACACCTGTTACTGATGCACCATTTATAGTATAAGTCCCTCCACTATTAAAATAAACAGCACTATATACATAATTATCGAAATCTGCCGTAATGTTTGTATGAATTACAGAATACGTACCAGTTAAATAAGTTGTTCCCATATTATTATTTATAAATAAATATTACGTTTTTAGTAAAAAAATTATAATTTAAATTTATTATTCAACAAAGACTCATCTAAAGTTAAAGACTTATCATATGCCTTAGTTTCTATCTCACTTAATTTATCTAAGTACATTGTTCTACGTAAAACTTTAAATGCGATATTTTCAAAAGAATACTCACCTTCTCTATCTAAACCTGTCTGTCTCATTTTTTTAATTTTATCTTTCAGATTTTTTACCATTCTAATAGTTTTATCATATTCTCCTGATTTATACATAAAATAAATTTCTTCTATTGTGTCTACTATTGAATTTACTTTTTGTTCTACTTTTTTGGAATCGATTTCTTTTTTAGTTGCATCTGGTTTTACTACCCAACCATCCCATAATACAGAATAAACTCCACTAGAAACATGTGGTTCTTTGGTTTCTTGAACATATAATTCTACATCATAACCTTTAATGGTGATATCATGATTTTCATTCCATAAATTTTTCTTAGATGTAAAGTATTCTTTAACTAATTCTATGTTATCATCCACATCCTCAAAATCTAATAGAATGTGTAAATCTACATCTGAAAATTTAGACCAATTATAATTTGATAAACTACCAGTTAAAATTATATCTTGTATGTCTACCCATTCTACTTTTAAGGTTTCAAAAAAGTCATCGGCAATCATAAGTAATCTTCTACGTATTTCTTCATACATATGTTGATCACCATCAAAAATTTTAGGGTTTAAAGTGCTCCTAATTTCAAAAGAAGATAAGTCAATTTTTTCTTTTTGAATTAAGTCATTGACTTCTTGTTCGGTAATTTTTTTAATATCCATAAGATTTTTTAAATAAATATATTCTTTAAGGATAAATATCTAAAAAATAAGAAACGGGCGTGTTCTTATTTTATCCGTTAATTATTTGTTTTGTTTTACTCCTATTTGAATTGTGTTCAAAATAGACATCAATCAATTTATCTATACGTGAATCAGTATAACTTTTTGATTCATTAAATTGATTTAAAATGGTGTGAACTAATTCATCATTTTTAGAATTTATGATACTATTTAATTCTCTAAAATTTTCGTAACTATGACGATCACAGTCATCGAATTTTTTACCTAAATATTGTTCTACATTATTTATTAAAATATGTAGATTATTTTGTTCTGTTGTAATTTTTTTAACCCTAAATGTTAACCATATAGTAACTGCACTTAATAGCACAACTAATACTGATGCCACACCTAAAGCGAATGAAATTGTTTCCATAATTTTAAGTTTTTATTATTTATTTTGTTATTAATGAAACGCCCGTTTCTATATTTTGTTTATCGCAATAATTTCATATCTCCACCCACTGTCTGTGTTAGTGTTTAAAATTTCACATAATTTTGTTGCCTCTTCTATACGATGAGTTTCAAATACCTCACCTTGACTATTTAACAAAATAACATGAAAATTTTTTCCATTCATGTTCATAATTTTTTTAATCTGATAACTTGTTTCCATATTTTATTTATTATTTTCTTTTTTATAATCCCCCCAACTAACCCAAAATCCAATACCTACAATTATATTCATACCGAATGATGCCAATATCTCATATATGTCTTCATATACATTCATTGTTAAATGGACATGACCAACCATCCAAAATGGTATAGATAAATTTTGACTAACCCACAATAATGTATATTTTAAAAAACCCATATTATTAGTGCAACGATTAGAAAAATGGCGAGTATTTTTTTGTAATTTTTCATTTTCTATAATTTTTTTCATTCTACAATTTTTTCAACATAGGTACAAGTTTCTCCTGAATCAAAACCTTTTTCAATCAATAAAGGTAAACTTGCAGGTTTGCACCATGCATACACCAAGTAACCTTTAAACTTCTGTTGAACGTAGCCCCATCGAGTATCCCATAACATTCTAAAAATACCTCTTCTACGGTGATCCTCATGCACCCAAGCATCTAAAAATTTTATTCGATGAGTTTCTTCTCGCTCCATGTAGATATGTCCAACAATCTCACCGTTAATCATTGCGATCCACGTCTCTAGTCGTTGTGCATTACTCTTGAGGTGTACTATTTTTATATCTTCCATTTTAAACTTTTAACCATTTATTATCTTAATTGTACTTAAAACTTGCGTAAGTTTGGGTTATCAGCAACGTTGTCTGGTTTTTTCATTAATGTTGTTTATATATCCCATATGGATTTGTCTTGTTTTTTTGGTTTTTTAAAAATCCACCATAGCAGTAGTTTTTGTATAAATCGTTTCATATTAATAAAAGCCTCAACCGCTATGAATCATTGTTTTAATTTGTTCTTGTTCTAACCAAGTAAGGTATTTAAATAATCTTTTCATAATTTATTTTTCTTTATTTCTATTTTTTCAATGATTAGATCTCCTGTGTGTCTTCCATTATGTTTATAGATTTGAATCTTATTAATCTTTGAATAAGGAATTTCATATTCAAATATAAATGTCGATCGACCTTTACTAGTTAACTGAGTACAACAACCTTTAGCACAACTTTTTCCTGACATCTTATGGTCCGTTCCAAAGAAGTTCATAAAGCCTGCAAACTCCGCGTCTGCTGGACTAAATTCTTTTTTATTGTTCACGTACACCTCATAGGTTCCATGAGGTAATTTTGTGTAAGAAACGGTTAGTACAAGCTTTACCTTTGCTTGGTGATTACCTGTCAAGTGAATCTGAGTTACCACATCGGTTATTTGATTGTTTACTCTAGTCGGTATAGATGTTGAGGCAATGACTGTTTCAGGAAAAGATTTCATAACTTGAGGAGTCGGTTTTGATTTAACCTTAGTGTCGTCAAAATCATAGTCCATTGAATAAATGATTTCCATCACCTGTTCTGGAGTATAGGTGATCTTTTTTCCGTTTTCGTCAAAAAAGGTGTACGGCCATT
>Ga0194123_10000082_pt1 | contig 184412 bp, 165 predicted proteins | sample TA2MahsurfametaG_5_FD_155479 | JGI IMG/M metagenome (GOLD analysis project Ga0194123, IMG submission 155479) | Freshwater microbial communities from Lake Tanganyika, Tanzania - TA2015023 Mahale A surface | ecosystem: Environmental > Aquatic > Freshwater > Lake | place: Tanzania: Lake...
CAAAGCTGTGTGATGCGTGCCCGCAGTTGCACCTCGATCTGCGACCGTTCACGCTCGCCGTGTGCTAGGTCCCACTGGGCAACCAGATCGGCCAGTGCGCGTTGCGCTTCTAGGATGCTTTGACGCTGCACCTCGGTGGGGTGCGCGGTCAGCACGGGAGAGATGTAGGCCCGGCGCAGCAGCGTGGCGACCTCTGAGCCGCGCACTCCGGCATCGGTCAGGCGCTCGAGCGTCAAGGCCAGCGACCCCTCCTGCAGATGTCCCTGGGCCTCGTGGTGGTCGCGCCGGCGCACATGGTGGCGGTCTTCGGCAATGTTGGCCAGGTGGCTGAAATAGCTGAAGGCCCGGATCACCATCATGGTCTGGTCGCCGCTGAGGTTGGCCAAGAGGCGATTGAGCACGCGCCCGGCCGAAGCGTCTCTCTTCAGGCGAAAGCCCACCGACAATTGCCGAACCCGCTCGACCAGTTCATAGGCCTCTAGGCTCTCGTGTTCGCGGATCACATCGCCCAACAGCCGCCCCAGCAGACGAATGTCCCGAACCAGGGGCTGGTCCTTTTCGGCGTCGGGCTTGGACGGGCAGGCGGCGTTGGTGAGCTTGGGCATGGGGGCCTCACGCAGGCGGGGATATCGGTGACCAACCTTCCGAAATTGTAACTTGGTTACATAACGGAGGTCGTTTAAAAGTAACCGTGTTTCCGATTCGACCCACGGAATGACCATCTCCATAATGTTCAAATGAATTCGCCAGGCAAGCACCTTTCCGATGAAGACCCCCGTCTGGGCGCGTGGGCCTTTGTCGTGATCGCCACCCGTGAGAGCCGCCTGGCCCTGTGGCAGGCCGAGCATGTGCGGGCCTTGCTGCAACAGCGTTTTGGCTTGAGCGTGTCTTTGTTGGGCATGACCACCCAAGGTGACCAGATCCTGGACCGAGCGCTAAGCAAGGTGGGCGGCAAGGGCTTGTTTGTCAAGGAGCTGGAAGCCGCCTTGCAGGAAAAGAGGGCAGATCTGGCCGTGCATTCGCTCAAGGACGTGCCTATGGATCTGCCCGCGGGCTTTGCCCTGGCGGCGGTCATGGAGCGCGAAGACCCACGCGACGCGTTTGTCAGTCCCCATTACCCAGACCTCAACAGTCTGCCGCAAGGCGCCTGCGTGGGCACTTCCAGCTTGCGTCGCGTGATGATGCTGCGCGCCTTGCGGCCTGACCTTCGCATCGAGCCCCTGCGCGGCAACCTTGACACCCGCCTGCGCAAACTTGATGAAGGCCAGTACGATGCCATCGTCTTGGCTGCAGCCGGCCTCAAGCGTCTGGGCTTGGTGGCCCGCATTCGTGCTGTGTTTGAAACCGAAGCCATGTTGCCCGCTGCTGGCCAGGGCGCGCTAGGCCTGGAGATTCGTGAGGACGATGCCCCGCTGGCTGCACTGCTGCAACAACTGGTGCATCGACCCACGTGGCTGGCGGTGCACGCCGAACGTGCCGTCTCGCGCGCGCTGGGCGGCAGCTGCAGCATGCCGCTGGCGGCCCATGGCCGATGGGTGGGGGACCAGCTTGAGCTCAGCGCAGCCTTGGGCCACCCGGGTGACCCGTCAGCGCCCCTGTTGCGAATTGCCCTCCAGGGCGCGGTGGCGCGGGCTGACGCTGCCGAGGCTCTGGGTCATCAAGCCGCACAGGCCCTGGTGGAGCAGGGCGGCCGCGCCTACTTGCAAGCCGCCACCAACGGGGCCTGAAACCAAAGCCTATGCTGCTGGTCACGCGGCCGCGCGAACAGGCCCAAGATTGGGTGGCGCGGCTACAGGCCGCTGGCGTGCCAGCCCACGCCGTACCGCTGTTGGGGATCGCTCCGGCTGACACCCAGGCTGACCACGCGTCTATGCGGGATGCCTGGACGCAGTTGCAGGCCTGCCGCGCGGTGATGTTTGTCAGCCCCAACGCAGTCCAGGCCTTCTTCAAACACGCCACAGTCGGGCGCCCCGCTTGGCCCGAACATACCTGGGCGATCGCACCAGGGCCGGGCACCGCGGCAGCTTTGGTCTCACGGGGCATCCCCCCTTTGCAAATTGTGCAGCCGCCAACTGATGCGCCACAGTTCGATTCAGAGGCTTTATGGCCCGAGCTGGCCCGCTTGGCGTGGAACAACCAAGACGTGATGGTGGTGCGCGGCGAGGGGGGGCGTGACTGGTTGATTCAGCGCTGGCAACAAGCCGGTGCGCGGGTGCACACGGTAGTGGTCTACCGCCGCGGCGCGCCGCTTCTGCTCAAGCCTGAGGTGCAAGGCCTGCAATGGGCGCTGGCGCACCCGGACCGGGCGGTGTGGCTGTGGTCCAGCAGCGAAGCCCTGGACCATTTGGCGCCGCTTATTCGCACCCACGCACCCCAGGTCAGCCTGTCGGCTTGGGCGCCGCAGGTTCGTGCCTTGGCCACGCATGCACGTATCGTTGAGCGCGCGCGTACCCTGGGTTTTGCGCAGGTTTTGGCTTGCCGCGCCGACTTGTCATCGGTGGTGGCTGCATACAATAACTTGTAGCGTGACCTCTGAATCTCAACCCCCCGGTCCAACCGCCCCTTTGAGCCCTGAGCCGGCCATTCAAGCTGCGTCCGGGTCTGAGCAGGGCACTTGGCCGCGTCGGTGGCTGTGGGCTGTCGGTCTTGCTGGGCTAGCCGTCTTGGCTGCTCTGGTTTTGGCCTGGACGACACAACAACGGGTGCGGTTGCTGGAGCAGCAGCTTGTGGCGCGGCAGCAGCAGTCGCAGAGTGAGTCTGGTGAAGCCCTGATGCTGGCGCGGCAGTCACAGGATACGGCGCGTGACGCTGCCGCCCGCATGGCCTTGCTCGAGGCGCGTGTAGCTGAGGCCGCTTTGCAACGTAATCAACTCGATGAGCTTTTTCAGTCGCTCACCCGATCGCGCGATGAGAACCTACTGGCCGACATTGAATCAGCCCTGCGCATTTCGCAGCAACAGGCCGCACTTACGGGTTCCCTGGAGCCGCTGGTGTCGGCTCTGCGCCAGGCTGACGAGCGGCTAGCCCGCCACAACCAACCCCGGCTGGAGCGCGTGCGCCGCGCGGTGCTGCGAGACCTGGAGCGGGTGCGCGCAGCCTCGCAGGTAGACGTGGCCACGCTGGTCATTCGGCTCGACGAAGTCACCCGCCAGGTGGACGATCTGCCCATGACGGCCACGGCCCGCTTGGGTACGACGCCTGCCAAAGGGGGGGCAGCCCCCGCGGCCGGGGCTGCAGAGCCAAGCCCTGCAAGCCCCCTTCGTGTCCCCAGCGACGCCTCACCCACTGCACAGGGCGAGCCGGCGCACAGCAAGGCCGAGCCAGCCAGCGCCAGCACCTGGCAGCAGGTGCTGCGCGAAGCCAGCCACTGGAGCCTCAATGGCCTTGGGGTGGCCTGGGCAGAGCTGCGGGGCCTGGTGCGCATCACCCGCATCAACAACCCGGAAGCCGTGTTGTCTTCGCCTGAACAGCAATATTTTTTGCGAGAGAACCTGAAGCTGCGCCTGCTCAACGCACGGTTAGCCCTGCTTTCGCGTCAGTTCGATGTTGCGCAGTTAGACCTGCAAGACGCGCAGCTCACCCTGCAGCGCTACTTCGATCCCTCATCGCGCCGTGTGGGGTCCACCGTCGAGCTGCTGCGCCAAGTGGGCCAACTCTCGCGCCAGGTCAGTCTGCCACGGCCAGACGAAACCCTGGCAGCATTGGCCGCGGTGAACACCCTGCGCTGAATCGGGCATTGCAGTGAAGCTCGTGGTGTGGTTGGTTTTGCTGTTTGTGGTGGCTGTTGTGGCCGCCATGACACTGGGTGCAAACGACGGCCTGGCTTCGTTCTACTGGCGGGGCTGGCGGCTGGATGTATCGCTGAACTTTTTCATTCTGGCCTTGTTGGGCGCCTTCATCGGACTGTCCACCAGTGTGCGGTTGGCGCGTTGGCTGATCGGCTTGCCGGGTCGGGCCAAGGCCTGGCGCACCGAGCGCCGTGAACAGGCGCTCCAGTCAGCCCAACGCCAGGCTCTGCTGGAACTGTATGCGGCGCGCTATTCGCGTGCAGTAAAGGCTGCTGGCCGGGCGCAAGATCTGGTGCAAGACCTGGCCGAGCGCAGCAGCATGGCCGAAACACAGGCTGTCAACCACCTACTGGCAGCCATCTCGATGCACCGGCTTCAAGACCGCACCGGCCGGGATGAACAGGCCCGCTTGGCCCAAGCCTGCATGGACAGTGCCGGGGCCTCCGGACAGTCGGGTGGCGCCTATGCCCGTGCGCCCTCCGCAGCCGAAGGTCTTATCCTGCTGCGAGCCGAGTGGGCCTTGGACGACCACGATGCATCCACCGCCCTGTCCCATCTGGCCCAGCTGCCGCCCGGTGCCGCACGCCGCATTCAGGCCCAGCGACTGCGGCTGCAGGCCCATCGCATGGCCAATCAGCCGGCCGAGGCGCTCAAGGCGGTGCGCCAGTTGGCCAAGCACCAGGCCCTCAAGCCCGATGCCGCCAAGAGCTTGATCCGTTCACTGGCCTTGGGGGTGCTGGACACCGCGCGCGACAGCCAGGGCCTACAGCGTTTATGGTTGGAACTTGAACGCGAAGACCGGCAAGACATCACCGTGCTGTCGCATGCAGTGCGATGCGCCGCTTCTTTTGGGGACGCCGAGTGGGCTCGTCGGGTGCTGCATCTGGCGTTGGAGACCGCCACGGCGCTGGAGCCCGAACAGCGTTACCTTCTGGCCTACAACGCTTGGCGCGTGGTCAAGGGCATTGAGCCGGGTTGGTTGGGCTCGGTGGAGAACTTGGCTGCTTCGCATCCTCGCGAGGCGATGGTGCAGGCGCTGGCCGCCGCGGTGTACGCCGAGCGCCAGCTCTGGGGCAAGGCGCAGCCGCTATTGGAACAAACCGTGTACAGCGAAGCACTGCCCAGCGACGTGCGACGTGATGCCTGGTGCAGGCTGGCTCAGCTGGCCCTCAACAAGGACGATGCCCAAACTGCCCAGAGCTGTTTCCGGCGTGCAGCCGAGCTGGATTGAAGCCTATGCTACTATTTGAGGCTAAGCGGCTGTAGCTCAGTTGGATAGAGTACTTGGCTACGAACCAAGGGGTCGTGGGTTCGAATCCTGCCAGCCGCGCCACCTGCATCAACGGGTCAAAATTTCGCTTAATTTCGCAAAATTTCGCAAGGGTTGACCCGTTTTTCTTAGCGCAGCCGTCAGTGTCGATTTGCTCAGGGAAACTGGCTGTACAAGGCTTCTTCAAACCGGGTAACCACGGCGATCGAAGCGTAGCCCTCTGTCATCCACTGTTGCGCCAGCAGCCGTGCATCGAGCCGAATGGGGTCCAAGCGCGGGTCGGGTTCAGTTCTTGCCTGCAGAAAGTACAGGGCTGTAACCAAAGCCAAGTCGTGGGTGCTTGCCCGCGGCAACAGCCCGCACAGTTGCCAGACCGCTGAGGCCACATCCGAAGGCGGTACGCGGTCCTGCAACAGTTGGTGACTGGCCAGATGAATGGCGCAGGTGCGATCAGGTGGGCCAGCGGGTTGCGCCTGGTTCTCCACCGCAGCCATGAACCGCTCCAGGCTCAGCCCCAGGGCGAATTGCTTCCAATACTCAAACATAGCGGTACATCTGACTATGTAACGGCCCGGCCGGTATGAGGCCTTGACAAGGGACGGAAGGCACACGCGTGTACCTCATGCCCTGTAGTGCCTTAAACCATAGGCTAGCAGACACATCTGAACCGCAGTAAATCGCACTTGGCCCCCTGCCGTCAAGTGCGGGCTGCCCGCAGGACTTTGGGGTGCGGCGGCGCTCTAGACGTCGAAGAAAACCGTTTCCATGGCTGGGTCGGCATGCTGTAGGTGGATGTCCAAGCGGTAGATCACCTCGGTGCCACGCTGCTGGCGCTGCGCAATCAGTGTGCGGCGGCGTACCTCCCACTCAATGCCGGTGAGCACCGGGTCCTTGGCGTTGGCCTCGGACTCATCCTCGAAGTACAAGCGTGTGTGCAGACCCAGATTGATGCCGCGCGCAAACAGAATCAAGGCAATGTGGGGGGCCTGAAAAGCACCGCCCGGGCCGGACACGGCACCGGGCTTGCAGGTGTCAATGCGCCATAGTCCGCTGTCGAAATCCGCGCCGGTTCGAGCCCAACCTCGAAAAGCGGAGGGCTTGGGATCTGCTGGGTGGGCGTAGTGACCCTGAGCGTCGGCCTGCCACAGCTCAATCAACAGGTCGCGCACGGGTGTGCCAGAGCCGTCGTACACGACGCCTTCGATGGCGATGTGTCCACTTTGGCCCGGTACCACCAAGGTGGCGCCAAAGCTCTGTTGGAAGATTTCGAAGCCCGCCTGCTGCGGAGCCAGGCCGATGTGCACATAGGGCCCGCCCGTCTGGGAAGCGGTTTCCTTCAGCCGGGTGATTAAGCGTGTGGCTTGATTCATCTCAAACCCCTTCGAACCAGGTCTGGCGTCGCCCGCGCAGCACAATGTCAAAGCGGTAGCAGCGCGCGTCAAGCTCTACGAAGTTGCCTCGGTCTTCCAGCGCAATCAATCCGCGGACCTGTTCTTCATCAGCAATGCCTTGCAGGATGGGACAGCCAGGTATGAGGGTGTCACCTTCGAAATACATCTGCGTGATAAGGCGCTGCGCCCATCCATCGCCTTGTAGCGAATAGTGAATGTGCGAAGGACGCCAGTCGTTGATCCGGTTGCGCCAAGGGTAGGGCCCGGGCTTGATGGTGCGATAGCGGTAGTGGCCGTGTTCATCGGTCACCATGCGTCCGCACCCGCCGAAGTTAGGGTCCAAGGCGCCGATGTACTGATCCTTTTTGTGGCGGTAGCGCCCGCTGGCATTAGCCTGCCACACCTCGACTAGCGCGTTGCGCACCGCTTGTCCAAACTCGTCGCGAACATAGCCGTGTACCACGACGCGCTCGCCCACGGGCAAGCCACCTTGGGCGAAGTTGAGGATCAGATCGTTGTCTTTTGCGCCGAGCTCCTGTGGCGCAAAAAGCGGGCCGGTACGCTCGGTGAGCGTTTGCTTGATGGAAATCAACGCTTGGTGCGGCGAACGCAGCACGCTGGTCTTGTAGCCGGGCGTCAGGGCCGCGGGGTGCACTTCGCTGCGGCGCTGAACAAAGGGTCCATAGCCGGATGTGCCTTGGGGTGTTTGGCTCATGCTTATGTCTCCGTCTACTGGTTCAGATCAGAACGGCAGCCCCACATAGTTTTCTGCCATCACGGTTTGTGCCGCTTCGGACTGCACCAGATACTCCAACTCGGCTTGCTGCAAACGATATCCCATGGGTCCGCCGCTGAGTTCGGATTGTGGGAACCGGTGCATCAGCGAGGTGAACCACCATGAAAAGCGCGAAGCTTTCCAAACCCGGGCCAGGCAGCGCTGCGAGTAGTGTTCAATACCGCTGTCGCGCCCTTCTCGATAGTGCTCGATCAAGGCGCTGCTGAGGTAGTGAACATCGCTAGCCGCCAAGTTCAGGCCCTTGGCACCGGTTGGCGGAACAATATGGGCTGCGTCTCCCGCTAGAAAGAGCTTGCCGAATCGCATTGGCTCGGCGACGAAACTGCGCAGCGGCGCTATGCTCTTCTCGATCGATTCACCCGTGACCAGGGCTTGCGCCGCATCGCGGTCCAGCCGCGTGCGCAGCTCGTCCCAGAAGGCCTGGTCGCTCCACTGTTGCACTTGGTCCTGCAAGCTGCACTGGACGTAGTAGCGTGACAGGGTGTGTGACCGCATGCTGCACAAGGCAAAGCCGCGCTCGTGGTTTGAATAAATCAGCTCATGCGCCGCGGGGGGCGTGCGCGACAGCACCCCCAGCCACCCAAAGGGATACACCCGCTCATGTTGTGTCAATGCACCCGTTGGCACGCTGGCGCGGCTGGCGCCGTGAAATCCATCGCATCCCGCGATGAAGTCACACTGCAGTTCCATGCCTTGCCCCTGGTGGGTGTAGCGGACGACAGGCCGCAGGCCGTCAAAGCCGTGCAGGCTCACGTCTTGAGCCTCGTACGCCGTGGGAAGGCTCCGTGCTTGCCGGTGGTCCATGAGGTCTCGGGTCACTTCGGTCTGGCCATACACCACCACCCGTTTACCGCGCGTCAGGCGTTTGAGGTCGATGCGGTGGCGCGCTCCGCCAAAGCACAGATCGAATCCGTCATGCGGCAGGCCTTCGCGGTGCAGCCGATCGGCCACGCCCACGCGTTCCAACAACTCAACCGTGGTTTGCTCCAGAACACCAGCGCGAATACGGCTGAGCACGTAGTCGGGCGTGCGTTGCTCTAGGATCACGGCGTCAATACCCTCCCGCGCCAGCAAGGCACCCAGCAGCAGGCCAGACGGGCCCGCCCCGATGATCGCTACTTGGGTACGGGATGGAAGGGTCATGGGCTCCATGGCTTATGAAGTGTCTTGCCGTGTAACGCGGTGTGTGTGCACGGTATGGCGGCCTTACAGAAGTGACTCAACCAGGTCCACATACGCTCGCATTGCTTCTTCGGCTCCCATGCCCTGCAGGCTGGCCCAGGCATCGAACTTGGCTCGGCCTTTCATGTCCATCAAGCCGGGACGCTCGCCTTGCACGTCGCCTTCGCTGGCTTGCTTGTATAGCGCGTACAGCCTCAGGAGATTCTCGATGCTGGGCCGTTCTTCTAAGGTCTGGACATTCTGGGAAGCTTGCTCAAAAGCGACCTTCAATTCGGTGCTCATGATGGGTTCTCCGCGGGTGGGGGCTGGGCTGCAGGCGAGCCGAGTTCAGTGCGCTTGCGCGGCAGCATCGGCCTAGCGGCATAAGTGTAGTGGAGGCCAACCCGAAGCCCGCGCCGCCTCAGCGCACAGCCACGCGGATGCTGGTGGGCCGAATCGTGTTGGGGCGCTGACCCTGAGCCGATCAGGGTCGCACACAAGCCTGGTTCAGGTCCACAATCTGACCATGAACACAAAACCCTTGAAATGTGCCTACCGTATAGGCTATTGGACTGCGGCCCTGTGCGGCGCTGCGCGGTTTGCCACCCGCGGCTTGGCACTGGCCAGCATGGGTATGGTATCGGCAGCCGCTTGGGCCCAAGCGCCGCCGCAGGGCCAGGCGCTGCGACCGCCCGCGGAGCCGCTCTGGGAGGCCGGCGCCTTTGGTTTGATGGTCTCGCAACAAGCCTATCCCGGTGCAGACCAGCAGGTTCAGCGCAGCCTGGTGCTGCCCTACCTGATCTACCGGGGAGAGATTTTGCGCTCCGAGCGCGGGGGTGCAGGATTGCGCGCCTTCAAGGCCGATTCATTTGAACTCGACCTGGGGGCCTCAGCTGCCCTGGGTTCAAGCGCCAAACAGATCGACGTGCGCCGCGGCATGCGAGACCTGGGCAACTTGGTGGAGGTGGGTCCGCGATTGCGTTGGACGCTGGCGCGCGAGCCTGATGGCTCAAGCTGGCGGCTGGACCTGCCCCTGCGCAGCGTGCACGACCTGAGTGACGGGCTCCAACGGCGAGGCGCTACCTTTGAGCCTGCTTTAAAGTGGCAGGGCCCCATGGGCAGCGGCTTCTTCGTCAACACCGGGCTGAGCGCGGTGTTGTCCGATCGCCAACTGGCGCAAACCTTTTACGGTGTCGAGTTTTCGCAAGCCACGGCTACCCGGCCCACCTACTCCGCACGAGCGGGCCTGATCACCTGGCGGGTTTCTGGCAGCTTGGCCTGGCGTATGGGGACCAACTGGAATGCCTTTACCTATGCGCGCGTTGACAGTGTGGCTGGTGCGGCCAATGAAACCAGCCCGCTTATTCGGCAGACCACGGGTCTGAGTGCCGGCCTAGGGCTGAGTTACACCTGGCAGCGCTCCAGCCTGCCCGCAGTGGACTAAGCGGCGAGCGCAGCGGCCGTGAACAAGGCTTTTGTACGGGAAGCCCAGGGCGAAGATGACGAGGACGAGGCCAGCGCACCAGCGCTGCCCCGGGGCTTACGCAACTACATGACCCCGCAGGGCCATCAGGCCCTGCGCAGTGAGCTGCTGCACCTGTTGGACACAGAGCGCCCCAAGGTTGTGGAGGTGGTGCACTGGGCCGCTTCCAACGGCGACCGGTCTGAAAACGGCGACTACCTCTACGGCAAGAAGCGTTTGCGGGAAATCGACCGCCGAATTCGCTACCTCACCAAGCGTCTGGACATCGCGGTGGTGGCCGATCCCAGCCTGCACCACGGTAATGAACAGGTCTTTTTTGGGGCCACGGTGACGGTGGAAAACGAGCGCGGCCAACAGCGTATCGTCACCATCAAGGGGGTGGACGAAACCGAACCCTTGCGTGGTGAAGTCAGCTGGGTTTCGCCGATTGCGCAGGTGTTGCTGAAGTCCCGGGTTGGCGACGAGGTGGTGCTGCACACGCCCGGTGGGCGCGAGGTACTGGAGGTGTTGGAGGTTCAATACCCCAAACCCAATGCAGCCTGAGCGCGGGCCGGGGCGTGGGCGTGAACGTCGGTCAGGACTTGACGCGCGACACACGGATCACCGGTGGCGATCGGCGTAGGCGGCGCAGCACATCGGCGAGTTGTTGGCGGTCGCGCAGGTTGAGCACCAGGCGCAGCGTGGTGACATCGTCGGCGCGGTTATCGCCCATGTCCAGGTGCGTGATATCGGCTTCGGCCATGGCGACGGCTTGCGCCACCTGGGCCAAAACGCCCTTGCCGTTGCGCAAGACCGTGGAGATGGCCGTCTCGAAAGGCCGCACTGTTTCTTCAGCCCATTCCACCGACATCCAATGTTCGCTGTCGCGCTGCCCCAATTTACGCGCCACTGTGCACTCAGCCGTATGCACCGTCAGGCCTTCGCCTCGGCCCAAGTAGCCCACCACCGCGTCGCCGGGAATGGGCCGACAGCAGTGCGCGTACTTGACCGACGCGCCTTCGCTGCCGTCCAGCAGCACCAGGCCATGGCCGCCGTCTTCGGCGCTGGCGGTAAAGCGCCCCAGGGACAAGGTGATGGCGTCAGGCCGCTGCCCAGCTTCCATCAGCAAGCGGGCTAATCGTTTGGCTACGATGGTGGCAATCTTGCGCCCCGTGCCGATGTCGGTGAAAAGCTCGGTGCGGTTGCGGCTGTCTGCCCAACGCACCAGGGCAGCCCAGGTCAGCTCGGCCGGCGCGTCATCTCCGCTGGTGTTGGGCATGACCAAGCCTTCAGCGCGCAAAGCCTGCGTGAGCATGCGCTCGCCCATCAGGTAACTTTCTTCCTGCTCCAGGGTCTTGAGGAAGTGTCGGATCTTGGAGCGTGCACGCCCCGTGCTCACGAAGTTCAACCAGGCCGGGTTGGGTTTTGCAGCGGGTGACGTGGTCACCTCCACCACGTCGCCGCTGCGCAGCTCGGTGCTCAGCGCCACCGCCTCACCATTGACCTGCGCGGCCACGCAATGATCGCCAACGTCCGAGTGGATGGCGTAAGCGAAGTCCACCGGCGTGGCCCCGCGCGGCAAGGCCAGGATGCGGCTTTTGGGCGTGAACACATACACCGAATCGGGGGCCAGATCGATCTTCACATGCTCCAGGAACTCGGCTGGGTCTCGGGTTTCGTCCTGAATATCGATGAGCGATTTGAGCCACATGGCGCCCAACTGCTGGGCGTCGTGAGTCGACTCTTTGCTCTTGTACATCCAGTGCGCCGCAATGCCGCTTTCAGCCACTGCATCCATGACCTGGGATCGAATTTGAAACTCCACGGCGGTACCCAAAGGGCTGACCAAGGTGGTGTGCAAGCTTTGGTAGCCGTTGGCCTTGGGGATGGCGATGTAGTCCTTGAAGCGGCCGGGCACAGGCTTGTAAAGCTGGTGCAGTACGCCCAAGGCGGTGTAGCAGTCGACGATCTCAGGCACCACCACCCGAAAACCGAACAGGTCGTTGACCTGTGCGAAGCTCGAATGCTTTTCGTGCATCTTGCGGTAGATGGAGTAGGCGGTCTTTTCGCGTCCGCTGATGCCCACCTTCAGGCGCGACCGCTCGAAAGCAGCTTGCACTTCACGCTCGACGCGCTCTACGATGTCGCGCCGCCAGCCCCGTGAGCGCTGCACCGCCTTGTTTACTGCCGCATGACGCCAGGGGTGCAGGTAGGCAAAGCTGAGTTCTTGCAGTTCTCGGTACACCTGGTTCAAGCCCAGGCGGTGGGCGATGGGCGCGTAGATATCCAGGGTTTCAAGGGCTATGCGCCCCCGCTTGGCAGGCGCCATGGCCGCCATGGTGCGCATGTTATGCAGGCGGTCGGCCAGCTTGACCAGAATGACCCGCACATCGCGCGTCATGGCCAGCAGCATCTTACGAAAGCTCTCGGCCTGGGATTCTTCTCGGGTACTGAACTGCAGCTTATCGAGCTTGGTCAGCCCGTCCACCAGTTCAGCTGTAGGCGCTCCGAAACGCTGGATCAGCTCGGGTTTGGTCACGCTGCAGTCTTCCATCGCGTCGTGCATCAGCGCCGCCATGATGGCCTGCGCGTCCAGACGCCAGCCTGCACATAGGCCCGCTACGGCGATAGGGTGGGTAATGTAGGGCTCGCCGCTGGCGCGGAACTGTCCGAGGTGAGCAGCGTCGGCAAACTTGAAGGCTTCCCGAACCAGCTTCAAGTCGCCTTTTGGCAAGTAGGACAACACCTCGTTGAGCGCAGCAAACGAGGCCACCTCAGGCTGGGGCTGCAGACCAGAGGCGCGGCCAGCCCACAGCCCACCTTGCAAGGCGGTGGGCAACAGGTCGGCGGCAAGGGATCTCAAACCCATGGCCTGAATTTATCAGGCCGTGGGGCGCTTCGGGTGCCGGGGGGTACAGGCCCGCAGCGGGCCTGGGTTCAGACCGGAACCTTGCGCAGCATTTCGACGCCCACTTGGCCCGAGGCGATTTCGCGCAGGGCGGTCACGCCGGGTTTGTTACGGCTGTCGATTCTAGGCGCGTGGCCCTGGCTGAGCATGCGGGCGCGGTAGGTGGCGGCAAGCACCAGCTGGAAGCGGTTGGGGATCTTTTCAAGGCAGTCTTCAACGGTGATGCGGGCCATGATCGTGTCCGTTCGGGTCAGGTGCGCAATTGGCGCGTTTGGAGAGTTGGGCGCAAGCGCCCTTAAGGGCGGGCCTACAAACCCAAGGCAGAGAACACCTGCGGCTGGCGCCGGCGCTGTGCCGAGTAACGAAGCCGCTGAGCCCGAACCACAGTTTGCAGCTCGGTTTGAGCATCTTCAAAGCGGGAATTGATTATAACAAAGTCGAAGGACCTGGCCTTGGACACCTCGAGCCGAGCATTGGCCAGGCGCTGCTCGATCACCGCCGGTGTGTCTTCAGCACGGCCCAACAGGCGCCGCTCCAACTCTTCCCAGCTGGGGGGAAGGATGAAGATGAGCACCGCGTCTGGGAACAGCCGCTTGATGTTCAAGGCGCCTTGCCAGTCGATTTCCAGCACCACGTCCTGGCCGCGCTCAAGTTCCTGCAGCACCGCGCGGCGCGAAGTGCCGTAGCGGTGGCCGTGCACCAGCGCCCACTCGAAGAAGTCATCGGCCAGCACCATGCGGTCAAAGGCCGCGTTGTCGACAAACCAGTACTCGCTACCGTGCATCTCTTGGCCGCGCGGTGCACGGGTGGTGTGTGACACCGAAACTGCCAATTGCGGGTCTGCGGCCAACAGGGCCTTGACTTGGCTGCTCTTGCCAGCGCCTGACGGGGCGGCCACCACAATCAGGCAGCCCGGGTGCGGGTGGGTGTCGTTGCTCATGGCGGTTTACTCGATGTTCTGAACCTGTTCGCGCATTTGCTCGATGGCCACCTTCATGTTCACCGACAGGTCGGTGAGCTCCAGTGCGGCCGATTTCGAGCCCAGGGTGTTGGCTTCGCGATGCAGCTCTTGGATAAGAAAGTCCAGGCGCTTGCCCAACTCGCCGCCTTGTTGCAGCAGCCGGCGAATCTCCTGCAGATGGGCCTGCAGCCGCGAGAGCTCTTCGGCCACATCGATGCGCAAGGCAAACGCAGCGGCCTCGCTCAATGCGCGTTCTTGCATGGCTTCCCGGGCTAGTCCACCCATGCTGCCGGCCCCCAACACAGCTGCATGTGCACCGGTTTTGGCCTGCACATCCGCGGCCTTGAGAGCGTCGTTCCAGCGCTCTAGAAAGCGTACCTGTTGGCGCTGTACCACCGCGGGCACCAGGGGCCGGGCGCGCGTGGCCAGGGATTCAATCAGCGACACATTTTCAAGCAGGATGTCCACAAGGCGCTGGCCTTCGCGCTGGCGCGCCTCGGCCAGGGCCTCGATACAGTCTTGAGCGGCCGCCAGCACCTCGACGTCCTCGACCGCGGTGCTCGGTGCCAGGCTGCGCGCCAGTTGCACCACTTCGGCAACGCTCAAGGCTTGGGCCTGGGGAAGGATTTGGTGTACCTGGGCTTGCCACTGGGCCAGCTGTTGCAGCACTTGAGCGCTTGGGGGCTGGGCATTTGGGGTGTCCGTACGGTGCAGGTTAGCGCGAAGCTCCAACTTGCCGCGCTTGATGCGAGCAGCCACCAATTCGCGCAGGGCCGGCTCAAAGCCGCGCAGCTCTTCAGGCAGCTTGAGGCTGAGGTCTAGAAACCGGCCGTTGACGGAACGGCACTCGACCACCAGGCCACGCCCGTGCGTGACGCTGGCATAACCGGTCATGCTATAGACTGGCATCGCACAGCAAGGCGCCATCGCAGTGGCGCGTCGCAAACAAAGCAGGATTATGGCAAAGGCCAAAGGCGCGCCTTCTGAACGCCCGAATGTCCGGTCGACTGGCCACCTGCCCTCGCTTGCGTTTAGCGGTTTCGCCCCCCTGTCCGGCCCTACTTTGGAACTCCATGGCCCCTACCACGCCCCCCCACAGCAGCTCACGTTCGGCCACCACCCGATCCGATGGTCGCAGCCCGCAGGCCATGCGTTCCGTTGCCTTTGCCCGCTCCTACACCCAGCACGCCGAAGGATCGGTGCTGGTGAGCTTTGGCCGCACGCGCGTGCTGTGCACCGCGTCGGTGGAAGAACGGGTGCCGCCGCACAGGCGCGGCAGCGGCGAGGGTTGGGTCACGGCCGAGTACGGTATGTTGCCGCGCGCCACCCACACCCGCAGCGACCGCGAGGCCGCCCGTGGCAAGCAAACCGGCCGCACCCAAGAAATTCAAAGGCTGATTGGCCGCTCATTGCGTGCGGTGTTTGACTTGGCGACGTTGGGCGAGCGCACCATAACCCTGGACTGCGACGTGCTGCAGGCAGATGGGGGCACCCGCACCGCAGCCATCACGGGCGCCTTCGTGGCCGCACACGACGCGGTGGCCGGCTTGCTCGCGCGCGGCGTGCTCAGCGCTAGCCCGATTCGCGACCATGTGGCGGCAGTGTCGGTGGGCATCGTTCAGGGCGTGCCTCTGTTGGACCTGGAATACACCGAAGACTCTTCGTGCGACACCGACATGAACGTGGTGATGACCGGGCGTGGCCATTTTGTGGAAGTGCAGGGTACCGCTGAGGGTGCGGCTTTCGGACGGGACGAAATGAATGCCCTGTTGGACCTGGCGTCGGCGGGTATTGCCGACCTGGTGCGTGCACAACGTGCGGCGCTGGGTCTGCCGGCTTGAATTGCCCAGAGCTGTGGCCATGGTGCAGCGCCTTGTTCTGGCGTCTCACAACGCTGTCAAGCTGCTTGAACTGCAGGCCTTATTCGACCCCGGCGCTGGCCATCTGGAGTTGCTGAGCCCCCAGGGCTTGGGCCTGAGCGAGCCCAAGGAGCCCTACAGCACATTTTTGGAAAACGCCCTGCACAAGGCGCGGCAAGCCAGCGCTGCCACTGGTCTGCCGGCCTTGGCCGATGATTCCGGTCTGGCGGTGCAGACCCTGGGCGGCGCCCCGGGCGTACAGTCGTCGACGTTTGCGGGTGCCCTGAAGGCCGCACCAGGTGAGGCCCGCGAAGCGCTGCGCCGGCGGCAGGACCTGGCCAATATTGGACGGCTGCTGCGCGAGCTGCAAGCGTTAGAAGACGCGGCCCCGTGCCAAGCCCCGGACCGCCAGGCGCGTTTCGTGTGCACCCTGGTGGCCCTGCGCCATGCCCACGACCCCGAACCCCTGGTGGCCCAGGGACGCTGGGACGGCGAAATCTTGCGCCAGCCGCAGGGGCAGGGCGGTTTTGGCTACGACCCGGTGATGTGGATTGCGCAGGCGCAAGCCACCGTGGCCGACCTGGGCCACGAGGCCAAAAACTGCGCCAGTCATCGCGCCCGTGCGGCGGCGTTGATGCGCCAGCAGATGCGCCAGGTGTGGTGCTGGGCCCTGGGCGACTGAGCCTTGCCATGAGCCAGCCCTCAAGCCCACGCCGGCCCAATCCGCCCCTGCGGCCCCCCCAGCCGATTGCCATTCCCGTGGTGCCCGCACGCGCACCTGGCCAGGCGCCCCGGGGCGCAGCGCCAGCAGCGCCGACAGTGCCAGCCCAGGCGGGCGTTCTCGTGGCCTTGCCACCCTTGTCTCTGTATGTGCACCTGCCGTGGTGTCTGCGCAAGTGTCCGTATTGCGATTTCAATTCACATGAATCGGCGCCGCCCAATGCCGCGCTGCAAACCCGCTACCGCCAATCACTGGTGCGCGACCTAGAGGCTGCCTTACCGCAGATTTGGGGGCGCACGGTGCACAGTGTTTTCATCGGTGGCGGCACGCCCAGCCTGTTCGAGCCCGAACAGGTGGAGGCGCTCTTGGCCGACATCCGCGCCAGGCTGCGCTTGGAGCCCGCCTGCGAAATCACCCTGGAGGCCAACCCTGGCACCTTTGAGGCGCAACGTTTTGCAGCGTATGCAAAGGCAGGTGTGACGCGCTTGTCGGTGGGTGTGCAAAGCTTCAATGACCGCGCGTTGGCAGCCTTGGGCCGTGTACACGATGGCGCGCAGGCCCTGGCGGCGCTGCAAGAAGCGGCGGCCAGCTTTGAGACCTGGAACCTCGACCTGATGTATGCCCTTCCGGGACAGGCGCTGGAAGATCTGGAGCGCGACTTAGACGCGGCTTTGGCTCTGCGGCCGCCACACCTGTCTGTCTACCACCTGACCATCGAGCCCAACACCCGATTCGCCTTGCAGCCTCCGCCTCATCTGCCCGATGACGACGCCGCCTATGGCATGCTCGACCATATCATCAAGCGCACCACCGCTGCCGGGTTGGTGCGTTACGAAGTGTCAGCTTTTTCCAGGCCGGGCCACCGATGCATCCACAACCTGAATTACTGGCGCTTTGGCGACTATCTGGGCATCGGTGCAGGTGCGCACAGCAAGCTGAGCTTTCCCGACCGACTGGTGCGCCAGGTGCGTTGGCGTGAACCACGCGCCTACATGGAAGCAGCCGAAGGCGAACAGGCCGTGTCCAACGAAACGCTCATCGCTGTCGATGACCGGCCCTTTGAGTTCATGCTCAATGGCCTGCGCCTGATCGACGGGGTGAGCTTGCGCGACTTTTACGAACGCACCGGCTTGAATGCCGCGGTGCTGGAGCCGGCGCTGCGCCGGGCCGTGGTCGAGGGTCTTTTGGTGCAAGACGGCTTGCATGTGCAGCCCAGCGCGCGGGGGTTGGACTTCCTGTCGGACCTGCAGGCCCTGTTCCTGCCCGCTTGAGGGAACGGGAATACGCTGCCGGGTTGTAATGCGGCCATGCAGCCCATGAACCCAGAGCGAGCCGCCCACAACCCATCTGGCCAAGAGCCCACGGGTCAAGGGTCCAATGGCGCTTCTGCGCAGCCGGCCACAGCCTTCGAGTGGGTGGGCGGCGAAGCCAAGGTACGCGCCTTGGTAGACCGTTTCTACGACCTCATGGATCTGGAGCCGGCCTATTTGGGTATTCGGGCCCTGCACCCGCCGGACATGGCCGAGTCGCGCAACAAGCTGTTTTGGTTTTTGTGTGGCTGGCTGGGTGGCCCGGCGCACTATGTCGAGCGCTTTGGCCACCCTAGGCTGCGCGCTCGTCACCTGCCCTACGCCATTGGCCTAGCCGAGCGCGACCAGTGGATGGCGTGCATGCTGCAGGCCTTGCGCGAGGAGGGTCACCCCGAGGCACTTGTGGAACGCCTGCTGCAGTCCCTTTTCAACACCGCCGATTGGATGCGCAATAAGGGTGGCTAAGGCGCCAGTTGCGGGTGTCCTCTACGGATAACCCGCCTGTTGCGGGTGTCCTCTACGAATCACCCGCCTGTTGCGGGTGTCCTCTACGAATCACCCGCCTGTTGCGGGTTGTCGGGCGGTGCCAAAAGCACAATCACCGCGCCATGTCCGCCCTGGCTGGCGCGGGCCTGCACAAAGGCCAGTACCGCGCGCGATTGGACGAGCCAGGCGCGCACCCGGGACTTCAAGACGGGTGACTTTCCTGGAGAACCCAAGCCTTTGCCATGCACCACTCGCACGCAGCGGTGGCCCAGCCGGCGCGACAGGCGCAAGAAGGACTGCAGTGCCTCGCGTGCTTCGTCGCGTCGCAATCCATGGAGGTCCACCTGGGCTTGGATAGCCCACTGTCCACGGCGCAAACGGCGCACCACGTCCTGGCCGATGTGCCTGCGTCGAAAGCTCAAGCCTTCGTCGGTCTCGAGCAGTGTCTCCACGTCCATTTCGTCCGACAGTGCCTCTTCCAGGGCGGCCCGTTCATCGAGCTCGCGCTGGCGCGGTACCGCCTCAGGCGGGGGCGCTTGCAACAGCACCTTACCGGCGTCTTGCAAGGGGACGATATCGCCCACGTTCAAGCGGAAAAGGTGGCGTTCACGCTCAGCCTTCAAGCGCGCCTCTTGCTCAATCCGTTGCCGTTCGGCCGCTTCCCGCCGCTCGCGGTCGATCTGCCGCTTCAGTACGGCCAGGTCTGAGAGGGTCAGGCGCGGCGCGCCGCTCATGCCAGGCCCCTTTCCGCCATCGACGTCACTGCCGAAGACGTCACCACGAAATGGTCCAAGACCTGAACATCCACGAGGGCCAGCGCACTGCGCAGCACCTGGGTGAGGTGGGTGTCGGCACGGGATGGTTCGGCACAGCCCGATGGGTGGTTGTGCGCCAGCACCACCGCAGCGGCGTTGTGGGCCAAGGCCCGCTTAACCACTTCGCGCGGGTACACACTCGTTTGCGACAACGTGCCCCGAAACAACTCTTCAGCCGCCAATAACTGATGCTGTGCATCCACGAACAGCACCATGAAGACCTCCTGCTCGCGGTGGGCGATTTCCAGCTGCAGGTATTCACGCACCCGCTCAGGTGAATCGAAGACGGACCGATCCGCCAGGCTTTGCACCAGGCTGCGCCGGGCCAGCTCCACCACCGCGCCCAGCTCAGCCCGGCGCGCGGGCCCCAGGCCCGGCGAACGCGGCACATCGCGCAGCAAAGCACCTAGCCCACCGCTGCGCTGCAAAAGGGCGTGCGAAAGCCCCAGGGCGTCTTGCCCGCCGTGGCCGGTGCGCAGCAGCACCGCCAGCAGCTCAGCGTCGGCCAGCGATCGCGGGCCCAGGCGCAGCAGCTTTTCGCGCGGGCGCAGCTCGGGGGGCAAACTCTTAATGGACACGCAGGCCTCGTAGAATGAATTCAGTCTAGCCAACGGCCCTTGTTTGCGGGGCCTGACTTGTGGTGAACCCTATCTGCGAAGGGTCGTTCTTGACCCTGCACTATCGACTTTTGGGCCCGGCCGGTGATGAACTCGTCAGCACCTTCGACGGCTCGCCGGCGACCTTGACCCTGGGCAGCGGCGCGCTGGCTCCGGCCATGGAGCAGCGCCTCTTGGGGCTGACCGAAGGTGCTCAGGCCGGGTTCGACCTCGCCCCTGGCGAGGCCTTTGGCGAGCGTAACCCCGAATTGCTGCAGAAAGTAAAGCTGTCTTTGCTGCGCGAATTGGGCGACCCCGACGCCACCTACAGCGTGGGCGATGTGGTGCAGTTCCCCACCCCCGATGGACAGGCCAGTTATGCCGGCGTAGTGCGCGAGGTCGGCGGCGAGGAGCCCAGCAGTGCTCCTGGGCCCGAGGCCTGGCTGCTGTTTGATTTCAACCATCCCTTGGCCGGGCAGGCAGTCCGGTTTGAGGTTCATGTGATTGGGGTGCTGTGATGACACAGGGTCTGCAGGAAGTGGTGCTGGTCGAGCCGCGAGGCTTTTGCGCCGGGGTCGATCGTGCCATCGAAATCGTCGAGCGCGCGCTCACCCTTCACGGTGCCCCCATCTATGTGCGCCATGAAATCGTACACAACACGTATGTGGTGGAAGACCTGCGGGCCAAGGGCGCCATCTTCATTGAAGACCTGGCTGACGTACCAGCCGGCGCCACCTTGGTCTTCAGCGCGCACGGTGTGAGCCAGGCGGTGCGCCAAGAGGCGGCTGTGCGCGGCTTCCGCGTGTTTGACGCCACCTGCCCCCTGGTTACCAAGGTGCATGTGGAAGTGGCTAAGCTGCACAAGGAAGGTTACGAATTCCTGATGATCGGCCACAAGGGCCATCCCGAGGTGGAAGGCACCGTGGGGCAGCTCACCGATGGCATCCATCTGGTTGAAGATGTGGCCGATGTGCAGCGGGTACAGGTGAAGAACCCTGGGCGTTTGGCCGTGGTCACACAAACTACCTTGAGCGTGGAAGACGCAGCCGAGATTTTAGAAGCCGTCAAGACTCGCTTTCCGAAGGTGCGCGAGCCCAAAAAGCAGGACATCTGCTACGCCACCCAAAACCGGCAAGATGCTGTGAAGGTGTTGGCACCGCAGGTGGATGTGGTGATCGTGGTGGGCAGCCGCAGTTCAAGCAACAGCAACCGCCTGCGCGAAGTCGCGCAGCGCTTGAATACACCCGCGTACCTTGTGGATTCTGAAGAAGACCTTCGGGCCGGCTGGTTTGAAGGCAAGGTGCGCGTGGGTTTGACGGCAGGCGCATCTGCGCCTGAAGTGTTGGTGAAGTCGGTGGTGGCCCGTTTGCGCGAACTGGGCGCGGTCAGCGTGCGCACCCTGCCTGGCGTGGAAGAGGCGGTGCGCTTCCCGCTGCCTGTGGGCCTGGGGGACAAATCTATGGCTGCGGCCCGATCCGGCCGATCATGATGCGGCGCGCGGACGACCGCCATGACCTACCAAGGCACCCACACCGTTGGCTGTCCTGACGACTGAATTTCGAACACGAGAAGCAATATGCTTGACATCAACCTGCTGCGTAAGGACTTGGCTGCCGTTGTGGCCCGTCTGGAAACCCGCCGCAGCCCTCAGCCCTTTTTGGATGTGGTCCGCTTTCAGGAACTGGAAGCCCAGCGCAAGACCATCCAAACCCGTACCGAAGAGTTGCAGGCTCAGCGCAACGCGCTGAGCAAGCAAATCGGCACACTCAAGGCCAAGGGCGAAGACGCATCCGCCGTGATGGCGCAGGTGGCCGTCATCCCTAATGCGCTCAAGGCCTCGGCCGATCAACTCGAGAGCATTCAGGCTGAGTTGCAAGCCATACTGATGCAGTTGCCCAACCTGCCACAGGCGGATGTGCCCGTGGGTGCAGACGAAAGCGGAAATGTGGAGGTACGGCGCTGGGGCACACCGCGCACCTTCGACTTCCCCGTGAAAGACCATGTGGACCTGGGCGGCCCACTGGGCTTGGACTTCGACACCGGCGCCAAGCTCAGCGGCTCGCGCTTTTCCTTCTTGAAGGGGCCGGTGGCGCGGCTGCACCGGGCGCTCGCCCAGTTCATGTTGGACCTGCACACCCGCCAACACGGCTACACCGAGTGCTACACGCCCTACATCGTCAACCGCGAGGTGTTGGAAGGCACGGGGCAGTTGCCCAAGTTCCGCAACGACATGTTCTGGGTATACCGCGGCGCCGAAGGCGAGGACGGTGGGCACGGTGATGAAGCGCCATTGGAGCAGTACCTGATTTCCACCAGCGAGATTTCACTGACCAACAGCGTGCGCGAACAAATTCTGGATGAAGCGCAGTTGCCCATAAAGCTCACTGCGCATTCGCCGTGCTTCCGTTCAGAAGCGGGCAGCGGTGGGCGTGACATCCGCGGCATGATCCGCCAGCATCAGTTTGATAAGGTGGAGATGGTGCAGATCACCACCCCCGAGCAGAGCAACGTGGCCTTGGAAGACATGGTTTCGCACGCTCAAGCCGTGCTGCATGCGCTGGAACTGCCCCACCGCGTGGTCACCCTGTGCAGCGGCGACATGGGATTTAGCGGCGCGAAGACCTACGACCTCGAAGTGTGGCTGCCCGCGCAGAACACCTTCCGCGAAATCAGCTCGTGCTCGAACTGCGAAGCCTTCCAGGCTCGGCGCATGCAGGCGCGCTTCCGCAACGCGGCGGGCAAGCCCGAATTGGTGCACACACTCAATGGGTCGGGCGTGGCGGTTGGCCGTGCCATGGTGGCTGTATTGGAAAACCACCAGAACGCTGACGGCTCGGTGAACGTGCCAGCGGCGCTGCGGCCCTACCTGGGCGGCGCTGCGGTGTTGAGAGCAGCCTAAGCGCCCGGCCGGGATGCAATAGAATTTAAAACTCTCGAGTAAAGACCAAACGGCGTCCGGTTCTGCGGCGCCGCACCGGGCAGGTGGCAGAGTGGTCGAATGCACCGGATTCGAAATCCGGCGTACTGGTATTCCAGTACCGAGGGTTCGAATCCCTCCTTGCCCGCCAGAACAAGACCTTCGAACCTGCTGAGCGGGCTTCGAGGGCGCCCGGAGCCCCGCACCACGCGGGGCTTCTTGCTATGGGCTCCTGACTGCGTCTTCTGCCAGCGTAGCCGAAAGGGCGTCTGAGACGGGCTTTGTCTCAGGACCTCCTGACTTTTCAGGGGTTGGTACGGAGAGCTAGTCAGGCTCGCTCCAGTGCTGGCGAGTCTTCAATCGAGTTAGGCCCGCGCTTCAGATCGACGGCTCTCGGCCATCTAGAGTAGTTCGCGACCGACCGCTGCCGGGTTGGATGGCCCGGCGCAGACTCGGCCAAGGCACCGGCTCCGCAAGCCGCTGCATGAACTCCAGCGGGCTCATCACCAGATGCGTCGTACCGTCGCGCCAAGGCGTATTGAGCTTGAGCTCGACCTGCCCCGCGGCGTTGAGCTGCACCCGCTCGTCGGAAAGCGCCGGACGCGTGATGTAGCGGCACAGCTGTTCCAGCCGCTTGCGGTCGTGCGCTTGCACCCGCACCGCGGCGTGCAGGTTGAAGCCGCCGATGTCGGCGCACAGGGGCTGGCGCGCTGCGCCCTCGCGCGGCATCGCTCCCCGGACGCTCAGCACCTTCTGCCCGGCACGAGGCCCGAAGGCGATGCGGTACGTGATGGCCGCGGCCTGCAGCGGGCGCAGCGTGCGCGACTCCTCACCTTCGGTATCGGTGATGCTGCGTCGTGGCTGGCACTGCAAGCCGACTATGACCTGAAGACCTTGGCCACACGGGACGACATTGCTCGCAGGGTATCGCCGCGCGAGGCCGCGCCCGCATGACTCGCGACCGTTGTTGGTAAGTCTCCGTGTCCGCTGGGCCCTTTTCGGGCTCATCGCGCGCACCCCGGATCGATGATTGGGCGCAGAAGCTTGGGCGCCAACAGTCCGTCTCGAATCGGAGATGGACGGCACCGCTTCTGCGGGACGCTGACGAAAAACTCCGAGCGAAAAAGCGAGTCGCGAGTCGATCGACCCAGCCCGGTGAAGTGGGCCTGCTTCCGGGCGGCGCACCGTTGAGGTCTGCACCGCGATGGCGAACCCCGGGGACACGGGGCGCGCCCGCTCCCCTTGACGACCAAGTCCTCGCCATTCTCGATCAGTCAAACGTGGCGAGCAGGGCGGGCAACCCGAGAAGACCGGCTCGGGCCTCGCCGGGGTTGCGGGTTTCGGACCGTACGGCTGAGCGCCGATGTCAGATGTCCGATGCCCCATCGGAGGCCAGCGCAAAAGCGGCCTTGGCGAGCTCACCGGAGGTGCGCAGACCCAGCTTACGCTTGATGCTGGCCCGATGCGTCTCGACCGTGTGCACGCTCCGGTTCAGCGTGCGGGCGATCGCGCCGGTCTTCAGGCCGCGGGCAATCAGGCGCAGGACCTCGAGCTCGCGATCGCTCAGGCTCCGAACACCCGACGGCACGGCGTCCACCGCTGCAGGTGCTGCAGCGGCCAGCCTCGCGAGCAGGTCAGTCGCGATGGCCTCGCCGAGGTAGATGTGGCCCGCTCGGACATGGCGCAGTGCGGCGACGATCTTGCGCGTCGCCTCTTGCTTCATCACGTAGCCCCGCGCTCCTGCGCGCAACGCGCGCTCGGCGTGCAGCCGCTCGTCGTGCATCGACAGCACTAGCGACTGCACCTGCGGGTGGCGCGCGCGCGCCGTCCGGATCAGGTCGAGCCCGGAGCGGTCCTCGAGCGAGAGGTCGACGACCATCAAGTCGACGTGCCGGTCCGCCAGCAGCGCCAGCGCCTCGTCGACGCCACCTGCCTCGCCGCAGACGACAAACTCCTCGTCGCGCCCGATCAGCTGCGCGATGCCGTGCCGCAGGATCGGATGGTCGTCGACCAGCAGCACCTGCGATGGCTCGGTCGCAAGCAGCCCCTTCGTCACTCCGATCCTCCCCGGGAGGGGTTCGGGCCCGCCCAGTTGACCGTGACGCGCCAACCGTCCTCCAGAGGCCCGGCCTCCCAGCTCGCCTGGATCAGCTCCGTGCGGTGACGCATGATGCGCAGACCGATCCCCGCGCCCGCTCTGTTCCGGCCATCGACGCCTCGCGCGACGATCGTGTTGTGCACGGAAAGACGCAGGCCGCCCCTGTCCGGGTGCAGTCCGATCGTGATCGGCGCTCCGGGGGCGTGCTTCACAGCGTTGTTCACCGCCTCCTGCGCGATGCGGTAGAGGTGTACCGACGTGTCGTGGTCGCCCACCTCCACCGGCTCCGGACAGATCAGCACGCAGTTGCGGCGTAGCTGACAGCGCGTGGTCTCGGCGAGCAGGTCCAGCGCCGCACGCAGCCCGCCCTCGCCGAGTTCAACCGGGAACAGCCCGCGGGCCAGCAGGCGGGTCTGCGCGACTGCATCGCTGACCATCGCCTCGATGTGCTCGGCGCTGCGTTGTGCAGCGGTGGCGCCGGCCGCCTCCAGGTCGCGCGCTAGCAGCTCGGCCTTCACGGCGGCCGCGGTTAGGTGCTGGCCGAGTCCATCGTGCAGCTCGCGGCCGAAGCGTTGCTGCTCGCGCTCGCTCACGCGGATCAGCTCGCCCTCCAGGCGCTGGCGCTCGGCCATCTCCTCCTGCAGGGCGAGGTTGGCGTCGGCCAGGTCTCGCGTGCGCTCGCGCACGCGCGCCTCAAGCTGGCGGCGCGCATGGCGCAGCGCCTCCGCGGCCTCGACCCTGGCGCTGATGTCGACGCCCGAGACGATCGAGTGGGTCATCCGGCCGTCGGCGCCACGCAGCGCCGTCGCCGTCCACGACACGGTGATCGGCGGCCCGCCGCGGCGGCGTAGCGCGCTGTCATGGCTGGCGCTGTCGCTGAGATTCAGCCGAAGCAGTTCGGCATGCCCGCGCACCTTTGCGTGTTGGTCCTCGGGTATCAGCGCCTCCTCGAACGGGCGCCCCATCAACTCGGCCGAGCTGAAGCCGGTGCACTTCTCGAAACTGCGGTTGACGCGCTGGATGCGGCCCGCGGCGTCGAGCACGACGACCAGCGCGCCCTCGGCGTCGAGGATCGCAGTCGAGAAGTCGCGGTCGCGGATCGCCTGCGCGCGCGCGCGGTCGCGCTCGCTCTGAGACGCCGCGAGCAGCAGCCCTGTGACCGTGATGACGTTCGCGAACACCCACCAGCGCAGCAGGCTGCCGGTCTGGGCGCCGTCGGCGAAGGGGCCGATGCCGCGCACCGTGCCCCAGATCGCCGCTGCAGTGATCAGCAGCGTCACCAGCGTTGCGCCGCGCAGGCCGAACCGCAGCGCGGCCCAGACCGCGAGCGGGAAGAGCGCCATCGCGGCCGGGTAGTACCCGGGGCCGCCCGGCTTCAGCGCGAGCGCGTCGGAGAACACCAGCACCGACAGCAGCCCAAGCATCGCGAGCAGCCCCAGCGCCTCGAGGCGCCGAGACGTGGGCAGGCGGCGCGCCTGACCCCACCAGGCGAGCAGCAGCGGGGCGAGCACGACGACGCCGGTCGCGTCACCCATCCACCACTGCAGCCAAACCGCCGGGTAGTGCGCGTCGGCGATCGCGCCGTCGAGCCACAGCGTCGCCGGCCCGATGCAGGCGCTGACCGCCGCGCCCGCCGTTCCGAGCGCGAGCAGCGCGACGGCGTCGCGTACGCGCTCGAGCCTCGGGTCGAAGCCGACCTGCCGCATCGCGACGAGGCACAGCAGCGTCTGTGCGATGTTGCCCGCCGAGATACCGAGCATCGCCGCAAGCGATGCGCCGGTCCCCGCGTTCGCGATCAGGTCACCGAGCACGATGCCGGGCCACAGTCGTGGCCCCCAGCGCAGCAGCACGAACAGGCTGATGCCGGTCGGCGCCCAGATCAGCGTGACGTTCGGCGCGATGCTCGAATAGGCCAGCCCAAGACGCGCTGCGGCGCCGTACACCGCGCCGAACAGCAGGCACTGCAGCAACCAGGCCCGCCACCCCTGGCCCGGCTGACCTGCCGGCACCGGAAAGGCGATGCGCAAGGCCGGCGGCACAATCCACATGGTAGGGTGATCAGCTTGCGGGTGCGATGGCGCGCAGCATAGCAGGCGGCCAGAAGCCGGCCTCAGCCCTCGACGAGGAAGATGGCGTCGACCTCCACGGCGGCACGCCGCGGCAGGCTCGCCACGCCGACGGCCGTTCGGGCATGTCGCCCCGCATCGCCGAGCAGCGCGACGATCAGGTCCGACGCTCCGTTGACCACCGCCGGCGCGAACTCGAAGTCGGGCTCGCAGTTGACGAAGCCGCCGAGCCGCAGGCATTGGCGGACGCGGCCCAGATCGCCTTCGCAGGCGAGCTTCAGGCAGGCCAGCAGGTTCAGCGCGCAGAGGCGTGCGGCCTGCCTGCCGGCGTCGATGTCGAACTCGCGCCCGAGCTTGCCGACGAAGGGCACGGTGCCGTTCCACTCGTTCACCTGGCCGGCCAGGTAGACGGTCTGACCGGCCCGCTGCCAGGGCACGAAGTTGGCGATCGGCGTCGGCGGCTTCGGTAGCTCCAGACCCAGCTCAGCGAGCCGTTCCTCGATCCGGCTCATGCCTGCAGCCCCTTGATCAGCGCGGCCGAGTCGGTCATGAAGCCGTAGAGCAGCTTCACGTTGTACTCGGTCGCCTGCATGCAGTAGTCGGGCGAGGTGGTGCCGACGCAGTCACGCAGCATCAGCACGTCGTAGCCGAGGAAGCTCGCGTCCTCGAGCGTCGTCATCACGCACTGGTCGGCGTTGACGCCGGCGAAGAACAGCGTGCACAGGCCCATGTTGCGCAGGATGCTGTCGAGCTCGGTGTCCCAGAAGCCGCTGAAGCGGTGCTTGGTGACGTGGATGTCCCGCTCGCCCGGGTTCAGCTCGTCGACGATCTGCGCGCCCCAGGAGCCTTTGCGCAGGATCTCCGCGCCGCCGGGGATCCGCTCGCCGAGGCCGGCGCCCTCGCCATCCTGCGTGTGCGCATGCAACAGCGAGGGGTGGATGTTCAGCAGGTCGGGGCGCACGCCCCAGTTCAGCCAGACGACCGGCACGTCCTGCGCGCGCAGCACCGGCACCAGGCGCTGCAGCGGTGCGATCGGCGCCCGGTCTGGCGTGATGTCGATGCCGCGGTAATCGAGGTAGCCGCCCTTCGCGCAGAAGTCGTTCTGCATGTCGACGACGATGAGCGCGCTGCGGTTCGCGTCGACCATGACCGACTGAGGCTGAGCGTCGAGCGCAACCGCGCGCACCGGCCGCCGCTCGGCCCGCGACAGGTCGGCACGCGTGCTGTCGACCCGCCAACGATTGGCGGGGTGCGAGCCCATCGGCTTCATGGAGCTCTCGCCCATCACTTGACCGTCCCGATCACGCCCTTGACGAAGAACTGCATGCTCTCCAGTTGCTCCATCGGCATCGGCGCGCCGGCGGCGAGCAGAGGCTTGCCGTCCTGCGTAGTCAGCGGTCCGGCCCAGACCTTGAACTTGTTGGCGAGGATCTCCTCCTTCTTGGCGAGGATGGTCTTGCGTGCCGCCTCGGGTACCGCCGGGCCGAACTTGTCGAGCACCACGGTGCCGTCCTTCATGTCTCCGCGTACGTGGCTGGGCTTCCAGGTGCCGGCCTCGATCTCCTTGACGAGTTTCAGCATCATCGGGCCCCAGTTCCACGAGGCGCCGGTCAGAACAGCCTTCGGCGCGAGGTGCGACACGTCGACGTCCTTGCCGACGACATGCACGCCGCGCTTCTCGGCCGTCTGCGCATAGGTCATCGGGCTGTCGACTTGGCCGCCGATCACGTCGATGCCGGCGTCGATCAGCGAGTTGGCGGCCTCGGCCTCCTTCGGCGGCAGCAGCCAGCCGCCGGTCCACACGACGGTGGTCGTAACCTGTGGATTCACCGACTGCGCGCCAAGCGTGAACGCGTTGATCGAGCGCACCACCTGCGGGATCGGGAAGGCGCCGATGAAGCCGAGCTTGCCGCTCTTGCTGACCGCGCCGGCGGCCATGCCGGCGAGGTACATCGCGTCGTCGGAGTTGGCCCAGTAGGTGCCGACGTTGGCGCCGGTCTTCAGCCCGCCGGCATGCAGGAACGCAACCTTCGGGTACTTCTTGCCAAGGCTGATCGCGTAGTCGAGGTAGCCGTAGCTGGTGGCGAAGATGATGCGCGCGCCCGAGCGGATCATGCGCTCCATCACCTTCTCGACCTCGGCGGTCTCGGGAATGTTTTCGACGTGCAGCGTCTTCGTGCCGGGAAGGTTCTTCTGGACGAACTGCCGGCCGACATCCATCGAAGTGTTGTAGCCGAAGTCTTTCTCGGGGCCGACGTAGATGTAGCCGATTGTCGGCGGCGCGGCCTGCGCAGCGAATGCGGGCAGCGTGAGCGCGGCGGCGATCGCGGCGAGTCCGAGGCGGCGGTTCGTGATCATCGGAGATCCTTTCGTGGGGGTGGGTGGGGGGGAACGGGGACTCAGCGTTCGAACACCGCGCGCAGGCCGGCCGGCGCGCCACCGCTGCGCGGGTCGCGGCGCAGGCTCGCGCAGGTGAGGGTGAAGACGAGCAGGCTCACCGCGTAGGGCAGCATGTGCAGCAGATGGGCGGCGACGGCGCTGTCGGCGGCTTGCAGCCGAAGCGCCAGCGCCTCGCCGAGGCCGAAGAGCAGCGCCGCCGGCAGGCACAGCCAGGGGTTCCAGCGCGCGACGATGACCAAGCCCACCGCCACCAGCCCGCGCCCGGCGGTCATGCCCTCGGCCCAGGTCCGGGTGATGTCGATCGATAGCGCCGCGCCGCCCAGCCCCGAGAACAGGCCGCCTACGACGATGCCGCTCAGGGCCACCCGCCACGGCACGATACCGAGCGCGCGCGCCGAGTGCTCCGATTCGCCGACCGCGCGCCAGCGCAGACCGCTGCGCGTGCGGAACAGCCACAGCGCCGTGAGCGGCACGAGCACGAGCGCCAAGGCGACCGTCGGCGTAAGGCCGCCGATCCACAGCGGGAAGCCCTCGATGCGCACGCCGACGAAGGCGGTGCCGAGGTAGGCGCTGAGGCCGAGGCCGAGCATCCACACCGCCAGGCCGCTGGCGAAGGCGTTCGCGCCGGCCGCTACCGTCAGCCAGCCGAAGACAGTCGACAGCAGCGCGCCGGCGACAGCGCCGCCGGCGAGCCCGAGCCATGGGCTGCCGGTGGCCGCGACCGTTGCGTAGCCGGCGACCGCGCCGACCAGCATCTGGCCTTCGAGGCCGAGGTTGATGCGTCCCACACGCTGCGTCAGGCATTCGCCGAGCAGCGCAAGCAGCAGCGGCGCTGCACTGCGCAGCGCCGAGACGAGCAGGCCGGCGAGCACGATGTCGACGCTAGACATGGCGCGTCCCCCGATCCCGATGCGCCGCCGCGCCGAGCGCTGCGACGAACAGCAGCCCCTGCACGACGAGCGTGACCGACGACGGCACGCGTTCGCTCATCTGCAGGCCGTCGCCCGACGCGAGCAGCGCGCCAACCCCGAGCGCGATCCACACCGTGCGGCCGACGCGGTTGCCCGCCAGCCATGCAACGAGGAAGCCGCTGAGGCCGGCGCCCTGGGCGAGGTCCGACTGCAGGCGCCCCTGCACCACCGAGGCCTCAGCGATGCCGGCCAGCCCGGCGAGCGTGCCGCCGACGGCCATCGTCAGCAGCACCTGGCGCGCGAGGCTCAGGCTGGTGACGGAGTCGAGCCGCGGGTTGCTGCACAGCACATCGAGGCCGAGCCCCCAGCGCGTCCGTCCGAGCAGCCAGGCAAGCAGTACCGCCGCGGCCAGCGCGATCAAGAGTCCGGCATGAACGCGGCTGTCGCCGAGCGTCGGCAGGCGGGCAATGTCCGGGAACTCGACCGTCGCTGGCCAGCCCTGGCTTTGCGGGTTCTTCCAGGCGCCGTAGACCAGCCAGGTGACGGCAAGAGCCGCGACGAAGTTGAGCATCAGCGTCGAGATCGTCTCGTTGACGCCGGCTGCGTTGCGCAGCAGCGCCGGTAGCAGCGCCCAGAGCGCGCCCCCGGCCATGCCGCCCAGCACCACGGCCGGCAGCAGCAACGGCGGCGGCCCGGCCCAGGCGATCATCACGCCGGTGCCGGCGATCGCGCCAGCGTAGAGCTGCCCTTCAGCGCCGACCGAGATCAGCCCGAGCCGCGCCGGCACCAGCGTGGCCAGCGCGCACAGCAGGATTGGCGTCGCTCGTACCAGCGATTCGCCAACCGCGTAGCCGCTGCCGGCCGCCGCTGTGAGGATCGCGCCGAACATCGAGACCGGATCGCGGCCAATCAGCAGGAAGAAGGTGCTGGCCAGCACAAGGAACAGCAGCAGGCCGCGCAGCGCGTCGCGGACGGCCGACCGGCTCAAGCGAACACCTCGTCGGACGATCCAGCCGCCGCGCGCCCGACGGGCCCCGCCAGGCCGGTCATCCACGCGCCGAGCTCGAAGGCGGTGGTCTGTGCGGCGTCGAGGACGCGCACGACGCGGCCCTCGAACATTACCGCGATGCGGTGTGCATAATGCAGCAGGTCGTCCAGATCCTCCGAGATCCATAGCACCGCAGTGCCGTCGCCTGCGAGGCCGAACAGGGTTTCGTAAACCTGCGCCGTCGCGGTCACGTCCAGCCCCATCGTCGGGTAGCAAGCGACCACCGCCGCCGGGCGCTGCGATAGCTCGCGCGCGGCGACCAGCTTCTGCAGGTTGCCGCCCGACAGGCTGCCGGCCGGTGCCGCCGGGTCAGCGGGCCGCACGGCAAAGCGCTCGAGCAGCTGGGCCGCCTGGCGCTCGAGCGCGGCCCGGTCGACCCGGAACGGCAGCTCGCCGAAGCGCCGCAGCGCCAGATTCACGCCTAGCGAGAGGGCCGGCGCGACCGCGTTGCGCAGCGGCTCGGCCGGGATCACGCCGAGGCGCGACGACGGCGACGGCGCGCGGCGTGGCGCGCGCAGCAGCTCGCCGTCGAGGATGACCTCGCCGGCGTCGATCGGGCGGGCGCCGGCGATCGCCTCGGCGAGCTCGGCCTGCCCGCCGCCGGAAATGCCTGCGAGGCCGAGGATCTCGCCAGCGCGCACCTGCAGGTCGATGCCGCGCGCGACGCCAACGCTGACGTCCTTGATCCACAGCCGCGGCGGCCGCGAGGCCGGCGACCCGGACGGTGCGCGCACCGCAGGCGGCGCCTCGCCGACCATCCAGCCGACGATGCGGTCGTCATCCGCGTCGGCGGCGCCGACCTGGGCGACGACCCGGCCCGCGCGCATCACCGCGACACGGTCGGCGCAGGCCCGCACGTCGGCCAGCTTGTGGGTGATCAACACAACGGCGACGCCGTCGGCGGCGAGCGCGCGGATCAGCGACCACAGGCGCTGCGCCTCCGCGGGCGCCAGGGCCGCGCTGGGCTCGTCAAGGACGACGCAGCGCGCCGCGCGCAGCCGCAGCTTGACGAGCTCGACCAACTGCAGCTGGCTCAGGCTCAACTCCGCCACCGCCGCCTCGGGGTCGACGCCCGGCGCGAGGGCTTGCAGCCGCTCGTCGAGCGCGCGCAGCGCCTGCCCCCGCCGACCGATCCACCAGCGGCCCTCGCCGAGGGCGAGCACGAGGTTTTCGCGCACGCTCAATGCCGGGATCAGGGTCGACTGCTGGAACACCATGCCGATGCCCAGAGCCACCGCGGTCCGCGGGGAGTCGATCGACATCGGCCGGCCGTCGATCGTGATGCTGCCAGCGTCAGGGCGGTGGACGCCGTACAGCAGCTTCATCAGCGTGCTCTTGCCAGCCCCGTTCTCGCCCAGAAGGGACAGCACCTCGCCGGGGCGGATCTCCAGGTCCGCATCAACCACGGCCTGCACGGCGCCGAAGCGCTTGCCGATACCGGACAGGAGCAGATGCATGGGCAGGACATGTGGAGGCGGCGGATCTGTGCACTCTAGGAGCAGCGCCGTCCGGGAGCGATCGGGCGGCCCGTGGTTCGCGGCGCTGGGAACCATGGTTCGCAGATCGTGGATTCCGTGAGACGTTGCGGACCGGTCGCACGACCGCCTGCCCATTGGAGGAGGTCGGCTCGCGCGCGGATCAGGTCGGTGACCAGCCCGAGCAGGCGAGATGTTTCCGCGCTATGGCCGGCGCATAGGAATTTCAAACGCTCCCGCAAGGCCCGACGACCGGGCCGCGACCCGGCAGGACGGGACATCTGCGGCAGCAAGATCGTGGCAGAGGTGCCCATTCGGAGCGCCACGCCGCTCCCCCGGCGCTGCTCTGGCCTCGATTTGCTGCCTCGATCCCAGGGTTGAACCTCATTCGGCAACGCCGCGCCCACTCGGCGCGCAGCTTCGACCGGCAGCACTTCGGCGCTGCAGTCTGCTAACCTGTGCCCTGCGCCGCTAAAAAGCGTAATTCCGGGGTGTTGCCTCCGTCCATTCCGCGAAGAGTCAAACCCCGCCTACACGCTCGACTTATCCCGCCTCCGTCCGCACTCTCCCGCGCCGTGAAACAGACCATCGTCACCTTGGATCTGGAAGGCGTGCTGGTGCCCGAGATTTGGATCGCCGTCGCCGAGAAGACCGGCATTCCCTCCCTGCGCCGCACCACGCGCGATGAGCCTGATTACGATAAGCTCATGCGCTACCGCATCGGTATCCTCGACCAGCACGGCATCAAGCTCTCGGACATCCAGGCGGTCATCGGCACGCTTGCCCCGCTGCCGGGGGGCAAGGAGTTCCTCGACGAGCTGCGCGCGCTCACCCAGGTCATCATCCTGAGCGACACCTTCGAGCAGTTCGCCCAGCCGCTCATGCGCCAGCTCGGCTGGCCGACGCTGTTCTGCCACCGGCTGCGGGTGGAGAATGACCGCATCACCGGCTACCAGCTCCGCATGGCCGACCAGAAACGCCAGTCCGTCCATGCGTTGCAACTGCTGAATTACCGCGTCCTTTCCGCCGGCGACTCCTACAACGACACCTCAATGCTGCTCCAGGCGGACAAGGGTTTCCTGCTGCACGCGCCCGAGAATGTGAAGCGCGAGTTCCCGCAGTTCCCGGCGCTGGAGCGGCACGCGGATCTGATGGCGCGGCTGAAGGCGGAGCTGTGACCATGACCCGAAAAACCTGACCACTCAAAAGTAGAGAATCCGGCATGACTTTTCATCTGATGAAAATGAGGTCATGTTGTGAAGAAGAGCAGGTTTACCGAGGAGCAGACCGCATTTGCGCTCAAGCAGGCGGAGTTGGGCACGAAGCCGCACCGCGGACAAAAAGTCAGGAGGTTCTTAGACGAAACGGGGTTTGAGACGGATTTCGGGGGTGGGTTGCCATCGGGTCAGTCAGGAGCCCACAGCAAAAAGCCCCGCGTGGTGCGGGGCCGCCCTTGCGGCTAACCTTGACAAGCGCAAGGCGCGCCTTAGCCGCCAGAGGCCGGATCGAGTGCCAGCAGCATGCCGCGAAAGATCTGCGCCGCGGCGGAGAGCCGCCCGCGCGTGCGGTGCACCACGTACCACTGGCGCACGATCGGGAAGCCCTCGATTGGCAGCGCGACCAGGCATCGCGCTGCAAGCTCGAGTTCAATGGTCTGCAGCGAGACCATACCCAGGCCAAGGCCTGCGCGTACCGCTTGCTTTAGCGCCTCGTTGGTTCCGAGTTCGCAACCCGGCCTCACCTCCAGGCCATGGGCTGCGAAGTGACGCTCCATCGCGGCGCGCGTGCCCGAGCCGGGTTCGCGCACTACCAGGGTTTCGCGCGCCAGCCGCGCCAGCGGCACTGTCCCGCAGCCCACGAGGGGGTGTTCTGGCGGTGCGATGACGACCAGCGGGTTATCCATGAAGTGTTGTGCGACGATGTCCGGGCTGTCCGGCGGCCGGCCCGTGATCGCGAGGTCGGTCGTGTTGGCGGCCAGCGAGGCGAGTACGACCTCGCGGTTAGCCACCTGCAGGCTGACCCGCACGCCCGGGTGGCGGCGGCTGAAGTCGGCAATGATGCTGGGCAGGAAGTAGTTCGCGGTCGATACCACCGCCAGGCGAAGCAGTCCGCGCTCAAGGCCGCGAAGCTGGTCCATCGCTGCGCCGAGGTCGCCGACGCGCATCGAAATATCACGTGCGTGCTCGCGCAGTTCCGTGCCGGCCTGGGTGAGAAACAGCCGTTTGCCGATCTGCTCGACCAGGCTCAGCCCGACCAGCGACTCAAGTTGCTTCACCTGCATTGACACCGCCGGCTGCGTCAGGTGCAGTTCAGCGGCCGCGCGCGAGATCGAGCCGTGCCTTGCCACTGCGTCGAAGATGCGCAGCTGGCGCAACGTCACGTGCATCGCCGAACCCGGCAAGCTCTTGGCGGACGGCGGTGGCGCGGCCATGGGCGTTGTCAGCCTAGCGTTGCCTGGGCTGACAGCGCCAGCGCACCGTCTGGCCCGTGCGCGGCAAGGCTCAGGCGGTCGCCGTCTGGGCTGGCGGCCAGCCGCACCGGCCCGCAGTCGAACAGCGGCGCCTGGCCGCGGAAGCTGAAGCCGGCGATCGGCCGTGTCGTGGTCTGGCGCGCGAGTTGCAGGAGCAGCACGGCCGTCAGCGGCCCGTGCACAACCAGGCCTGGGTAGCCCTCGACGCCGGTCGCGTAGTCGCGGTCGTAGTGAATGCGGTGTGCGTTAAAGGTCAGCGCGGAGAAGCGGAAAAGCAGGCGCGAGTCCGGCAGCACGGTGCGCACGGTGCTGCCCGCAGGCAGCGCCGGCTGCGGGCCCGGCACCGGCGCCGACACCGGCGCACCAGGTTCGCGGTAGACGATGTCCTGCTCCTCCTCCAGGCACAGAGCTCCGCGCTGTTCGAAACGGTACGACACGGTAACGAAGGCGAGCGCGCCGCTCTTGCCGGCCTTATGCGCTACATCCCGCAGGGTGCCAAGGCGCACCGCGGGCACGCCCACCACCAGCGGCCGGTGCACCTGAAGCCGCGCGCCGGCGAACATGCGCCGCGGCAGCGGAATCGGGGGCAGGAAGCCGCCGCGTTTAGGGTGACCATCGTCGTCGAGCTCGGCCTGCGGTGCCCGTGGCAAGAAGTGAAACCAGTGCCACGGCAGCGGCAAAGGCATGCCGTCGATGATCGGCTGCGAGGTGTCGCCGAGTGCCGCCTGGGCTGCCTGTGCCTGCGTGAATGGCAGCGGGTCATGAACCTCCTCGGTCCGTCCGATCCATTCACGGAAATCTTGATCCATCAGCGTTTCCTATGGTTGGTTCAGTAATTCTTAGCGATTCTTGGGGATTACACCCGTCTCAGACCCGCCGACGCAAGCCTAACCTCCGTTGTAGTTTTGTGACACTCGACGTGAGTACCTCCACTGACCCCCACACAGTTGCTGCGCCTATGCCGCTAGCCGGCGTGCGCGTGGTCGACGTCGGCAACTTCCTGGCTGGCCCATTCGCTGCGACCTTGCTGGCCGAATTCGGTGCCGAGGTGATCAAGGTCGAACACCCGATCGGCGGCGACCCGATGCGCCGGTTCGGTACGGCTACCGAACGCCCTGATGCCACGCTCGCTTGGCTGAGCGAGAGCCGCAACAAGCGCTCAGTGACGATTGACCTGCTGCAGCCCGAGGGCGCGGAACTCTTCATGCGCCTGCTCGAGAAAAGCGACGTGCTGGTCGAGAACTTCCGCCCGGGCACCTTCGAAAGCTGGGGGCTAACCTGGGATGCGATCCGTGCGCGCAACCCGAAGCTCGTGATGCTGCGTGTCACCGGCTACGGCCAGACTGGCCCGTACCGCCGTCGCAGCGGCTTCGCGCACATCGCGCAGGCCTTCGGTGGGCTCAATTACCTGGCCGGCTTCCCGGGCGAGACTCCTGTATTGCCCGGCACGGTACCGCTTGGCGACTACATTGCCAGCCTATTCGGCTCGATCGGCGTGATGGTTGCGCTGCGCCATGCCGAACGCACCGGTCGCGGCCAGGTCATCGACGTGGGCATCTACGAGACAGTGTTTCGCGTGCTCGAGGAGATCGCCGCAGCCTACGGCCTACACGGCACAGTACGTGAGCGCGAGGGCTCGGGCAGCTTTGTAGCCTGCCCGCATGGCCACTTCAAGACCGCCAACGACAAGTGGATCGCGATCGCCTGCACCACCGACAAGATGTTCGAGCGACTGGCGCAGGCAATGGGCGAGCCTGAGCTCGCCTCGGCATCGAAGTGGGGCGACCAGCGTAAGCGGCTCGCCGCGCGCGACGAGGTTAACCGTACCGTTACCGCCTGGGTGGGTTCGATGGAACGTAACGAGGTGTTGCAGAAGTGCCTCGACGCCGAGGTCCCGGTGGGCAAAGTCAACTCAATCGCTGACATCTTCGCCGACGAGCACTTCGCCGCTCGCGACGACCTCGCGCGCATGCCCGCCTACGGGCTGGGCGAGGTGGTGGTGCCCAACGTAATCCCCAAGCTGTCGGCTACGCCCGGACGCATCACCAACCTGGGCCCTACGCTGGGCAACGCCACCGCCGAAGTGCTGCAAGACTTGCTCGGAATGCAGGCGGAAGATCTCCAGCGGCTGCGCCAGCAGCGCATCGTGTGAACGCGAGGAGCCTCTCATGAGCCCGGCCCCCGTCTCCCTGCCATCGACGCCTCTTCCCCTGGCCGGCCTGCGTGTGATCGATATGGCCACCGTCATTGCCGCGCCTTTCTGTGCAACGCTGCTCGGCGAGTTCGGTGCCGATGTGATCAAGCTTGAGCATCCGGATGGCGGTGACGCCCTGCGCCGCTTCGGCACGCCGTCGGTGCGCGGCGACACGCTCACCTGGCTGAGCGAGGGCCGCAACAAGCGCTCGATCACGCTGGAACTGCGCACGCCCGAGGGCGCCGAGGTTTTCAAGAAGCTCGTCGCCGAGGCCGACGTGGTGTGCGAGAACTTTCGCACCGGCACCCTCGAGAAGTGGGGTCTGGGCTGGGAGGTGTTGCGGCAGATCAACCCCCGGCTGGTGATGCTGCGCGTCACTGGTTACGGCCAGACGGGTCCCTACGCCGACCGGCCGGGGTTTGCGCGCGTGGCGCACGCGGTGGGCGGTATCGCCTACCTGGCCGGCATGCCCAAGGGGACGCCGGTGACGCCGGGCTCGACGACGCTTGGCGACTACATGACCGGGCTGTTCGGCTGCCTGGGTGTACTGATGGCGCTGAAGCACCGTGATGCCACTGGCGAGGGCCAGTATGTCGACGCTGCGCTGTACGAGTCGGTGTTCCGTTGCACCGAGGAACTGGCGCCTGCCTTCGCGATGTACGGCCTGGTACGTGAACGCGCCGGCTCGTCGCACAACGACTTTGCCGTGCCGCACGGTCATTTCGCGACCAAGGACAGCAAGTGGGTCGCGCTGTCGTGTGCCACCGACATGCTTTTCGGGAGGCTGTGCCAGGCCATGGGGCGTCCCGAACTGGCTCACACGAGCACCTATGGCGAACAGCGGACGCGCTTGGAGCACCGCCACGAGGTTAATGAAATCGTGCGCGACTGGTGCCTCAGCCTGAACCGCGAGGAACTGCTAGCCCGCTGTTATGCCACCGACACGCCGGCCGGCCCGCTGAACAACATCGCGGACATCTTCGGCGACCGCCAGTTCCATGCTCGACGCAACCTGCTGGTATTCGACGCACCGGATAGCGGAGAGCAGGTCGTTGTGCCCGCCCCGGTTCCCAGGCTTTCGGAGACGCCGGGCAGCATCCGTTCGCTGGGCCCGAAGCTCGGCGAACACACCGACGAGATCCTGCGCGAAATCATCGGCCTGGACGATGATGCGATTGCGAACCTTCGCGCGAAGAAGGCCATCGCATGAACACCCCCCGCTGCGCTCAGCTGCGCTTTCAGGTGCGCCCCGGGCAAAGGGGCCCCCAATGAGCGACGGTATCCTACGTGGCCTGCGCGTCGTCGAGGGCTCGGCCTTCGTCGCTGCGCCGCTTGGCGGCATGACGCTCGCGCAGCTTGGTGCCGACGTGATCCGCTTCGACCCGATCGGTGGCGGGCTTGACCATGCCCGCTGGCCGGTCACCGAGGACGGCGTGTCGCTGTTCTGGGCCGGGCTGAACAAGGGGAAGCGCTCAATTGCGGTCGACATACGCCAGGAACGCGGGCAGGAGTTGCTCACCGCGCTGATCACCGCGCCGGGTAAGGACGCAGGCCTCTTCAGCACCAACTTCCCAGCTCGCGGCTGGCTCGCCTACGACCGGCTCGCGGCCAAGCGTGCCGACGTGATCATGATCAACCTGACCGGCCGACGCGACGGTGGTTCGGAGGTCGATTACACCGTCAACCCGCAGATCGGCTTTCCCGTGCTGACTGGCCCAGACAATTGTGACGAGCCGACCAACCACGTCTTCCCCGCTTGGGATGCAATCGCGGGTCACCAGATTGTGATTGCGCTGCTGGCTGCGCTGCGCCATCGCGACCGCTGCGGCGAGGGCCAACTCGTGCATCTGGCGCTGAAGGACGTGGGCCTTGCGATGCTCGGCCACCTGGGCATGATCGCGGAGGCACAGGTCAACGGATTTGAGCGGCCGCGCTGCGGCAATCACCTGTACGGCGCCTTCGGCTGCGACTTCGAGACCAAAGACGGTCGCCGCGCGATGGTCGTCGGGCTGACCGACATGCAGTGGAGCACGCTGGTCAAGGCCACTGGCAGCGCCGAGGCGGTGGCTGCGATTGCAGCGCGAACTGGGCTCGATTTTGCGCAAGAAGGGCATCGTTTCTTCGCGCGCGACGCACTCGCTGAGGCGTTGGCGCCCTGGTTCGCCGAACGCACGCTCGCTGAAGTGCGCGCGGCCTTGGACGCCCATCGCGTCACCTGGGGCCCGTACCGCAGCGTGGTGCAGGCACTCGCCGAGGACGCCGACCTATCGACCGACAATCCGCTGTTCACGGCGCTCGACCAGCCGGGCGTCGGCGCTCACCTGGCGCCGACGGTGCCGATAGGCTTCGGCCGAGGCGGTCGGCTGCCGGCGCAGCGGGCGCCGAGGCTCGGCGAGCACACCGATGAGATTCTGCTCGAGCTGCTCAGGCTGCCGTCGCACGAGGTCGGCGCGCTGCATGACGCCGGCGTGGTCGCCGGCCCGCACGATTGATTCCCCACCTTGCCAACCCGCTCCATGAAGCTTCCGAATCATTTCTACAAGCCGCTGGCCATCGGCGCACCGGCTCCCTTTCGCGAACTGCCGGTGCGCCCCGAGCGCGTGGTGCACTTCTTCCCGCCGCACATCGATAAGATCCGCGCGCGCATGCCCGACACGGCACAACAGGTCGATGTGCTGTGCGGCAACCTTGAGGACGCGATCCCCGTGGACGCAAAGCAGGCGGCGCGGCGGGGCTTCATCGAAGGAGTACGCGCTGGCGGCCTGGGCGATGTGGCGCTCTGGGTGCGCGTGAATTGCCTGAACAGCCCGTGGATCCTGGACGACCTTTCAGAGATTGTCGCCGGCTGCGGCGACCGCCTCGACGCGGTGATGATCCCCAAGGTCGAGGGGCCCTGGGACATCCACTTTGTCGACCAGTACCTCGCCCAACTCGAGGCGCGTAACGGCATCAAGAAGCCGATCCTGATCCACGCGCTGCTCGAGACTGCTGAAGGGGTGAAGAACGTCGAGCAGATCGCCACTGCGAGCCCGCGCATGCATGGCTTCAGCCTCGGCCCGGCGGACCTGGCCGCCTCGCGCGGCATGAAGACCACGCGCGTCGGCGGCGGCCACCCCTTCTACGGGGTCCTGGCCGACCCGGTGGAAGGCGAGCCGGCGCGCGCTTTCGCCCAGCAGGACCTGTGGCACTACACACTTGCGAAGATGGTCGATGCCTGCGCCGCCAGCGGATTGCGCGCCTTCTATGGCCCCTTCGGTGACCTGAAGGACGAAGCCGGCTGCGAGGCACAGTTCCGCAACGCCTTCATCATGGGGTGCACCGGCGCCTGGTCGCTGGCGCCGAACCAGATCGCCATCGCTAAGCGCGTGTTCAGCCCTGATGTGAAGGAGGTACTGTTCGCCCGGCGCATCCTCGACGCGATGCCCGACGGCACGGGCGTTGCAATGATTGACGGCAAGATGCAGGACGACGCCACCTGGAAACAGGCAAAGGTAATCGTCGACCTCGCGAAGCTGGTGGCCAAGAAAGACCCGGCGCTGGCTGCGGCGTACGGCCTGTAGAGGCGGCGTGCATGACGACGAAAACCCGCCCTGGCAACTTCTTCGAGGACTTCCGCACTGGTCAGACGCTGGTGCACGCGCCTCCGCGCACGATCACTGAGGGCGACGTCGCGGTCTACACCGCCCTGTTCGGACCGCGCTTTGCGATCCACTCGTCCGACCCCTTTGCGCAGTCTCTTGGCCTTCCACGCGCGCCGGTGGATTCGATGCTTGCCTTCCACATGGTGTTCGGTCGCACCGTGGCCGACGTTTCGCTGAACGCGATCGCCAACCTCGGCTACGCCGGCGGTCGCTTCGGCGTCCCAGTGTTCCCGGGCGACACGATCACCGCCGACTCGAAGGTGATCGGCCTGAAGCCTAACAAGGACGGCAAAACGGGCGTCGTCTATGTGAATTCGACTGGGCTGAACCAGCGCGGCGAGACGGTACTCGACTACTGCCGCTGGGTGATGGTGCGAAAGCGCGACGTCAACGCGCCCAACCCCGAGACTGTGGTGCCCGAGCTTCCGACATCGGTGCCGGTGGCTGAAATGCTCTGTCCGTTGACGCTCACCCGCGACCGCTACCAAGCCACGCGCGCCGGCAGCGAGTTCCTGTGGGATGACTATGCCGTTGGCGAGCGCATCGACCATGTCGACGGGATGACGATCGAGGACGCCGAGCACATGCTTGCGACCCGCCTGTACCAAAACACTGCCAAGGTCCACTTCAACCAGCATGTTGAGCGCGAGGGCCGTTTCGGCAAGCGCATCGTCTACGGCGGGCATGTGATTAGCCTGGCACGGGCGCTGTCCTTCAACGGCCTCGCAAATGCGCTGCTCGTCGCTGCGATCCACGGGGGCCGGCACACTGCGCCTTGCTTCGGCGGTGACACCGTCTACGCTTGGAGCGAGGTGCTTGCGAAGGACCCGCTGCCCGGCCGCGGCGACATCGGGGCCCTGCGGCTGCGCACCGTGGCGACCAAGGATCGAGCCTGCGCCGACTTCCCGGGCCACGACGCATCGGCGCCGGCCGACCCGGCCGTCGTGCTCGATCTCGACTACTCCGTGCTAATGCCGCGCCGTATCTGAGAGGGGCCTCCCGATGTCTGACTCGACAATGTTGCCTGCCATGCCCGTGCCCGTTGCACAGGTAAACCCAGTGCGCGACCGCGCCGAATGGCTACGCCAGCGTGCCGCCGCCCTGCGCGACCCTGGCGCCTTCCACGGTGCGATCGCCAAGCGGCAGATCCACTGGTACGTGCCGGCCGAGGAGGCCTGGCTGGCCTGGGATGATGCGGCCGGCCGCTGGACCGGATGGAATGCACGCAGTGCGGCGCCGGTCGAGTCGGCACGCGGTGAGTCCTTCGAACCCTGGCAGCGCGCCTTCGACGGCGACGATGCTCCCCACTGGCGCTGGTTCAGCGGCGGCCGCACGAACGCGTGCTTCAACGAGGTCGACCGCCACGTGCTCGCCGGCTTCGGCAACGAAATTGCGTTCTTCTTCGAGGGCGATCGGTGGGACATGTCGCAGGACGGCGGTCGCGGCGCGCCGGTGGACGCCCACCCGATCTCTCGCAAGACGCTGTTGCTCGAATCGGTGAAATGCGCCCTGGCGCTGAAGGCCATGGGCCTGTCCGCGGGCGACCGTATCGCGTTGAACTTGCCGAATATCCCGGCACAGCTTTATTGGACCGAGGGTGCGAAGCGCATTGGTGTGGTCTACACACCGGTGTTCGGCGGCTTCTCGGATAAGACGCTGTCTGACCGCATCCACGACGCCGGAGCGCGCATCGTCGTCACCGCCGACGGTGGTTTTCGCAACGCGCAGATCGTCCCCTTCAAGACCACCTACACCGATCCGGCACTCGACGACTACGTGCCGGTCGGCACGATCCGCGCGACGATCGAGAAGCGACTGGCGACCCTCGGCCTGGCGAAGGCCGATTCAACACAGGTGCTGGCCACTGTGGACGAGACCCTGGCCGGCGAGGTTACGGTGCAGCGCAGCGATGCCATGCGCGGTGTGGGCCGCGCGCTGCGCGAACTCGGCCGAGGCGGGCGGCTCAACGCTGCAGAGGCCGCTCGCGTGCGCACGGAGGTCGCCGAGGCTCTGGTGAAGACGCCGCCGCGCGTCGAGGCGGTGGTCGTCGTGCGCCACACGGCGCAGGCCGATCTGGTTTGGCGCGCCGAGCGTGACCGATGGAGCCACGAACTGACAGACGCCGCCGCGGCGGTGCTGCTAGACGCTGCGCGCCGTGCTGGCTTTGCCGTGGCAGATGAGGCGGCTTTGCTGGCCTTGCCGGACGCCGACTTCGTGCGCGCGGTGTGGGCCGCCTGCCCGCCGCTCGCGGTCGACGCAGAGTTTCCGCTGTTCTTCATCTACACCTCAGGTTCGACCGGTAAGCCCAAGGGCGTTGTTCATGTCCACGGCGGCTACACGGCGGGCGTCGCACACACGATGAAGATTGCCTTCGACGCGCGGCCCGGCGATGTGGTCTATGTCGTCGCTGACCCGGGCTGGATCACTGGCCAGAGCTACATGCTCAGCGCGACGATGACCACACGCTGCACCGGCATCCTCGGAGAGGGCGCACCGACTTTCCCGCATGCGGGGCGCTATGCGTCGATGATCGAGCGTTACCGGGTACGCATCTTCAAAGCGGGTGTCACGTTCTTGAAGACGATCATGGCCGATCCGCAAAATGCACGCGACGTACAGCAGTACGACCTGAGCACGTTGCGCGTGGCCACCTTCTGCGCTGAGCCCACCAGCCCAGCGGTGCAGCAGTTCGGCATGGAGCTGATGACACCGCAGTACATCAACAGCTACTGGGCCACCGAGCACGGCGGCATGGTCTGGACGCATTTCTACGGCAATGCCGACTTCCCGCTGCGTGCCGACGCCCACACCTACCCGCTGCCGTGGATTGATGGTGACGTGTGGATCGAGGACGCGTCGGCTGAAGGTGTCGCAGCAACAGCATGCCCGCGCGACCCCACCCGAGGCGGCGTGAGCTGGCGCAAGGCAGAGACGGAGGAGAAGGGTGAGATCGTCATCGCCGCACCCTACCCCTATCTTGCTCGCACCGTCTGGGGCGACCCGGACAAGTTCCGCGTCCAGGCGAATGTCGACGGCCCGCGCATCGCGCCCGACTGGCGCGGCGATGCACAACGTTGGGTCTCGACCTATTGGGCTCGCTGGCGGGGCACCTGGGCCTACACGCAGGGCGACTTTGCCGTGCGCTATGCCGATGGCAGCTTCAGCCTGCACGGCCGCAGCGACGACGTGATTAACGTCAGCGGCCACCGTATGGGCACCGAGGAGATTGAGGGTGCGATCCTGCGCCACAAGAGCCTAGACCCGGACAGCCCGGTCGGCAACGTCATCGTCGTCGGTGCGCCGCACCGCGAGAAGGGTCTGACGCCGCTCGCCTTTGTGAAGCCCGCAGCCGGCCGCCGGCTGACGCAAGATGATAAGCGCCGCCTTACAGACCTGGTGCGCTCGGAAAAGGGGGCCGTCGCGGTGCCGAGCGACTTTATCGAGGTAACCCAGTTTCCCGAGACGCGCAGTGGCAAGTACATGCGCCGAATGGTGCGTGCTCTCGTCGAGGACCAGGACGTCGGCGATGCGTCGACGCTAAAGAATCCGGAATCGATCGCTGAGCTGCGGCGCGTGATCGAGGATTGGAAGCGCCGCCAGCAGCTCGCCGACGAGCAGCAGATGTTCGAGCGCTACCGCTACTTCACGGTGCAGTACAACGGGGTGGAAGATCGGCGCGTCGCCACCGTGACGGTGACCAACCCGCCAGTAAACGCGCTGAATGAGCGCGCACTCGACGAGCTGACGGTCGTGGTCGAGCATCTCGCGCGGCGCGACGACGTCGCGGCGGTCGTGTTCACCGGCCAGGGCACAGCCAGCTTCGTCGCTGGCGCCGACATCCGCCAGATGCTGGAGGACATTCACAGCGTCGAGGAGGCGCGCGCGCTGCCAAACAACGCACATCTGGCGTTTCGCAAGATCGAACGCATGAACAAACCGTGCATCGCTGCGATACAAGGCGTAGCTCTGGGTGGTGGCATGGAGTTCGCTCTAGCCTGCCACTGGCGGGTGGCCGAGCCTGGCGCGCGCTTCGGCCAACCTGAGATCCGGCTGCGCTTGCTGCCCGGCTACGGCGGAACCCAGCGGCTGCCGCGTCTGCTGGCTGGCCGGCGCGGTGCCGACGGTCTGCGCGATGCGCTCGAGTTGATCCTTGGCGGGCGCAGCGCCTCGGGACGCGAGGCGCTGGCGCTCGGCGTGGTTGACGAGCTCGCCAGCCCGGCCGACGACGCGCTTTCGGCGGCACACGCCCGCGTGAGGGAGTTCCTGTCCGGGGGTAAGGATAGCCCGCTTGGTCGCGCGCTACACGAGCGTCACGCCAGCCTCGCGACGTGGAACCAACCGTCGACGCTGTCGCTCGATGCCGCACTTGCTGACCCGCATCTGCAGCGCATCCACGCACAACTCCAGTGGGCCGGCCGCGCCGGCGCACGGGACCGCGCGCTGCAGGCAATTCGCACCGGCTGGACGCAGGGGCTGGAGGCTGGGCTCACGACCGAAGCCGAGCTATTCGCCCAGGCAATCGTCGACCCTGAGGGAGGAAAGACGGGGATCGCGCAGTTCATGGACAAGAAAAGTCCGGCGCTGCCGATCAGGCGCGACGGCGTGCGCATCGCCGCCGAACTCGGCGACTGGGCCGACGCACAGCTCGCCAAGGGCGCTCTGCTGCCACGCGGCGCGCCGTTCTACCCCGGCGTGACGCCGCTGCCGCAGTGGCAGTTCGCGTTCGGTGTGCCGCGCGACCCGGCCACCGGCGAGCCGCGTTTCGGCGCGCCAGCGCGAAGCGAGGTCGAGTTGATCGTGCCGGTCGAGGCGCCGGAGCCAAGCGAGGCTCTGGTCTACGTGCTCGCCTCTGAGGTGAACTTCAACGACCTTTGGGCGCTCACCGGTATTCCGGTGTCGCCCTTCGACAACCATGAAGAGGACGTACAGGTGACCGGCTCGGGCGGCGTGGCGCTTGTCGCCGCACTCGGAAGCGAGGCGCGCCGCGAGGGCCGGCTCAAAGTGGGCGACCTGGTCGCCGTGTACTCTGGCCAGTCCGAGCTGCTGAGCCCGCTGGCCGCCCGCGACCCGATGTACGCCGGATTCTCGATCCAGGGCTACGAGACACGCACTGGCAGCCACGCGCAATTCCTGATCACGCAGTCGCCGCAGCTTCACCCGCTGCCACAGGACCTGACACTGGAGCAGGCGGGCTCGTATATCCTTAACCTCGGCACCATTGCGCGCGCACTGTTCACGACGCTTAAAATCGCGCCTGGACGCGCGATGTTCGTTGAGGGCGCCGCCACCGGTACTGGCCTCGAAGCTCTGAAGGCAGCGACGAAGAGTGGCTGCGCGGTTACCGGCGGCGTCTCCAGTGCTGCGCGGGCAGCCTTTGTGCTGACTCAGGGTGCGGTCGGCGCACTTGATCGCAGCGAGTCGCGCTTCGGCGGTCTGTACATACCAGTGCCCGAGCACGACCCGGCAGGCTGGGCTGCCGCCGGCGAGCCTTTGCTGGATGAGTTCCGCCGCCAAAACGGCGGTCGGCTGGCCGATTACGTTGTGTCGCACGCTGGCGAAACCGCGTTCCCGCGCTCCTTCCAACTGCTTGCCGAAGGCGGAGCGCTCGCATTTTACGGCGCGTCATCGGGCTACCACCTGACCTTCGTCGGCAAGCCGGGCGCAGCGTCGCCAGAGGCGATGCTGCAGCGCGCCGGCGCGCGGCCGGGCGAGGCGGTGCTGCTGTACTACGGCGTGGCCAGCGACGCGTTGATGGACGCCGCGGGCCTGGAGATGATCGAGGCCGTACGCGCGGTCGGTGCCCGCACCGTGGTAGCCACGTGCACCGATGCCCAGCGCGAGTTCGTGCAGTCGCTCGGCTTCGAGGACGCAGTGGCCGGCGTGGTGTCGATCGAGGACCTGCGGCGCCGCTATGGTCAGCAGTTCGACTGGCCGGCGACGATGCCGCGCCTTGCCGACGCCAAGCGTGATATCGAGACCTTCCGTGCTGGCGTACGCGACTTCCAGGACCGCACGCTTAAGCCCTTCGGTAATGCTGTCGGCGCGCTGCTGCGCAGCCCCGACAATCCGCGCGGCGCTCCGGATCTCATCCTAGAGCGCGCCGGACACGATGCACTGGGTGTCAGCACCTCGCTGGTCAAGCCCTTCACTGGCCGCGTCGCCTACTGCGAGGACATGGCTGGGCGGCGTTATGCCTTCTACGCGCCGCAGGTGTGGACGCGGCAGCGCCGGATCCTGATGCCCAGCGCATCAATCCTCGGCACACATCTTTGTAACGCCTATGAGGTGACACGGATGAACGATATGGTTTCGGCGGGACTGCTGGAGGTAACCGAGCCGACCGTAGTGCCCTGGCGCGAGCTGCCCTCTGCCCACCAGGCCATGTGGGACAACCGCCATCAGGGCGCGAACTACGTCGTGAACCACGCATTGCCGGCCTCCGGGCTGCGCAGCCGCGATGCGCTGTTTGAGGCCTGGGCTGCCGGCGCGCGGGCCTGAACGCTACGCCATCACACTGCAACGGGAGAATTCAATGGGCAATACCGTCGCACCGCAAGGACGCCTCGCTGGCAAGGTGGCGCTGGTCACTGGCGCTGCCGGCAACTTGGGCAGCGAAATCGTCCGCCATTTCCTGCGGCAGGGGGCAACCGTTGTATTGTCGGGCCGCACGGCCCAGCGCCTGAAGGAGGCACGCGACGCCGCGCTGAAGGACACCGCCGCCGCGCCGGCGCAGGCCGACACGGTGGTGATGGACGGAGCCGACGCCGACAGTATCCGTGCAGGCGTGGCCGCCGTCATCGACAAGCATGGCCGTATCGACATCCTGGTCAACAACGCCGGTTCAGCCGGACCACGGCAGCCGATCGAGAAGGTGCCGCTGACCCCCGAGGAACTGGACGCGCAGCGTGCCGAAGGCAGCCTCGACACCGAGACGCTGGCACAGGCTACGCGCAACATCCTTGGAGTGTCTTGGAACCTGCTGCGCGCCGCCGCCCAACACTTACAGCCCGGAGCGAGTGTCATCAATGTGTCGACGATCTTCAGCCGTACCCACTACTATGGACGCACCGCCTATGTCGTGCCCAAGGCGGCGCTGAACGCGCTGTCGAGAAAGGTTGCCGAAGAACTCGGCGAGCGTGGCATACGCGTGAACATGATCTTGCCGGGGCCGATCCGCAGCGAACGCATCCGCAGCGTATTTGCAACGATGGACAAGCTCAAGGGCGCAGACCCCGGCGCTACTGCTAACGAGTTCTTTGGGCTGATGACACTGGCCCGGCCCTTCGACGGCCTGCCGCAGCGTGACTTCCCGGCGCCGGAGGACATAGCTTCCACCTGCGTATTCCTAGGCAGTGACGAGTCGGCAGCCTTCAGCGCGCACGAGTTCGAGGTCACCCACGGCATGAAGGTGCCGGCCGAGAGCCGCAGCACCTGGATGAACCGGCCAACGCTGCGTACCGTGGACGCAAACGGCCAGACCGTGCTGATCGCTGCCGGCGAGCAGGTCGACGATGCGTTGGGTATCGCCAAGCTTCAGCTAGACGTGGGTGCGCACGTGATCCTCGGCTTGGCGCGCGAGACCGATTGCACCGAGGCACGGGAGCGCTTGGCCGGACTGCCGCTTGCCGAGCGTATCGATGTGCGCCTGTTCGATCGTACCGAGCCGGCGACGATGGATGCCGCCCTGGCCAGCGATCTGCACGGGCCGATCACTGGGGCTATCGTGCTGCCAGCCTACGCGGCGGACCGCTTCCAGGGTCCGCTGGCCGCAGCCAGCGATGAGGATATGGAAGCCTTCGTTGACGAGGAACTGGGCGGCGCGATCTCGGTGGCACGCAAGCTCAGCCGCTACTGGCGCGGCCGCGACGACCTGATCGGTGAGCCGCGCTTCGTGTTCGTCACCAACGGCAGCGACGGCGGCGCGAACAGCTGGGCCAACCTGCTGCGCGCTGCGGTCGAAGAACTGATCCGCGTCTGGCGCGACGAGAGCGAGGTCGACGTCAGGCTCGGCCGTCGTCGTTTCCACGAATGGGGTAACCAACTCGTCCGCTATGAGAACGCGGAAACTGAAAATCTGCCCTTCTCTGCCGGCCACATCGCGCGGCTGCTCTTCAAGGAGCAGCGCATTCGGCAGATCAATCTGTACCTGCCGACAAGCATTGCCGAAGCGAGCGGGGCCAAGCGTGCGACGGTGGGCTTCACAGAGAACCTAGCCGGTCTGCACATCGGCAAGGTCGCGTTGATCACCGGTGGCTCGGCCGGCATCGGCGGCGGCGTCGCACGGCTGCTTGCGCTGGGCGGAGCGAGGGTGATGATCACCGCCCGGCGGCGCAGCGAGCTCGAGACCATGCGCAGGCGCATCGTCTCCGAGCTGGAGGACATCGGCTACTCCGGCGCCGAGCGGCGCGTGCAGATTCTTCCTGACACCGACGTTGGCGAACTGGCCACGCTGCGCCCGGCGGTTCATGCGACGTTGGCCGCCTTCGGCCGCATCGACTACCTGATCAACAATGCCGGTATGTCGGGCGCCGAGCAGATGGCTGTCGATATGCCAGTAGCTGCCTGGACCCGTACGCTTGATGCCAACCTGGTGTCAAACTACCTGCTGATGCACGAGGTGCTGCCACTGATGAAGAAGCAGGGTAGCGGCTATGTCCTCAACGTATCGAGCTATTTCGGTGGCGAGAAGTACCTCGCGGTGGCCTACCCGAACCGCAGCGACTACGCGGTGAGTAAGTCCGGCCAGCGCGCGATCGTTGAAACGATGGCGCGCTTTCTCGGCCCGAAGGTGCAGATCAATGCCATCGCGCCCGGCCCGGTGGAAGGCGAACGCCTAAAGGGTACCGGTTCGCGGCCGGGCCTATTCGAGCGGCGGGGCCGCCTGATCCTCGAGAACAAGAGGCTCAATGCGGTACATGCAGCTGTGATCAAAGGTTTGCGGCGCGGGCTGCGGGTCGAGATGCTGCTCGAGCGGCTCGCCAGTAACGATGTGCCTGCGCTGGCGATGGACAGCGATGCGCCCAGCGAGTTACGCAAGCTGGCGATCGCCTGCCATGCCGAGCGCGCCGACGACTGCGCCTGGGGCGCGTTCCTTCTTAGCGAGACCATCGCTGCGCAGCTCGTCGCACGCCTGCGCCTCGGCGGCGTATTCCTGGACAGCCCCGATTGGGGTGCCCGGCAGGATGGCGGCTGGCTGAAGCGTGAGCCACCAGACGACTTACCCTTCGTGCCGCCGGCCGCAGTCCGTGAAGAGGCAAAGAAGGTCCGCAACGGCGTGCTGTCGCTGCTGCACCTTGGAAAGATGCCCACTGAGACCGAGGTCGCCCTTGCAACCGTTTACTTCCTGGCCGACCGCGCAGTCAGCGGCGAGACCTTCATGCCTTCCGGTGGCCTGAGCCTGGAGCGCTCGATTACTGAGCGCGAGCTCTTCGGCAGCGCGAAGCGCGAGCGGCTGGACATGATGCGCGGCCGTACCGTGTGGCTCGTCGGAGAGTACCTAGTCGAGTACCTCGCGGAGGCTGCGCGCCAACTCGTGACCGAGTGTCAAGTCGGCCGGGTCGTGCTGATCTCGCGCACCGCAGCCGGCGCTGATGCGATCTGTTCGGCGCTGCGCGGCGTTCCGGCGGAGCTGCTGCACACGGTGATCACCGGAGACGACCTGGAGACCGGTTTCGATCAGGCGCTGGCGCGGCACGGCTATCCGGCGACGATCGTCAACACGCCATTCGTGCCGTTGCCGGACAAGCTGTTCCCGCCGGCGGGCGCGCCGGATGCGCCGACGCTGACGCCTGAGGAGTTCCGCCAGATGGTGCAGGACAACCTCACGCACCACTTCCGCGTCGCGCGTAAGGCCAGCCTGATCGACGGCACGCAGCTGGTGCTCGTATCTCCCGACGTGCCGGTGGGTAGCGACAGCAGTGGCGCTGGCTTCGCACTTGCGAACTTCGTGAAGACCACGCTGCACGCCTTCACTGCGACGCTGGCCGTCGAAAACGAGCGGCTGGTGCACGACGTACCGGTGAACCAGATCAACCTAACCCGTCGCGCGCGCAGCGAGGAGCCCAGGAATCAGGCCGAGCATCTGGAGGAGGTCAAACGCTTCGGCCGCGCCGTGCTGCTGGCAGGTGCGCCGCTGCCCGACGCCGAGGACTCACGCTACCGAGCACGTATCTATCGCGGTATGGCCATCACCGTCTAATGCGCCACGAGCGGTGACGATCGGACCGGAGTAGCCGTTTGGGGCAGCGGCTGCCAGTCTGATATCCCGCTTGCATGGCCGCCCGCAGCTGCTGGACGCCTTGCTGCTGGCTGTGGCCTTGCTCGGCACGCCAGCGGTGTCTGGCTGATCGGCCGCGTGGTAGATTCAGTACGCATTGCGCCTGCACGTTGTGCCCCCCGAGTGTCGTGCGGCCTGTGCTGGTGTCCGCGAGGCAACCTGCACCCGCCGGTATGGAAACAAGGAGAGACGTTGAGCAGTATCACCAAGCAAGTTGCGCAACAGTTGAACCGTTGGTTCGCGGCCCTGAAGAGTTGCAATCCCACTCGCGTGACGGACCTGTACGCGGACGACGCGATCTTGCTGTCGACCCTTAAGGGCGATGTTAAGAAGGGGCACCGGAAGATTCACACGTATTTTGAGAGCGCGTTCCTGCCAAAGCACCCTATCGGTAAAGTGGTGGAGGGGCACACGCGGGTCATCGGCGGCACCGCGGTGAACTCCGGTCTCTATAGCTTCAAGATTGACGGCAAGGACGGCAAGCGAGCCACCGTGCAGGCTCGTTACACCTTCGTCTATCAGTGGACGGGAGATGACTGGAAGATCGTGGAGCACCACTCCTCGCTGAATCCGGAAAGCTGAGCCTGTGGTAGTCGTCTCCGGGCGATACGCGTGGTATGCCCGGGTTAGCGTTGGGCACTAGGTTTGATCAGGGGGCTGCTCTTGAGACGTCGCGACTGGCCTAGGCGTCTCTTATTGGAATGCTGGCTCTGCGTGTCGTACGTGTGGGCTTGGCCTTGCGTAATCAATGGTGGATACGTCACAATGCGGATATGTCCCCAATCCTCTACGCGGTTCCAGTTTTCCTGTTGTTGATCGCAATCGAGTGCGCTTATGCCTGGAAACTGCGCGGTAACCAAACCCCACAGGCCGGCGGCGGCGTGCGACGCCTCTACGATTTTGCTGACACCGTCGGCAGTATCCAGATTGGCGTACTCAGCCGCGTTGCAGTGGCTTTTCCGCGCCTGCTTACCGTCGGCCTCTTTTTCTTGGTCCACGAACAGTTCGCGGTGGCTGAGTGGGACCTACAGAATCCGCTGCACTGGTTAGCGGCGTTGGTGCTCTACGACTTCTTTTACTACTGGAAGCATCGAGCCAACCACGAAGTACGCATCATGTGGGCTGGGCACATCACTCATCACAGCAGTGAATACTTCAACCTTTCAACCGCACTGCGCCAGTCCTCAACCACATTCGTTTTTGATTGGATGTTTTACCTACCAATGGCGGTGATGGGTGTTCCGGTTCAGATGTTCGTAGTTGTGGCGCTGATCGATCTTCTCTATCAGTTTTGGGTGCACACCGAACTGATCCCTAAGATGGGGTGGTTCGACCGTATTTTTGTTAGCCCGAGTAACCACCGAGTTCACCATGGCCAGGATACATACTGCGTGGACAAGAACTACGGCGGCATCTTGATCGTGTGGGACAGGATATTTGGTACTTTTGAAGAAGAGCGTGACCAACCCATTGCCTACGGTGTGCGTATGCCACTGCAGAGCTTCAATCCACTTTGGGGAAATTTTCACTACTACGCTGCAATCTGGCAGGACTTTCGCGTGGCGCCGGGCTGGGCCGCAAAGCTTGAAGCGCTCTTTGCACCACCGTCGGGCTGGCAGGGTGAAAAGCTAGGGTCCTTTGATGCAGCTGCCTTCAAGCGGTATGAGGTGGATGTAAGCCCTGGTATTCAACGCTATGTGCTAGCCCAACACGTTCTAAATGTGGCGGCGATGTGTGTGTTTCTCTTCTTCTTCAAACAATGGGCGGCCTGGCAAGGTGGCCTTGCGGCCGCCTGGATAGTGTGTGCCCTTGTAGCCACTACCGCCCTGATGGAGGCGCGTCGCTGGGGCTGGTGGTTGGAGGCGGTGCGTTGGCTTGCACTGCCGTTCATAGCAGTAGCCCTGTGGAGCCTTGGTACGGCTTAGTCCTGAAAATGACGGCGGACGCATTTTCAGATCTGGGACTATTTGCGGTGTGCGCTGGATTAGCGTGGCATTGCCTGTCGGCTGAGCGCGGCCGTGCCGGCATCGGCGTGGCGTGTGTGTTGATCGGCGCGGCCGCCTTCCTCGGCGTATTTCGATTTTCCTCTTGGCCTGGCGCGAGTGAAGCGGTGCGAGGTGCCCATCAATTCATGGCCTTGGTCGCCGCAGTCGGCGCGTTCCCGATCTTGGCTATGAGCTTGGCTGAGCCAAGCAGCGCCGTGGCGTGTCGCTTAGGGGGCGCGTGGTGGGTCACATTTGTGCTGGCCGGCTTGGGTGTAGCGCTGGTGATGATGGGTGTGAAGTTGTGGCAACAAGCGGTACCGTTGCTGTGTGGATTGTGGATTGTCTTCAGCATGGCGACGCGGCGTAGCGGCTGGGCACGCTGGCGTGGCTTGGCTGGCGCGCTATGCCTGCTTGCCACCTTCGCTGTAGCCCTTTTGGTTCGGGAACCCGATATGCTTGTTCTAGGCCTGCTGCCCAAGACTCAGATGCTGCACTACCTGCTAGCTGCCGCACTACTGGGTACCTGCTGGCCAACGCAAACGCCTGCTTCAGCCTGAAGCTGCTGGGTTGAGAACTTGTCGCTCCGGCGCTTGTGCGACACCGGCTCGGACGCCAGCCCCACTAGCTCAAATGCTGCCTGAGGGAACCCACAGTTTGTGACCGAGTCATTGAACGCCCCTAGCCGCGGCGCCAGACGCGACGCAGCCACAAGAAAAGCCGATACGCAAATTCCAGTACAGCCAAGCGCAGACCAGAGCCAAACGCCACGCCGAGCCAGCGCCACCGCGGCAGTTGCTTCCAAAGGGCGGTGAAGGCCGCCGCGCCGCTGACCAACTGCCCGTCACGGCTGCGCAGGTGTAGCCGCGCCAGCGCCGCCTCGCGGTTCAAACCCGGGCCGAACTCGCAAGGCTCGCAGCGGGCTGCATCAACCCAACGGATGTCTTGGCCTCCCAGCGCCTGCTGGTAAACCGCAATTTCGCGCGAGCACACCGGGCAAGCGCCATCAAAGTACACCGTGGGCGCTGCGGCGGCTAAGTTGGAGGATTGAGTGGGACTAGGCTTCATTAAGTAATCCTATGACGCGTCCTTCGACCCTGATGGAGTGGGGTCAATAGCGGCAGTTCACAATGCGTGCAGGAGACCTGAATGAACGACGACCCCCGCTGCTGCGGAAGCGGCACCTGCATCATTGACTTACAGGGTCGCTGCTGGTGCGGCCAGCAATGGGATGGTCAAAAGATGGTGGCTCCCAAGCCCACCCCAGCGCCGAGCGCTGCACCGCAGACAACGCCTGCCAAACCGGCTTCTGAGCATGACAAGCCTTAGGCCTTGATACTGGCTCATGATTTGAGCCTCTTGGCCTTTACGCTGGGCACATACGTTTGGAGAATGCCCATGAGGAAACTGCAATTGCTGTATGCCGATCCCGACCGCATGGTCGTGCACGCCTGTTTAGCCTGCCTAGCCTTCTTGCCGATGCTGTTGGCTTACTGATGCACTCTTAGGCGCAACCCTGGTGGCTATTTGTACCCGCGAGTGAGCCGTGTCCGCAGTGCAGTCCCGTGATTAAAGTCAACGGCGCAACTCGGGCCAGTGCGTACCGCCGATCGCGTGGGTGCAACGTTGCAGGTTACACCGGTGGCGCCCATCAACATCATCAGCACGGATTGGGTGCTCAGTGATGCCTGCAGCCCGCCGCGCAAAACCGCGACAGCCGCGGTGCGGTGGGGGTGCCTCGCGCGTCAGCGCTTACGCTTGAAGGCTGGCGCGCCAGTTCGCAGGCCCTGGTTCTCGATGTGGCGGAAGGTGATACGCCCCTTGGTGAGGTCGTAGGGGGACATTTCCAAAGTCACCTTGTCCCCCGGCAGGATGCGAATGCTGTGTTTGCGCATCTTGCCGCCGGTGTAGGCGATCACCTGATGGGCATTTTCCAGGGTGACACGAAAGCGCGAGTCGGGCAGCATTTCATCGACAACGCCGCGCATCTCAATCAGTTCTTCTTTGGCCATAAGGGTTCTCCCCCCGCTCGTTCTTGTGTGGTCGCGCGGGCAGCGGTTGCCACTGGGGCGGCCGCCCGACAGAAACACTCAAGAGCCATCAGCGGGGTGTTGCTGGAGCTAGCCGCGCAAAGAGGGCCGAGGGCTGGCAGGCGGGGCTGCAGGGCAGTCCTGGATCAGGGCTTGCGCGAATGTAATCCTGCAGTTTAACACCCACACCATTTGGGGGACACTGCCTTCATGTCCAGCCTGCGCGTACCCGAATCCTGGAGCGTGCGCCACAGCGATGCCTGTGTGGCCGTGCTCACCATCCCGGGCGCTCTCGGCGCAACCCGCGCCTTTGATGTGGATGTGCAGCTGCTCGCGCGGCTGCCCCACCCGCTACGCCAGGCCGAAATGGGGCTGAGCCTGGAAGTGGATGGGTCGCGGCAGTGGAGTCGCACCATCCTGGGCAGCACACCTGGCGAAACAGAGAGCCTGGAGTACCACTGCCGCCTGGTGGTGGAGCCGGGGCGTGATGTACGCTTGCGCGCGCGTGCTCAACTCCAGCAGGGGGCTCTGGTAGCCTTGAGCCTGTCGGCAGTGGAAGCGATGGAGGTTTGAGCAGTAGTCTCGGCGCATGCCTTCAGCCTCGACTGGGGCCCTCAGCACTCCACCACATTGACCGCCAAGCCGCCGCGCGCGGTCTCCTTGTACTGTGTCTTCATATCGGCGCCGGTTTCGCGCATGGTGCGGATCACTTTGTCCAGGCTCACCTTGTGGGTGCCGTCCCCGCGCAGCGCCATGCGAGCGGCGTTGATGGCCTTGACTGCAGCAATCGCATTGCGCTCGATGCAGGGAATTTGAACCAAGCCGCCCACCGGATCACAGGTCAAGCCCAGGTGGTGTTCCATTCCAATCTCGGCTGCGTTCTCTACTTGGGCGGGAGTGCCGCCCAGCACCTCGCACAGGGCACCGGCGGCCATGGAGCAGGCTACGCCCACCTCGCCCTGGCAGCCCACTTCGGCGCCACTGATGCTGGCGTTTTCCTTGTACAGGATGCCGATCGCGCCAGCGGCTAACAGAAAGTTGCGCCGCCCCTGCGCACTGGCGCCCGGCACGAAGCGGTCGTAGTAGTGCAGCACCGCCGGGATGATGCCGGCCGCTCCATTGGTGGGGGCGGTCACCACGCGGCCGCCGGCGGCGTTCTCTTCGTTGACGGCCAGAGCGAACAGGTTCACCCAGTCCATTACCAGCAAGGGGTCCTGCAGCGCCTGCGGCTGTTGGTTCACCAGGGCGCGGTGCCACGCGGCGGCGCGGCGTGCCACCTTGAAGCCGCCGGGCAGGATGCCCTCCGTTCGGCAGCCCCGCTCCACACAGTCGGCCATGGCATGCCAAATGCGGTCTAGGCCAGCGTCTACCGCTTGCGAGCTTTGCCAATGGCACTCGTTACGCCGCATCAGCTCGGAAATCGACAGGCCCTGTGCGGCCGTGATGTCCAAGAGGTCCTGCCCACTGTGAAAGGGGTGGGGCAGCACCGTGGTGTCCGGTGCCACGCGGGCGTGGCGGGTGCCGTCGGCCGCCAGATCTTCGCTGACCACAAAGCCACCACCCACTGAGTAGTAGCGCCGCGTACACAGCTCCTGCCCGTCCGCCGCCCAGGCTTTCAGGCTTATGCCGTTGGCATGAAAGGGCAGGGTAGTACGCCGGTTGAACACCAGGTCCTGCGCCTCCTCAAAGCCCCATTCATGGCTGATGGGGCCTTGCACGAAACGTAGCCGTGCCTGGCTGCGCACGGACTGCAGCAAGTCGGGTATGGCCCCCACATTCACCGTCTCGGGGTCATGGCCGGCCAGGCCCAGGATCACAGCCTTGTCGGAACCATGGCCCTTACCGGTGGCGCCCAAGGAGCCGAACAGCTCGCAGCGGACGCGTGCGGTGCGCGCCAGCACGCCGTCGGCGAGCAAGCGCTGCATGAATAGGCCGGCGGCCCGCATGGGCCCCACGGTGTGCGAACTGCTGGGGCCGATGCCGATCTTGAAGAGGTCGAAAACCGAGACCGCCATCAGCGGTGGCCCTCGGCGACCGGTGGTGCGAGCAGGTCAACGCCCATCTGCAGGAACAGATGGGGTAGGTCGATTAGCACCCAGTTCTCGGCCAGCAAGCCATCCTTCTGCCGCCACCAGTCCATTACCCGCATGGTGATGGGCCGGTCGGTGGCCGGTGTGCCCAGGTAGGGCCCGGCGTGTGTGGCCCGAACGCTGGGCCAGCCGGTAGACGCGGCGTAGTCGCCTTCGCCAAAACGCGCGCGGTGGTGGCCGCCCTTGCGGTCGGGGAAGGCCACAAGAAAGGGCCTCTGATGATGGCGTTGAAAGCCATCAATGCCGCGTGACGTACCGATGCCACAGGGGCCGTACCACATCATGTCGGGCTGCCAGTACTGCTCCATCCCCATGCTGTGCAGGTCTTTTTGGTTGTAGCGGCCCAGCCCGCCGATCATGGCTTCCACCAGGGGCAGGCAGGTCGAAGGCGCACGGCCGTCGGCAGCCTGTTTCAGGATGCCCGTTGCGTTCTGTGGCCCGGGCACCAAGAGTTCCAGGCCTGAGGACGGCGGCAACAGGTGCTGCCCGGCTTGGCGCGCCAGGTCGATCAGATCCAGCAGGATGCGCGCTTCCACGATGCGGCCGCCTTCGATCCGGTAGAACTCGCCAAAGCGCAGCCAGGCGGGCTCGCCCACGGGCGGGATACCCCACAGGGGCGCCAGGAACTTGCCCAGGTAGTGCCCGGTACAGGTGACCCAGGTGCCCGCCCCGCCATCGATGCGGCCATCCCAATGGCCTGCGAAGAAGACATCGGTGCGCCGCTCCACATCAGGCATGGCCACACGCAGGGGGTTGAGGAAGCCACCGAGCACCTGCTGCGCGCCAATGAGTTCATTGACCGGGTGCGACACCACCCATTGTGAGTCGGGGCTCAGCAGCCGTGCCGCCTCCTGAGCCGAGCTGGGCCCCAGCAGAGCGGGCAAGCCCAGCCAGGCGGTGTCTTTGGCGCTTTGCAGCGAGAGGGAGGTGGTACTCATACTTTATGCATTCGTATGCAATTAGGATTTGTGCAGGTCGCGAGAGAAAGTCTAGACAAGCAGACGCGGAACTGCAACCGCGACAAGCGACCCCGGTATAAACCATAAATCCAGCTCTGGTGGAGTGGCTTCTAAAATGCAAGCGTATGCAAATTTGATGAGGAAATCTGCTGTGATTCGTCATTTGAAAAAGGGTCCGGATGCTGCGACGCTGGCCGCGGCTGATGGCCAGGTTCGGGCCACCGTGGAGACCATCTTGGCCGATATCGAAAAGCGGGGCGACCAGGCCGTGCGCGACTACTCCAAGCGCTTTGACCAGTGGGACCCGGCCGACTTTCTGCTGTCGCAGGACGGCATCGCCAAGGCAATGGGCCGCCTGTCTGCGCGCGAGCTTGAAGACATCCGCTTTGCTCAGGCACAGATTCGGCGCTTTGCAGAAATTCAGCGCCAGAGCATGCAGGATGTGGAGGTGGAAACCCGCCCAGGCGTGGTGCTGGGGCACAAGCACATCCCCGTGAACAATGTGGGCTGCTACATCCCCGGCGGCAAGTACCCCCTAATTGCCTCGGCTCACATGAGCGTGCTCACCGCCAAGGTGGCCGGCGTTCCGCGCGTGATTGCCACGGCCCCGCCCTATCAGGGCCAACCGCACCCGGCCATCGTGGCGGCTATGCACATGGCCGGGGCTGACGAGATTCTGGTGCTGGGCGGCGTGCAGGCGGTCGCGGCCATGGCCATTGGAACGGGCTCCATCAAGCCGGTGGATATGCTGGTGGGCCCAGGTAACCAGTTTGTGGCCGAAGCCAAGCGGCAGTTGTATGGCCGAGTGGGCATTGACCTTTTTGCCGGCCCCACCGAAACCCTGGTGATTGCCGACGAGTCGGTCGATGGCGAGATGTGTGCGGTGGACCTGTTGGGTCAAGCAGAGCACGGGCCGACCTCCCCAGCGGTGTTGTTGACCAACAGCGAAAAGCTGGCGCGTGACACCTTGGCCGAAGTGCAGCGCCAGCTGGACATCCTGCCCACCGCCAACATCGCCCGCAAGGCGTGGAACGACCACGGCCAGGTGTTCGTGTGCGACACGATCGACGAGATGATTCAGGTGGCTGATGAACTGGCCTTTGAGCATGTGCAGGTGATGACAGCCGATCCTGACCTATTCCTGCGCCGTATGAGCAATTACGGCGCCCTATTCCTAGGTCCGCGCACAAACGTGAGCTTTGGCGACAAGGTGATCGGCACCAACCACACACTGCCCACCAACCGCAACGCGCGCTACACCGGCGGCCTGTGGGTGGGTAAGTTCCTCAAGACCTGCACCTACCAGCGCGTGCTCACCGATGAAGCCAGTGCCGAGATTGGGGCCTACTGCTCGCGCCTGTGTCACATGGAAAACTTCGCTGGCCATGGCGAACAGGCCAACCTGCGTGTGCGCCGCTATGGCCGGCGCGATGTCGCCTGGTACCAGCCGGTCTCTGCGGACTGAGTGGCATGCACAGCCTGCCCAGCTTTCGCCTGGATGGCCAGAGGGCACTGGTGGCCGGTGCGGGCCGCGGTATAGGGGCGGCCTGTGCGCAGGCGTTGGCGCTGGCTGGCGCTCAGGTGCTGGTGGTTGCACGCTCGGCTCACGAGGTCGCCGAGGTCGCTCAGGGCATTTGCAAACAGGGTGGTCAGGCCACCCCGCTGGTGCTGGATGTCACCGACAGCCAGGCTGTTTCCCAAGCGCTTCAGGCCGCTGGCCCCTTGGACATCTTGGTCAACAGCGCGGGTACCAACCGGCCGGCGCTGATCACCGAAACGGCCGATGCAGACCTGCAATCGGTGCTGGACCTCAATGTGAAGGCGGCTCTGTTCCTGGCCCGCGAGGCCGCGCGCAACATGATGACGCATGGCCGGGCTGGCTCCATCATCACCGTGTCCTCACAGATGGGTCATGTTGGTGGTCCCAAGCGAACGGTGTACTGCGCCAGCAAGCATGCCGTGGAAGGCATGACCAAGGCCCTGGCTTGGGAGCTGGGTGCGCACGGCATTCGGGTCAACACCTTGTGCCCCACCTTCATCCGCACACCCATGACCGAGCCCATGCTGAAGGAGCCCGGATTTGAGGACTTTGTACGCTCGCGCATTGCCTTGGGGCGCATCGGCACCGTGCGTGATGTCATGGGGGCGGTGGTGTTTCTGGCCTCAGAGGCCGCCGGGCTCGTCACCGGCAGTGCGCTGATGGTCGACGGGGGATGGACCGCCATCTGAGGCTGCATCGTGAAAAGCAACGTCACCTCCATCGATGTGGCCCGGCTGGCCAATGTCTCGCAGTCCGCGGTCAGCCGAACCTTCACGCCTGGCGCAAGCGTCTCAGAGGCCACGCGGGAGAAAGTAATGGAGGCCGCGCGCAAGCTGGGGTACCGGCCCAATGCCCATGCGCGCAGCCTCACCACCAAACGCAGCCGCATCATTGGCCTGGTGCTGTCCTATCTAAGTAACCTGTTCCACCCCGTGGCCCTGGAGCGATTGTCCAAGCGCCTGCAGGCCGATGGCTACCACGTGCTGCTGTTTCTGTCGGATAACCCCAACTCCGACGAGGTGGTCAACGAGATCCTTCAGTACCACGTAGACGGCATCATCTTGGCTGCCACCACCCTGTCTTCGTCCATTGCCCAACGTTGTGCCGACGCGGCGATTCCCGTGGTGCTCTTTAACCGCGTGATGGCCAAGGGCAGCGCCGGCGCGGTGAGCTCGGTGCGTTCAGACAACATTGCCGGTGGTCGAGCCGTGGCGCGCCATTTGGCCGACAGCGGCCACCAGCGCATCGCCTTCATCGCTGGAAACGAAGAGTCCTCTACCAATCTGGAGCGCGAGCGGGGGTTTCGGGAGGGGCTGGCCGACCGTGGCCTGCGCATCTGGGCACGTGCGGTGGGCAACTACGACCTGGAACAGGCTCGGCAGGCTGCGTTGGAGCTGTTCGCGGGCAAGGGCGAGCGTCCCGATGCAGTGTTCGTAGCCTCCGACCACATGGCATTCGCGGTGATGGACACGCTGCGCCACGAGTTAGGCCTTCGGGTGCCCGAAGACGTGTCGGTGGTGGGCTTTGACAACGTGCCGCAGGCCCAGTGGCCCAGCTACCGGCTGACCACCGTGGAGCAGCCCCTGGGGCCGATGATCGAAGCCACCGTAGACCTGCTGCAGCGCCACTTGCGCCGCGAGTCGCCTTCCGCCGGCCAGAACGTGACGGTGCCGGGGGACTTGATCATCCGCGAGTCGGTGCGCCGGGCACCCTCGGCCCAGACCGGGGAGCGGCGCCGCCGGGTGACGTCCTCGCGCGGAGCGTAGCTTCATCAGTTGCAGGAGACGGCATGAACGGCTTTGACACCGAGTTCCACGACCTCGACCACTACATCCGCGTGATCACCGATCGCATCTGGGAAGGCCGTCGCTTGGAAGACATACGCCGCTACTACGGCCAGGATTGCGCGGTGGAAACGCCGTCCTCGGTGAGCATCGGCATCGACCCCGTGATCGAGGGCACTCGCAAGACCCTGCTGGCCTTTCCTGACCGCCGGTTGCTGGCTGAAGATGTGATCATCTCGGGTGACGATGAGCAGGGCTACCTGTCTTCCCACCGCATCTTCAGCCCCATGACCCATGCGGGTCCGGGCGCCTTCGGGCCGGCCACCCACCGGCCTGTGCATGTCCGAACCGTGGCCGACTGCGTGTGCCTTAACAATCGCATCATCCACGAGTGGCTGGTACGCGACCAAGCCGCCATTGCGCGGGCCATTGGCCGCCACGAGCGCGATGTGGCGCAGGACTGGGTGGATGCGGCCGGTGGCTGGAACAAGCCCCCCATGCCGCCTGCCCCAGCGCCCTACCGATCCTATGTAGAGACCGCCGGAGCCGGTGCCGATGCGGCGCAGGCCTGGATGGAAGGCCTGCGCCGTCCCTCCTTCACCCAGGCCAGCGTGGCGCCCGACATCATCAGCGGCCTGCCCGGTGGCGAAGTGGCCGTGGGTGCAGCTGCGCGCGAGGTGTTCTGGCGTGGTCTGCTGCAGGCCCTGCCCGCGCCCGAGGTGGCGATTGAACACCTGGCGTCGGTGCCCCGCCCAGGGCGTGCCACGGCTGTGGCCATGCGCTGGCGCTACACGGCTTTGCACACAGGTGCCGGCCGCTATGGCGCGCCTACGGGACGGCCGGTGCAAATCCTGGGCATCACGCACCTGGAGATCGAATCGGGAGCCATCGCGCGCGAGTGGGTGCTGATCGATGAGGTGGCCAACTGGATGCAGCTGCTCACCCCCAGGACCGCATGACCACCCGCTTGATTCTGGTGCCTGGCACCTTGTGCGACCAGCGGCTGTTTGCGGCCTTGGCACGCCGCCTGCGCCCGGCGGTTTCGGTGCAGGTAGCCCGCTGGCGCGAACTTCTGCGCGCGCGTGAGCCGCAGTGGTGGCGCCAGGGCGAGCCTTTCAGCCTCCTGGGATTTTCCTTGGGTGGCATCTGGGCCTTGCAGCGCTTGCAGGCAGGCTTGGCCAGCCCCACACCCCCACCGGTGGAACGCCTGGCTCTGGTGGGCAGCAATGCCGATGGGGCGGGGCGGCAGCACTGGCGGCGGCTCCAGGAGCAGCAGCGGCTGCTGCAGCGAAGCGGCACGGCCGCGCTGGCCAAGGCCGCCAAGGGCCATTACTTTGCCGGGCGGCCCATGCGCTGGCAGGCCCGGCTGGTGCTGGATATGGCCCGGCGTACCCCGCCCACCACCGCACGCAAGCAGATGCGCTTGGCCGCGCAGCGTGGTGATGCCCTTCAGGCCCTGGCCGCCTTTCCGGGGCCGGTGGCGGTGTTGTCGGGTCTGGACGACCGGCTGTGCACTCCTGGGCAGCAGCAGCGCATGCAGGCCGCTCGGCGCGATGCGCTCGCACAGGCCTGGGAGCGTTGTGGTCACATGATTCCCCTGGAAGCACCAGGACGACTGGCGCTGGCCATTCAACGCTGGTTGGCGCAGACGCCAAGGCCCATACCCATCTCCACTGGAGAGTTGACGAGATGAAGACCGAGCAGCTCAACGAGCGCCACATTCCCTTTTCCAGCCTTCGCTACTCCACCGAAGCGTTCATCGACTACGCTATTCCCGAGTGCTCGCCCAAGTACAACTACGCCTTGGTGGGGCCTGGTGTGTCGCAGAACGCCAAGCAGCCAGTGAGCCTGCGCGAGCCCCACGGCTTTCAGGTGGGAGGCGTATCCATGCCGCACGGCCGCGTCAACCCGCCGCACCTGCATTTCAGCTGCGAAGTGTTCATCTGCGCGAAGGGGCAGTGGCGCATCCAGTGGGGCTTCAACCCACAGGCTCGCCATGTGGACATCGGCGAGCTCGACATCGTCTCCGTGCCCACCTGGATCTACCGCGGCTTTACGAATATCGGCGTAAACGACGGCTTCCTATTCACCGCCCTGGGCCGCGATCACACGGGCGGTATCCTGTGGGGCGCGGCCACCCTGCACGCTGCTCAAGCGCAGGGCGTGGTGCTAACCGACGGCTACCGCATCGTGGACACGCGCCGGGGTGATGCGCTGCATGCCGGGGAGCAGGTGCTGCAGCCAATGGAGGAAGCCGATATTTCCGCCTTACGCGACTGGACCGAGGCCGAGATGAGCCGAAGGCTGGTACGCGCGGCCGATCTCAAATTTGGGGTCCACAGCCTGATCGACGCGGTGCTCCCAGGCGGCGGTGCCCAACTCGCGCCTGTGGTTGGCCTGGGCATTTCTGAAGACCGCCACGCCGAGCCACCCGTGGCCAAGGCTCACGGCGTGAGCCTTGAGTGGCTACGCATTCCGCCGGGCTGTGGCGTGCTACGCCATCGCTTGCAGGACAAGCAGGTGATGACGGCGTACCGGGGAGCAGTGGAGCTGACGGTGCAAGCCGATGAGGGCAGTGTGGCGTACACCTTGCAAGGATCACCCGATGGCTGGGACAGTTTTGCCGTACCGGCCGATGTGTGGCGCAGCTTGCGAAACACTGGGCCGCAGGAGGCCTGGGTGCTGTTGATGACGGCGGGTGACCACCGAAAGCTTATTCACTGGGATGAACAGGTTTTGGCCGCCGCCCATGCCAGCGGCTGGGCCTATGATGCCGACGGATGCGTAGCCGAGCGCCGTTTTTTGGAGCGCGCTCAGCGCTGAGCATCCGATCAGAACCCTTGCCCCTTGGAGAGAAGACCATGAACCCCGCTGTCACCGCTGCCGAACACCACCCGCTGGACCTGCGCCTGGCGCAGCGCATGCGGGGCCAGCAACGCCTGCGCGGCATTTTCAATGGTCTGCCCAGTCCAGCCATCGTAGAGATGTGCGCCTATGCGGGCTTTGACCTGTTGATCATCGACAACGAGCATGGAAGTGCGGACCTGCTGATGACCGAGCACCAGCTGCGTGCAGCCCGCGCCAGCGGTATACCGGCTCTGGTGCGGTGCCTGGAGCACGACATCCCACGGGTGCTGGACATGGGGGCATCGGGCCTGCAGATTCCCATGGTGGCATCTGCGGAACATGCGCGCGATTTGGTTCAGCGGGTGCGCTATCCGCAGCCCGGCGGGGGCGGGGGGCGCCGGGGCAGCGCCTTCAGCACCCGTGCGGCGGGCTATGGTGCCTTTGGCGGGTCCGAGCATACCCGGCTGAGCAACGAGGCAATTGTGCTGGTGGCCATGGTGGAGAGCCCACAGGCCATCGAGCAAGCCGGTGCCATTGCGGCCGTGGACGGCATCGATGCGGTTTTCGTGGGACCCAACGACCTGGCCCACGCCATGGGGCACGAGAACCGCTATGGCGATGCCCCGGTGCAAGCTGCCATTGAGCGGGCGCTGCGCGCGGTGAGCGCCCAAGGCACCTGTGCGGGTGCACTGGCCCTGACGCCTGAGGAAGAAGTGCGCTACGCCGCCTGGGGCGGACGCTACTTCGCCACGGTCACCACCTCACTGATCACAAGGGCTTTCCAACAAGCCGCACGCCAGGGGCGCGCAGAACTGAGCTACTGACCCCCAGAGGTGTCGCACGGTAGCTGCAGCGAGGCTAGGTACTTCTACTAGAGTTTTTGCATAGAGATTGCATACGCTTGCACTGCCTTTGGGTACCATCCAAACTTGACACAAGCACCTCGTTTCCGCACTTCGGTGCGCCTTTTGAATGACGACTGGAGACAAGACGATGAAGACCTTCCGCCGCAATCCCCTGGTGACCATGGTGGCCCTGGCTGTTGGCTCATGGGCAGCCGCAGGCGCCTTGCCTGCGCATGCACAGGCGCAGGGCAGCGCAGCCCGCTCGGCTGACTCTGGTGAACTGCAGTCGGTGTCGGTCTCGGCCAACCGCCGCCTGGAAGACCAGCAAAAGGTCAACGTCTCGGTCACCGGCCTGAGCAACCAAGCGCTGGCCGAGCGCAACCTGTCCGATGTCTCGCAGCTCGACACCGTGGTGCCGGGCTTCACCTTTGGCCGCTCCGGTGCCGACGCACGCCCTGCGATGCGCGGTGTGCGCACGGAAAACGTGGCGGTGAACGCGGATACCACGATCGGCTATTTCGTTGACGGCATCTACAAGTCACGCGCCCAGCAGGCCATGATGGGCTTCGTGGACGTCTCCCGCGTGGAAGTGATGCGCGGCCCGCAGGGCACGCTGTTCGGCCGCAATACCTTCGGCGGTACGGTGGCCATCACCACCAACGCGCCCGAGCTCAAGTCCAACGAAACCACCGCCAGCCTGCTGGTCGGCAACTACGCCAAGGTGCGCGCAGAAGGCATCTTCAACCTGCCCTTGGGCGACACCGCCGCCTTACGCCTGGTGGCCGTCAAGGACAAGTCCGACCCCTGGGTGAAGAACGACTTCAACCCGGCAGCCGGCATGTTTGACCAAGACACGCGCTACTTCCGCGGCAGCCTGCTGTTCAAGCCCACCCAAAACCTCGAAGCTGTGTTCCGCGTGGACAGCACCACACAGGGTGGTAACGGGGGCTCCGCCTTTGGCTACAAGATGGCCGGTACCTTTGTGCACACGCCCTCGTGCCAGCAGTTGTTCAACTCAACGCTCACCATCATCAACCCTCGCGGCGGTAACCGCGATGCGGTCAATGACTGCGTGCGTACACAAGGTGCTGGCGCTGGCACCGGTGCCAATGCCATTGGTTCTGGCGTTGACCTAGGCATTCCCCTGTACAAGGCTGGCAACGCCTACGTTGTAAATAACGACTACCGCTCATACCTGGACTTGAGCGACCGCAACATGAGCCTGGACCTGACTTATCAGATCCCGGGCGCCACGCTCAAGTCCATCACCGGTTACGCTGACTTCATTGCTACGCGCACACAGGATTCAGACTTTTCTGCATCCACCATCGCCATTGACTACCAGGCTACAGCCGCCAAGACCCTCTCTCAGGAGTTCCAGATCCTGAGCAATACCAAGGGCCCCCTTGGCTACGTGGCCGGTGTCTATTTGTTCAAGGACGAACTCCGCGGCACCTTCATCAATCAGCAGTTGCCTCGCACCATTCGTTCGTCGGCCCTAAGCGCGCCCATAAGCTTGGCGCAAAACGGCGCCGGTTTCTACGATAACCAAATGCCGGAGACCGATTCGCGGGCGGTATACGGCCAGTTGAACTACAAAATTAGCCCGGCCCTGACCCTTACGGCTGGTGCGCGTCACACCAAGGACACCAAAGCGTTCAAGTTCGCCAACGCCAACGCGGTGTTGCCGCTGAACGCCTCCGGGGCACCTGATGGCACCCTTATCACCCTGTCCACGCCGCTGCCCCCTGCATCGGCTTACGGGTCTGCGGGGGTAAGCAACTGCCTGGACGGCGCTACACGCCCAGGCTTCAACTGTTTGCCTGGCACCAATACCACCACGGGCGCCACCTATACCGAGGCCACCTTCAGCAAGAGCACCGGCCGACTGGCCTTGGACTATGAGCTCAACAAGGACCAGCTTGTCTACCTGACGATCTCGAACGGCTTTCGCTCGGGGGGCTTCAACTCGGGGCAGGCACTGACATCGGCCCGCACCTTCAAGCCCGAAGAAGTGGTGGCCCTGGAAGTAGGCTCCAAGAACCGCTTCCTCAAGAACACCTTGCAACTCAACTTATCGGCTTTCAGCAACGGCTACACCAACCTGCAGGAGCAGCGCCAAATTCCGGTGGGCAACACCACCATTTCGGCTATCTTCAATGCAGCCAAGGCTAATGCCAAGGGCCTCGAGGCTGAGCTTGAGTGGCGTACTTCACGGGCCACGACCCTTGGCGGGACATTGAGCCTGCTGGATGCGAAATACACCAGCTTCCCCGATGTGGCACTGCCTTTCGGAACCTCCATCCTGGTGGCAAACCCAAGCTCCACCGCGCCCCAAGTTGACGCCAACGGCGTGGTGATTGCCCCGGCCGGCCAGAGCCGCCTGTTTGCCCCGGGCTACAAGTGCGGCGTTGTTCCGGGCACTGGCGGTGCAGGTCAGCCCCCAGCAGCCTATGGCTGCGATCTTTCAGGCAATCGCATTCCGTACGCAGCACGCACCCAGGGCTCGGTCTTCCTCAAGCACGACATCGGCTTGGCTGGAGGCGGACGCCTGACGCCGATTGTGGTGGTCAGCTATAACAGTGGCTTCTTTGGGCAACCCGCCAATGCGCAAATCGAAAAGCAGGGCGCCTTTACCAAGACCGATATCAAGCTGAACTGGCGCATCAATGAGCAATGGTCGTTGTTGGGCTTCGTTGACAACGCGGGTAATACCCAAACCATCAACCGCTTCGTGTGGGGCGGTGGCGGTGCACTGCAGGTCAGTGCGGCGCCCCCGCGAATGACGGGCCTGAAGCTAAGCTATAGCAAGTTCTAACAAGCATCAGCGGCATTGACCATGGCCGGCTTGATGCCGGCCATGGCACTTTTGCGGGGGGCGTGCGCTCAATGCTCGGGCCCTCCCGGCCTGACTTGAATCACTCAACTCCAACCCTTGCTCCATGCCATGCCCGCGCTTCTCCGCCGATACTTTCGTACCACCCATGTAGGTTCGCTGCCCCGCAGCCAAGCTGTGGTCGAGCAAATCTTTGCCCGTGAGCGTGGCCAGGCCATTGATGAGGCGCTGTTCAATGAAACCATGCGGGGGGCCGTCGATGAAGCCGTTGAGCGTCAGGTGCACTCGGGCATCGACCTGGTCAGTGACGGTGAGATGAGCAAGATCAGCTATGCCACGTACATCAAAGACCGATACACCGGCTTTGACGGCGACAGCGATCGCCGCACGCCGGCTGATCTGCTGGACTACCCCGGTTTCATGAAGCGTCTGGCCTCGGCCGGCGGCACCCCCACTTATCGCAGGCCCTGCTGCGTGGGCCCAATACAGGTGAAATCCCTGTTGCCACTGGAGCATGACATTGCCCATGTGAAGGCGGCGGCTGAGCGGCATGGTGCCCACGGGGTGTTTATGAACGCCGCCTCACCCGGTGTGGTGGCGCTGTTCCAGCCCAATCGGCACTACGCCGATGACGACCAGTACCTGCAGGCCCTGGCCCATGCGCTGCGTCACGAGTACCACGCCATCGTCGATGCCGGCTTGACCCTGCAGTTGGACTCGCCTGACCTGGGTCTGGGCCGCCACATGATGTACAAAGACTTGGAAGAAGGGGCCTACCTGCGCCGCATCGAGCGGCATGTGGAGGCACTCAACGAGGCGCTGGTGGCCATTCCTGCTGACCGGGTGCGCATGCACGTGTGCTGGGGCAACTATGAGGGACCGCACCACAAGGACGTACCCCTGGCCACCATCTTGCCCATCGTCATGAAGGCCAAGCCCCAAGCCTTGTTGTTTGAAACTTCCAACCCACGGCATGCGCATGAATGGGAAACCATTGCCCAGATGCGGCACTGCATTCCGGACAACAAGATCCTCATCCCCGGGGTTCTGGACTCCACCACCAACTTCGTGGAGCACCCGCGCCTAGTGGCCCAGCGTCTGCAGCGCTTTGCCGATATCGTGGGCCCTGACCGCGTGATGGCTGGTACCGATTGCGGCTTTGGCACCTTCGCCGGCTTCGGTGCGGTGGACCCCGACATCGTCTACGCCAAGTTCGCTGCGATGGCCGAAGGCGCAGCGCTGGCTTCGAAACACTACGCCGCATGAAGCCCCTCATGCAGACAAGCGATCAGGCCACACCCCAGCACTGGCTGCGAGCCGACGAACTGAGCCTGCCCAGGCGCATGCTGGCCCTGGGCTTTTTGCTGGTGGCCTACTTCTTCTACGCCTGGTCATGGAACACCATCGACATCTTGCGCCCCTACATCAAGGAGAGCTTGGATTTGACGCTGACCGAATCCGGCTCGGCCTACACCTTGCAGTCCATCGGCGCGTTGGTTGGCGCGGTGGTGATGGGGCAGGTGGCCGACAAGATCGGCCGGCGCAACGCGCTGGTGATCACGATGATCGGTTTCGGATCGGGCCTGCTGGGGGCCTTGGTGGTCAGCGACTTCACAGGGCTGGTGGTGCAACGCCTGTATCTGGGCTTCTTTATGGGGTCGATGTTTCCGATTGCCGTGGGCATCTACTCGGGCCTGTTCGCGCGTGATGTGCGCGGCCGTATCGCTGGCATCGTCTTTTGCACCTACAACCTGGCGGTGTCGGCCCTGGGCTTCGTGTCCTCGGCGGTGTTTCGCGCTGGGCTGGACTGGCAGCTGATGCTGTGGGCCGGCGCGGTGCCCATTGCCATGGCCTTTCTGGCCTTGGCCCTGGTACCCGACGACCGGCGCCTCGTGCCCATGGATGGCCTGGTGGGTGGGCAGGCCACGGCCAGCAGCACGCTGCCGGTGATGGAGTTGTTCAAGCCCGGGGTGCGCCGCCAAACGGTGTTTCTGGCCTTGATGAGCGGCTTGAACTTCTTTGCTTACCAGGCCTTCACCGGCTGGGCCACCACCTTCTTGCGCACCGAGCGTGGCGTGCCCGATACCGCCGTGGGCGACATTGTGGGTTGGCAGTTCGTGGGCAGTGCCTTGGGTGCCTTGTGCTGGGGTTGGATCAGCGACCGCTATGGCCGCCGTGTGGCCGCCTCAGGCTTTATCGGTTGCGCCGTGCTGATTCCCATCTACCTCTTCGCTCCGGTGACGGTGCAAACGCTGGAGTTCATCGGCTTTCTGTATGGCATAGCCCTGGCCTGCAGCGCCATTTGGGGCCCCTGGATGTCCGAGCTCTATCCCTCACATCTGCGCTCCACGGCGGCTTCCATTTTCAACTGGGGCCGCGTAATCAGCATGACCGCACCCCTGATCACCGCACCCCTGGCGCAAGCCTACGGCTTGGCGCCGGTGATGAGCCTGGCGGCTGTAGCTTTCTTTTTGGCTGCTGCGGTGTGGTGGAGCCTGCCCGAGACCGTCAAGCGCCGCCAGCCCGAGTGAGTTGAAATAGGCGGCATGTTGCAACGCCGCCAGCTCTGCTTGGCCGCCACCTTGGCCGTGGCCGGGTGTGCATCGGAGCCCCGCCAGCCGCCCACACGCGTGATGGTGGTGCCCGAGCGTGTATGGGAAGGCGAAACGCAAGCGCTCGGCGATCGCGTGTCGGCGCGGGTCTTGATTGCCACCAATGCCGGTTCGGTGGGCCAGTTGGAACTGCGCCACTGGCGCCAGGGCTTAAAGACCCACCCGGCCATGCGTGCCGCGCAGCCCGATGTGCGCGGCCGGCTGCCCCCCATTTGGGAACTCAGCAACCCCGATGCGCGCGGCGCCTTTGCTGCACTGGTGACCGACGAGGGCGAGCGGCGCCACGCCGTGCGCCTGTTGCCGGCATCAGGCCCTGAGCGGGTGTTGCGGCAACAGGCCGGCGATGCCTTGTGGGACCGTGCGGTGTCGGGCATGGCGCTCAGCCCTGATGGCCGCCACCTGGCCATGGTGGTGCAAACCGACCCTGCGGTCCGCCACCGGCCGCTGCACCTGGGCCGGCTGGTGGTGCTGGACCTCACCGCACCGTCCGGCTCCGATGGGTTTGCACCCGAGCGGCTCCTGCCGCCGGGGCCTGATGGGCATGCGCTGGTGCTGGGCCAACGCCCGGCTTGGATCAACGGCGGCCGGCAGTTGTTGGTGGCCGCCGCCGGGCCCCAGGGGCGCGCTGCCAGCGCCAACCCGGTGCCGCCGGCGCTGCAGCCCGACCCGCAAATTGAGGTGATCGACTGGGAGCGCCAAACGCGAACGGTGGCCATGCCCGGCCACAGCCCCATCGCCAGCGGACAAGGTCCTGGATTTCTTCTGGCGCGTGGCAGTGCGTCCCAATGGTTCTTCTCAGACGGCGCGGGCCTGGCCCTTCAGGAGGTGCCGCGGCGGCATGGTCTGGGCAACCCGGTGGCCCTTATTGATGAGCGTTTCCTGCTCTACACCGGCTCGCCACACCCGCAGGCCCCGCGTGAACTGACGAGCAACAACAGCCCCCTGGTCGGCCCCAAGGCGATGCTGGCCCTGAAGGTGATGGACCTTCAGACACAAGCCGTGTTGACGCTGCTGGAGGGCATAGACCCGCGGCGGCGCATCACGGCCGCGCCGATGCCGGCCTAGCGCGGGCGCCCTGAAGCCTAGAATCAAAGGCTGCATATACAGCCGTATCGACTATCCCGGAGGACCCATCGTGGACGTGGCAGTTTCCGTCTTCAAGGCTTATGACATCCGTGGCGTGGTGGGGCAAACCATCGACGAGCAGTTTGCCGAGCACCTGGGCCGAGCCTTTGGCACCGAAGCCTTGGCGGTGGGCGAAAAGGCAGTGGCCGTAGGCCGCGACGGCCGCGTCTCGGGGCCGGCCTTGTCGGCTGCCCTGGTGCGCGGTTTGGCCTCTACCGGCATCGATGTGGTGGACCTGGGCGCGGTGACCACGCCGATGCTGTACTACGTTGCGGCCACGCGCGGCGCCCACGGTTGCCGCAGCGGCATCCAAATCACCGGCAGCCACAACCCCAAGGACTACAACGGTTTCAAGATGGTGCTGGGCGGCCGCGCCATCTTTGGTGAGGACATCCAACGCCTTCGCGAGCGCATGGAAAGCGAGGAGTACCGACGTGGCCATGGCCGAACCGCTGCGATGGACATCACAGCTGAGTACACCGCCCGCATCGTGGGCGACTGTCGCATCGCACGGCCCTTGAAGATCGTGGTGGATTCGGGTAACGGCATTCCGGGGGCCACAGCACCGGGCATCTTGCGGGCCCTGGGCTGCAACGTGGTGGACCTCTACAGCCGCGTGGATGGCGACTTCCCCAACCACCACCCCGACCCCAGCAAGCCGGAAAACCTGGAGGACCTGCGCTTGGTGGTGCGGGCCACGCAAGCCGACCTCGGCCTGGCCTTTGACGGTGATGGCGACCGCTTGGGCATCGTCACCCGCCACGGCCAGATCATTTACCCCGACCGCCAAATCATGTTGTTCGCGCGGGATGTGCTCAAGCGCCATCCGGGCGCGCCCATCATCTTCGATGTGAAGTGCTCGCAGCGTCTACCCGTGGTCATCCGTGAGGCCGGCGGTAAGCCCGTCATGTGGAAGACCGGGCATTCGCTGATCAAGGCCAAGCTCAAGGAAATGAATTCGCCCTTTGCCGGCGAGATGAGCGGCCACATCTTCTTCGGTGAGCGTTGGTACGGCTTTGACGATGCGATGTACACCGCTGCGCGCCTGTTGGAGATTGTGAGCCGCTACATCGACCCCAGTGCGGTGCTAGAAGATCTGCCGGCCAGCCATAGCACCCCGGAGTTGAACGTGCCCTGTGCCGAAGGTGAGCACCACCGCGTGGTGGAGCGCTTGCTGGCGCGCACGCGGTCGGGCGATTTGCGCTTTGCCGGCGGGACCATCTGCGACATTGATGGCCTGCGCGTGGACTTCGCCGATGGCTTTGGTCTGATTCGCGCGTCCAACACCACACCGGTGCTGGTCTTGCGCTTTGAAGGCCACACCGAGGCGGCCCTGGGCCGCATCGAGCGCGAATTCATCGGCGCGCTGCGCTCGGTCAAGAGCGATGCGATGGTGCAGACCTCGGCCCACTGAGTGTTTGAAGGTGCCTGGAGCTTGAGGGATCACGGTTCTCAACACGGAGCCTGGGCTTGCTGAGCCTGGGCGCTTCCATCGCCCAAGCGGCCTATTCGGCCGCCTGGGTGGCCGCAGTGCCAGCGGTGCTGGCGCGTTTTTGGTGGCGTGGACGCGCTGAGCCTGCTTACCGAAAGGCCTGGGCACAGCGCTTGGGCTATTGGCCCAAGCCCCCCGCAGCCGGACCGCAGGCGCCGCGCGTGTGGGTGCATGCGGTGTCCCTGGGCGAAACCCGTGCGGTGCAACCGCTGGTGCAGGCCCTGCGGCACGAACTGCCCGGGATGCAGTTGCTGTTGACCACTGGCACCGCCACAGGGCTTGAGGCGGGGCAGGCGATCTTGCAGGTCGGCGATTTGCACGGCTGGCTGCCGCTGGATACCCCAGGGGCGACGAGGCGCTTTCTGCGGACACTGCAGCCCCAGGTGGGCGTGCTGATGGAAACCGAAACCTGGCCCAACCTCTTGCTGCAGGCCCAACGCGCCGGTGTACCTATGGTGCTGGCCAATGCACGCTTGTCTGATCGCAGCCTGCGCAAAGGCCTGAAGTGGGCGCTCCTGAGCAGGCCGATGATGCAACGCTTGTCAGCCGCGTGTGCGCAGACCGACCAGGATGCCCATCATCTTAAGCAAGCCGGTGTTCCCGCGGCGTGCATTCAGGTGTTGGGCAACCTGAAGTACGAGCTTCACCCCTCAAACGAGCTACAGGCCCTGGGGCTGCACTGGGCCAGCAAGCGCCCGCTGCCTCGCACGGGTAACGGCATCGGACCTGAGCGGCGAATGGTGATGGCCGCGAGTTGGCGCGAGGGGGAAGACGAGCCCTTGCTGCAGGCCTGGCTTCGGGCGGTCAACAGGCCTCAAGCCCAGTGCGGGCCCGACCCGTCCAACGGCGCGCGCCCGCTGCTGCTGGTGGTGCCACGCCACCCCCAGCGCTTTGAAGCGGTGCATGCATTGTTAAAGGCGGCTGGCTTGACGGTGAGCTGCCGCAGCAACTGGCCCGAGACTGGGCCCAACGAAGCGGACTGGCACTGTGATGTCTGGCTCGGTGACAGCTTGGGCGAGATGCCGGCCTACTACGCGGCTGCCGATGTGGCGCTTTTGGGTGGCAGCTTTGCGCCCCTGGGCGGTCAAAACCTGATCGAGGCTGCGGCCTGTGGCTGCCCCGTGGTGATGGGCCCGCACACTTTCAACTTTGAAGAGGCAGCCCAGTTGGCGCAGGCACAGGGAGCGGCGATCAGGGCGAACGACTTGGACCACGCGGTGGAACTGGCCCTGGGGACCAGCGCGCAACGCTGGAAAGACCACCGTTTGGCAGGTCTGACCTGGGTTTCCTCGCATGCGGGTGCGGCTCAGCGTCAGGCACAGGTGGTACTTTCGGCCCTCAAGGGCGACCACGCGGGCGCCGGCGAATGAGGCTTGATCACTCGCGTGGGCGTCGGAACCCTTAAGAGCCCAACAGGGGCGCCAGCGCCTGAACGTCCGCTGCACCCAGCGCGCCCGCGGCCTGGCGCAGGCGCAGAGTCCCAAGGATCGAGTCGTAGCGGGCCTTGGCCAGGTCTCGACGGGTTTGAAACAGCAGGCTCTGTGCGTTGAGGACATCCAGGTTCACCCGTACGCCCACCCGGTAGCCCAGCTGTGTGGACTCCAAGGCCAATTGGCTGGAGGCTTCAGCCGCTTCCAAGGCCTTGACCTGCGCGGCCAGCGACTGCAGACCCATGAAGCTTTGCCGCGTGGCCAGTTCCACACCTCGCCGCGCGTTATCTAGATCGTGGCGCGCTTTTTCTTCCAACTTTAGGGTTTCAGATACCCGGTTGTCGGTGGCATTGCCTGCGTACAGCGGTACGGTCAATGTGATGCCGATCGCCGAATTGGTAGAGGTGCCCAGTTGTCCCAACTGAACGCTGCTGCCCGTGGCTGCGTTGCGCACCGTGGCTGATCCGTCCACGCGTTGCTGCGTGTAGCGCCCGGTCAGGGCTACTGTGGGCAGGTGACCCGCGCGCGCGCGGCTGACTTCCAGCTGCGCAATCTCCAGCCCCAGGCGAGCCTTGCGGGCCACCGGGTGGCGGGCCAATGCTTGTTCAACCCAGGTATCTGCGTTCTGGGGTACCACGGGTGGCAGCACCAAGGGCAAGCGCAGCGGTACCGGCTGCACCTGCAAGCGGCCCACCACCTGTTCCAGCACCGATTGGCGGTTGCGTACCTCGTTGCTGGCGGCCAGCTCTTGCGCGATCACCAGGTCAGAGCGTGCCTGCGCTTCTCGGGCGTCAGTGATGGTGGCGGTACCCACTTCAAAGTTGCGCCGCGCTGAAGCCAGTTGTTCCGTGATCGCCGCCTTGCTGGCTTGAACCGTGGCCAAAGCATCGCGCGAGGCGAGCACGTCGAAATAGGCCTGTGACACGCGGATGATGAGATCTTGTTCAGCGACTTCTAGGTCGGTGCGGGCCACTTCCAATGCCTTTTCTGCCTGTGCTATCGCCATGTCGTTGGCGCGGTTGAACAGGGGCTGGGTGGCATTGAGGTTGGTGGTGGTGGTGTCTGATTGCGAACCGGTGACCGATGGGCTGAAAGGCGTGCGGTTTTCGCTGTGGCCTACGGTGGTATCGGCGGTCAGGCCCGGGCGGCGTAGCGCCTTGGCCTGCTCCATGCGAAAGCGCGCCGATTCGAACTGCGCCCGCGCAGCCATAAAAGCCGCGTCATGGCCGCGGGCTGATTCCAGCAAGACCGGCAGGCCCTGCGCCCAACTCAGTGGTGAAGCCACCGCCAGGCACAGCAGGCACAGGGTCAGCAGATGTCTCAACACAGAGAATTGGTTCATGGCTCAGAACTTGAAGCGGGAGGGTTGTGCAAAGCCTTGCAGGCGCGGAGCGACAGTGTCAAACAGAATCGCGGTTTCCCAGGCGTTGGCCGCTACGCGGGTGATGCGAACCGCGCGCATGACCGGTTCGTCCCCAATCACAACGACCAGGCGGCCGCCTAGGGTGAGCCGCGCCTTCAGGGCGGCGGGGTCCAAGGCGATCGAGCCCGACAGGATGATGGCATCGAAGTCGCCTTCGAACGAATCCTCTTGGCTGCCGTCGGCTTGCACCACCTGCACCTGGCCGATGCGGGCACGTGCCAGGTTTTGGCGCGCCATTTCGGCCAGCTGGGGTCGAATCTCAAGGGTGGTGACGCTGCGAGATTGGTGTCCCAGCAAGCAAGCCATGAAGCCCGAGCCCGTGCCAATTTCCAGGGTGCGCTCCGCGCCTGTCAGGCGCAACTCCTGCAACAGGCGGGCTTCGACGCGCGGGGCCAGCATGCGCTGGCCATCAGGCAGGGGAATCTCGGTGTCGGTGAAGGCCAGCGCGCGGTGCTCGCTCGACACGAAGTCTTCACGCCGCACCTGCGACAGCAGCCCCAATACGCCACCGTCCAGCACATCCCAGGGGCGGATTTGCTGCTCGATCATGTTGAAGCGGGCTTGTTCGAAATTCATGAGACCGGGTGAGTTCGGGGACAGGCAATTGATTCTAGGGTGCTCAGCCCACGCCAGCCTGACTGCCCTGGCTATCATGTGTATGTGCTCTCAATACGCAGAAGGTGCCGGCAGTGGATGTGACGCTCTTGGTCAAGGCAGCCATCTTGGGCCTGGTCGAGGGTCTGACCGAGTTCCTACCGATTTCTTCCACCGGCCACCTGATCCTGGCCGCTTCGCTGCTGGAGTTCACTGGCGAAACCGCTAAGGTCTTTGAGATTGCCATCCAGTCGGGTGCGATGCTGGCGGTGATTTGGGAGTACCGTCGGCGCCTGATCAGCACCATGAGTGGGCTGGGCAGCGACGGAGTTGCCCGGCGTTTTGCGATCAACGTGGCGGTGGCCTTTGTGCCGGCCGCAGTGGCGGGCCTGGCCCTGGGCAAGGCTATCAAGGCGGCCTTGTTTCACCCGGTGCCGGTGGCGGTGGCCTTCATCGTGGGCGGCGTCATCATTCTGTGGGTCGAACGCTGGCACCACCGCCGCTATGGGGCGACGGACCTGATGGGCACGCGCCGCGCCCGCGTGGAGACTGTGGACGATATGCGTCCGATCGACGCCTTGAAGGTGGGCCTGCTGCAGTGCCTGGCTCTGGTGCCTGGCACCAGCCGATCTGGGGCCACGATCATCGGGGGCATGGTGCTGGGTTTTTCGCGCCGCTGCGCCACCGAATTCAGCTTCTACTTGGGTATCCCCACCTTGATGGGCGCCGGGGCCTACTCGGTGCTCAAGCAACACGAGGCGCTGAGTTGGGGCGACGCGCCGGTCTTTGCTGTGGGCACGGTGGTGGCCTTTTTCAGTGCGTGGCTGTGCATCCGCTGGCTCATACGCTATGTCAGCACCCACAACTTCGTGCCCTTTGCCTGGTACCGCATCGGCTTTGGGGCCGTGGTACTCATCACCGCCTGGGGCGGCTGGGTGGACTGGCGTGCCTAAGCCCACGAAGGTGTACCTGCTCAGGTGTGAGGCCGCGCAGGGGCATCAGATCTTCTGAAATATCAAGTCCCACACCCCGTGGCCCAGGCGCAGGCCGCGCTGCTCGAATTTGGTCAGGGGCCGATAGTCAGGCCGCGGTGCAAAGCCGCCATACTGCTGGCCTACCGTGTTGCGTAACAGGGCTTGTGCGCTCAGTACCTCGCGCATCTGGTGCGCATAGGGCTGCCAATCCGTCGCACAGTGCAGCACACCGCCGGGTACCAGGCGTGAGGCCAAGAGTTGTACCAAGGTGGGCTGAATCAGACGCCGCTTGTGGTGGCGCTTCTTGTGCCAAGGGTCAGGAAAGAAAATATGGACGCCCGCCAGCGTAGCCGGCGCTACCATTTGTTCCAACACCTCTACTGCGTCATGCTGAAGGATGCGAACATTGCCTAGCGCTCCTTCGCCTATCAGCTTGAGCAGGGCTCCTACGCCGGGCTCATGCACCTCTACCCCGACGAAGTCCACGTCGGGCCGTGCGCGGGCGATGGCGGCCGTAGCCTGGCCCATGCCAAAGCCGATTTCCAAGATGCGCGGGGCCTGTCGGCCGAAGATGGCGTCCCAGTCCGCGGGCTCGCTGCAGTATGGCAACACAAAGCGCGGGCCCAGGTCCTGCAAGGCCCGCACCTGCCCCGTGCCCATGCGGCCGGCCCGCACCACAAAGCTGCGAACACGGCGCGGGTGCGCTGCGGCCTCGGAGCCTTGGGGGTGCTTGGGTGTCAGAACGGGCGGGGTGGCGGGTTCGCTCATACCCCAATTGTCGCGCGCTGCGGTATGCTTTGCGACGCACTTAGACGCGGGCGTCGTTCAATGGCAGGACCTGAGCTTCCCAAGCTCAAGACGTGGGTTCGATTCCCATCGCCCGCTCCAGCCGCTGCTGGGCCTGGCTTTTGTGCGTGCCTCAGCTGCGCAAGTGGCACGCCACGGTGTGTCCCTCACCCGCTGATTTAAGCTGCGGCCGTTCGCGGTCGCACAGCCCCTCTTGCGCAATGGGGCAGCGGGTGTGAAAGTGGCAGCCGCTTGGCGGGTGTATCGGGCTGGGTACATCGCCCTGCAGCACGGTGCGGCGGCGCTTGACCCTTGGGTCGGGCACCGGAACGGCCGACAGCAGCGATTCGGTGTACGGATGCTTGGGTTGTGCGTACAGATCGCGCGCATCAGCCATTTCCACGATGCGCCCCAGGTACATAACCGCGACCCGGTTGCTCGTGTGCTCCACCACCGACAGGTCGTGGGCAATGAACACATAGGTCAAGCCCAGTTGTTCCTGCAGGTCTTGCAGCAGGTTGATGACCTGGGCCTGGATGGATACATCAAGGGCTGACACGGCCTCGTCGCACACGATCATCCGGGGTTGTACCGCCAAGGCGCGCGCGATGCCGATGCGCTGGCGCTGACCGCCGGAAAACTCATGCGGATAGCGCCGCATCTGGTCTTTGGACAAGCCCACCATGGTCAACAACTCGGTCACCCGGTCGGCCACTTCTGATCGGCCGTGCGCCAGGCCATGGATCAGCAGGCCTTCGCCGATGATGGCCCCTACGGTCATGCGGGGGTTCAGCGATGCAAAGGGATCCTGAAAAATAATTTGCATCTGCCGAGCCAGGGCCCTCAGTTCGCTTCGGTCGGCAGTGGTCACGTCCTGTCCATCAAAGACCACCTGACCGGATGTGGGCTCAATCAGCCGCAGGATGCAGCGGGCCATGGTGCTCTTGCCGCAGCCCGATTCGCCCACCACGCCCAGGGTCTGACCTTTGATCAGGTCGAAAGACACGCCGTCTACCGCATGCACCTGCGCGGTCGTGCGGCGCAGCAGAGAGCTGCGCACCGGAAAGCGTTTGACCAGGTCGCGCACCTGCAGCAAGGGACCCGCACTCATGACACCACCTCATCCAGCACACAGGCCACCCGGTGCCCTGGGCTGGTTTCTCTCAGCACGGGCGTGGCCGCCACACACTCGGCGTGCGCATGGCTGCAGCGCGAAGCGAAGCGGCAGCCAGGCCCGGGCTCTATCAGCTTGGGCACGGTACCGGCAATGGCCTCCAATCGCACCTTGTGCGGCAGGGCTGAAGAGCCGATGCGTGGAATCGATCGAATCAGGCCGCGGGTGTAGGGATGGCGGGGCTGCGCAAACAGCGCCTGCACCGGGGCCTCTTCCACCACTTGTCCGGCATACATCACCACCACGCGCTGGGCCACTTCGGCCACCACCCCCATCGCATGGGTGATCAGCATGATGGCCATGCCCATCTCAGCCTTCAACTCGGCCAAGAGGTCCAGAATTTGCGCTTGGATCGTCACATCCAGCGCCGTGGTGGGCTCATCGGCAATCAGCAGCTGGGGCTTGCAGGCCAAGGCCATGGCAATCATCACCCGCTGGCGCATGCCGCCCGAAAACTGATGCGGGTAGTCGCTGCCCCGCTTTTCAGGCGTAGGAATGCGCACCAAGCGCAGCATCTCCACCGCACGGTCCAGGGCGTCGCGCTTGTTCAGGCCTTCATGCAGCCGTAGGCTTTCGGCAATCTGATCCCCCACGGTGAACACGGGGTTCAGGCTGGTCATGGGCTCCTGGAAGATCATCGCGATCTCTTTGGCGCGTATGGCCTGCATCTCCTGCGGGGACAGGGGAGCCAGGTCGCGGCCCTTCCACAGCATCTGCCCCGCCACAATCCGCCCAGGGGGCATGTCAATGAGCTTCATCACCGTCTTGGCTGTCACGCTTTTTCCGCAGCCCGACTCGCCCACCACACACACGGTTTCACCGGCGTGGACCCGCAGGTCCACACCATCGACCGCATGCAGCCAACCATCGTCGGTTTGAAAGTGCGCCTTCAAGCCCCGAATGTCCAGCAGCGGGGCGTGCTCAGCAGCCATGATCACAGCACCCTCCGCGGGTCCAAGGCGTCTCGCAGGCCGTCGCCAATAAAGTTGATGGTCAGCACCGCCAGGAAAATGGCGATCCCCGGGAACAGAGCCCAGTGCACCGCAATGTCCAGATAGTCTCGTCCGTCGTACAGGATGCGCCCCCAGGTGGGAATATCCGGGGGGAAGCCCAAGCCCAGAAACGACAGGGTGCTCTCGGCAATGATGGCCGCAGCCACATCGATGGTGGCCGCCACAATCACCGGCCCCAGGCTGTTGGGCAGGATGTGCCGCACCACCTGGCGTGGGGTGCCAGCCCCCAGGGCGCGTGCGGCTTCCACAAATTCTTTTTCGCGCAGGCTGAAGAACTGCGCGCGCACCAAGCGCGCCACTGGCATCCATCGAAAGCCGCCGATCACCGCCACGATCAGGATGAAGATACCCGCCTCTAAGCCAAAGGTTTGCTTCAGGGGTTCACGGAACAAAAAGATCAAGAGCAGCAGCACGGGCAGCTGCGGCAGGCTCAAGAACAGGTCGGTCAGCCACATCAGGGCCGCATCCACCCAGCCTCGTGACATGCCCGCGATGGCTCCAATCAACACCCCCACCAGCACCGCGGTGAGCATGGCTGCCAGGCCCACGGCCAGGCTGATGCGCCCACCGTACAGCAGCCTCGCCAACAAATCGCGCCCCAGGTCGTCGGTTCCCAAGGGATGTTTGGCGCTGGGCCTGGACAGGCTGGCCAAGAGGTCCACATCGTTGACACCCACCTTCCACATCAAGGGTCCAATCAGCACCGCCACCACCAATAGACCCAGCAGCCACAGGCTCCAATAGGCCAGGCGGTGGCGCTTGAAGCGGCGCCAGGCCTCCTGCGTGGGCGACAAGCCCGCCTTGGGTTCAGCGGTAGCTGATGCGGGGGTCAAGCCAGCCATAAAGCACGTCGGCCACAAGATTGAAGAAGATGACCAAGCCGCTGAAGACAAAGGTCACCGCCATGATCACAGGGGTGTCGTTACGAAGAATCGCATCGATCAACAGGCTGCCGATGCCCGGAATGCGAAAGATCTGCTCGGTCACGATGGCCCCGCCAAACACCGTAGGCATTTGCAGCGCCACCAGCGTGACCACCGGAATCATGGCGTTGCGCACCACGTGGCGCAGCACCACCACGCGTTCGCTCAAGCCCTTGCTGCGCGCCGTGGTCACATAGTCCAGGCGTATCACGTCCAGCACCGCGCTGCGCACATAGCGCATCATGCTGGCCGCTTGGAACAGGCCCAGCACGGTGATGGGCATGATGCTTTGCTTAAAGTGGTCCCACAGGAATTGCCAGCCGGTGGACGAGATGTCGCTGCGGTACACAAAGGGCAGCCAGCCCAGCGTGATGGAAAACAGCAGGATGAACAGCACACCGGTGAAGAAAGTGGGCAGCGAAAAACCCACGAAGGCCACGGTGCTGGCGATGCGGTCAAACCAGGAGTAAGGCTTGACAGCGGCCAGCACGCCCACCGGAATGGCCACTGCGATGGCCAGCAATTGCGACAGGCCAATCACCACAATGGTGGTGGGCAGGCGCTGCAGGATCAGCTCGTCCACATTGATGCGGCTGACGAAGGAATAGCCCCAGTCGCCCTTGAGCATGCTGGCCAACCAGCGCACATAGCGCTCCCATACCGGGTCGTCCAGGCCGAACTGCACCCGCAAGGCCATGCGTACCTCGGGCGGTACATTGGGGTTGGTCGCCAATTCTTCGAAAGGGTCGCCCGGCGCAAGGGCAAGAACGGTGAACAACACCGCGCTGATACCCAAGAGGCTGGGCAGCGCGATCAGGCACCGCCGCAGGATGTAGCCGCCCACCCGCGCTCGCCGTCAGGACTCGCGCGTCCAGTAGCCCAAGGCCCAGGTGGTGTTATCCCAGGCCGAGAGCACGGGGCGCAGCTTGGCACCAACGCCATAGGGTCGTGGCCGCGAAAACAGCGGAACCACATGTTGGTCGCCCACCAGCAGGTCGTTCATGCGGATGAACAGGGCGGCCCGTTTGACGGGGTCGATTTCCGCTTGCGCGGCCTTGTGCGTGGCGTCGTAGTCGGCGTTCTGCCAGCGGGTGATGTTGCGCCGCGCCCATTTATTTTCTTTCTGCGACAGCTCCCAGGATGTGAACTGTTCCATGAAGGTTTGCGGGTCGGGCTGCGTCATGGTGGTGGTGTACATCTGCATATCGACCCAGAACTTTTGATAGGTGTCTGGGTTGGCGAAGTCGCCTCCAAAGTAAACGGCCGCCACCACGCTCTTGAGTTCAAGGTCGATGCCCGCCTTGCCGCAGGCGTCCTTGATGATGGCCTGGCACTTTTGCCGCGGTCCGCTCACCGAGGTTTGGAACACGAACTTGAGCTTGCTGCCGCCCTTGGCCCGGATGCCATCGGGGCCGCGCTTCCAGCCCGCCGCCTCCAGCACCTGATTGGCCTTTTCAATGTTGAACTCGTACTTCAGATTGGTGCTGCGAAAGCGCACCGGGTTGTTCAGGAAGTTTGCGCTGGCAATCGCTCCCCTGCCATAGATCGCCTCGGAAATGCTCTTGCGGTCAATGAGCAGGCTCATGGCTTCGCGCACTGCGCGTTCGCCGAATGCTGGGTGCCGGCTCTTGGCACTGGCCCGTTCGCCGTCCACTTCCTTCCACGGGTCGGTGGGATTGAGCGCGACAAACTCGAGGTCGCTGCCTTCGAAAAAGTGCACCCGTCCGCGGCCAGCGGCCTCCAACTGGCGCAGGATCACATCCTCAACCGACAGGTTCCAGGCCAGATCGAACTCCCCAGTTTGCAGCACCGAGCGCGCCGCACTGGTGGCGTCGCCTCCCCCTTTGAGGTCCAAGGCATCGAAGAAGGGCTGATTGGGCACGTGATAGGTCGGGTTGGCCTCTGCTCGCAGCATGTCACCGGGTTTGAAGTCCAACAGCCGATAGGGCCCAGTGCCCACAGGCTTGAGGTTGGCTGGGTTCTCCCGCGACTTGGCACCCGCAAAAGGTTCAAAAACATGCTTGGGCAGGATCAGCCCCCAGGTGCCCACAAAGGGCTCAGCCCAGAACGGTGTGGGCTTGCCAAATTCAATCCGCACGGTGTGCGAGTCCACCTTGACCACCTTAACGTCGCGGTAGATGTTCACTGAGAGCATGGCCGAGGCCGGGTCACCGGCGTACTGCCAAGTGAAGATCACATCATCGGCAGTGAAGTCGCGCCCGTCGTGCCACTTCACACCGCGCTTAAGCTTCCAGGTCACGTTGCGCCCATCGGCTGACAGTCCGCCGTTGGCACGGGTGGGCACTTCGGAGGCCAGCACCGGAATCAAATTGCCTTCGGCGTCCCAGCCGCCCAGCGGTTCATAAAAAATGCGGCAGGAATCCTGGTCCTTGGTGCCGCTCGCGAAATGGGGGTTCAGATGCACCGGGGCTTGCCAGTACATCAAGCGTAAAGTGCCGCCGCCGCCTCGCTTGGTGCCCAGATAGGGCAGTGGCGTGGGGGTCTGCGCCACGCCCTCGTGCATCAGAATCATGGAAGCCATGGGGGCCGTCAAGCCCAGGCCAACCAACTGTTCAATGAAGCGGCGCCGGGGCAGGGCACCACGGCGGACTTCTTCGACCAAGGCGCGCAGTTGCGTTTCATTCATGGTGAGCTCCAATGCTGTTGATGCCGCTCGTGTACGGCCCGAGGGATGGTAACAGTCCCCTTTATTGGCCCATCAGGGAAGGCCCGGGGTCGGTGGCCGGCATCGTGCCCGAAAGCTGCTTGCCGATCAGTCCGGTTTGATCCGCGCGCGTTCCACCACCGGTTTCCAACGCTGCTGCTCTTGGGCAATGAAGCGCGCGAATTCAGCGGGGCCACCGCCCATGCCGATCACCGCATCGGTGCTGAACTTCTCATTGGTGGCTGGTTGCTTTACAGCCGAAGTTGATGCGATGGCCAAGGTGTCCACGGCCGCTTGCGGCAGGTTGGCCGGCCCCAAGATGCCGTACCACTGGGTCATCTCAAACCCTGGCCAGCCTTGCTCGGCCACGGTGGCCACATCGGGCAACTGCGGCAGACGCTGTAGGGTGCCGGTGGCGATGCACCGCAGGCGCCCCGTGCGCACGAATTGAATCACCGCGGCTGCGCCAACCGAAGCCGCCTGCAAGCGCCCGGCCAAGAGGTCGGTGAGCTGCGGGCCGGTACCACGGTAGGGCACGTGCACGATGAAGGTGTCGGTCGCCATCTTCAGGTACTCCATGGCCAGGTGGCCGGCGCTGCCGTTTCCAGCTGAGCCGTAGCTCAACTGTCCGGGGCGCTTTTTCACATAGTCCACGAACTCGCGCAGGTTCTTCACCGGCAGCTCGGGGTGCACCAGGTACAGGCTGGGTACCTTGGCCAACAGGGACACCGGTTTGAAGTCCTTGTTCGGGTCGTAGGGCAGACGGTCGAACATATACGGGTTGACCGCCAGCGTTCCGATGTGGCCCAGGATCAGGGTGTGCTGATCATCCGAGCGCGCCACCTCCTGCATGGCCAGATTGCCGGCGGCGCCGGGTTTATTCTCGACATACACGGTTTGGCCCAGGCTCTTGGTGAGCTCGAATGCGGTGGCGCGCGCGATGATCTCGCTGCTGCCCCCGGGGGCAAAGGGCACCACAAAGCGCACCGCGCGCTGGGGCCAGGGTTTGGTTTGCGCCCAACTGGGCAGGGCCAGGCTGGCACCCAGGCCCCCTGCGGCTTGCAGCCACTCACGACGATCGAAAGACATACTCGTTGGTACTCCGTCAGCGCATACAGACAAAAAACCCACGAGGCTTGCGCCACGTGGGTTCATAAGAACCGATGTACCGGGGCGGGCCCGACAGCCCGATCAGAAGGCGTGGCTCAATCCCACGCCAAAGGAGCTCTTGTTATTGGCTGCGGTGGGAACGTCCACATCGCGCTCGTTGTAGGCCACGTAGCCAAAGGTTCGTCTGCTGAACGCGTAGCGGGCCGAAACGCCCGTGCGGCTGTAGTCGCGGCTGCTTGCTTTGGCCACACCGGCAGCCGGGGTCTTGGTGGTGGAGGTGGTGTACTGAACGCGCAACACCAATTCCTTGCTTATCGGGATGATGGCGCCGATGTTGTAGGCGCTGTGCTCGGGCAGGGCGGCAGCCGATGTCAGCGTGTTCGCGGCGGCATTGGCCAGCAGGCGGTCGGTCGATTGGTAGCCGAGGGCGATTGTGGCAAAGCCCAGGTCGTACTGGCCGCCGACGGTGGTGGCCTGGTTCCAGCGGTCAATACCGGTCACACCGGCACCGTCGTAATACTCATACGCCACAGCCAAGCGCAGCGGCTTCTTGTCGTAGGTGACCAGAGCGCCGTTCGTGCTGGCAGTTACCTTCTGGCCCAACGCGCTTTGAACGCGCACACGCACGCCACTGAAAGCTGGGGAGGTGTAGCGGATGGTGTTGTTGACGCGGGAGCCGAAGTTCTGCATGAGTTGCAGGCCGGAGTTGGCTGTCGTGACCGATATCTCGCCTTCTGTGGCCACGTCGTTGTAGTTGCCCAGATTCAACGTCCGGGTCAGCGTGTCTTGGCGTCCCAATGTCAATTCGCCAAAACCACCAGCCAGGCCCACCCAGGCGTGGCGGTTGAAGAGCTGGTTGTTGGCGGTTGTGGCGCCGTCCTTGGCGCTCAGGCCAGCTTCCAGCTGGAAGAAGGCCCGCAGGCCGCCGCCCAGGTTCTCCGAGCCGCGGAATCCAAAACGGGAACCGCGCGGGTTCGGCACTTCGTCCTGGCCGGTGACCTTGGCCCCCGCATGGGTTTTAGACTGGGCGAGGTTCGTGTCTACGAGGCCGTACAGCGTGACGCTGGAGGCTTGTTGGGCGCTGGCAGCAGCGCTGAGAGCGGTCAGCGCGGCGCCGACGATCAGGGTCTTCTTCATATTTGGAGGTTCTCCGATGGGTAACGATAGCGATGATGTTTATGCGGGCTCAACCCAGTGACCCCCCGATTGTTGCGGCTGAAGGATGTCAGCCGTTTGACAAACGCGGTAGTTCGCCCGCCAATGTTGCAAGAATCCAACTATTTGGCGCCGAAATCACGCGCGTCGGGCGATCTGGCGCCACAGCGGCGGCAGCAGGAGAACGGCCAGCACCACCAACAGCAGCGCCACCGACATCGGGCGCTCCAGGAAAACTCCCCACCGGCCTTCGCCAATCGACAGCGCGTTGCGCATCTGCGCCTCGGCCATGGGCCCCATGATCATGCCGACGATGACCGGGGCAGTGGGGAAGTCCAACCGGCGCAGCCCCAGCCCCAAGAGGCCGGTGCCCAGCATCAGGAACAGGTCGAAGGCACTTTGGCGCATGCCGTACACGCCCACGGTTGCGAAGATGAGGATGCCCGCGTACAGCGGCGCACGCGGAATCTGCAGGAGCTTCACCCACAGGCCCACCAAGGGTAGGTTCAGCACCAGCAGCATGACGTTGCCGATATAGAGCGAGGCGATCAGCGCCCACACCAGGTCAGCTGAATTCGTAAACAGCTGCGGCCCGGCCTGAATGCCGTAGTTCTGCAAGGCCGACAGCATGATGGCCGCGGTCACGGTGGTGGGAATGCCCAGGGTGAGCATGGGCACCAGGGCCGCCGTCACCGACGCGTTGTTGGCTGCCTCGGGTCCGGCCACACCCTCGATGGCCCCTGTGGTGCCGAACTCTTCAGGATGCTTGGAGAGTTTGCGTTCGGTGGCGTAGCTCAGAAAGGTCGGAATCTCGGCGCCACCGGCCGGGATGGTGCCAAATGGAAAACCAAAAGCAGTGCCCCGCAACCAGGCCGGCCAGGAGCGCCGCCACTCCTGCGGCGTCATATGCACGCGCCCAGAGCGCTGGATGCTGGTGGTGCTTTTGCCCTCGTACAGCGCGGTGTACAGCGCCTCGCCCACGGCAAACAGGCCCACGGCCACCAGCACCACCTCGATGCCGTCCAAGAATTCGGGTACGCCCCCGGTGTACCGCATCGCAGCCGTGATCTGGTCGATGCCCACAAGGCCGATGGCCAAGCCGATGAACAAGGCAGTGACGCCGCGCAGCGCGCTCTTGCCCAGCACCGCACTGACCGTGGTGAAGGCCAGCAGCATCAGGCAAAAGTATTCGGGCGGGCCCAGTTGTACCGCAGCGTTGGCCACCCACGGGGCGAACAACGTGACCAAGACCGTGGCGATGGTGCCGGCCACAAACGAGCCGATGGCGGAGGTGGCCAAGGCGGCGCCGGCACGACCGCTGCGGGCCATCTTGAAGCCTTCCATGGCCGTCACCATGGTGGCCGTTTCTCCGGGCGTGTTCAAAAGGATGGAGGTGGTGGAGCCTCCGTACATGGCTCCGTAGTAGATGCCTGCGAAAAAAATCATGGAAGCCGTGGGCTCAACCTGGGATGTGATCGGCAGCAGCATGGCCACCGTGACCGCAGGGCCTAGGCCCGGCAACACGCCAATGGCGGTGCCGACGGCGCATCCCACGAAGGCCCACATCAGATTGATGGGCGTGGCGGCTGTGGCAAATCCCGCCAACAGTTGGGTGGTAATGTCCATGGTGGGAAGGCCGCGCTGCTCAAAGCACGCGCACTACAGCCAGCCGCTGGCGGTCAGGCCGGGCAGCGAAATGTTGAGCAGCTTGGTGAAGACCCAGAAGACGGGTGCGGCGATGGCCGCACCCAACAGCAGGTCCGTGGCCGCTTGGGTGAGCGCCGCAGCACCCGCAGCAGCCTTGCCCTCGGCCAAGCGCAGGCCCCGCACTGCCAGCACAAAGCACAGGGCACAAGACGGGATGAAGCCCAAGTGGGTGATCAACGACGCATTGACCACAATACCGGCGGCAACCCAGGCCAAGGCTGACCAGTCGCCGTGCTGCGCACCGGACGGCGCTTCTACATGGGCCCAGCCACCCCGCAGGGCCTGCAGCGTGAGCAAGGCTCCGCAAACCAACAGCCCGCCGGCCACCAGCCAGGGCAGGAAGTTGGGCCCCACGCCGGCGTAGCCCGCGTCGGAGGGGATATCCAAGGCGCCCCAAGCTAGCAGGCCACCCAGGCCGGCAACGCCCAGTCCGGTCAGGGCCTGCACCCGTTGCGCGTCCACGACCTTCTAGATCATGCCGGACTTGACCATTACGGCGCGAAGGGCGGCGAATTCACGGTCCACAAAGTCGTCGAACTCGGGGCCGGTGAGGACTGAGCCCGTCCAGTCGTTCTTGCCCAGCGATTCTTGCCAGCCCTTGGTTTTGACGGTGGCCAGGACCAAATCGGTGAGCGCCTTGCGCTGGGCCAGGTTCAGGCCAGGCGCGCCGTACACACCGCGCCAGTTGCCGATTTCCACGTTGTAGCCCAGCTCCCTGAGGGTCGGAATGCCCTTGCTGAGCTCGCCCGACAAGCGCTTGGGCGAGGTCACGCCGATGGGCTTCATCTTGCCCGATTCGATGTACTGGGCGAACTCCGAAAAGCCGCTGCCACCTACGGTCACGTTGCCGCCCAGAATGGCGGCAGTCGCCTCGCCGCCGCCGCGGAAGGGCACGTAGTTGACCTTGGTGGCGTCTACACCAACCTCGCGGGCAAGCATAGCCGAAGCGATGTGCTCGGTAGAGCCGCGCGAGCCGCCGCCCCACTTCACGCTGCCGGGGTCCTTCTTCATTTGTTCGACCACGTCCTTCATGGTCTTGAAGGGCGAACTGGCCGGCAGCACGAACACGTTGTATTCGCTGGTCAGGCGAGCGATGGGCGTGCAATTGGCCAGCAGGTTCACCGGCGCCTTGCTGGTGATGATGCCGCCCAGCATCACCGCACCCATCATCATCAGGGCGTTGGGGTCACCCTTGCTGGCATTGACGAATTGGGCCAGGCCCAAAGCGCCGGCGGCCCCGCCTCTGTTGTCATACGACACACTGGGCACCGCGCCCGCATCGACCATGGCCTTGCCCAATGCGCGGGCTGTGGTGTCCCAGCCGCCGCCTGGATTGGCAGGGATCATCATCTTTAGGGGGCTGGCGGCATGGGCCACATGGGGCCATGCGGCGGTGGCGGATGCGGCGGCCAGGGCTTTGAGGAAGGTGTCTCGGCGCATACAAACTCCGTAGAGGGCGCAGCCACTGTAACCTCGGCCGGCGCGCTTGGGCACGCCGGATTCGTAAGGGGATTTACGTAGCTTAGACGGTCAGGGCCGCGCGTGCACTTCGTAGACCATCATCGCTGTGCTGTCTGATGACGACTGCCGTATGCCCAATGGCCTGCGCCGCTGCTTCACAAAAGTACATGAAGCCGCCATCGGGTGCATACAGCGGCTGGCCACACTGCCGAAAGCGGCTCTGTTGAGCCAAACCGCAGCTCACCCATTCACAATCCACCACAGGAGCCGGTCATGAACACCACCCCACGCTCTGTCATATCTGTATTGGCGCTGGCTACGCTGATGTGCGGCGCTGCCCTGGCTCAAACGCCTCCTGAGGCGGTGATGCCCCCGGGACCGCGTCCGGCAGGCCCGGGTATGCACGGGGCCGGCCCCGGCGGGCCTGGATGGCAGGGCCGTCATGGGTACCGTGAGGACGAGCGCGGCCATCGTGGCGCCATGGGCATGGGCCCGATGATGCTGCTGCTGGGCCGCGGGCAAGACCGCGCACTGGACTTGATCAAGGCCACGCCTCAACAACGTGCGGACATCCGTCGCATTGCGGGTGCTACCCGTGACGACTTGCGTGCGGCGCGGCGCGACGGGCGCCCCCGCAGCGAAGCGCTGCTTGCCGCCTGGACGGCCGACAGGGTGGATGCTTTGGCGCTCGAGGCCGAGCGGGCCCGTATCGCAGCACGACATGACGCCGCGGGAAAGCGCATGGTGCAGGCCATGCTGGACTTGGGCGCAGTGTTGCAAGCTGACCAGCGCCGCCTGCTGGCCGAGCAGTGGTCGCGCCGGGGTGGTCACCGCCGCGCCGAGTGGATGGAGCTTGGCGACGATCATGCACAGGCTGTTGCTGATTGAAGATGACGCCCGCCTGGCGGGTATGGTCGCCGACTATCTGGGCCAGGCGGGTTTTGTGGTGGACCGGGCACCCTCGGTGGCGCAGGCTCACCTGGCGGTCGTGCGCCATCCGCCCGACCTGGTGCTCATGGACGTCATGCTGCCCGATGGGGACGGACTGGCTCTGACGGCCGAGTGGCGACAGAACCCGCGCACCAGCAGCTTGCCCATCCTGATGCTCACGGCACGCGGTGACCCGGCCGACCGTATTCTGGGGCTGGAGTTGGGAGCAGACGACTACCTGGCTAAGCCTTTCGAGCCGCGGGAACTGTTGGCTCGGGTGCGCGCGCTCTTGCGCCGCGCCCAACCCAGGCCCACTGCGACCGAGGTGATTCGCGTAGGTGACCTGGAGCTTGATGTGGGGGCGCGTGCAGTGCGCCGCGCGGGGAAGCCCTGCGAGCTCACTGGCTATCAGTTCGACATCCTGTTGGCCCTGGCGCGGCAGGCCGGTCGGGTGCTCAGCCGCGACCAGATCATGGGAACCTCGCGCGGCCACAGCCTGGAGGCTTATGACCGCTCGATTGATGTGCATGTCTCGCGCATTCGGGCGGTCATTGAAGATGACCCTCGATCACCGCAGAAGCTGCTCACGGTCAGGGGCGTGGGCTACTTGCTGGCGCGCCCCTCGGCGGCCAGCGAGGCGGTACAACCACACGAGTCTCTACCTTGGCGCGGAGCCCGTCCGTGAAGTCGCTTTACCTGCGGGTCTGGTTGACGGTGGTGGTGGTGCTGGCCTTGTTCGCCTTGGGTTCGGGCTGGCTGGCTCAACGCCATGTCGACCAAGAACGGGAACGGTTGCTGATGCAAGGCGGCGGGGGCGAACGGGTGCGCGCCTTGGGCGAGCTGATCGCGCAAGCCCTGCCTGAAGCCCATGAAGACCGCGGCCGCCAAGCCGAAGCGCTGCGGGACTGGGCCGAGCGACTGCGCATGCCACTCGCCCTGGATGATGCGCAGGGCCGGCGCATTGCAGCCAGCGCGTCTTTCGAACGCCGGCAGACCGAAGCCCAAGGGCCTGCCCCCTGGCCCTTGGCCTTGGACGATGGGCGCACCCTGTGGATGATGCGCGGTGCACGCCCCGGTGGTGAGCGTCGCGGAGCTGCCGACGCAGGCGTGGGCAATCCAGGGCCGGCATCGTTTTCGCGCGGGGGGGCTTGGCCTGGCTTGGACCCCTGGCGTTCGGGCGGCGGGCTGGTGGTGGTTATGGCGGTGCTGTTTTTGGCGGTGGCATTGGGTGCCTACCCGGTGGTGCGTCGCCTGACGCGCCGCCTGGAAACCCTGCAGCAGGGCGTGGAGCGTTTTGGCAGCGGTTCCTTGGGCCACCGGGTGGACGATTCGGGGCAAGACGAGGTGGCCCAGCTGGCCGCCTCATTCAACCGTGCCGCTGACCGCATCGAGTCCTTGTTGCAGTCGCATTCGCGCCTGGTGGCCAATGCCTCACACGAATTGCGTTCGCCCTTGGCGCGCTTGAAGGTGGCCCTGGGCCTCATGCAGGACGCGCAAGCACAGGACGCGGGCGACTCGCCCATGCGCTTGCGCCTGCGGCAGGAGATCGAGCACAACCTGCGCGAGTTGGACGCCTTGATTGAAGAGCTGCTGCTGTCCAGTCGTTTGCAGGCGCAGGCCCATCAGGCCGCAGCGCAGGGCGTTGGGGCGGGCCTGAGCAACGTGGTGGATTTGCTGGCCACGGTGGCCGAAGAGGCCGCACGCGGTCAAGCAGCGCTCACCGTGGCCGATGGTGTGACTCCGGTCTGGTGCGAAGAGCGGCTGCTGCGCCGCGCGGTGCGTAACCTGCTGGAAAACGCGCGCCGCTACGGCCAAGGGCCGGTGGAGCTGGAGCTGCGCCACACCGGGGCGCAGGGCCTTCGGACGGCCGAACTTTGGGTCTTGGACCGTGGCCCTGGCGTGCCGGCCCATGAAGCACAGCGTATCTTCGAGCCCTTCTACCGATTACCCGGGCATGCCGAGAGCGAGGGCGGTGTGGGGCTGGGCTTGGCCCTGGTACGGCAGATTGCCCAGCACTTGGGCGGCCAGGTTCAGGTGCAGCCTCGCCCGGGCGGCGGCAGTTGCTTCATTCTGAGCTTGCCGATGCAGCCTGAGGCCCTTGCGCACGCTCATCCAGCCTCCGCTGGCGGATCACCCAGGCCAGCAGGCTGAGCAGCAGTACTGCGGCCAACCACAACGCCAAGGTGGCACTGGCCCAAAAGCCCGCAGCACCTACGGCCCAGGGCAGCCAAGACGCTGCGTTCACTTCACGAAACGCCAAGGCATAGCCCCCGCCTAGGCCCACACCCGCCGCCACCGCATACACCACCACGGGCAGGGTGGCCACGCGGTATGCCCGCAGGACCAGGGCAGCCATGGTCTGCAGCGCATCGGCCAAATGAAACCACACCACCCAGGCCATTAGCACAAGAGCTGCGGAGGCCACTGCTGCATCCTGGGTATAAAGCCCAGCCACAAGCGCGCGGCCCGCGTACACCCATGCGCCCATCAACAGCGCCAGCAGCGCTGCCAACAGCACCCCGTGCCAAGCCAAATGACGCGCTTGACGCAGAGCCTGCGCGCCCAAGCGTTGGGCTACCAAGGTGCTGGTAGCGTTGGACAAAGCCAGGGGCACCATAAACAGCATCGAGACTAAGTTGGCCGTAATCTGGTGTCCGGCTACCGGCACAGGGCCCAGCCTGGCAATGAAGATGGCCATGAAGGTGAATCCCGTGACCTCGATCAGAATCCCCGCCCCCATGGGTATGCCCAAGCGCAGTTGCGCTCCAAGCATGGCTGGCTGGGGGGCGTCCAGCCCGCGGCCCAAGAGCGCGTAGGGCGCGTAGTGCGGGTCACGCAGCAGGATCCAGGCCGCTGCGGCGCACTGCAGCCACATCACCACCACCGTGGCCACACCACAGCCCACCACGCCCATTGCCGGCACGCTCCAAGCCGGCACGCCCCAGGCCAAGGCCACCGACAGCGGCAGCTTCAGTGCCAGGGCACCCAACTGCAGGTTCATCACCGCTTTGGGCCGCGAGATGGCCGTGTTGAAACCCCGGTAAACGGTGAACAACAGGGCAGCTGGCAGGGCAAAGGCCAGGGCACCCAAGTAGCCGCGGATGCCGCGTTCCACTTCAATTTCTACCTGGGCCAGAGCCAGGAAGGGCTGCGGAAAGGCCAATACCAGGATGCCCAGGGCCGACAGGGCCAGCGCCAGCCAGATGCCCTGGTGGAACTGCTGACCTGCTTCAGCCAGACGGCCCGCACCATACAGATGGCCCACGATGGGCCCAATGGCCAAGAGCACCCCCATCAGGGCCACAAACACGGTGATGTAGGCGGCTGACCCCACGGCCAGCGCCGCCAGGTTCACCGATCCCATGCGGGCCAGCAGCACGGTGTCAATGGTGCCGAAGGCCAGCACCGCTACTTGGCCCACCAGCACCGGCCAGGCCAATTTCAGGATGAGGCGGGTATCGTGACCAAACGCTAGGGCGCGCCGGTTCACGGGGACGGCTCAGCTGAAGCCGTGCCAGCGCCGGTGCCCGTACCTTTTACGCGCTCGGCGTAGCGGTTGAAGCGCCAGGCCGAGCCCTCCAGTGTGATCCGCCGCCAGGCGCTGCGCTTTTGCGCAGGGCTCATGGTGGTCCAGTGCTGAACCTCATCGAAGGTTCGGCCACAGCCCTTGCACACATCGTCACCCTGGCTGGTGGAACAAATGGCAATGCAGGGCGCGTCGGGTGTGCTGGCGTACCACTGAAGCCAGGCCTGTTTGGCCCCGGCCGGCATGCTCACCTCGTCACACTCGTGTTGGCGGTGATAGACCATCAGGGCGTAGACTTCGCCCAGAGCGCGCACTGGCGCGCAGGCGCTGATGCCGTCGGGCGATGGCGAGCGTTCGCGCCACCAGTTGATGGCCGCTTCGATGTCGGTGATGTGAATGCCGGCCATAGATGGTCAAGCAAGGGTCAAGTCTGGTCAGCCTTGAGCGTCCTGCGCCTGCAGGGCCAGCAGCGCCGCCTGAACCTGCGCCCAGTCGGCCCCAATCCCTAAGGACACCGGCGCGGCCTGAGCTGCGCTGAGGCCTTCGCTGCGGATGCGCTTGACCCACTGGCCGGCATCGCGCCCGCCGTCGAAGCCTTGGCTTTGCAGAAGCACCGCACCATCGAAGGCGGTGAGCTTGAAGTAAAACCGGCCATCGCCTTCGCGGTACTGCTTGAAGCTCGCCAGCTTGTCTGCGCTGCCCAGGGTGCGGGATGCCCGCGACACAGGCGAGCCACCCTGATCGATCAGGCGGCCCAAGCCCACGGCGTCACGCAGTGTTTGCAGGAAGGGCGAGGCTACTGCGCGGGCTTTGCGGGCGCCGTGTAGCAGGATGTCTTCGAGCTCATCGGGCCGTGCGATGAGCGCCTCGTATCGATCGCGCATCGGAGCGAGGTGGCCTTCCAAAACGGCGGTGGTGCGCGCCTTGGCCTCACCCCAGGCCACGCCGGCGCGCAGGTCGGCATGGAATGCGGCGCGCTGATCAGCAGTGGCTACAGCGTCGTGGATCATCACCAAGGCTGAGCCTTCTGGGTCCTTGGGCTCGCCGGGTCGGCGCGAATCGGTGACGATACGCGAGACGGTTTCGCGCAGCAGCTTCGCACCGCCGTGGAACAAGGGCAACGTGTTGTCATAGCTCTTGCTCATCTTGCGGCCGTCCAGCCCCGGCAAGGTGGCCAACGCCTCGTCAATTTGAGCCTGTGGCAAGACGAACAGATCACGGCCTTGGCCGTACAGTTGGTTAAAGCGGGCGGCGATGTCGCGCGCCATTTCGATGTGCTGCACCTGGTCGCGTCCCACGGGCACGCGGTGGGCGTTGAACATCAGGATGTCGGCGGCCATCAGCACCGGATAGCAAAACAGGCCCAAGGTGACCCCGGCATCTTCCTCTGCGCCCTGCGCCTGGTTGGCATCGGCCGCTGCCTTGTAGGCATGAGCCCGATTCATCAGCCCCTTGCTGGTGACGCAGCTCAGCAGCCAGTTGAGCTCGGGGATTTCGGGGATGTCGCTTTGCCGATAGAAGGTGACCCGCTCCGGGTCCAGGCCACAGGCCAGCCAGGTGGCGGCGATTTTCAGACGTGAACGCGCAACGCGCGCCGGGTCGTCGCACTTGATCAGGGCATGATAGTCCGCCAAAAATAAAAAGCTTTCCACGTCGGGCTCGCGGCTGGCGGCCACCGCCGGTCGGATGGCACCGACATAGTTGCCCAGATGCGGCGTTCCCGTGGTGGTGACGCCGGTCAAAACACGTTGGTTCATCCGAAGATTGTAGGAGGGGGCCCATGGCCCTCACCGGTACACTGCCGCCCCTTGGTTCTCTCATGAGCATGCGCATCCTGGTCCTCATTTCCGGCCGTGGCAGCAACCTGGCCGCCTTGGTGGAGGCTGCCCGAGCCCAGGCCTGGCCAGCGCAGGTGGTGGGCGTCATCAGCAATCGGCCCCAGGCCGCCGGTTTGCAATGGGCCAAAAACCAGGGCCTGCCGACCCAGGTGCTGGACTACCAGAGCTTCGCCTCGCGCGAAGCCTTTGACGCGGCGCTCCTGTGTGCCTGTGTAGAGCACCGCCCGGATCTGGTGGTGCTGGCCGGCTTCATGCGAGTGCTGGGCGAAGCCTTTGTGCAGCACTTTGAGGGCCGCTTGATCAACATCCACCCGTCCTTGCTGCCCGCCTTCACCGGCTTGTACACACACCGGCGCGCCTTGCAAGCTGGCGTGAAGGTGGCCGGCGCCACCGTTCACTATGTGACACCCAGCCTGGACCATGGCCCGGTGATTGCACAGGCCGTGGTGCCCGTGTTGGCAAACGACACCGAGCACAGCCTGTCCGACCGCGTGCTGCAGGCCGAGCACCAACTGCTGCCCATGGCCGTGGGCTGGCATCTTCGCGGTGAATTGCAGCTGCACGAAGGCTGTGTGCGCCACCAACAAGGTGCCGCGCAAACCCTTTTCTTTCCCGACGCCGACCTGACCACCGCGATGGCTGCGCCGCAACAGCCCAACCCGATCAAGGCTCTTCATGCATCCCAAGCGTCAGGTCCACCTGGCCACTGAAATGCTGCAGCGGGTGCTCTTGCTGGTGCACCCGGCCGACCGCGAGGTCTCCGCATTCTTTCGCGAAAACAAAGAGCTGGGCGCCAAAGACCGCGCCATCTTGGCAGAGACCACCTTTCGGGTGCTGCGCCAGCGCCTGGTGCTGCAGCATCTGGCGCAATCGGGGCAGGGCCCTCTGGCGCGCCGCTTGGTGTTGCTGGCCTGGCAAGGCAGCGACGCGTACCTGAAGGCTGCGGTCAATGAAGCCGAGTGGAACTGGCTGCAGCAGGTGCGCGCCGTGTCGCTGGCCAACCTGCCCGAGCGGGTCAAGGCCAATATGCCGCCATGGCTGCTCGAGCGGCTTCAGGCCGTCTTGGGGCAGGAGTGTGCGGCCTTCGTGCAGGCGATAGAAGGCTCGGCCCCTTTGGACCTGCGGGTCAACACCTTCAAGGCCAAGCGCGAAGCGGTGAAGGCGGCCTTGGAGGCACAGGGCTTTGTGTGCACACCCACGCCCCATTCGCCCTGGGGCTTGCGCTTGCAGGGCAAGCCGGCCCTGAACCGCCTGGAGGTGTTTGCCCGCGGCGATGTGGAGGTGCAAGACGAGGGCAGCCAACTGCTGGCCCTGCTCAGCGATGCCCACCGCGGCGAGATGGTGGTGGATTTCTGCGCGGGTGCCGGGGGCAAGACCTTGGCACTGGGTGCCGCTATGCGCAACACGGGCCGCTTGTATGCGTTTGACACCTCGGGCCACCGCTTGGCGGCGCTCAAGCCACGTCTGGCCCGCAGCGGGCTTTCCAATGTGCACCCGGTGCAAATCGCCCACGAGCGTGACGACCGCATCAAGCGCCTGGCTGGCAAGGTCGACCGGGTGCTAGTAGACGCGCCCTGTTCGGGCCTGGGCACGCTGCGCCGCAACCCCGACCTGAAGTGGCGCCAAAAGCCCGAGTCGGTGGCCGCGTTGGGCGCGCTGCAACAGGGCATCTTGGCCAGTGCGTCGCGTCTGCTCAAGCCCGGCGGGCGCCTGGTGTACGCCACCTGCAGCGTCTTGCCCGAAGAGAACGAAGCCACGGTGCAGGCTTTCTTGGCCGCCCACAGCGGCTTTGAGGCCCTGAACGTGGCAGATGAACTCACGCGGCTGAAGGTGCCGAAGGCGTCGGAGCTTTGCCAGGACGGCCAGTTGCGCCTGTGGCCCCAGCGCCACGGCACCGACGGTTTCTTCGCTGCGGTGCTGGCGCGGCGCGCCTGAGCGGGGTGCAAGCCCCGCAAGGTAGAATGCGAAGTGTTGCTTTTTGGATCGCCCATGGATTTGTATCAGCTCTGGATGGGATTCGTTAACGTGATGGCTGACGGCCTCCTCGGCGCCAGCGCTTGGCAGACCCTGGCCTACACCCTGGTGGTCACCCACATCACGATCGCCTCGGTGACCATCTTCCTGCACCGCTCGCAGGCTCACCGTTCGCTGGACCTGGGCCCTGTGCCGTCCCACTTTTTTCGCTTTTGGCTGTGGATGACCACCGGTATGGTCACCAAAGAATGGGTGGCTATTCACCGCAAGCACCACGCCAAGTGCGAGACGGAAGAAGACCCCCACAGCCCCCAAATCCGTGGCATCCGCACCGTGCTGCTGCAAGGCTCCGAGTTATACCGGGCTGAAGCCAAGGTCCAAGACACCCTGTCCAAGTACGGCCACAACACACCCGACGACTGGATCGAGCGTAACCTTTACACCCGCCACAGCGCTTTGGGTGTGTCGATCACATTGATCATCAATCTGCTTTTGTTTGGCGCCATTGGGGGCGCCGTGTGGGCGGTTCAGATGCTGTGGATCCCGATCACCGCGGCCGGTATCATCAACGGCATCGGTCACTGGTGGGGATACCGCAACTTTGAGGCGATGGATGCCTCGACCAATATGTCTCCCTGGGGCATCTTGATTGGTGGCGAAGAACTGCACAACAACCACCACACCTACCCGACCTCGGCCAAGCTGTCAGTCAAGCCCCACGAGTTCGACATCGGTTGGCTCTATATCCGCATCCTGCAGGCCTTGGGTCAGGCCACGGTACGCAAGACCGCGCCGGTGCTGAAGTTAGGCGAAGTGCGCCAGCAGGCCGACGGCAAGACCCTGGAAGCCCTGATCCACCATCGCTATGAGGTGATGGCCGATTACGCGGCGGCTCTCAAGCGCGCATGCGGAGCCGAATTGGACCGTCTGCGCGAGCAGGGCCGCAAAGGCAGCGAAAGCTGGAAGCAGATGCTGATTGCGCACCGTTGGTTGCCGCGCGACGATGAAAAGGTTCCCCAGGGGGTGAAGCCGCAGGTGGCCGTGGCGATGGCCTCCAGCCCGGTGTTGATCAAGCTTGTGGACATGCGCGAGGAACTGCGTCAGCTGTGGACCCGTACCAATGTGTCGCGAGAGCAGTTGGTCAGCGATCTGCAGGCCTGGTGCCAGCGTGCAGAGGAAAGCGGCATCGCCGCCCTGCGTGAAATGTCGCTTCGGGTAAAAGCTGCTCGGGTTTGAGCGGGCCGGACAGCTGGTCCCACCAAAGAAAATGCCCGCTCACTGAGCGGGCATTTTCTTATTGAACTGCTTGAGCCTGGGGCTCAATCGAGGCTGAATCACTTCAGCTTGGTTTCTTTGTACAACACGTGCTTGCGCGCCTTGGGATCGAACTTCATCAATTCCAGCTTGTTGGGCGTCGTCTTCTTGTTCTTGTTGGTGGTGTAGAAGTGGCCGGTGCCCGCAGTGGACTCCAGCTTGATCTTTTCGCGGCCGCCTTTGGTTGCCATGATGTGTCCCTTTCCTTAGATCTGGCCGCGCGCGCGCAGGTCGGCGAGCACCACCTCGATGCCCTTCTTGTCAATCAGACGAAGCGCCGCATTGGACACGCGAAGACGCACCCAACGGTTTTCGCTCTCGACCCAAAAGCGGCGGTACTGCAGATTGGGCAGGAAACGACGCTTGGTCTTGTTGTTGGCATGGGAAACGTTGTTCCCCACCATGGGCTTCTTGCCCGTGATCTCACACACGCGTGCCATGGGGACACTCCAAATTTGATTCACTCGGCTGAACTGACGCTCAGCCTCACCTCGCCATAAGGGTGGCGGTAGCCCGAAGCGGCCACGAACGTGACGCGCTAAACACGCTGTCAGTGTAGCGGAAAACGCAGAGCCAGGGTAAGCAGGGCCCTGAGACGCCGGGCGAGCCCGGCATGGCTCGGGTCAGCCTTGCTGCTCCAAGTAGCGCTGGGCGTCCAGCGCGGCCATGCACCCGGTGCCGGCGCTGGTGATCGCCTGGCGGTAGACATGGTCCTGTACATCGCCGGCGGCGAAAACACCGGGCACGCTGGTCATGGTGGCCATGCCCGACAGGCCCGAGCGGGTGATGAGATAGCCGTCATGCATGTCCAGCTGGCCCTTGAAGATGTCGGTATTGGGCTGGTGGCCAATGGCGATGAAGCAGCCTTGCAGCTTCAGGTCCTGCGTTGAGCCGCCTTGCGTGCTCTTGATGCGCACTCCGGTGACGCCGCCGGCGTCGCCCAGCACCTCGTCCAGGGTGTTCCACAGATGCAGTTGCATCTTGCCCTCGGCCACCTTCTGGTGCAGCTTGTCCACCATGATGGCCTCAGCACGGAACTTGTCGCGGCGGTGGACCAGGTGCACCTTGCTGGCGATATTGGACAGGTACAAGGCTTCTTCCACGGCGGTGTTGCCGCCGCCCACCACACACACCTCTTGGCCCCGGTAGAAAAAACCGTCGCAAGTGGCGCAGCCGCTCACCCCACGGCCCATAAAGGCGGTCTCGCTGGGCAGGCCCAGGTACTTGGCGCTGGCGCCCGTGGCAATGATCAGGGCGTCGCAGGTGTACGTGCCGCTGTCGCCGGTGAGGGCAAAGGGCCGGCGCGACAAGTCCACGGTGTGGATGTGGTCGAACGCGACTTGGGTGTTGAAGCGCTCGGCATGCTGCAAAAAGCGCTGCATCAAGTCGGGGCCCTGCACGCCCATCACGTCGGCGGGCCAGTTGTCGACATCTGTGGTCGTCATGAGTTGGCCGCCTTGCGCCAGGCCAGTCACCAGCATGGGCTTGAGGTTGGCGCGGGCGGCGTAAATGGCGGCGGTGTATCCGGCAGGGCCTGAGCCGAGGATGAGAACTTGAGCGTGTTGGGTCAATGCAGTCATTCCTCGATTTTCTCACGCCTGCGGATCCCGCTTTGGCAAGAGGTCGTGACGGATTCAATCGTCGAGGCTGTGAAATATTTCACAGTCAATCGCGGATTGGGGCCCGTTTCTGCTCAAGCCCTAGGGTCGACTGCCGATATCCCGATAACTCAAAGGCACGGAGAACCTTTCAATGTCGATGTTGACAAATTTAGACCTGATTCGCCGAGTTCCGCTGTTCTCCCTGTTAAGCCATGAGCAGGCTCAACAAGTCGCCGATGGGGTCGTGAAGCGACGCTTTCGCCGCGGAGACACCGTGGTCGAGCAGGGCAGCAAGAGCGGACAGTTCGTTGTTCTGCTCAACGGGCGGGCCCGGGTGACCGCGACAGACAACAAGGGCCGAGAAGTCATACTTTCGGTGATGGAGGCTGGTTCGTTTCTGGGCGAGATGAGCCTCATCGACGGTGAGCCGCACTCGGCCACGGTGCGTGCGGAAGTGCAAACTGACGTCCTGGTGCTGAATCGGGATGCCGTCGCGCGATGTCTTCCCGACCGCACTTCGTTGGCCACCCCCATGATGAGAGGCTTGGTCGAACGCCTCCGAGCCGCTGACCGGCAGATTGAATCCCTGGCGCTGATGGATGTGTATGGGCGGGTAGCCCGTGCCCTGTTGGAAATGTCGCAGCCCTATGGGCAGACCCGGGCGATCCGCACTCGGGTGTCGCGGCAAGATATGGCCAAGCGGGTGGGGGCCTCTCGCGAAATGGTCAGCCGCGTGATGAAAAACCTGCAAGACCGTGGCTACATCGAGGCGCAGGCCGATGGGTCTTTGCTCATTCGGGAGGCGAGTCTGGATCCACAGGGCACCTCAGAGGCCCCACAATGTGGGTATGACCCTGTCCATGACTGCCGCCAAGGTGCGTGATCGGCCTCCGCGCGCGGCTTGGTTGTTCGTGACCGCTGTGTTTTGGCTGCTGGCCGTTTTGGCCCTGGCCACCCACCATGCCGGTGACCCCGGCTTCACCACCAGCGGAGCCCAAGACCGCGCGCTCAACGCGGTCGGTCGTGCGGGCGCGTGGTTTTCCGATGTGGCCCTGTTTGTTCTGGGCTACTCCGCGTGGTGGGTACCGCTGATCGTGGCCCGCCATTGGTTGTCGTTGTTGGCCTGTCGCTTGCGGGGGCTGCCCACTCAAGACCAGACCGGTGGGGGTGACGAACCACCACGCAGCGCTGTGCTGTGGCGCGTGGCTGGCGCGGCCATGCTGTTGGCCGCCAGCGCTGCACTCGAGTGGACGCGCCTGTATCAGGCCGAGCCCGGCATGCCCGGCCATGCGGGAGGCGTCTTGGGCTACGCCCTAGGGCCCTGGTCTATGAAATGGTTGGGCTTCAATGGCTCGGGCGTGTTTTGGATCGCCTCCTTGGTGCTGGGCGTGTCCTGGGCCTTTGGCTTTTCTTGGTTGCGGCTGGCCGAGCAGATTGGTGCCTGGCTGGAAAGCCTGCGCGATCAGCGGCAGGCCCAGCGTGAGCACGCCAAAGATGTTCGCCTGGGCGAGCAGGCCTTGCGCAAGCGCACCCAGGACGTGGCGGTGGAGCGGCGCTTGGAGGAGGAGGAGCATGTGCCCATCGTGATCGAGCCGCCCGTGATGGAAGTGCCGGTGTCAACCCGGGTGGCCAAGGAACGCCAAAAGCCGCTGTTCCAAGAATTGCACGACACCAAACTGCCCCAGGTGGACCTCTTGGATTCGGCGCCCAGCCGTCAGGAAACGGTGTCGGCCGATACCCTGGAGATGACCTCGCGCCTGATCGAGAAGAAGCTGCGCGATTTCGGGGTGGAGGTGCAGGTGGTGGCCGCCTCGCCGGGCCCGGTGATCACCCGTTACGAGATCGAGCCAGCCACGGGGGTCAAGGGTTCGCAGGTGGTCAACCTGGCCAAAGACCTGGCGCGTTCGCTGTCGCTGGTCAGCATCCGGGTGGTGGAAACCATTCCCGGCAAGACCACCATGGCGCTTGAGTTACCCAATGCCAAGCGCCAGGTCATCAAGCTGACCGAGATTTTGGGCTCGCAGGTTTATGCCGATGCAGGTTCGGTGTTGACCATGGGCCTGGGCAAAGACATCGTGGGCCAACCGGTAGTGGCCGACCTGGCCAAGATGCCGCACTGCCTGGTAGCGGGTACCACCGGTTCGGGCAAATCGGTGGGTATCAACGCCATGATCTTGAGCCTGTTGTACAAGGCCGAGGCGCGCGATGTGCGGCTGATCCTCATCGACCCCAAGATGCTGGAGATGAGCGTTTATGAGGGCATTCCTCACCTTCTGTGCCCGGTGGTCACCGACATGAGGCAGGCGGCCAACGCTCTGAACTGGTGCGTGGGCGAAATGGAGCGCCGCTACAAGCTGATGAGCAAGATGGGCGTGCGCAATGTGGCGGGCTTCAACAAGAAGATTGAAGAGGCGGCTGCGAGGGAAGAGAAGATCCCCAATCCCTTCTCCCTGACCCCTGAGCAGCCCGAGCCGCTGGAGCGCTTGCCCTTTGTGGTGGTGGTGATCGACGAATTGGCCGACCTGATGATGGTGGTGGGCAAGAAAATCGAAGAGTTGATCGCGCGCCTGGCACAGAAGGCCCGCGCCTCGGGCGTTCACCTGATTTTGGCCACGCAGCGACCCAGCGTGGATGTGATCACCGGTTTGATCAAGGCCAACATTCCCACACGGCTGAGCTTTCAAGTCAGCAGCAGGATCGACAGCCGAACCATCTTGGACCAAATGGGTGCAGAAGCCCTGTTGGGCATGGGCGATATGCTCTACATGGCGGGCGGTACCGGCTTATCGGTGCGTGTACATGGGGCCTTTGTCAGCGATGATGAAGTGCACCGGGTGGTTGATTTCCTTAAGAGCCAGGGCGAGCCCCACTACATCGAAGGCATTCTGGAAGGCGGCACCCTAGAAGGCGAAGGTGGTGAGTTGGGGGCCCTGGGCGGGGGCAACAGCGATGGCGAAAGCGATCCGCTCTATGACCAGGCCGTGGCTGTGGTGCTTGAACACAAACGGGCCTCGATTTCACTGGTACAGCGCCACCTGCGCATCGGCTACAACCGCGCAGCGCGCCTGTTGGAGCAAATGGAGAAGTCGGGCTTGGTCTCGGCCATGGCCACCAACGGCAACCGCGACATCATCGTGCCGCGGCGCGAAGGCTAGGGCCATGTTCGGGGCCACTGTGTCGGCCGCAGCGGCGGCCCTGCTGGAGGGTATGCAGGCCTTGTGGGTCTGGACCTTGTTGGGTGTGCTGGGGCTGGCATCGGTGGCGGCCCGGGCCGATACGCTGGCGGCACTTCAGTCGTTTGTGCGTGATGCACGCACCGGCAGCGCGGAGTTCACCCAAACTGTGATCTCGCCAGACGGCGCAAAGCGGCGGTCTTCCAGCGGCACCTTTGAATTTTCCAGGCCTAACCGTTTTCGCTTCACCTACACCAAGCCTTTCGAACAGGTCATCGTGGCTGATGGCCAGCGCCTGTGGGTCTACGACCCCGATCTCAATCAGGTGATATCGCGCAAGCAAAGCAGCGCCTTGGCTGCTACGCCCGCGGCGCTCTTGGCTGGGGCTCAGCTCGAGCGCGACTTCAACTTGAGCGCAGAGCCTGCGCGCGACGGTCTGGAATGGGTCAAGGCAGTGCCCAAGCTGGCCGATGGAGCCTTTGAGAGCCTGCGCATCGGTTTTCGCAACGGCGAGCTGGCGGAAATGGTCATTGTCGACAGCCTGGGCCAGCGATCCCTGCTGCAGTTTCGTGACCTCAAACTCAACCGGCCGCTGCCCGCCGACCGCTTGGTTTTTGCCGTTCCCAAGGGCGCTGATGTGATTCAACAGTGAGCACGTTGTTGCCCCCTTTGGCCGAACGCTTGCGACCGCAAAGGCTGCAAGACGTCGTGGGCCAGCAGCACCTGATTGGCCCCGGTCGGCCCCTGCAGCGCGCCTTCCAAGCCGGCCGTCTGCACTCCTTCATCCTGTGGGGTCCGCCTGGCGTGGGCAAAACCACCTTGGCCCGCTTGGCCGCGCAGGTGACGAACAGCCAGTTCTTGGTGCTGTCGGCCGTCAGCGCCGGCATAAAAGACATCCGCGCGGTGATTGAAGCGGCCCAGGCTCTGCGCGGCGCGCAAAGCCGTGGCACGGTGGTCTTCATCGATGAAATTCACGCTTTCAGCAAACCGCAGCAAGACGCGCTGCTGCCCCATGTGGAGTCGGGTCTCTTGGTGCTGATTGGCGGCACCACCGAACACCCGGGCCTGCAGGTGACCAATGCCTTGCTTTCGCGCACCCAGGTGTATGCGCTGGAGCCCCTGTCCACGTCCGACTTTGCACGGCTGGCTGAGCGTACCTTGGCGGCCTTGGAGTTACCGGCCCACACGTTTGATGAACAAGCGCAGGCTCTATTGGTGTCTTATGCCGATGGTGATGGACGGCGCTACCTGAACCTCGTAGAGCAGGTAGTGCAGGCTGCGCAGGCCGCAGGTCTGGTCAAGCCTCAAGCTGTGCCAGCAGGCCAAACCTTGCAAGTCCCGCACGACACACATTCCCCGCAGAACACGCAGGCCTTAGCGCGGATCGATGCGGCTTTCGTACAAGCCAGCACCAGCCCCAGCCTGCGGCGCTCCGATGGTGCAGGTGACCAGTACTACGAGCAGATCAGCGCCTTTCACAAAAGCGTGCGCAGCTCGCAGACCGACGCAGCCCTGTACTGGATGGCGCGGCTGCTCGATGGCGGCGTTGATCCACGCCAGGTGACGCGCCGCATGATTGCCATCGCCAGCGAGGACATCGGCAACGCCGATCCGCGTGCCTTGCAGCTGGCCTTGAACGCAGCCGAAACCGTGGACCGTCTGGGTTTGCCCGAGGGTGAGTTGGCCATGGCCCAGGCCGCCGTATACCTGAGTCTGGCGGCCAAGAGCAATGCGTCCTATGCAGCTTGGAAGCAGGCCAAGGCCTTCGTTCGGGAAACCGGCTCCCTGCCGGTGCCGCTGCACTTGCGCAACGCAACTTCTAAGCTCCAAAAGCAGATGGGTTACGGCGCGAAGTACCGCTACGCGCACGACGAGCCCCACGCTTACCCGGCCGGTATGGGCTGCTTGCCCGAAGGCGTGCCCGAGCCGGGCTGGTACCGACCGGCTGACCGCGGCCTGGAAATCAAGCTCCGTGAAAAGCTGGAGTGGCTTCGGGCCCTGGACCAGGCGGCCATGCGAGGGCCACAGAACGGCAAAGGCTGAGGTGCAGGCCCGCCGCCAACACCCACAGCCAGAACCCGTCCTTCAGGCCTTGTCGGCTGCAGAGGTGAAAGAGTCGGCGTAGAAGGCCTGAGCCGGCAGGCCGCACTGGGCACTAAAGTCACGCCGGGCAGCGTCCACCATCACCGGTGCCCCGCAAGCGTAGACCTCATGGCCAGACAGGTCGGGAAGGTCCGCCATCACCGCTTGGTGAACCAAGCCGCTTCGCCCGCGCCAAGTTGTATCGGGTTCGCTGAGTACCGGCACATAGCGCAGTTGCGGCACCAAGGCTACAGCTTGTTCAGCCCATTCGCTCATGTATAGATCGCGAGCCTGTCGACAGCCCCAATACAAGGTCACCGGCCGGTCATCTTGCTTGAGTTGCATTTGTTCGATCAGTGCCTTGATCGGCGCGAAGCCGGTGCCCGAAGCCAACAGTACGGTGGGCTTACGCACATCTTCGCGCAGCCAGAAGGAACCATAGGGGCCTTCCACACGCAGGATGTCCTTTTCCTTGACTGTGCTGAACAGCGCATCGGTGAACACACCGCCGGGCATATGACGGATGTGCAGTTCGATTTGGGGCGGCTCGCCCTTGAGGTGTGGCGCGTTGGCCATGCTGTATGCGCGACGCTTGCCGTCACGCAGCAGAAATTCCACATACTGGCCAGCCTTGTACTGAAAGCTTGCATTGGCCGGCAACTGAAGGCGCACCACCACCACATCGGGCGCAGCGCGGCTGAGTGTGGCCACGCGAACGGGCATTTTGATGACGGGGAATTCGCCGGCAGCGGCCACACTGCGCGACTCAATCACGCAGTCGCTCTGCGCAGCGGCGCAGCAGGTCAGAATCATGCCGGCCTGTTCTTCTTCTGCCGAAAGTGCCTTCAACTGGTGTGCGCCGTGGATTACCCGCCCGCTGACCAGTTTGCTCTTGCAGGAGCCGCAGGCACCGTCTCGACAGCCATAAGGCAAGCCTATACCGGCTGAAATGGCTGCAGGCAGTATGGCCTGATCGCGTTCAACGGTGAAGCTCAGGCCAGCGGGTTGGATGTCGATCTTGTAACTCATCACCCCGATTTTGCCGTGCCATGTCATCATGCTGCCCGTGAAGTGCAAACCAACCCTGCTGATCGTGGGCTGCGGCGACGTGGGGCTGCGCGTACTGCGCGAGCTACGCCGGCGGGGTTCTCCTTGGCGGGTTTTGGCCCTGACGTCCCAGCCCGAGCGCCGAGCAGAGCTGCGCGCAGCCGGCGCCATTCCGTTGTTGGGTAACCTGGACGATGCGGCCAGCCTGGGCCGTTTGGCCGGCTTGGCCAATGCGGTACTGCACCTAGCGCCGCCGCCCTTGCAGGGGCGCAGCGACCCGCGTACAGCGCGGCTGTTGCAGGCCTTGTCGCGCCGCAGTGCACCACAACGGCTGGTCTACATGAGCACCACTGGTGTGTACGGAGACTGTCAGGGCCAATGGGTGCCTGAAACCCGAGCCTTGAATCCACAAACCGACCGCGCGCAGCGGCGCGTGGATGCCGAGCAGCGGGTGCGCCACTGGGCCCGGCGCCAGGGCTGCAGCAGCGCCCTGTTGCGCGTGCCGGGCATCTACGCACTGGACCGGACCGGGGGGGATCCACGCGAGCGGGTGCGTCGGGGCAGCCCCTCGCTGGTGCCCGAAGAAGACGGCTACACCAACCATATCCAGGCCGATGACCTGGCGCGCATCGCTCTGGCCGCCCTGAACCAAGGCTTGCCGCTACGCGCCTACAACTGTGGCGACGAGGGCCGCTTGCGCACCGGGGACCACTACGACCTGGTGGCCGACTGCAGTGGCCTGCCGCGCCCGCCGCGCATCAGCTGGGAGCAGGCCCAGGTGCAGCTATCGCCTATGCAGCTTTCGTTTTGGGGCGAGTCACGCCGCTTGGTGAGCCGACGCTTGCAGCATGAGTTGGGTGTGCAGCTGCGCTACCCCACGGTGGAGCAGGCCCTGATCAGCGCCGAGACCGCCTGAAAGGCCCCCGGCCGCGCCAGTACTGGATCATCAGAAATCCGCCCAGCATGCCGCCGAGGTGGGCAAAGTGAGCCACGCCCGATGCCCCGCTCAGGCCGAACAGCAGTTCCAGCCCGCCAAACACCGCCACAAAGATCTTGGCCTTCATGGGGATGGGTGGGAACAGCGGCATGATGATGCGGTTGGGGAATATCATGCCGAAAGCCAATAGCAGCCCGAACAGGGCGCCCGAGGCGCCTACGGTGGGTTGGTTGTGTGCGGTAAGTGCGGCCCACAACAACTGCACCACGGCGGCAGCCAGGACGCTGGCTGCGATGAACTGTAGGTAGCGCTTGCTGCCCCAAAGCCGTTCGATTTCGCCCCCGAACATCCACAGGCCGAGCATGTTGAAGAACAGGTGCACAGGGTCACCGTGCAACAGGCCGTAGCTCAACAGCTGCCAGGGCCCGAACCGGCCGCTGCCCAGCGGCCACAGCGCAAAGAAACCTTCGAACCAGGGCGGCAGCAACAGCTGCGTGCAGAACAAGCCCACGCAGATGAGCATCAAGGCCTTGGTGGTGGCGGGAATGGGTGGCATTGAATGAGTCTACGCCACGCAGGCGCGCGCGAGGCGGGTGAGGCCCGGGTGGAGCAAGCTCGGATCTGGAGCAGCGGGGCTTCAGGTGACTGCCCAAGCGCTCCGCACCCACCGAAGGCATATCGAGGCTGTCGCGTGTGACCCGGCCGGGGTGGCGCTGCCCGCCTCAAGTGTCACCACGCTGGTCGCGCTGCGCCGCAGCGGTGCCGGTGGTGTTCTTTCAGAGCTGCTATGAGGGCGAACCTCGTTGTAATCACGGCGCCACTCGGTGATCGCGGCCCTGGGCGCAATTGCTTTTCCTCATGCCCACCATGCTCCTGGTTGGCGGCCTCCGGCTACTTGAGCTTGGTACGGCTGGCGGGGAGCAGGTCAATTGGCAAAGCCAAGATTAGTTTCCTTTCCCTTGGAACGAGGGACTACTTGTTTCAATACGCCTGAGCAACATCCGTCCAGACTCGGCCACCTTTTGCATGGACCCCTCGAGCAATGCCATCTCACGCAACGACTGTGAGAGAACAAGGTATTGACTCGCACCTACTCGGGAAGAGCCCGACTCTGCCTGCCCTTGTCCAACAAATTGCGAAATGGTTGCGTAGAGCTGCCTAAGCCTTTCAATCTTCTCCTTTAGTTCGCGAGCATCTTGACCTGGTGTTACCCCTTTAGAAACAAGCTCATCAAGTGTTGAGATCACAACTCCAAACGCGCCGACCTCCTGAGCCAAAGCGACACGGGAATCAACGCTATGGTCTCGCTCTCGAGCGTTGCTAATCTCAGTGGTTTCACGGAGGCTGTCGATCTGATTGTCAAGAACCCGATTAACCGTACTGAGCCGTTCCCCGACAACCACCACCTCGCTTAAGATTCTGTCCAGATCGTGCACTATGAGCTTTACACGATCCAGGAAATGATTGAGGTCGGAGGCAAGCTCACCGAACTCGTCTGCAGAATTTACCTTTGCCCGATGTGACAAGTTCATCACGCCCTTCGCCAGAGCTGCGGCTGTAGCCCGTAACGTGATCAACGGCTCCATTCGAATTCGCAACAGCAGGAAGAGAACGATGGTGTGCAGGATTACCTTGAAGCTGAGGGTTGACATCATCACGGATAGTTCTGTCCACCATACATCCCGCTTTGGCTCGAGGTAGCTGCGTACGGTTACCGTACCAAGTGACTCCCCGACCTTGGCTTTTATATGGCAACCCAAGCAGGCCTGCTCTGCTCGGATACTTATGGAGGCCTCGTTGAACTCACCAACAGACCACTTCGGCTGTAAACCCTGCGGTTTGAAATTAAAAGTCTGCTGAATCGACTGGATAGTTTCCTCGGAAGGCAGAATCGCAATTGCCAAGCCGAGATCAGAAAAGTTACGGTCCAAGATTGGGAAAACCGTTTGGGCAGCAACTGGGCCTCCAGAGTTCAGCATGATCGCACGAATATCGTCCGCCAGCTGTTGTGCGGCACGCTCAACCCGTACTTGCTCTGTAGTCTTAAAATTGTACTTAAGCGACGCATAACGAAACCCCACTTCTGCCGCTCCGACCACCAGAAGAAGCAGGAAGAAATCGCGAATCATATGAAACGAGAACGAGTTCTCAAACCTTCCGAAGTCTTTTGCTTTCACGATAGTCCTCAAGAAACCTAGACCGTCTGAAGGTGGTCAGCTCACTTGCTTTATCTCGCGCAGCAAACGAGCTGTATGTCTTGCCTTCAGCCTGCGACAGCCAGTCGGATGATAAGTCCAAAGAAGTGTAAGCAAGTGCACGAATGTCACTGGCAACCCAAAGGGTTCAGTTGTCGGCGTGCTCGGAAAGTCTATTCGAGGAACCGAGGCGATTCCCACCTGCTCGGCAGTGTTGAGCTGCGCCTGCTCACCCGACAGAGCCGGCCGAACGGCGTAGCAGCACCACTGCCTCGGTCGTTTAGGACTGTTTGCCTCGATCCGCGCGGCGGCATGCAGCCGTAGCGCAGGGCTGGGTGCCGAAAAGCTGTGGCAATGTCCGGATCAGGTGGCGTTGCCGGCTTGCACAAGGCTTGTCGGCTCCTACTGAGACGGCAGGAAAAGGGCAGCTGCTGGCAGATGGTGCCCGCGGCCAGACTCGAACTGGCACGCCTTGCGGCGGCGGATTTTGAATCCGCTACGTCTACCGATTTCGTCACGCGGGCAATTGAGAGTAATTATCGCACTCTCAGCAAAGGCTAAGCGGCCGCGCCTGCGAGAGTGGCCGTGTCTTGCGAGAATAAGTCGAGGAATTACGGATGAGCCGTTACAGAACCCTCGAAGAAGTGATTGGCGCCACACCCCTGGTGCGCCTGCAGCGCTTGGGTACCCAGGAGGCCCAGAAGCGCGGCAACGTGATCTTGGGCAAGCTTGAAGGCCACAACCCCGCTGGCTCGGTCAAGGACCGTCCAGCCATGAGCATGATTCGGCGCGCCGAAGAGCGTGGCGACATCAGGCCCGGCGACACCCTGATCGAGGCTACTTCGGGCAACACCGGGATTGCGCTGGCCATGGCTGCGGCCATCCGAGGCTACCGTATGGTGCTGATCATGCCCGAGGACCTTTCAATTGAGCGCGCGCAGACGATGAAGGCCTTTGGCGCTGAACTCATCCTCACCCCTAGGGCCGGTGGCATGGAGTCCGCGCGCGACCTGGCCGACGAACTGCAGCGGCAAGGCAAGGGCCTGGTGCTTGACCAATTCGCCAATGCCGACAACCCGCGGGTTCACTTTGAAACCACAGGCCCCGAGATCTGGCAGGACACCGAAGGCCGGGTCACCCACTTTGTCAGTGCCATGGGCACCACCGGTACCGTCACTGGGGTCAGCCGCTACCTCAAGCAACAGAATCCCGCGGTGCGCATCATCGGTGCGCAGCCCAGCGAGGGTTCCCGCATTCCTGGTATCCGCAAGTGGCCCCCGGAGTACCTGCCCCGCATTTACGATCCATCGGCGGTGGACGAATTGGTTCTGGTCAGCCAGAACGATGCCGAGGAGATGGCACGACGCCTGGCGCGCGAAGAGGGGCTGTTTGCAGGCGTTTCGGCCGCGGGCGCCTGTTGGGTGGCGCTGGAACTGTCGCGCCGGGTGGAAAACGCCACCATTGTGTTCATCGTCTGTGACCGCGGCGACCGTTACCTTTCGACCGGCGTCTTTCCGGCCTGAGCGCGCGCCAACGTACAATGCCGGATATGGATATCACGCGCGAAATCGATACCCGCGGCCTGAACTGCCCGCTGCCCATCCTCAAGGCCAAGAAGACTCTGGCTGAAATGACCACCGGGCAGACCCTAAGGGTGATCGCCACCGATCCGGGTTCCGTGCGCGACTTTCAGGCATTTGCCAGGCAAACGGGCAACGAACTGCTGGAGCAAATTGCCAACGGTGACGAGTTCACCATTGTGTTGCGCCGGCGCTGAGCCGGGCCAGCGCTACAGCCTGATCTGGGCCAAGTAGTCTCTGAATCCTGCTCCCAGCACGGGGTGCTGAAGGGCCAGTTCCACGTTGGCTTGCAAGAAGCCCTCTTTGCTGCCGCAGTCGTAGCGCTTGCCCGCGTAACGATAAGCAAACACTTTTTCACGGCGCAACAAGCCGGCAATGCCATCAGTGAGTTGAATCTCACCGCCCACACCACGCGGCTGCCGAAGAATGTCATCGAACACACCGGCGGTAAGGATGTAGCGGCCGGCGACCCCCAAGTTTGACGGTGCATCCTGCGGCGCGGGCTTTTCCACGATGCGTGTCACGTCCAGCAGCCGGTCGTTGACCGCCGTGCCGGCTACGATGCCGTAGCGGCGGGTTTGTTCGGCCGGAATTTCCTGTACGGCCAAGATGCTGGTGCGCCACTGTTGATACTGCTCTACCATCTGCGCCAGAACCGGCGGCTGGCCCACCATCAGGTCGTCGGCCAAGAGCACCGCGAAGGGGTCTTGCCCCACCAAGCGCCGCCCGCACAAGACAGCGTGCCCCAGGCCTAGCGCTTGGGCTTGCCGCACATACACGCACTCCATGTCGTCGGGTTTGACGCTGCGCACCACCGACAGCAGTTCTTCTTTACCGGCCTGTTCCAGTGCGATCTCCAACTCGTACGTCAAGTCGAAGTGGTCTTCGATGGGCCGCTTGTGGCGACCGGTCACGAAGATCATTTCCCGCACACCCGCAGCATAAGCCTCTTCCACCGCGTACTGGATCAGCGGTTTGTCGACCACGGGCAGCATTTCCTTGGGCTGTGCCTTGGTGGCCGGCAGGAACCGCGTGCCCAGGCCGGCAACGGGAAAGATGGCTTTCTTGATTGGCTTGTCAGCGCTCATGGCTTGGGTTCGAGGGTGCGGCAGGGCCTCAGGCCAGGCGCTGGCGTTGCTGGCTCACCCGGTCAAGCGTCTGCTTGAATTCTTGCACCCGTTGGCGCTCTTTTTCAACCACCGCAGCCGGAGCGCGCGCCACAAAACTCTCGCTGGCCAGTTTGCCTTGGGCCCTGGCGATTTCTCCCTGCAGACGCGCTGTCTCCTTGTCCAGACGTGCGGCTTCAGCGACCACATCCACCTCAACCTTCAAGGCCACGCGCAGCGTGCCCACCACCAGTACCGGGGCGATGCGGGTGGCTTCGTTGAAGGCGGCTTCATCAGCCAAGGGCTCCACTGCCGACAGTTTGGCCAAGGCCTTGATGGCTGGTCCCGCTTGGGTGATGAAGTCGGGCTCACCCTGCACCAACAAAGGTACGCGCTCGGCCGGTGACAGGTCCATTTCGCTGCGCAGGGACCGGCAGGCGCCGACCAGTGCCTTGAGTTGCCCTATCCAAGCGTCGGCCTGGGCGTCAACACGCTCAAGCTGTGCAACCGGGTAGGCGGCCGTAGCCAGGGTTTGCAGCCCGCCGGGGTCTTTTCGCCCCGCTACCACCGCCACCGTGTCCCACAGTTCAGCGGTGATGAAGGGTGTGATCGGGTGCAGCAGTCGCAATACCGTCTCCAGCACACGGATCAGGGTGCGGCGTGTGGCGCGTTGCTGGGCTTCATGCCCTGTGGCCAGTTGCACCTTGGCAATCTCCAGGTACCAGTCGCAGTACTCGTCCCACACAAAGGTGTAGATCGCCTGCGCCACTTGGTCCAACCGGTATTGCGCAAAGCCTTCGGCCACCGCATGCTCGACGCGCTGCAACTCACTGGTTATCCAGCGGTCTGCCTGCGAGAAGACCAGGTATTTGTGAAATGGCCCAGCCTCTTTGACCAAGACGCCCTGCTCGTAGACGGGTGCAGCGCACTCAGCCTTGCTGTGTTCCTTCAGGCCGCAGTCTTGGCCTTCACAGTTCATCAGCACAAAGCGGCTGGCGTTCCACAGTTTGTTGCAGAAGTTGCGGTAGCCCTCGCAGCGCTTGGAGTCGAAGTTGACGCTGCGGCCCAGGCTGGCCATGGCTGCGAAGGTGAAGCGCAGTGCGTCAGCCCCGTAGGCCGGGATGCCTTGTGGGAATTCTTTCTCAGTGGCCTTGTGCACCTTGGGTGCCGTCTCAGGCTTGCGCAAGCCTTGGGTGCGCTTGTCCAGCAAGAGGGCCAGCTCGATGCCGTCGATCAGGTCGACCGGGTCGAGTACATTGCCCTCGCTCTTACTCATCTTCTTGCCCTGGGCATCCAGCACAAGGCCATGGATATAGACATCCTTGAAGGGGACTTGGCCTGTGAAATGCTGGGTCATCATGATCATCCGGGCCACCCAGAAGAAGATGATGTCGTAGCCGGTGACCAGCACCGAAGAGGGCAGGAAGAGCGACTGCTCTATGGTCTGGTCGGGCCAGCCCAATGTGGAGAAGGGCACCAGGGCTGAAGAGTACCAAGTGTCGAGCACGTCGGGGTCGCGCTCCAGCGCACCGCTGTAACCTGCTTGAGCTGCTTTGGCACGGGCCTCGTCTTCGCTGCGTGCTACAAACAGTTCCCCATTTGTGCCATACCAAGCCGGGATTTGATGGCCCCACCACAACTGGCGGCTGATGCACCAGTCCTGGATGTTGTTCATCCATTGGTTGTAGGTGTTGACCCACTGCTCCGGTACGAAGCGGACCTGGCCGCTTTGCACCACCTCGACGGCTTCCTGGGCTATGGACTTGCCGCTTGCGCCGGGTTTGCTCATCGCCACAAACCATTGGTCCGTGAGCATGGGCTCAATCACCTGCCCCGTGCGTGCGCAACGCGGCACCGTCAGCCGGTGTTTCTTGACCTCCACCAGCAGGCCCTGCGCCTCCAACTGCGCCACGATGCGTTTGCGCGCCTCGAATCGGTCCAGACCCCGCAGTTCTTCGGGGATGTCCTGCAGGTGCTTTACCACCTGGGCCGACAGGTCGAAGATGGTGATCATTGGCAGACCATGCCGTTGCGCCACCGCGTAGTCGTTGGTGTCGTGCGCGGGCGTGACCTTGACCACGCCGGTGCCGAATTCGCGGTCCACGTAGGTGTCAGCAATCACCGGCACGAGCCGCCCGGAGATGGGCAGGCGAACCTGGTGCCCGACCAGCGCGGCATAGCGCTCGTCTTCGGGATGCACCATCACCGCCGTGTCTCCTAGCATCGTCTCAGGCCGCGTGGTGGCCACCACCACGCTGGTGCTGCAGCCTTCAACCGGGTAACGAATGTGCCAAAGCGAACCTTCTTGCTCTTCGCTGTCTACCTCCAGATCCGACACCGCTGACTTCAGAATCGGGTCCCAACTCACCAGCCGCTTGCCGCGGTAGATCAGGCCTTCTTCGTACAGGCGCACAAAGGTTTCCGTGACGACCCGTGAAAGCTTGTCGTCCATGGTGAAGTACTCATGGTCCCAGCTGACGCTGGCGCCCATGCGGCGCATCTGGCGCGTGATGGTGGAGCCGCTTTTCTCCTTCCATTCCCACACGCGGGCTACGAAATTCTTGCGGCCCAGTTCATGCCGGTTGGTGCCTTGCTGCTCAAGCTGGCGCTCCACCACGATCTGGGTGGCAATGCCGGCATGGTCGGTGCCCGGCACCCACAGGGTGTTATGGCCGTACATGCGGTGCAGACGGGTGAGCGCGTCCATGATGGTTTGGTTGAAAGCGTGCCCCATGTGCAGGGTGCCCGTGACATTGGGCGGCGGCAGCTGAACGCAGAAGGACGGCTTGGCTGGATCGGTGCTGGGGCGATAGGTGCTCTGTTGCTCCCACAGTGGGGCCCAGCGCGCCTCAATGGCGGCTGGTTCGAAGGATTTGGCAAGCTCGGTCATGCGGAAATCGGCAAAGTAGACAGCCTGCGTAGGGCGGGCGTTTGGTAGGTTTCACCCGGGCGGGTGACAGGGCTGGGTGAGAGGCAAGATTGTAGGTTGTGGTAACTTGCTAAGTGGTCTTGGTAGCCTGGCCAGATCAAGCGCCTTTGCTGGCCTTCGGTTGGCCAGGGTGCAGCCACCCCATGAAGTCCATCACCGGCATGACACAACATTACTTTGGCTGGCGAGCCTTGCTTGCGCTGACGGCTGCAAGCCTGGTGCTCAGTGCCTGCGGAGGCGGCTCGGGATCGGCGCCCGCGCCCCTGTCCGAAGCGGTGCCTGATCCGCTTTCTGGTCTGCCAGAAACGCCAGGTTGTATGCTCTTGGATCGCCGCAGTTTTTTGGCCGATCAGTTCAGGACCGAGTACTTCTACAATGACCTCACCCCGCTGGTCGACCCCGCGCCCGAGCAGGGACTACGCGCCTACTTTGCCGCCTCGCTGTTCAAGGGCAATGAGCGAATTCCGGCCGACCGTTTCAGTGGCTATCAAACCAGCGAGGCCTACAGCCAGTTTTACGGCGAGGGTAAAACGCTCGCTTATGGCCTGGCCGTGGCGGGTCAAGAGGTTCAAGGCCGACCCGACCTGCCGCTGTTCGTCCGTGATGTGACGCCCGGCTCGCCGGCTGCGGTGTCGGGCCTGCAGCGCGGGGACCGCATCCATCGCCTCAACGACACGCCGGTCGAGGATGCCATAGCCAAGTTTGACTTCTCGATGCTCACGCCGCAGCAGGCGGGGCAGGAACTGGTGCTGGAGGTGGAACGCGCGGGGGTTCGCCGCACCGTTGGGGTGACGGCATCGGTTCACGATGTGGTGCCGGTGCGGCTGGGCCGTGTGATCAACCTGCCCGATGGACGCCGCATGGGTCTGGTGCGATTCAACTCCATGATCACATTGGCTGAGCCAGACCTGCAGGCGTATTTCCAGCAGTTCCGCGACCAAGGCGTGACCGAGCTGGTCTTTGACCTTCGCTACAACGGCGGGGGATCGGTGGCAGTTGGGGGACGCGTCGCATCCATGGCCGCAGGCAACAAGGTAGACGGTCAGGTGTACGCAGTGCTGCGAAACAATGCGGCCTTGCAGGCATCAAACGCCACCTATCGATTTTCCTCACCTGTGGCCTGGGCTGGTGTGAAACGGGTCTATGTGTTGACAGGCCTGCGCACCTGCTCAGCCAGCGAGCAGATGATTGCAGGCCTTCAGGGTGTGGGCATTGACGTGGTTCTGGTAGGTTCCACCACCTGTGGCAAGCCCGTGGGGTTCCGCCCCCGAGAACACTGCGGCTTGACCTATAGCCTGGTCAACTTTGACTCGGTGAATGCCCGAGGTGAAGGCGGCTACTACAGCGGTTTTGCGGCCACCTGCCGCGTGGCTGAAGATTTCACCAAGGCCCTGGAAGACCCCGGCGAGCCCCTGAGCGCTGCGGCCATTGGCCATGCCCGCGGGCAGGGCTGCCCGGCTGCTTCGGGCCCAGACCAGCAGCCGCTGTGGGCCAGCAAGCTGCGCAGCCTACCGGTTTCCGGCCATGCCCAGCGCGACGGGCCCGAGTGGCCTGGCCTGATGGTGCCTTGATGTCCTCTAACCAACGGCGCCAGGCGCCGCTGAATTTTCCGTGCTTGCTGCGGGCATCCCATGTTCGCTGACCCTTTGCTTGACCACCTCAACCCCGAACAACTCGCCGCGGTCACTCTGCCGGCGCAACCCTCATTAATCTTGGCGGGTGCCGGTTCTGGCAAGACCCGGGTGTTGACCACCCGGATCGCCTGGCTGATGCAAACCGGGCAGGTTTCGCCTGGCGGTGTGATGGCGGTGACCTTCACCAACAAGGCTGCCAAGGAAATGCTCACGCGGCTGTCGGCCAAGCTGCCGGTCAATGTGCGCGGTATGTGGATTGGTACCTTCCACGGCCTTTGCAACCGCTTCTTGCGCGCGCACTGGAAAGCCGCAGGCTTGCCGCAGAGTTTTCAGATCCTTGATGCGTCGGACACTGTCTCGGCCGTCAAGCGGGTGATCAAGGCCATGAATCTGGACGAAGAGCGGTTTGTGCCCAAGCAGGTGTCCTGGTTTATTGCGGCCAGCAAAGAAGATGGTCTGCGCCCAGGCGATGTGGACATCCGGGATGCGCACACCCAGAAGCTGGCTGATATTTACCGCGCCTATGAGGACCAGTGCGCACGAGAGGGGGTGGTGGACTTTGCCGAGCTGATGCTGCGTACCGTCGAGATCATGCGCGACCAACCGTCCATTCGCGAGCACTACCGCCGGCGCTTTCGTCACATCCTTGTCGATGAATTCCAAGACACCAACCGCCTGCAGTACGCCTGGCTGAAAATGTTTGCACCCTTACCGGGGGAGGCATCCGCCGACGGGGCGGCTTACGGTCCTCAGGGTCTATTCGCTGTCGGTGACGACGACCAGAGCATCTACGCCTTTCGAGGCGCGCAGGTCGGCAATATGCGCGACTTCGAGCGCGAGTTCCGCGTGGAGCAGGTCATCAAGCTCGAGCAGAACTACCGAAGCATGGGGCACATCCTGGACGCGGCCAATGAGTTGATCTCGCATAACGAACGCCGCCTGGGTAAGAACCTGCGCACCGATGCCGGCCCGGGCGAGCCGCTGCGGGTGCATGAGGCGACCAGTGACTACGCCGAGGCCCAGTGGGTGCTGGAAGAGATCGGCCATCTGCACAGCGCGGGCACCGAGCGTCGCGAAGTCGCTATCCTGTACCGCAGTAACGCGCAAAGCCGCGTGATGGAAAGTGCCCTGTTCAACGCCGGCGTGCCCTACCGCGTGTATGGAGGGCTGCGCTTCTTCGAGCGCGCCGAGGTCAAGCATGCGCTGGCCTATCTGCGGCTGATCGAGAACCCGAACGACGACACCAGCTTCCTGCGCGTGGTGAACTTTCCGGCGCGTGGCATTGGGGCGCGCACGGTGGAGCAACTGCAGGATGTGGCGCGTACCAGTGGGCGTAGCCTGGCGCAATCGGTGGGAGCTGTGGGAGGCGCTGCCGGCACCAAGCTGGCTGGTTTTGTGCAAATCATTGAGTGCTTGCGCGACGCTACCCGTGGCCTGACGCTGCGCGAGATCATCGAACAGGTGTTGCATAACTCCGGCCTGCTCGATTTCTATCGCACCGACAAGGAAGGAGCGGACCGCATCGAGAACCTGGGGGAACTGGTCAATGCGGCTGAGGCCTTTGTGACGCAAGAAGGCTTTGGGCGTGATGCGGTGGCCTTGCCGGTGGATGAACTCGGCCCGGGCGCTCTGGCCCAGCCCGATGAGGCCGGCCTGGGCATGCCCGCATCAGTGGATGTGACGCCAGACGCCGAAACCGGCGAGATCATGAGCCCTTTAGCGGCCTTCCTCACCCACGCCTCTTTGGAAGCGGGCGACAACCAAGCCGAAGCTGGGCAGGACGCGGTGCAGCTGATGACCATCCACGCGGCCAAGGGACTGGAGTTCGATGCAGTTTTTATGACCGGGCTAGAGGAGGGCCTCTTTCCCCATGAGAATGCCATGAGCGATGCTGATGGCCTGGAGGAAGAACGGCGCCTGATGTACGTAGCCATCACCCGTGCGCGCCAGCGTCTGTACCTCACCTTTAGCCAGACCCGCTTGCTGCACGGCCAAACCCGCTACAACGTTCGTAGCCGATGGTTTGACGAACTACCCGAAGCAGCGCTGAAGTGGTTGACACCGCGCACGGCAGCCTTTGGATCGGGCTATGCAAAGGCGTATCAGGACGCGTGGTCTCGCGGGTCTGGCCTGGGCTCCATGGTGGGCGTTGGGCGTGTGGGGGCACCCCTTTCAACCAGTTTGGGTAACAGCATACCGCGCAGCGCGGCCCCAGCGGGTACCGATGGCCGGCCGTTGCGCGTGGGCCAAGGCGTGTTCCACAACAAGTTTGGCGAGGGCGTGATCGTCACCCTGGAGGGCTCGGGCACCGACGCCCGGGCCCAGGTGAACTTCGGTCGTCATGGCATGAAGTGGTTGGCTCTGAGCGTGGCCAAGCTCACACCGGTGGACTGATCTCGTCCAGGGCGTCTTCGTCGGTACGAGCGCCAGACTGATCGCCCGCGCTGAAGGTCTGCACAAACATGAAGTACAGGCTGGCGTAAAAAACCACACTCAAGGTCATCCCCAAGGGCATGGCCAGGGCGCCCATCAGTCCGCTCAAGCCCAGCACCTGCAACAGCAGGCCCAGGGTGAGCCCTGTGGCGGCCAACAAAGACACGCAGGTGGCCACATAGGTGAGGAAGGCGCCCTTGCTGCGCCAAATGGCCAACGTTGAGGAAAACAGCGCCTGTGCCGCACTTTGCTGGCCCCACCACACCAGAGCCGGTGCGTACCAAAAGGGGATGCTGATCAGAGCCGTCAAGCCCAGTCGCGCGTACAGGCCGCCCAAGAGTTGCGGATCGGCCAACAAAACTTGCAGTTGTTCACGAGCGCGGGCATTGTCTCGGCTTGCTGCCATCAAATCCTGCAGTTCTTGAAGTTTGCCGCTGTCAATGGCATCCGACACCAGCAGTACCAGAAGCGACAATACCCCGTATGCCACGCACAGTATGAGCAAGCGCGTGCGCCGCAGGGCATCGGTTCTAAAGGGTGCCAGGTACAGACCCGGCAGTGGGCGTTGCCCCCGAACTGCAGCGGCTGTTCCCATCATCATCACCAGGCCCAACAAGGGAACTGCACCCAGTACCACCACAGCGCCCACCACCGGCACCAGCATCAGTAACAGGGCGAAGAATAGAAAGGTGCCAAACAGGCCCGCCAGCCCCAATGGATGACGGGCGAACACCTTCAGGGCCTGCACCACCCACTGCACACCTTGGCGCGGTTGCACGGGTTTGAGGATGAGCTTCATTGAGCCAATCTTCCCTGCTTCAGCCTGCCAGTGCATGCCAGGGGTGATCGATGCGCGCCCGCAGTACCCGCTCAAAGTGTTTGGGGTCATGGGGTTTGAGCACCGAAGCCTCGCGCGGCAGGTGAAAGTCCCAAAGGCGCGACACCCAAAAGCGCAGAGCCGCTGCACGCAGCAGCGACGGCAGCAGCCGATATTCGGCTGGCTGCAGCGGCCGGACCGACTCGTAGGCATCTACGAATGCCTGCGCACGCAACGGCTGTAAGGCACCGCTGCCCAGGTCGATGCACCAGTCATTCAGGCACACCGCCAAGTCGAAAAGCCAGGTGTCTACGCCGGCAAAGTAGAAGTCGAACAACCCACTGAGCAGTTCTTGTCCAGGTGCGCCGTCAAACATCACGTTGTCACGAAACAGGTCAGCATGTACCGGCCCGCGTGGCAGGCTGTTGTATACGGCAGACGATGCGACCTGCTGTTGGAAGCTCAGTTCGTTGCTCAAGAGCTCGGCGGTTTTGGCATCGAGAAAGGGTAGGACCTGGGGCACAGTCAGCTCCCACCAAGGTAGCCCGCGCAGATTGGGCTGGCTCAGAGGGAAGTCTTGTCCCTGCAGGTGCATGCGCGCCAGCATGACACCCACCTGTCGGCAGTGGTGTTCGTGGGGGGCCAGTTGGTGACCTCCTTCAAGCCGGTTGACCACCGCAGCCGGTTTGCCCTTGAGTTTGAACAGGATCTCACCCTGGGCATCAGCCCGGGGCATGGGTACCGGTATCCGGCGCATGGCCAGGTGCTGCATCAGGCGCAGGTAGAAGGGCAGCTGCTCGAAGCTCAGCCGCTCGAAGATCGTCAGCACCCACTCACCGGTGTCGGTGCTCACGAAGTAATTTGTATTTTCAATACCCGCACCGACGCCTCGCAATGACTGCAGACGGCCCAGCTGCAGCGGTTCTATAAAGGACTGGGCCTCCTGTTCGGAGACCTCGGTGAAGACGGCCATGGGTGCGAGGTGCGTAAACTGGCATTCTATGAAACCCTTGATGCTCCTGGTTGACGGCTCCAGCTACCTCTACCGCGCCTTCCATGCGATGCCCGACCTGCGCTCACCAGCTGGTTTCCCCACCGGTGCGGTGCACGGCATGGTCGCTATGATGAGGCGCCTGCGCGACCAACACCAAGCCGAGCATGCCGCCTGTGTGTTCGATGCACCTGGGCCCACTTTCCGCGATGAGTGGTACCCCGACTACAAGGGCCACCGCGCGCCAATGCCCGAGCCCTTGGTGCAGCAGATCGAGCCCATCCACGAGGTGGTGCGGCTCTTAGGTTGGCCGGTGTTGCAGGTCGGCGGCATTGAAGCCGATGACGTCATCGGCACCTTGGCGCGGCAGGCTGCGGCCAGCGGCCACCGTGTCTTGATCTCCACCGGCGACAAAGATCTCGCGCAGCTGGTCACGTCCGACGTGGGCCTGGTCAACACCATGAGCAACGAATCGTTGGACGAAGCCGGGGTATTGGCCAAGTTCGGCGTGCCGCCCGAGCGCATCATTGACTACCTGACGCTCATGGGGGATGCAGTCGACAACGTGCCCGGTGTGGAAAAAGTAGGCCCCAAGACAGCGGCCAAGTGGATTACCGAGTACGGTAGCCTCGACGGCGTAATGGCGGCGGCTGGTTCGGTCAAAGGCGTGGCCGGTGAAAATCTGCGTAAAGCCTTGGACTGGCTGCCCATGGGCCGACGCCTGGTCACGGTCAAGTGCGACTGTGACCTGAAGGCATCGATAGAGGGCTGGCCAGCGTTGGAGCGCTTGGCCCTGCGCGCGGTGGACCAAGCCGCCTTGCATGACTTCTATCAACGCTACGGCTTTCGCGCCTGGCTGCGTGGGCTCGACGCCCAGGGCTTAGGAGGCGGCGCCCAATTAGATGCCTCGGCCGGCCTGCCCAACGCGCCCGCAGACGGTGAGCCTGGCCAGGCCACGCCGGCCATTTCTCTGCCCAGCCACCCGATCGATATTCCCCCGCTGAGCGAACCGGTGCAATACGAAACTGTGACCAGCTTGGAGCAGTTCCAGGCTTGGCTGCAGCGCATCCGCAGCGCTGCACTGGTGGCCTTTGACACCGAAACCGATTCCCTGGATCCCATGGCTGCGCGCCTGGTGGGGCTTAGCTTTTCCGTCACACCCGGCCAAGCTGCCTACATCCCGCTGCACCATGACTACCCCGGGGTGCCGCAGCAGTTGAATGAGGCCATGGTGCTGCAGGCGCTGCGCCCGTGGTTTGAAGATGCCGGTGCCGCCAAGCTGGGCCAGAACATCAAGTACGACCTGCATGTAATGGCCAACGTCGGCATCACGGTGAGGGGCTACGTTCACGACACCCTGCTGCAAAGCTACGTGCTGGAAGCGCACCGTTCGCACAGCTTGGAGAGCCTGGCCGAGCGGCACTTGAACCGGCGCGGACTGTCCTATGCAGAGGTTTGCGGAAAAGGCGTGCACCAGATTCCGTTTTCGCAGGTGGACCTGGAAAGGGCCACGCGCTATTCCGGTGAAGACAGTGACATGACCCTGCATGTGCACCAGATGCTGTGGCCGCAGTTGGAGCGCGAGAGCGGCCTGCGCCGTGTCTATCAAGACATCGAGATGCCCTGTGCGGTGACTCTGCAGCGCATGGAACGCCACGGTGTGCTGGTGGATGCGGCTGTGCTGCAGCAGCAAAGCCGCGAGCTGGGCGAGCGCATCATGGGCTTGGAGCAACAGGCCTACGAGATCGCCGGCCAGCCCTTCAACCTGAGCTCACCCAAGCAGATCGGCGAGATCCTGTTCAACCGCTTGGATCTGCCGGTGAAGAAAAAGACCGCTACCGGTGCGCCGTCGACCGATGAGGAGGTGTTGCAGGAACTCGCGGCTGACTATCCGTTGCCAGCCAAACTCTTGGAGCACCGCAGCCTTTCCAAGCTCAAGAGCACCTATACCGACAAGCTGCCCCAAATGGTCAACCCGCGCACCGGCCGCGTGCACACCAGCTACCAGCAGGCCGTTGCAGTCACCGGGCGCTTGTCGAGCAACGAACCCAATCTGCAGAACATCCCCATCCGCACTGCCGAAGGCCGCCGCATCCGCGAAGCCTTCATCGCGCCAACTGGGCATGTGTTGATGAGCGCCGACTACTCGCAGATTGAGTTGCGTATCATGGCCCATATCAGCGAAGACCCAGGCTTGCTGCGCGCCTTTGCTCAAGGTGTTGATGTGCACAAGGCCACCGCCAGCGAGGTTTTTGGTGTGCCGGTGAGCGAGGTGAGTTCTGAGCAGCGCCGCTACGCCAAAGTCATCAACTTTGGCCTGATTTATGGCATGGGTGCCTTCGGCTTGGCTTCAAACCTGGGCATCGAGCAAAAGGCCGCGCGCGACTACATCGACCGCTATTTCGCCCGCTTTGCCGGGGTAAAGCGCTACATGGACGAGACCAAGGCGCGGGCCGCCGAAAGCGGTTACGTGCAAACCGTCTTCGGCCGCCGCTTGGTGCTGCCTGAAATCCGCGGCGGCAACGGCCCCCGCCGGGCTGCCGCTGAACGCCAAGCCATCAACGCCCCGATGCAAGGCACGGCGGCCGACCTCATCAAGCTGGCGATGATGGCGGTTCAGAAAGCCTTGGATGATGAGCAGCGCGCCACCCGCATGATCATGCAGGTTCACGATGAGCTGGTGCTCGAAGTGCCCGACGCCGAAGTGCCCTGGGCCCAGGAAGCGTTACCCCGCCTGATGGCTGGCGTAGCCGAACTTAAGGTGCCTCTGCTGGCCGAAGTGGGCATCGGCCCCAACTGGGAGCAGGCACACTGACGCTCCGTCCGTCGTTCAAAAGGCGCTCAACACGAGTGCGCCAACAAAGCGCTCAAGCAGAGCGATCAATCCGAGCAAATGCCGAATGGTTGTGGATGCTCTCGAAGTTCTCCACATCCACGCTGTACGCCCCAATACCCGGCTCTGCATTCAGCCGCAGTGCCACGTCCCGCACTAGGTCTTCCACGAACTTTGGATTTTCGTAGGCCCGTTCGGTGATCCACTTTTCATCTGGTCGCTTGAGCAGCGGCCAAATTTCACTGGAAGCGCTCTCTTCAGCGTATCGCACCAGGTTTTCCCAGGCCAGCGCCTGTAGCACTTCAGCCCGGATGGTCACCACAGAGCGTTGGTTGTGTGCCCCGTAGTCGGAAATCTCCTTGGAGCAAGGGCACAGGCTCTTCACTGGCACCGCCACCTCACACCAAACTTGTGTGCGCGAGGCCACGCGCTGGGCGACCCAGCGGCCCTGATAGTCCAAGAGGCTGGGCACGCCCGAGACCGGCGCACGTTTCTTGATGAAGAAGGTGAACGCGGCTTCGATGCGACCTTCATCGGAGCCCAGCCGCTGCAGCATATCTTCCAAGCCGGCGCGCAGGCTGAGGGCGTCCAGGGCTTCGCCGCGGGCATCCAGGGCATTGAGCCAAGCCAAGAAGCGGGACATGTGGGTGCCCTTTTTCTCAGCCGGCAGGGCCACATCAAGGGTCCAGTCGGCTGCGGTTTGTTGCACCTGGCCCGCAACCCGCACCTTCAAGGGGTAACGCACGCCTTTGACCCCCACGCGCTGAATCGCCAAGTGGCGCTCGTCGCGCTCACTTTGCGTGTCGGGGATGGGCAGGGCGTCGGTGGGGTGCGTCATGGAGCCAAACAAAAGGCCTGGGCAGGCCATTAGACCGGGCCAACCCTGTATTGTCGCCCAGACTAGGCTGCCGCCGCTGTGGTCCCCATTCGCGCGCTTGGGGCAAAGCGTTCACGGATGGCCCGCTCGATTCCAGCAGCATCCAAACCCATTTGGGCATTCAGCTTGGCCGGGTCGCCGTGTTCGATGAACACGTCCGGGTAGCCCAGGCTGAGGACGGGTAACAGCATCTCCAGCGTCTGCAGGAATTCGAGCACTGCCGATCCGGCACCGCCCATCAGACAGCCATCTTCGATCGTGACCAGGGCATCGTGTGAACGGGCAAGTTCCGAGACCAGCGCCGCATCCAGCGGTTTGACAAAGCGCATGTCGGCCACCGTGGCGTTGAGCGCTTCAGCAGCCTTAAGCGCTGGGTGCAGCAAGGTACCGAAGGCCAGGATGGCTATACGGGGCTGCCCAGCCAGGGCCGGCGCGGCTTGGCGGCGCACCACGCCCTTGCCCCATTCAAAGGTGTCCAGATCGGTACCAGCATCGACCCCCACCCCGGCCCCACGGGGATAACGTACGGCCACAGGATGGTTTTGACCGTGGGCCGTTGACAAGGCCATGCGGCACTCGCGTTCATCCGAGGGTGTGAGCAGGCTCGTATTGGGCACGCAGCGTACGAAGGCGATGTCGTAGGCCCCCGCGTGCGTGGCGCCGTCGGCACCCACGATGCCTGCGCGGTCAAGCGCAAACACCATGGGCAGTTTCTGCAGGGCCACGTCGTGGATGAGTTGGTCGTAGCCGCGCTGCAGGAAGGTGGAGTAGATAGCCACTACCGGCTTGAGGCCCTCGCAAGCCAGGCCGCCTGCGAACGTCACAGCATGTTGCTCGGCAATGCCCACGTCGTGGCAGCGTTGCGGGAAGCGCCTTTGGAACTCCACCATGCCCGAGCCCTCGAGCATGGCCGGTGTGATGCCCACCAAGCGCGTGTCGGCGGCTGCCATGTCGCACAGCCAGTTGCCGAAGACCTGCGTGAAGGTGGGCTTAGCCGGCGTGGCGGGCTTCTGTATGCCCTGCGTGGGGTCAAAGGGAGAGGGGCCGTGGTACTTGATCGGATCGGCTTCGGCCAGCTTGTAGCCGTAACCCTTTTTCGTGACCACGTGCAGGAACTGCGGCCCCTTCATCTGGCGCATGTTCTCGAGGGTGGGGATCAAGGCGTCCAGATCGTGTCCATCGATCGGGCCCACGTAGTTGAAGCCGAATTCCTCGAAAATGGTCGAGGGGGCCACCATGCCCTTGGCATGCTCTTCAAAGCGGCGCGCCAGCTCGAACAGCGGCGGCGCATTGCGCAGCACGCTCTTGGCCGACTCGCGCGCGGCCGCATAGAACTTGCCGCTCATCAGCCGCGCCAAGTACTTGTTGAGCGCTCCCACGGGTGGGCTGATCGACATGTCGTTGTCGTTGAGCACCACCAGCAGGTCGGCTGAGATGCCGCCGTGAGGTACACCGCCGTTGTTCAGGGCTTCAAAGGCCATGCCCGCGCTCATGGCGCCGTCGCCAATGATGGCCACCGCCCTGCGGCTCTCACCCTTGAGCTGAGCCCCCAGGGCCATGCCCAGCGCTGCGGAAATCGAGGTGGAAGAGTGTGCGGTGCCGAAGGTGTCGTACTCGCTCTCATCGCGGCGCGGAAATCCCGACAGGCCACCCAACTGGCGCAGGGTATGAAAGCGCTCGCGCCGGCCGGTGAGAATCTTGTGCGGATAGGTTTGATGGCCCACATCCCACACCAAGCGGTCTTCTGGCGTGTTATAGACCGCGTGCAATGCAATGGTGAGCTCCACCGTACCCAGGTTGCTGGAAAGGTGGCCGCCTGTTTTGCCCACCGACTGCAACAGGAACTCGCGCAGCTCGCGTGCCAGCGATTTGTGTTCCAGGCGAGACAGGCGCCGCAGGTCGGCGGGGCTTTCGATGGATTCCAACAAGGGAAACTTGGGCTTGGACATGGAGTCCTCCGGCAAGGCTGGGCGTGCGGTCAGTGTTGGCGGTGCACCACCAGGTCTGCGAGTTCACGCAGCCTTTGGGTGTTGGGCAGGGTGCTGGCCACCAGGGCCTGCAGCGCTTGCTCATGCAATTCGTGGGCGTGTTGCTGGGCGGCCTGCAGGCCCATCAGCGACACATACGTGGGCTTTAATTGTTCCTGATCCTTGCCCGCGGTCTTGCCCAGCACCGCGGTGTCTTGGGTGACATCCAGGATGTCGTCGACCACCTGAAAGGCCAAACCGATGGCGTGGCCGTAGCGGCTGAGCGCAGCGCGCGCGGAGGCATCGGCAGAGCCGCACAGCGCCCCCATGTCCACGCTGGCCCGCAGCAAGGCGCCCGTCTTGAGTTCGTGCATGCGGCGCAGCTGGGCCTCCTGCAATTGGTGGCCCACACTGGCCAGATCGATGGCCTGACCCCCGGCCATGCCCGAATGCCCAGCCCCGCGCGACAGCACAGCCACCAGCCGCGCCTGCAGGGCGGGTGCCACCTCACCGTCATCTGCAGGAGTCAGCAGTTCGAAGGCCAGGGCCTGCATAGCGTCGCCGGCCAGCATGGCCTGGGCCTGGCCGAAGTGCAAATGCACCGTGGGCTTGCCCCGGCGCAGCACGTCGTTGTCCATGCAGGGCATGTCGTCGTGAACCAAGGAATACGCGTGTATGAGTTCCACCGCGCAGGCTGCCCGCAGGGCCGCCCGGTTTTGGCCGCCCACCGCTTGTGCAGAAGCCAAGACCAACAAGGGCCGCAGGCGCTTGCCACCGTCGAGCACGCTGTAGCGCATCGCATCACCCAGGCCGGCCGGTGCGTCGGCCGGCACCCAGGCCGATAGGGCCTTTTCCACCTGGTGCAGTTGGTCGGTCAGCCAGACCTGGAATTCCATGCTCAGGAACCCCTCCAGGGCTTGAGCTGGCCATCCTCCAGCACTTTTACCTGTTCTTCCACCGCCTGCAGCCGGTCTCGGCAAAAGCTCAGCAGCGCTGCCCCACGCCGGTAGGCTACCAGCAGTTCGTCCAGGGGCAGGCGGCCCGACTCCATGGCCACTACCAGGTCGTCTAACTCGGCTAAGGCGTCTTCGTAGCGAGTTGGCAGGGGCGCGGTATCTTTTCCTGCAGATTCCCCAGGCAATTCAGACTTCATAGGGCATGAGGGTGATCGAAAACCCAGAATTGTAGGCAGCGTGCAAGTGTCAATTTGAGTTGACGATTGCGGTTGACATGATCATACGCTTATGGGCGAGTGCCCGTGGGTAGAATCGCTTCCCCTTTTGCATCCTGCAACGCATCGTGATTTCGGAGGTTCCCCGGGGATCATGTCGGATCTGAGCATTGGGCTGGAAGCCCTGGAGCGCAGTTGCTCTCAACTCTCGGTTTCGTCTTATTTCAGCGAGGCGCTGTTCCAGGAGGAACAGCGGCTGATCTTCGATGGCTCGCCCTGTTACCTGGGACACGAGCTGGCCGTACCCGAGGTGGGCGATTATTTCGCCCTTCCAGCCGAGGGCGAGGGCCGCGCCTTGGTGCGCACGCCCAAAGGTGTTGAGCTTATTTCGAATGTATGCCGCCACCGCCAGGCGGTGATGCTCAAGGGGCGTGGACACACCCGCCAACAGGTGGTGTGCCCGCTCCACCGCTGGACCTACGACCTAAGCGGCCAACTGTTGGGCGCACCGCATTTCGCCGACGACCCCTGCCTGAACCTGCGCAACTACCCGGTGCAAACCTGGAACGGGTTGGTTTTTGAAGCCAGCAGTCGGCAGGTGGCTACAGAGCTGGCGCGCTTGGGGCCGCAGCACGAGCTGAACTTCAGCGGCTACGTGCTGGACAAGGTTCAGGCGCACGAATGCTCCTACAACTGGAAGACCTTCATTGAGGTCTACCTTGAGGACTACCACGTCGGACCCTTCCACCCGGGGTTGGGCGCCTTCGTGACCTGCGAAGACTTGCGATGGGAGTTCGGCCGGCACCACAGCGTGCAGACGGTAGGGGTGCACAAGGCCCTGGAAAAGCCGGGCTCGCCGGTGTACCAGCGTTGGCACGATGCAGTGCTGAAGTATCGCAATGGCGCACCGCCAGCGTATGGCGCTATCTGGCTGACCTACTTTCCAACGCTGATGGTGGAGTGGTACCCGCATGTGCTGGTGGTCAGCCACCTCATTCCCAAGGGTCCGCAGAAGACGCTCAACGTGGTCGAGTTTTTCTACCCCGAAGAGATTGCTGCGTTTGAGCGCGAATTTGTTGAAGCCGAGCAGGCCGCATACATGGAGACGTGCATCGAAGACGATGAGATTGCCCTGCGCATGGATGCTGGTCGGCGCGCCCTGATGGAGCGTGGCGATGATGAAGTGGGGCCTTACCAGAGCCCGATGGAAGACGGCATGCAGCACTTCCACGAGTGGTACCGGCAGGCGATGAAGGCCTCGCCACAACTGCGTTGATGCCATGGGTCCGCTGATCACTGTTCAAGCCCTGCGTGAGCTGCCAGCTCCGTCAACGGGCGCCTCATCGCCCATGGTGGTGTTGGATTGCGGCTTCGACCTGTTTGACGTGCAAGCGGGCGAACGTGCTTACGCAGCAGGCCACCTACCCGGGGCCTTCTATGCCCACCTCGACCGCGACCTCAGCGGGCCGAAGTCAGCGCGGGGTCCGGTGGATGGTGGCCGCCACCCCTTGCCCGCGCGCTCGCAGTGGGCGCTGCGCTTGGGGCAGTGGGGCATCACCCCCACCACGCCGGTGGTGGCCTATGACGATCAAGGTGGCTGCTACGCCGCGCGGGCTTGGTGGATGTTGCGCTGGATGGGCCATGGGCCGGTGGCGGTACTGGACGGCGGCAAGGCCGCCTGGGTGGCCGCCAATGGCGCACTGGGGACGGACCTGCCCAGCCCGGCCGTGGTGGCCTCCTACCCTGAGCAGCCTGCTGGCATGGCCACGGTGACCGCGGCCGACTTGATGCAGCGCCTGGGACGGGTTAGCCTGGTCGACGCCCGTGCTGGCGAGCGCTACCGTGGTGAAACCGAACCGCTGGACACCCGCGCAGGCCACATTCCTGGCGCGGTCAACCGATTTTTCAAGCACAACCTGCAACCCGATGGCCACTTCAAGTCCGTGCAGGCTTTGCAGGCGGACTGGCGGCCCCTGCTGCAGGCGGGCCTTCCGGTGGTGCACCAGTGCGGATCGGGCGTGACCGCCTGCCACAACCTCTTGGCCCTTGCCCATGCCGGCTTGGGTGAGGGCGTGCTGTACCCGGGGTCTTGGAGCGAATGGTCAGCCGACCCGAGCCGGCCGGTGGCCCTGGGCTGAGGTTTGGCGCCCCTGTGCACGGCTCGGATTTGATCTTGGCCCAGCTGCAGCGATCCCTCACGGTTTGATACTGGGGGCTCCAGTGGATATCCGGTTCACTTTGCAGGAGGGCCCATATGTACAGCCGAATTCTGGTTCCCACCGACGGATCTGACATCACCCACAAGGCGGTGGAAGCCGCAATCAACTTGGCACGTCGACTCAACGCACAGCTGTTTGCAATTTCGGTGAAGGACCCCTTTCCCTACAGCGCTATCAGTGAGGTGCAGCCGATTGCGCCCCAAGAGTTTTATGAGGACCAGGAAAAATTAGCCCGCCAGCGTGTGACTGCAGTGGTGGATGCTGCGCATGAGCAGCAGGTGGCTTGTAGCGGCTACACGGTCGAATCACTGCACCCCTGGCAGGCTATCCTGGATCATGCCAAGTCGAAGAACTGTGACCTAATCGTCATGGCTTCGCATGGCCGGCGCGGAGTGGCTGCGCTCTTGCTGGGCAGCGAAACCCAGCGCGTCTTGCTGCACAGCGCCGTAGCCGTGCTGGTGGTGAAGTAGTTCGCCTGCTGCGCTGGGTTTGGTTCAGTGGGCGTGCAGCACTTCACCGGCCAGCAGCACCAGGGCAAGGCCTGAAGCCAGCCACAGCACCTGCTGAAGTGTTTCGCGGAAGGCCAAGCGGCGCTGCATTTGGGGCAGCAGGTCGGCCACGGCCACATAGATGAAGCTGCTGGCCGCCACCACCAAGAGGTAGGGGAGGACCTGCTGCAAGCCGCCGACCACGAAGTAACCCACCAGGCCACCAGCCACCGCAGCCATGCCAGAAAGGGCGTTGAACAGAAGGGCTTTGGCGCGCGAGAAGCCGGCATTGAGCAGCACGATGAAGTCGCCAATCTCTTGCGGGATCTCATGCGCCACGATGGCCAGGGTGGTCACCATGCCCAGCTTCACATCGGTCAGAAAGGCCGCTGCAATGATCATGCCGTCTATGAAGTTGTGGATGCTGTCCCCCAGCAGGACCGACCATCCGCCGGCGCCGGCCTGTTCCGCATCAAAGCCATGGTGATGGTCGTGATGCGGATGGTCGCCCTCGTGGTGGTGGCTGTGGCGGTACAGCTCGGCCTTTTCCAGCAAAAAGAAGAACAGGAGGCTGCCCAACAGCGTGATGAACAACTCGCGCGTTGGGGCTTGTGCTGACTCGAAGGCTTCGGGCAGCATATTGAGCAAGGCCGTACCCAACAACACCCCGGCTGACAGGCTGACCAGGTTGTGCACGATGCGCCCCAGCACTCGCGTGGTCAGGCTGGCGGCGGCCAGGACCGAAAGCACGCCGCCCAGGCCAGTGGCAAGGATGATGTAGAGCAGCGTCAACTTAGTCGCGGAAGTTGTTGAAGGTCAGCGGCGCGTCGCTGATGTCCTTCTTAAGCAGGGCCATGGCAACCTGCAGGTCGTCGCGCTTGGCACCGCTGATCCGGACCGAATCGCCTTGTATGGCGGCTTGCACCTTGACCTTGCTCTGCTTGATCAAGGTTTGGATTTTTTTGCCCAAATCCGATTCAATGCCAGTCTTGATCTTGACCAGATGCTTGAGCTTGTCGCCTGCGACCTTTTCCGGTTTGGCGCTGTCGTCCAGGAAGCGAATGTCCACGCTGCGCTTGGTGAGCTTGACCAGCAGAATATCTTTGATTTGCTGCAGCTGAAAGTCGCTGTCGGCAAACAGGGTCAGTTCCTTATTGCTGTCTTTGTCCGAAAGCTCGATGCGTGCGTTGCTGCCCTTGAAATCAAAGCGAGTGTCGATTTCCTTATTGCTTTGGTCTACGGCGTTGCGCACCTCGACCAGCTTAGGTTCAACGACCACATCAAAGCTTGGCATGGTTTAAAAGGGCCTGCGGCCACGTGTTTTCTAGGTGAAAATTTTGCCATGCCTGCTCCTGAGCTGCCCAATGAGCCCGGTTCCGCTTTGAAACCAAGCCTGGCCTTGGCCTTGGAAGAGGGCGTAAGCCTGCGCGAGCTCAACACCCTGGGCCTGCCGGCCATAGCGGCTTATTTGGTGCGGGTGGACAGTGAAGCCGCCGTGCGGCGCGTGGTAGACCATTCGCGCTGGGGGCTGGCGCCCAAGATGATCCTGGGCGGCGGCAGTAATCTGGTGTTCACCCGCGACCCTTCCATGCTCGTCATCAAGGTCGAGGTCCCGGGCCTGCGGGTACTGCACGAGGACACGCATTCGGTGGTGGTGGAGGCTGGAGCAGGTGTGGACTGGCATGCCCTGGTGCGCTGGACGCTGGACCACGGGCTGCCGGGTCTTGAGAACATGGCCTTGATTCCAGGTACGGTGGGTGCCGCACCGGTGCAGAACATCGGGGCTTACGGGGTGGAGTTGAAAGACCGCTTTCATTCACTGGTGGCAGTCGACTTGATTACCGGGCGCACCGTAGAGCTGGACGCACGCGCCTGTGCCTTTGGCTACCGCCACAGTGTTTTCAAGCACAGCGGCTTTGGCGGCTTGGCCGGTAAGAGCGTGATCACTCGGGTGCGTTTGCGCCTGCCCAAGCCCTGGCAGCCGGTGCTGGGCTATCTGGAACTGCAGAAGCGCCAGGAAGAAAGCGGGGTGCGCGAACCCACAGCGCAGCAGGTCTTCGATTGGGTGTGTGCCATACGCCGCGCGAAATTACCCGACCCCGCTGTCTTGGGTAACGCCGGCAGTTTCTTCAAGAATCCCGTGGTCAGTGCCGAGCAGTGCCGCGACATCATTGCGCGCGACCCAGGCATCGTGCACTACCCCCTGGAAGACGGCACGGTGAAGCTGGCGGCGGGCTGGCTGATTGATGCCTGCGGCTGGAAGGGCCGCAGCGTTGGCCGCGCTGGCGTTTATGAAAAGCAGGCCCTCGTCCTCGTCAACCGTGGCGGCGCCACCGGCGCCGAAGTCCTCACCCTGGCCCGCGCCATCCAAGCCAGCGTCTACGAACGCTTCGGCATCCGCCTAGAACCCGAACCTGTTGTGGTCTGACAGAAAAATGGGGTCCCAGACACTTTTTTCGTGCGCTGCGCTCACACCGAGAAAAGAGTGACTCCGACCCCATTTATCTGAATCGGCTCAAGCGATGACGTAAGCGCCGGCACCGGTGGCGATGAGGGTGCCCTGGTCGTTGACCAGGCGCATTTGGGTGGAGCCGATGCGGCCGCCCAGGCGGGTGACGATGGCTTGGGCATTGAAGTACTGGCCCAGGCCGGGGCGCAGGTAGTCGACGCGCAAGTCGATGGTGCCCATCTTGACAAAGCGGTGCATCACCTGGTCGGCGGATTCGTGCGCAAACTTCTCGCCGATGGCCACCATCAAGGCAATGCCCGCGGTGGCATCCAGCACGGCTGAGGTGACGCCACCATGCAGCCGCCCGTGCACGTAGTGGCCCACCAAATTGGGGCGCATCTCAAATCGGCACACCGTACCATTGGGGCCGCTGTGCTCATGCAGCCTCATGCCCAAGACCTGGTTGAAGGCGATTTGCTCTTCGGTTAGGCGCCGAATGGCCGCCTCGAACTTGATTTGTTCGGCTGCACTGCGGCGCGCGCTGGGCTGGGTACTCATAAAGCTCATGGTAGCCCCTGCTTGGGCTGCGGCGTTGAACATTGTGCTGCGGCGTGGTGTCCAATTCGGCCATGGACCGCGCCAACCCCGATACCCGTGTGCAGAGCCTGGACGCTCTGCGCGGCGCGGCCATCGTGTGGATGTTGGCCTTTCACCTGTGCTTTGACCTGAACCACTTCGGCTGGCTCGAGCCACGCCAGGCGTTCTTGTCGGACCCCTTTTGGACCTGGCAACGGGTGTGCATCGTCAGCCTGTTCATGTTCTGCGCCGGAGCCTCTCAGGCCCTGGTGCAGGCCCAGGGGCAGGGCTGGCCTCGCTTTTGGCGCCGGTGGGCCCAAGTGGTGGCCTGCGCGGGCATGGTCTCGCTGGCCACCTTCGTTGTTTTTCCCCTCAGCTGGGTCAGCTTCGGCGTCTTGCATGGCCTGGCGTTGATGGTGCTGCTGGCGCGCTTGACGGCTGCCTGGCCCTCACGCGTGCTGATGGGCTTAGCATTGCTGGCTATATTGGCCCCGCAGGTCTGGCAGGACCCGGTTTTCGACAACCGTTGGCTCAACGGTGTGGGTCTGGTCACCCACAAACCGGTTACTGAAGACTACGCACCCCTTCTGCCCTGGATGGGACTGGTGTGGCTGGGGCTGGTCCTGGGCCCTGGCTTGCAGCACTTGCACCTGCCTCAGCTGCGCCTCACAAGAGCTCTGGCTGTCTTGGGTCAGTGGCCGTTAAGCCTGTACATGCTGCACCAGCCCCTGTTTTGGGGTTTGCTGCTGCTCCTAAGCCGATAAAGCGACAAGCCACGGCGACAATCGGTCGATGAACAACAAAATCCTCTTCGGCTTCCACGCGGTGACGGTGCGGCTCAAGACGGCACCTGATTCAGTGCTGGAACTGCACCACGATGCCCAGCGCCGTGATGGCCGCATGCGCGGCCTGCTGCAGCGTGCCCGTGAAGCGGGGGTGAAGCTGCTGGACAGTGACGCCGCAGGCCTGGCGCAGTTGGCTGGCCGCGCCCCGCACCAAGGTGTTGTGGCCCGGGTCCAGCCGCTGAAGGCGCAGCATTCCATCGACGACCATCTCGACGAGGTTCACGCGCGCGGCGTCACCCCCTTGCTGTTGGTGCTCGATGGCGTGACCGATCCGCACAATCTGGGGGCCTGTCTGCGCGTGGCCGATGGTGCCGGCGCACAGGCGGTGATCGCCCCGCGCGACCACGCTGTGGGTTTGAACGCCACTGTGGCCAAGGTGGCCAGCGGCGCGGCTGAGACGGTCCCTTATTTCATGGTGGTCAACTTGGCGCGCACGCTAGGCGAATTGAAGGAACGGCAGATTCGCGTCATCGGCACCAGCGACGATGCGCCACGCTCGCTCTACGACCTCGACCTGCGTGGGCCGGTGGCCCTGGTATTGGGCGCCGAAGGGCCTGGCATGCGACAGCTGACCCGCAGGACGTGCGATGAGCTGGTACACATTCCCATGGCCGGTGCGGTGGAAAGCCTCAATGTGTCGGTAGCCTCGGCGGTGTGCTTGTACGAGGCGCTGCGCCAGCGGCGTGGCACCGCGGCTTAAGCAGCCTGCGCTTGGGCAAACCCCAGACCCCAGACCCCAGACCCCAAACTCCAAGCCACACCGGCCGGTCCCGCTCGGGAGCGAAGCTCAGCGTCTGGGGAATCGCGCTCGTCAAAGACCACCCAGCGGCCATACCGATGGGGCGCACCCCTGGTGTCTTCAAAGTACTGCAGGATGCCGCCCTCAAGTTGCAAGGCGTGCTCCAGCCCCGCGTTTTGCATGACCAAGGCGACCTTTTCGCAGCGGATCTCACCGGTGCAAAAGCTCACCACGGTTTTGTCGCGCAGGCTGTCGGCGTGTCGGGCCAAAGCTTGCCGAAAGTCGCTGAACTTCGACAGGTTCCAGTCCAGGGCACGTTCAAACGTACCCTCATTCACGACAAAGCGGTTGCGGGTGTCCAAGGTCAGTACCGGGCGGCTCTGGTCGTTGCGCCCTTGTGTCAGCCAACGCACCAGCGTGGCTGTATCCACGGCCGGTGCAAGCCGGGCCGCCGGTACCACCGCCGCCTGGTTCATGCGGATGACCTCCCGCTTGATCTTCACCCCCCCAGCCGCTTGAAGGGAACCTGCGCGCTCCAGTTCTCCTGGGCCAACAGCACCGTACTTTTGAGCTCTAAGCGCTGCGCAGCTCGCAGGCTCGCAGCAGACCTGCCTACCAAACCATAAGGTCTTGCAGGGGCACTAAGCGGTAAGCTGCGATATTTAAAAACAGCGATCACCACTGAATCTTAGGAGGGCTGCCAACGCAGCGCGAAGGACGGGCTACCACGGCACCGCGCTGCTTTGTCAAGCTTAGAAGTCACCGGCGTGTCCGCTGCACGCTTTCCTACAATCGCACGATGGCCTTCGTACACCTGCGCACCCACACCGAGTTTTCCGTTGTTGACGGTACCTTGCGTATCGACGAAGCCGCAGCTGCAGCCGCGCAGGATCGCCAGGCGGCCCTGGCCATCACCGACCTGGCAAACCTCTTTGGCGCGGTGAAGTTCTACCGCGCCTGCCGCGGCCAAGGGGTCAAGCCACTCATCGGCGCCGACCTGTGGATGGAGCCAGACGCCGGCAGCGACCGCCCGGCCACACGGTTGCTGGTGTTGGTGCAAAACGCTCGCGGCTACCTGAACCTGTCCGACCTGCTTGCCCGGGCCTGGACCGGCAATGTAAACCGCGCGCAAGCCTGGGTGAAATGGGACTGGCTGGCCGCGCGCAGCGAAGGCCTGATTGCCCTGTCGGGCGCCGAGGGTGGCGCCTTGGGTCAAGCCTTGCTCGATGGTGGCACCGAACGCGCGCATGCTCTGGCCCAGCGTTACCGTGAGGCCTTCGGCAATCGCTTTTATGTCGAAATTCAGCGTGCCGGGCTGCCGCAGCAGGAAGCGTATGTTCAAGCGGCGGTGGCCTTCGCTGCACAGCTGGGCCTGCCGGTGGTGGCCACACACCCGGTGCAGTTTCTGAAGGCTGAAGACTTCGAGGCGCATGAGGCCCGGGTGTGTGTGGCCGAAGGCGAGACACTCACCAATCCCAAGCGTATCAAGCGCTTCACACCCGAGCAGCACTTCAAGGGCCAGGCGCAGATGCAGGCGCTGTTTGCCGATGTGCCAGCCGCGCTGCAGAACTCGCTGCTAATCGCGCAGCGCTGCAACCTGAGCCTGGTCTTGGGTAAACCGCAGCTGCCCGACTTCCCCACACCGGTTCAGGCCGATGGCACCCGCATGCCCGTTGCCGAGTACTTCCGGCAGGCCTCCTTCGAGGGGCTCGAGCAGCGATTGCAGCGTCTGTTACCCGACCCCGCTGAGCGCGAGCGCGCGCGTGCGCCGTACACCGAGCGGCTTGAATTTGAAATCAACACGATTTTGAAGATGGGCTTTCCTGGCTACTTCCTGATCGTGTCGGACTTCATCCAATGGGCCAAGAACAATGGATGTCCAGTGGGGCCGGGCCGAGGCTCTGGTGCGGGCTCGCTCGTGGCCTACGCCTTGGGCATCACCGACCTCGACCCGCTACGCTACGAATTGCTGTTTGAGCGCTTTCTCAATCCCGAGCGGGTGTCCATGCCCGACTTCGACGTGGACTTTTGTCAGGCCAACCGCGACCGGGTGATCGAGTACGTTAAGGATAAGTACGGGCGCGATGCGGTCAGCCAAATTGCCACCTTTGGCACGATGGCGGCCAAGGCCGCCTTGCGTGATGTGGGCCGTGTGCTGGGCATGGGCTACGGCCATGTGGACAGCATCGCCAAGCTGATTCCTATACAGCCGGGCAAAACTGTCACCCTGGCCAAGGTGCCGGAAGAGCCGGAAAACGGCGTCATCTACGCGCGCCTGGAGGCGCCAGAGTTGGAACAGCGCGAGGCCGCCGAGGAAGAGGTGGCTGAGCTTCTGAGCCTGGCCAGCCGGGTTGAAGGCATGGTGCGCAATGTGGGCATGCACGCCGGCGGTGTGCTGATCGCGCCGGGCAAGATCACCGACTTTTGCCCGCTGTATCAGCAACCTGGCAGTGACGCAACGGTCAGCCAATATGACAAGGACGATGTCGAGGCCATCGGTCTGGTGAAGTTCGACTTCTTGGGCCTGGCCACCCTGACCATCTTGGAGCTGGCCAAAGACTTTATTGTGGCCCGGCGGCCCGAGCTGGCTGGCTTTCAATACGAGACCTTGCCACTGGACGATGCACGGGTCTACAAGCTGTTCGCCGAAGGGCTGACCGAAGCGGTGTTCCAATTTGAAAGCCGCGGCATGCAAGCCATGCTGCGCGACGCCAAGCCCACCCGGCTGGAAGATCTCATTGCCCTGAATGCGATGTTCCGTCCGGGCCCCATGGAAAACATCCCGAGCTTCTGTGCGCGTAAGCACGGCAAAGAGCCCATCAGCTATGCCCACAAGCTCTTGGAGAAGGTGCTTGCGGAAACCTACGGCATCTTTGTGTACCAGGAACAGGTGATGCAGGCTGCGCAGTTGATGGGCGGCTACTCCCTGGGTGGGGCCGACCTGCTGCGCCGCGCCATGGGCAAGAAAAAGCCCGAAGAGATGGCGCAGCACCGCGAGATCTTTCGCAAGGGTGCCGCAGATCAGGGCATCTCCGCGGAGAAGGCCGATGAGGTCTTCGACCAAATGGAGACTTTTGCCGGCTACGGCTTTAACAAGAGCCATGCCGCAGCCTATTCCCTTTTGGCGTATCACACCGCCTGGCTAAAGGTGCACTGCACGGCCGAGTTCTTTGCGGCCAATATGACCATTGAGCTGGACGACACCGACAAGCTTAAGGTGCTGCGCCAAGACGCAGTGCAGAACTTCGGTATGACCTTTGACCCGCCGGACATCAATCAGGGGAGCTGGCGTTTTACGCCTGCACCAGGCCGAGAAGGCGACCGCCGCATTCGCTATGGCCTGAGTGCGGTTAAAGGCACCGGGCGTAGCGCGATTGAAGCCATCGTGGCTGCGCGCGATGGCACGGGCGCCCATGAGGGCCAAGGTGCTGCGCCCTTCAAAAGCTTGTTTGATTTGACGGTGCGCGTAGACCGTAGCAAGGTCAACAAGCGCGTGGTCGAGGCCTTGATCAAGGCGGGCGCTCTCGATGCCCTGCACCCCGAACGGGAGCGCGCCCTGGCCAGTGTGGCACTGGCCTTCGAGTGGGCCGATGATCAGCAGGCTAACGCGCTGCAGGCAGGCCTCTTTGATTTCGGCGATACCCACGGTTCCAGCATGCACGAGCCCGAGCTGGTGCACGTTCCCGAGTGGGGCCTGCGCGACCGCCTGATGGCTGAGAAGTCGGCGCTGGGGTTCTACATCAGCGGCCACCTGTTTGAGCAATATGCTCAAGAGGTCCGCCGCTTCGTCCCGCGCCGTATTGCAGAGTTGAGCGATTCGCGCGAACCGGTGTTGGTGGCGGGCATAGTAGGCGAGATCAAGGTGGTCAACGCCCAGCGCGGCCGCCTGGGCGTGCTGCGGCTAGACGACCAAAGCGAGACGATCGAGGCCGTGGCCGATGAGCGTGTGCTTGATGCCCACAAAGACCTGTTCAGGGAAGACGAGCTGATCATTGCCCAAGGCAAATTACAGCCCGACCGCCAAAGCGGTGGCCTGCGCCTGAATGTGCAACAGGTCTTCAGCCTGCCTGCGGCGCGGGCGCGCTTTGGACGTTACTTGTCCATCACGGTTCAATCCGACCGCCTTCCGGTGCAAGACGTCTTGGCCTTGTGGCCGCCCGTGGTGCGCAGCTCAGAACAGGGCGACACGCGGCAGGGCCTGCGGGTGCGGGTGAAAGTGCTCCGCGTGCCCGCTGCTGTTGATTCGGCGCAGGGCTCAGAAGGGTCTGCAGGGCAAGCCAAGCAAGCGGCACTTCAAGGCGAAGACTTCGAACCTACGGGTGCGGTAGGCGAGTTGGACCTGGGCGAGCGCTCGCGCTTTTGGCCAGCCGATGAAGCCCTGGCACGTTGGTGTGCCCTGGCGCATGAGGGTCAAGCGCAGGTTGTGTACGAAGCGGCTGCACCGGCGACTTGAAGCAGCAGCATGGCCAACCGCATAACCTCAGCGCCCGCCGCTGATCACCCCAACAGGGTCCCCGCTAGGCGCTCACCATGAGCCCAGCCTCTGAGCAGGCCCTTGAACAACGCATGGGTGCCAGCCGGGTTTCGCCACCACCGTTGACGGGATTGGTGCTCACAGGGGGTGGTGCACGAGCCGCGTATCAGGTTGGCGTGCTCAGCGCCATACAACACATCCGGCGCGCCAGCGGTGCGCCTGGCGACAACCCGTTTCCCGTGATTGCAGGTACGTCGGCCGGCGCCATCATCGGCGCCGTACTGGCCTGCCAGGCTGACCGCTTCGAGCTGGCGGTGCAGATGCTTGAAGACACCTGGGCCGGATTTCGAGCTGAACAGATTTATCGCGCTGATGCCTTGGGTGTGGTACGCACCGGCGCGCGTTGGTTGACGATGTTTACTGTGGGCTGGGCCATTGCGCGTTGGCGCCGAGCGCGGCCCCGGTCCTTGCTGGACAACGCACCCCTGAAGGCTCTGCTGCAGCAGACAGTGGACCTGCAGCGCATGCGTGAAGTGATGGCCCAGGGACATTTGCAGGGCGTGGCGGTGACCGCTTCAAGCTACAGCAGCGGCGACCATGTCACCTTCTATGAAGCCACGCGGGAGATCGCGCCTTGGACACGGTCGCACCGCCTAGCGTTTCGCAGCCGCATCACCTTGGACCACCTGCTGGCCTCTTCGGCCATTCCCTTCGTTTTTCCTTCGGTGCGTTTGCCACTCATGGGTCAATGGGAGTGGTTTGGTGATGGTTCTATGCGGCAAAGCGCCCCCATCTCGCCGGCGGTGCACATGGGGGCTGAGCGCATCTTGGTGATTGGCTCCGGCCGCATGCATGAGCCTCCTGAGCGCCGTGTGGTCAGTGATGACTATCCAAGCCTTGCACAGATCGCAGGCCACGCGCTGTCGAATATCTTCTTGGATGCGCTGGCAGTGGATGTCGAGCGGCTGGAACGCGTCAATCGAACCTTGGCTCTTGTGCCGGAGGAGGCCCGCTCTAAAACTGCGCTCAAGCCCCTGCAGGTCTTGGTGATTGCACCCACGCAACGCCTGGACGATATGGCCGGTCGTCATCTCAATGCCTTGCCGCCGGCGGTGCGTACCTTGCTGCGCGGTGTGGGCGTCTCAGGCTTGGGGCAGGGGGCCAAAGGTTCGGCTCTGGCCAGCTACCTTTTGTTTGAGTCGGCCTACACCCTTGAGCTGATTGCGCTGGGCAAAGCCGATACCCTGCGGCGCGAAGCCGATGTCCGTCGCTTCTTTGGCTGGCCAACCGAAGCCGCGACGCCCGCGCTGCCGGTGTCAGCAGCCCCGCGCTTCAACGCTGCAGCGCCGGGGCCTGCCCTTTGATCTGAAAGCCCGCCTCCGCAAAGCCTTCCAAGGCCTTGCGGCTGACGCCCTTCACCCTGCGGTGCAGGTCTTGCCAGTCCGCGAAGGGCGCTGTGTTGCGCGCCTGAAGCAGCCGCTCGGTCAGTTCTACGCCCACCGCCCGAGCCGACTCGATCTCAGCGCGCGTGGCCTGGTTGAGGTCGATCACTTTGGAGGCTGCACGGGGTGCCGCCCCGAAGGTGTGGTCCCGCGGCGGAGCGGTTGCGCAGACGGCACCCATCAGCAGCGCCAGCGATACCCCAATCGGCCAGCGCAGCACCTGCAGACACTCTAACCGATGCAGCACCCCGACCCGCCTTAAGGTGCTGCTGCCGCTTGCGTGACCGCCCACACCTCGTCCACGGTGGGCCAGCGCGGCCAGTGCCGCACCACGTGCACCGTGGGGCCCCAAGCCCCCCAGTGACCCGGTTCGGTGGGGCCCAGCACCGACACCAAGGGCACGCCCACCGCTGCGGCCAAGTGACCAGGCCCGGTATCGTTGCTGATCATGGCCGAGGCCTGCTGCATCAGCGCGGAGCAGGTGCCCAGATCAACCTGCGGTAACACAAGCGCGCCCGGGTAACGCTGCAGGGCCTCGTCTTCTTCGCCTGGACCTGGGCACAACACCAGGGGACGTGTGGTGCGGGCTTGAGCCTCACGGGCAAAGGCTTCGAAATATGGCCAACGTTTGTCTTGGCCCTCGAAGGTGCCACCGGCAAAGGGGCACAGCATCAGGAAGCCTGGGCCCAGGCTGTGCGACTGCATCAGCGCCTGCGCCTGCGCTTGGTGTCGTGCTGCCACCGGCCACTGCAGCGCAGACGGTGGCGGCTCATCGGTGCCCAGCAGCCTTTGGCCCAGGCGCCAGTAGACCTGCAACTCATGCCCTGCTTGGCCCAGCCGTGGGCGGGGCCATGAACGGTGTAACAGAAGGGTGCGGCCTTCGCCGTCGTAGCCGATGGCCTTGAGCCCGGCTAGGCGCAACTCCAGGGCGCTGGAGGTCGAGTAGGGAAAGCTGATGGCGTTGATGCCCCGCGGCGACCCCCAGCGCTCATGGGCCACTTCGCGTCGCCATCGGGCCAATTGCGCAACCCGTGCGCGGTGTGTGCCTCCAAGGCGCAGCACCGGCCACCCGAAGCCGGCCAAGAGGTCTGTGGCCCAGCCCTTGCCCACAAGGGTGAGCCCATAGCCTTGAGCCTGCAAGCGCAGCAGCACCGGGGTGCTCAGCACCACATCGCCCACCCAGTTACGCAGGCGCACGATGAGCGGCCGTCCTGGTTCAAGCACGGCCTGCCCTGGCCGCGTCGGTGCTGGCTTGCATCCAAACAATGGCCATTAGCGACAAGGCCAGGTTCACCGCATAGGTGCCATGTGTCATGTTGGCATTGAACATCAGGCCCACGCCATGCACCACGCCCACACCCAGGCACTGCCAGCGCATGGTGCGGCTGCCCGCACGCCAGGCTAGGGCGAAGGGTGCAGCCGCACCCAGGAGTGCGGCCAACAAACCGGGCAGGCCGTGGTCCACCGCTTGGTTGAGGAACTGCTGGTGCACGTGCACCAACGGCGCCACATCGCGCAGGGTTTCAGGCGGTACCACCGATTGCACCAGGGCCACGCGTTGCTCGATGCCAATGCCGGCCCAGGGGTGCGCCCACAGGCTGTTCCAAGCCGCTTCCCATAGAACCAAACGCGAGCCCACCGAGGTATTGGCATCGGGCTGGCCCTCTTGGGTCAACTCCTGCAGTAAATCCAGCAGGCGCATGCCGCGCTCCACCTGCACCGGTTGCAGGCTGTCGTACCAAAGGCCCGCCCCCACGGTGATGGCACCCAAGGCCAAGACGCCAGCAGCGGTGGGCCAGCGGCGCGGCGCGAACACCACCGCCAACATTCCCAACCAAGGCAGGATGAGCCAGGCCGCACGGCTGCGGCTGAGCACCACCGCCACCGCCCCGGCCAGCACCGCCAAGCCCAGGCCGACGCGCCAGGCAAGGCCTTCGGGGAAGGGTGGCGCGTCGCCGCGCGGCGCGCCGACCAACGGGGCCAACACTGCCATGCTCAAAGCCACCGCCGTGGCCCAGGGGATGGGCGTAGCCGGCAGCCAAGCCCGTGGCCAGCACAGGGCCACCGCCAAGGCCACCACCAGTTGAAGGCCCAGGGCCCAACACAAGGCTTCATGAAGAGCCCCAGGTTCACCCGCCAGCCCTTTGCTGAACGCCAACAGCGCCGTCACCGCCCAGGCCATGGGCAGGGCCAGGATCACCTTGCCGTCTTGGCGCAAGATGTCCCAACCCCCACCGTGCCAAAGGCACATCAACAGGTCGATTACCCCCGTTGCCAGCAGCAAGGCCAAGGCAGGCTGCAAGCGATGCCCCAGGCCCTGAGTACCCCATCGCTCGGCCCACACCCCCCCGGACTCAGAGGACGCCGCCACCTGTCTGGGGCTGGAAATTAAGGCGATGCAAGCCACCCCAGCAGCCAACAAATACCAGCTCCATGCCCACGAGGGTAGGTCGGTGCGCAGCGGACCCACCACGGTGCACAGCAGGGCCAAAGCCATGAACATCTTGAAGACCTGCATCAGGCTTGCCCCTTGTGCCCCTGGGCCTGCAGGCGGCGCAGTTGCAGCCAGGCAGCCCATCGCCGCGGCTGCAGCGGCCACCGCGACCAGGTTTGGGGAATCAGCGCTTGGCGTTCGCACAGGGCTGCCCACCAATCAGGCCACCAGGGCAGCGGCACCTGCAGCCGCTGCGCCACACGGTACAGCCGCAGGGCTTGCTGCACGGTGAAGTCGGCCCAGGCTGCATCGAAGCCAGGCGCGGTGGACAGGTCGTCCAAGGCCAGGGCCCAATCGCGCAGCTTGGCCGGGTTCATCGAACCCAGGATACTGCCCGGGTTGCTGCGGTAGTCGATCAGGGGCTCGGCGAGGTACCAGGCGTGCTTGATGCCGGCCATCAGGCGCGGCACTACGCTTAGGTCTTCGAACACCCGTTGGGCTGGAAAGCGCAGGTGATCTGGCCACGCATCGGCGCGGATCACCTTGCCCCAAACGTGCCATTGGCCACCCTGCATCAAGCCGTGCAGCAAGGCGCTTGGTGTAGGCACCGCACCGCTGGGTTGGGGCAGGCTGCGCCGGTGGCCTTCGCCGCGCAGGCGGTGTTTCCAGCGGGGTGCGTCACGCCACACCGCATGGTCCACCACCACCGCCTGCAGTTCAGGCTGCTGCTGCACCAGGCGGCGCAGTTGTGCCACCGCACCCGGCCGCAGACGGTCGTCGGCGTCCAAGAACCACAGCCATTGCCCTCGAGCCGCTGCCAGTAAGGCATTGCGGGCGACACTCACGCCGCCGCTGTGGGCCTGGTGCCACACCTGCAGCCTTGGCCCTCGGCCCTGTGTGTGTGCGGTTTCTTGCGCGGTCGCCCAGCGGGCAAGGCATTCGGCGGTTTGGTCGGTGCTGCCATCGTTGAACACCAGCACCTCGGCGTGTGTATCGACTTGAGCAAGCACTGATTGCAAGGCTTCGTCCAAGTAGGGGCCTGGGTTGTGGGCGGGGATCAACACGCTCAGCCAGGGTCGCCCCATGGGCTTGGGTGATGTGGCCGACGCGCTGCCGCGTCCACCGAGTTCATCGAAGAGGGCGGTGTACTCGCCCACCATGCGCTCGCGCGACAGCGCCAGCCGTGCATGGGCGCGCGCCTGAGCCGCCTTCTCGGCCGCCGCCGATGGGTCGCGCCACAGCGTGGCCAGGGTGTCGGCCCAGGCTTGTGGGTCGCCTGCGCGGGCCAGCCAGCCCCAGCGCCCATCGCCCAGGGTTTCGCGCACCGCTGCCACATCCGAGCCCACCACCGCGCAACCTGCGGCCATGGCTTCTGCCAAGCTCAGGGGCATGCCTTCGTAGTGGGTGCTGAGCACCGCCACCTGGTGGCGCATGAGCAGTTGCGGTACGTCGGCGCGATGGCCCAAAAAATGGACCTGCTGCTGCAGCCCCAACTTGTGCACCAGGGCCATCGCGGCCTGCAGGTGGCGCGCCGAGCCGCCGCCGGCCAGCCGCAAGGCCGGGCGCAGCCCGTGGTCGCGTGCCAGCGGCACCAAGCTTCGGATCAGGGTGTCATGGTCTTTCTGGGCACCAAATCGTGCGGCCATGAACAAGGCCGGTTCGCGCTGCAACCACGCCTGCGTTTCGCTTTGGGCAAACGGGTGCAGGGCTGTGCCGTTACGCAGGGTGCGCACCCGCTGGGCCGGTAGCCCCATGTCGCGCAAGACACCCGAAACCGCTTCAGAAACTCCCACGAATGCGGCGGTGTGCGGTGCCAGTTGGCGAACCTGCCAGCGCTTGAAGGCGCTGTAGCGCTCGCGCATATTGTGTTCAACCTGTACCAGCACCGGCACGCTTGCACCCTTTGCAGCCCAGCGGGCCAGCAGGTGTTCGGGAAAACCGTGTCCGACCATCACATCAGGCTTCCAACGCTGGCACAGTGCGTTCAGCGTCCGTATGGTGGACAGGTGGTTCCAGCCGGTGACCAACTCGAGCGGCACCCCCTGTTCGCGCAGCGCTTGCACCCGCGCCATTGGGGTACGCCGCTTCTGGCGCAAGACCAGCAGGGTTTCATGATGGGCCTGCCCGCCCACGGTCAGGTCGAGTGCCACTTGGGTGGCACCGGAAAAGCCACCGCTGGCCACATGCATGACGCGCAGTCGGTTGGGGGGCAATGGCAGATGGGGCCGCATCGATCGGTGCGGCATCGCACCCGTGATAATCCTTGCTTCATCATACAAAACGACGCCATGGCCGCCTCCGCCGCCACCCCAGGCACCCCCACAGCTGCTCCCCCACACCCTCCCTTGGTGGCCGCCGATGTGCTGGCCCTGCAGGACCGTCTGCTGGCCCAAGCCGATTGGCCCCCGGTGGCCGAGCCCCATCCTGCGGTGGCCCAAGCCGCAGCATCGGACCCCACGCAAACACAAGTCCTTTGGCATTGGGTCACTACCAACCACCGCTACAACAGCCTGCTGTGGGCCCAAGAGGACCTGGCCCGGCGCACCCAGGTGGCCGATGCCGAGATTGCCGCCAACAAGCGAGCCATCGACCGTTACAACCAAGTGCGCAACGACGCCACCGAGCGGGTCGACGAATGGTTGCTGCAGTGCCTGGGCCTCGTGGATGCGCAGTCGGCGCGCAGCGACGCTCCGCAATCCCGCGCGCCAGCCGGTGCACGCCTGAACAGCGAGACTGCCGGCAGCATGGTGGACCGACTGTCCATCATGGCGCTCAAGGTGCACGCGATGCGTCAGCAAGCCCAGCGCCAGGATGTGGACGAAGCCCACCGCAGCGCCAGCCGCATCAAGCTTGAGCGGCTTGAAGAGCAGCGGCGTGACCTGGCCACCTGCTTGGACGCTATGCTGGCCGACAGCCTGGCCGGTCGCGCCTATTTCAAGGTGTACCGCCAGTTTAAGATGTACAACGACCCGCGGTTCAACCCGGTGCTGGTTGCTGAAGCGGCCAAGCGTTGAAGCTGCTGATCGTCAAAACCTCAAGCATGGGCGATGTGGTGCACGCCCTGCCCATGGCCAGCGACCTCCAGCGACTATGCCCGCAGGCCCAAATCGATTGGCTGGTGGAACCGGCCTTTGCGGCCCTACCAGGCCTGCATCGCGCGGTTACCCAAGTGCACCGCCTGCCCTGGCGCAAGTGGCGCAGCGGCCTGCACCAAGCTGCCACCTGGAAGGCCATGGGGCAACTGGTCGATAGCTTGCGGCGTGAGCGCTATGACTTGGTGATCGACGCGCAAGGGCTGCTCAAAAGTGCGTTATGGGCCCGTCGTGCTGGCGTGCTGGTGGCCGGTTTTGACCTGCGCAGCATCCGCGAACCCCTAGCCAGCCTGCTCTACACGCACCGCTATTCGGTGTCGCCCAAGCTGCACGCGGTCACGCGCTGCCGCTTGTTGGCCGCAGCGGCGTTGTCGTCTGCGAAGGGTTGTTCCACCTCGCTTGTGGCCATGGGCAACGAGCTGCCCACGCCAGACTTCGGTTTGGAGCAACTCGTCCCCGATGGCCGCCTGGAGCTGCAGCAGCCCTACGCCGTCTTGATTCCCAACGCCAGCCGCCCAGAAAAGCACTGGCCTGAGCCCCATTGGCAAGCAATTGGACGCGGGCTGCGGGCACAAGGCTTGAACCCGGTGGTCTTGTGGGGCAGCGGGCCTGAACAGGACATGGCGCAGCGCATCGCCCAAGGCTGCAACGGTTGGGTGCCTCCCTTCCTCACCGTGCAGGAGGCCACTGCCGTGTTGGCCGGTGCGCGCCTTGTGGTGGGGCTGGACACCGGCTTTGCGCATGTGGCCGCAGCCCTGGGCCGTCCGGTGGTGGGCATCTACTGTGATCATGAACCGGGCCTGACCGGCATCATCGGCAATGGGCCGGGCGCGTCTTTGGGGGGCAAGGGGCAGCAACCGTCCTTCGATGAGGTGTCGGCTGCGGTGCAACAGGTGGCGTCTTACTGTTCCTCGATTCGCTGCGGCGGATAGCTGTCCCAGCTCAGGCAACCCGGGCACTGCCAGAAGTAACGCTGCGCTTCAAATCCGCAGGCCGCGCACCGGTAGCGCTGCAAGGGCAGGGTGCTGCGCTCCAGCGCCTCGCGCACCGGTTTCAAATCCTGGTCCTTCCATTGCTCGGGCGGCAGCTTGAGCACCGCTGCAGCAGCTGACAGGCTGGGCTGCCGGGTCAGGTGGGCTCTCAGGGTCGGGCCGGCCTCGCTTGGTGCCAGGGTGTTGATGGCCTGCAGCACCGCGAGGCTCTCCTGGGTCGTGTAGGCCTGGCGCAGCAGCTGCAGGGCGCGATCAATCAGGGCGCTACCCAACGGCTGCACGCAACGCACCACTTCATCGGCCACCAGGGCCACTGGTGCCTGCGGCAGACGCAGCAGGCCCGCCCAGGTGGCCAGCGCCTGTTCCACCTGCCCTTGGCGCACCTGCCACTGGCCCATCATCACCACCGGGCGAGCTGTCATGGGGGCGCAGGCTTGAGCCTTCTGCAGCCATTCCCAGGCCTCGGCATGTGCACCCGCTGCACTGCGTTCCTCGGCCCGCTCGCACAGGTGGTGGGCCATGCGCGCTGCATATGAGCCAGCACCGGCGGCCTCTAGCTTCGACGCCATCTCATGCGCAGACACCCATTCGCGCGAACGTTCGTACAGGTCCAGCAGAGCGCGACATGCTTCGGTCGAAAAAGCGCTGCCTTCCAAGGCTCGGAAGGCGGCTTCGGCGCGGTCGAACAAACCGGCCTTGGCGTAGTCTTGTGCCAGCGCATATTGCGCGCGGTCGCGGTCGGCGCTGCTGAGGTCCGCACGCGACAACAGGTGCTGGTGCACCCGCACCGATCGCTCAAATTCACCGCGCCGGCGAAACAGGTTGCCCAAGGCGAAGTGCAGTTCGGTGGTGTCGGGATCGTTCTGAACCGCCTCGATGAAGGTGTCGATGGCTTTATCCTGCTGTTCATTGAGCAGCAGGTTTAGCCCCTTGTAGTAGGCGCGCGGCGAATCGCGCTCTTCACGCCGCACCTGTCGCAGGTCCAGCCTCGAAGCCAACCAGCCCAGGGCAAAGCCCAAGGCGGGCAGTAGCAGCAGCCAGGTCAGGTTGAACTCGGTCATGCCGGGTCTTGTGTGCGCCGTTGGCGCCACCAGGCGGGTACCATGGCCAGCACGCCCACGGCGCAGCCCAGCCCGAAGGCCACGAGCACCACAATCACCAGCGGTGCTTGCCAATCCAGGCCGAAGAACCAACGCACCGACACCCCCTGCTGATTGTTCAGCGCAAAGGCGAAGAGGGTGAAAAAGATGAAGGCCCGCAGGAGCCAGGTCAACAGCCGCATAGGCTGAAGTGTCGCATTCAGCGCGTGGGCCGTGGGGCGACCGCTTTGCCGGCGTCCACTGCCTCGCGCAAGGCCTTGCCGGGCTTGAAGTGGGGAACGAGTTTTTCAGGAACCACCACCTGCTCGCCGTTGCGGGGGTTGCGCCCCACACGCGGCGGCCGGCGGTTGATGGAAAAGCTGCCGAAGCCGCGAATCTCGACGCGATGCCCCTTGGAAAGGGCCTCAGTCATCGCGTCGAGGATGGTTTTGACGGCGAAGTCGGTGTCCTTCTGCGTGAGGTGGCCGAATCGCTCAGCCAACTCCGCCACCAATTCCGACCTCGTCATCACCATGCCGACACCTCGCGCAGCATTTTCCGAAGGACGTGGTTTCCAGGGCCGATCAGCTTTGGCCACCCTGGTCCAGCTTGGCGCGTAACAGGGCGCCCAGGCTGGTGGTACCTGCCGCCTCGCGCTCATTGTTTTGCGTCAGGCGCTGCATCGCTTCTTGTTGGTCGGCGCTGTCCTTGGCCTTGATCGACAACTGGATCGAGCGTGCCTTACGGTCGATGTTGATGATCATGGCGTTGACTTCATCGCCTTCTTTGAGCAGGTTACGGGCGTCTTCCACGCGGTCGCGTGATATTTCTGAAGCGCGCAGGTAGCCGATGATGTCCTCACCCAGGCTGACCTCCGCACCACGCGCGTCCACCGTCTTGACCTTGCCGGACACCAAGGCGCCGCGGTCATTGACGGTGGTGAAGGTGGCAAACGGGTCGCCATCCAGCTGCTTGATGCCTAGTGAGATGCGCTCGCGTTCCACGTCCACGGCCAGCACGATGGCTTCGACTTCCTGACCCTTCTTGTAATTGCGAACCGCGGCTTCGCCCGGCTCGTTCCAAGACAGGTCGGACAGGTGCACCAGGCCGTCGATGCCCTGGGCCAGGCCCACAAACACGCCGAAGTCGGTGATGGACTTGACCGGGCCCTTGACCTTGTCGCCACGCTTGACGGTGGTGGAGAACTCTTCCCAGGGGTTAGCCTTGCACTGCTTCATGCCCAGGGAGATGCGGCGCTTGTCTTCGTCGATCTCCAGGACCATGACTTCCACTTCATCGCCCAAGGCCACAATCTTGGCCGGGCTGACGTTCTTGTTGGTCCAGTCCATTTCGGACACGTGCACCAGGCCTTCTATGCCAGGCTCGATTTCCACGAAGGCACCGTAGTCGGCGATGTTGGTGACCTTGCCGAACAGGCGGGTGTTGGCCGGGTAGCGGCGGGCCACGCCCATCCATGGGTCGTCGCCCAATTGCTTCAGGCCCAGCGAAACCCGGTTCTTTTCGCTGTCGAACTTCAGCACCTTGGCGGTAAGCTCTTGGCCCACGGTCACCACCTCGGAGGGGTGACGCACACGGCGCCACGCCATGTCGGTGATGTGCAGCAGGCCATCGATGCCGCCCAGGTCCACGAAGGCACCGTACTCGGTGATGTTCTTGACCACGCCCTGCACGATGGCGCCTTCGCTCAGGGTTTCGAGCAGTTTGGCGCGCTCTTCACCCATGGACGCTTCGACCACGGCGCGGCGGCTGAGCACGACGTTGTTGCGCTTGCGGTCGAGCTTGATGACCTTGAACTCCATGGTCTTGCCCTCGAACGGTGACAAGTCCTTGACCGGGCGGGTGTCCAGCAGCGAGCCGGGCAGGAAGGCGCGGATGCCGTTGACCAGCACCGTCAGGCCGCCCTTGACCTTGCCGCTGACCGTACCGGTGACGAAGTCGCCCGAGCCCAGTGCGGATTCCAGGCTCAGCCAGGAGGCTAGGCGCTTGGCCTTGTCGCGCGACAGGATGGTGTCGCCGTAGCCGTTCTCGAAAGCGTCGATGGCCACCGACACATAGTCGCCCACGGCAACTTCGACTTCACCCTGGTCGTTCTTGAATTCTTCAATGGGCACATAGGCCTCGGACTTGAGGCCTGCGTTGACCACCACGAAGCTGTGATCGATGCGGACGACTTCGGCCGAGATCACTTCGCCCGAACGCATGTCGCGCTTTTGCAGGCTTTCTTCGAACAGGGCGGCAAACGATTCGCCGCCGGTGGTGGCAGTTTGGAGTTGAGACATGAGGTTTCCTCGGGGGCTGGCGGTTGGCCAACCGGGATGCTGCAGCACGCAGGCTGCGGTTAGGTTGCGACCACCACCGGTGGAGCACCGCACCCCGTTGCAGGGTGCAGGCCGGCCGCCTGTGGCATCCGTTGGGCTTGAATCAAGCCCTGCGATGGGCCCACCACTGCAGAACCTGTTGCACCGATTCCTCGATGCTGGTACCGGAGTTGTCGAACATCACCGCATCTTCAGCCGGCTTCAAGGGCGCCATGGTGCGGGAACGATCCCGCAGATCGCGCGCCTCCAAATCTAACTGAAGACTTTCAATATTAGCGGAAATCCCATTAGAAATCAACTGCTTATACCGCCGCTCGGCGCGGGTGGCGGCATCGGCGGTCAAAAACACCTTCAGGGCTGCGTCGGGGAACACAACCGTGCCCATGTCGCGCCCATCGGCCACCAACCCCGGTAACGCCCGGAAATCGAGTTGCCGCTGATGCAGGGCTGCTCGCACCGCCGGCACCGCTGAGACGCGCGAGGCCAGGGCGCCGGCGGCTTCGTGGCGTACCGCTTCGCTTTGGTCTTGGCCGTCGATCCACACCCGGTCGCCTTCAAAGCGGATGTCCAGCGCTGCAGCCTCCCCCGCCACCTGCGCTTGCGCGGTTTCGTTCAAAGGCTGCGCGGCGTCGTCGGGCAGCAGGCTGCGAGCCTTCGCGGCCAGGCCCACGGCGCGGTAAAGCACGCCCGAGTCCAGGTGTTGCCAACCCAGTGCCGCGGCCACGCGGGCGGCCAAGGTGCCTTTGCCCGACGAACTCGGGCCATCGATGGTGATCACCGGAATGTCCTGCAGCCGCGCACGCGACAGGCCGAACAGCGCCTCGAAATAGTCCGGGAAGGTCTTGCCCACACACCGCGGGTCTTCGATGCGGACACCGACGGCCGGCTGAGCCCCGGCCAAGGGATTGAAGGCCGCCAGCGACAAGCACATCGCCATGCGGTGGTCGTCGTAGGTGTGCACGCTGGCCAGCTGCCAAGCCTGCGGGGGCGGGGGCGTGACCGCAATCCAATCCGGGCCCTCTGCGACCTGCGCGCCCACCTTGCGCAGCTCGGTGGCCATGGCGGCGATGCGGTCGGTTTCCTTCACCCGCCAACTGCCGATGTTGCTCAGCCGCGTAGTGCCCTTCGCATACAGGGCCATCACCGCCAGGGTCATGGCTGCATCCGGAATGTGGTTGCAGTTAAGCTCGACGGCCCGCAGCGGCCAAGCACCACGCCGCACCGAAAGCCAGTTGGGGCCGGCCTGCACGTCCGCGCCCATGGCCTGCGCCGCCTCCACGAAGCGGATGTCGCCTTGAATCGAGCTGGCCCCCACGCCTTCAATGCGGATGGGCTGGTCCACCGCGGCGATGGCGCCCAAGGCCACGAAATAGGAGGCCGAAGAGGCATCACCCTCGACGTGTATGCGGGCGGGCGACTGGTAGGCGCTGCCTGCGGGAATCGTAAAACGCTGCCAGCCTTCGCGCTGCACCTTCACGCCAAAGCGCTGCAGCAGGGCCAAGGTGATGTCGATGTAGGGCTTGGAAATCAGCTCGCCTTCGACCTCGATCACCACCGCTTGGCTGCGCGCGGCCAAGGGCAGGGCCAGGAGCAAGGCGGTGAGAAATTGGCTGGACACATTGCCACGCACCCGCACCGGTGCGGCCAGGTTCAGAGCGCCGCCGGCCACGCCGCGCAGGCGCAGTGGCGGATAGCCTGGCTGGCCCAGTTCGTCCACTTGGCAGCCGAGTTGGCGCAGGGCGTCCACCAGGTCGCCGATGGGCCGCTCGTGCATACGCGGCACACCCGAGAGTTCAAACTCACCGCCCTGAAGCGTGGTCAAGACGGCCAGCGCGGCCGTGAGCGGCCGCATGGCCGTTCCGGCGTTGCCCAGCAATAGCGCCGCCTGCGCAGTGCGCAGCTGCCCGCCCACACCCCGAACCTCTAGCACCTCTTGGCCGTCGTGCCTGCGTTGCTGCAGCCCGCAGCCCAACTGTTCCAGCGCTCGGAGCATCACCGCGGTGTCGTCGCTGTCCAGCAGGTCGTGAACATCAGTGGTGCCTTCGCTCAAGCCCGCCAGCAAGAGCACCCGGTTGGAAATGCTCTTGGAGCCCGGCAGGCGCACCGTGCCGCCCGCGGCGGTCAGCGCAGGCAGGTCGAGGTGGGGAATCGAAAACATGGGGCTCAGTGGTGACGCAGCTTAGGGCTGTGCGCTGTGAGTTGTGTTCAGGCTGGGTCGTCGGTGGGCGGCGCAGCGCCATTGAGGATCCATTGGGTGCGCACGGATGAGGCGGCGTCAACCAAGCGCGCCACTTGGGCATCGTCGCCTGCAACCAGGGCTGTGCGCAGCGCCCCTAGTGCCGATTCGAATTGCGCCAGCTGTTGCAGCACCTCGTCGCGGTTGGCGCTGAAGATGTCGCGCCAGATGGCGCTGGTACCGCCCGCAATGCGACTGAAATCCCGAAAGCCGGGTCCCGCCAGGGCCAGGTGCCGCGCGGCATCGGCCTGCTGCGCCACCGCGTTCACATACGCAAAGGCCAGCAGGTGGGGCAGGTGACTTACCGCGGCGAAGGTGCGGTCATGTTGATCCGCGCTCATGTGCACCACGTTGCAGCCCACCGCCTCCCATACGGCCTGTGCCCGGTGCAGCCGGGCCGCGTCGTTTTCTGGCAGGGGGGTGATGATGCAGCGCCGGTTTTGGTACAAGGTGGGCTCAGCCCGCTCTATGCCGCCGCTTTCCTTGCCCGCAATCGGGTGCGCCGGAACGAACTGCCGCACCGCCGCGCCCATTGCGGCGCGTGCCGCAGCCACCACATCGCGTTTGGTGGAGCCCACGTCCATGACCAAGGCTTCCGGCTGCAAGGCGGGCGTCAGTTCGCGCAGCGTGGCTTCGGTGGCCGTCACCGGCACGGCCAGCAGCACCAAATCGGCCTGCTGTGCCGCCTGTTCGGCGCTGCTGTGCACCGCGTCCACGATGCCCAAAGTCTGGGCTCGCTGGCTACTGGCCGGGCTGCGGCTGTAAGCGCAGACCCGGGTGCCCGGCCATGCCGCCCGCAGGGCCAGGGCGAAAGAGCCTCCCATCAGACCGCAGCCGATCACGGCCACCTGCTGCGGCCGCCATCCGGGCCCCGCTTGGGGCACAGGGGCAGAAAGCGAAGGCGCACAGGGCGCAGGTGTGGACGACACCGGCCCAAAGGAGGCCGGTGGAGATGGCGCAGGCTGTGCGGGCGTGGCGTTGGACATAGGCGGCAAGCCCAGCCTCAATCGTTGACCGGATAAGAGCCCAAGACCTTGAAGAAGGCGCAGCAGCTTTGCAACTCCTTCAGGGCCGCCGCCACATGGGGCTGGTCCATATGGCCCTGCACATCGATGTAGAAGTAGTACTCCCACTGGCCGCTCTTGGCCGGGCGGGATTCAAAGCGTGTCATCGACACACCGTGTGCCTTCAACGGCATCAACAGGTCGTGCACCGCACCCGGCCGATTGGGAACGCTGACCACCAGGCTGGTGCAGTCCTTTCCCGAAGGCGGTGGGGTGCCCAGCGTTTGCGGCAGGCAGATGATGGAAAAGCGGGTGCGGTTGTAGGCCTCATCCTGAATCGCGTGGTACACGATGTGCAGGCCAAACTGCGCGGCCGCACGCTCGCTGGCCAAGGCCGCCCACGCCGGGTTGGTCGCCGCCAAGCGCGCACCCTCGGCGTTGCTGCTCACCGCGCGCCGCTCGGCGCGCGGCAGGTGCTGGGCCAACCAGCTCTGGCACTGCGCTAGGGCTTGTGGGTGGGCCATCACCACTTCCAGCCCTTCCAGGCCGTTGATTTGGCGCAGCAGATTGTGCCGCACCAATAGGCTAACCTCCCCCACCACCTGCACGGGTGAGCGCAGAAACAGGTCCAGTGTGCGTGCCACCACGCCTTCGGTGGAGTTCTCAATGCCCACCACCCCGAACTGCGCCGTGCCTGCGGCCGTGGCGTGAAACACCTCGTCGAAGTTGGCGCAATAGATCAAATTAGCCGCGCTGCCGAAGAACTCGATGGCGGCCTGCTCACAGAAGGTTCCCTGCGGGCCCAGCACCGCCACGCGCTGCGGCGCTTCAAGGGCCAGGCAAGCGCTCATCACTTCGCGCCAGATGGCCGTCACATGTTGGTTGAGCAGCGGGCCGGCGTTGGCTCGTGTGATCTTGTCGATCACCTGGGCCACGCGGTCAGGGCGAAAGAAGGGGCTGCCTTCGGCGCGTTTGAGTTGCCCCACCTGCTCGGCCACCCGCGCCCGCTGGTTCAGCAGGTGCAAGATCTGCGTATCCAGGGCATCGATTTGCTGGCGCAGGGGCGCCAGGCTCGCGTTACTGCCGGCAGGCAAGGCAGGCGCGGCAGGCGCGGAAGGTGCAGCAGGCGCCGAGTCGGACGGCGGAGTTTGCGGATCAGCCATGGCGCCTCTGGAATTCATTCAAGTAGGCCACCAGGGCCTGTACTCCTTGCAGCGGCATCGCGTTGTACAGCGAGGCACGCAGGCCGCCCAGGCTCTTGTGGCCCTTGAGTTGCAACAAGCCCGCGGCTTGTGCGCCTTCCAAGAAGGCGTCCTGCAAGCGTTCGTCATGCAAGAAAAAGGGGATGTTCATCCGTGATCGGACGCCGCGGGCCACGCGGTTCACATAGAAGCCACCCGACTCGTCAATTGTGCGGTACAGCAGGGCCGACCGCTGCAGCGCACGTTGCTCCATGGCGGCCATACCGCCCTCGGCCTTGAGCCACTGGAACACCAGGCCGGCTATGTAGATGCTGTAGGTGGGCGGCGTGTTGTACATGCTATTGGCCTGGGCCACCAATCGGTAGTTGAAGGCACTGGGGCAGCAGGGCATGGCGCGGTCCAGCAGGTCTTCGCGTACGACTACGATGGTCAGGCCGGCCGGGCCGATGTTCTTTTGAGCGCCGGCAAACACCAGGCCGACGTGGCTGAAATCGATGGGCCGCGACAAGATGTGCGAAGACGCGTCCACCACCAGAGGCGCCTCACAGCCCAGGTTGGGCAGGTCGGGCAGCTCCTGAAACTCCACACCATGAATGGTCTCGTTGGAGCACAGGTGCACATAGCGCGTGTTCCGGCGCAGCCGCCAGGTGGCTGGCGGCGGCAGATCGGTGTAGCCGCCGGCCTGGGTGCTGGCGGCCACAGCAACATCCGCGTAGCGCTGCGCTTCGGCCGCTGATTTTTCTGACCAGGCGCCGGTTACCACCAGGTCCACCGCGCCCACCCCGCCCGGCACACCGGCCAGGTTCATCGGGACGATGGCGTTCTCCGCCAGGCCGCCGCCCTGCATGAACAGGATGTGGAAGTTGGGGGGCACCGCCAGCAGCTCTCGCAGGTCTCGCTCGGCGGCTTCGGCAATGGAGGTGAAGGCCTTGCCGCGGTGGCTCATCTCCATCACGCCCATGCCGCCGCCGCGCCAGTCCAGCATCTCGGCTGCAGCTTGCTGAAGCACCGGCTCGGGTAGGGCCGCCGGGCCGGCGGAGAAGTTAAACGGGCGGCTCATGGGGCGCGGTGTCACCCGCGGCGGGCGGCTCATCGCCGGCTTCGGCATCGTTTTCTGCAATGCGCTGCAGGCCACTGAGCTTAGACCCGTCGTCCAGCGCAATCAGCGTCACCCCCTGCGTGGCCCGGCCCAGTTCCCGAATCTCCGACACCCGGGTGCGCACCAGCACGCCCTTGTCGGTGATCAGCATGATTTCATCAGCCGGCCGTACCAAGGTAGCCGCCACCACACGGCCGTTTCGTTCGCTTTGCTGAATGGCAATCATGCCCTTGGTGCCGCGGCCATGTCGTGTGTACTCGGCAATCGAGGTGCGCTTGCCGAAGCCGTTTTCGGTAGCCGTCAACACGCTTTGTGTTTCGTCTTCGGCCACCAGCATGGCAATCACCCGCTGGCCTTCTTCGAGCATCATGCCGCGCACGCCGCGCGCAGTGCGGCCCATGGCACGCACATCGTCTTCATCGAATCGAACCGCTTTGCCACCATCTGAGAACAGCATCACATCGTGCTTGCCGTCGGTCAGTGCCGCACCGATCAGGTGGTCGCCTTCGTCTAGGTCGACCGCAATGATGCCGGCCTTGCGCGGGTTGCTGAATTCATCGAGTGCCGTTTTTTTCACTGTGCCCAGGGCGGTGGTCATGAACACATAGTGGTCGCCCGGGAAGGAACGGAACTCGCCCGTCAGGGGCAGCACCACGTTGACCTTCTCGCCGTCGGCCAAGGGGAACATGTTTACGATGGGCTTGCCGCGGCTGGCACGGCCGCCCTGCGGCACCTCCCACACCTTGAGCCAATGCACGCGGCCGCGATTGGAAAAACACAGGATCCAGTCGTGGGTGTTGGCGATGAAGAGCTGGTCAACCCAGTCGTCTTCTTTGGTGGCGGTGGCCTGCTTGCCGCGGCCACCGCGCTTTTGCGCGCGGTACTCCGACAGTGGCTGGCTCTTGATGTAGCCACCGTGGCTGAGCGTGACCGCCATGTCGGTGGGCGTGATCAGGTCTTCGGTAACCAACTCCTGCACGTTGTGCTCGATCACGCTACGCCGTGCGCCCGCCTTGGTTTGGCCAAACTCTTGTTTGAGCGCGGTGAGCTCTTCGGAAATGATGAAGGTTACGCGTTCGGCTTTTGACAAGATGTCCAACAGGTCGGCAATTTGCGCCATCACATCCTTGTACTCGCTGATCACCTTGTCCTGTTCCAGGCCGGTCAGGCGCTGCAGGCGCATCTGCAAAATCTCCTGGGTCTGGTCGTCGCTCAAACGGTACTGGCCATCGGGCTGCAGGCCATATGAGCGGGGCAGGCCCTCGGGGCGGTAGGCTTGGCGACCGCCGGCCGTATCGGCTTCAGCGCGGGCCAACATTTCACGCACCAGGGAAGAGTCCCAGCCCTTACTCATCAGCGCGGCTTTGGCCGCCGGCGGCGTGGGGCTGGTCTTGATGGTTTCGATGAACTCATCGATGTTGGCCAGGGCCACGGCTAGGCCTTCGAGGACATGGCCGCGTTCGCGCGCCTTGCGCAGCTCGAACACGGTGCGCCGCGTTACCACCTCGCGGCGGTGCTCCAAGAAGATCTGCAGCAGCTCTTTGAGGTTACACAGCTTGGGTTGACCGTCGATCAGGGCCACCATGTTGATGCCGAAGCTGTCTTGCAGTTGGGTCTGCTTGTAGAGGTTGTTAAGCACCACCTCGGGCACTTCACCGCGCTTGAGCTCAATCACCACCCGCATGCCGGACTTGTCCGACTCATCCTGGATGTGGCTGATGCCTTCGAGCTTCTTGTCGCGCACCAGTTCGGCCATGCGCTCCAACAGGCTCTTCTTGTTCACCTGATACGGAATCTCATCGACGATGATGGCCTGGCGCTGGCCGCGATCGATGTCTTCAAAGTGGGTTTTGGCCCGCATCACCACCTTGCCGCGGCCGGTGCGGTAGCCCTCGCGTACGCCATTGAGGCCATAGATGATCCCGGCCGTGGGGAAATCTGGGGCCGGTACGATTTCCGCCAGCTCTTCAATCGTGGCGCCTTCGTTCTTCAGCAGGTGCAGGCAGGCGTCCACCACCTCGTTGAGGTTGTGTGGCGGGATGTTGGTGGCCATGCCCACTGCAATACCCGCGCTGCCATTGACCAACAGATTGGGCAAGCGGGCGGGCAGCACCGTCGGCTCTCTTTCCGAGCCGTCGTAATTGGGCGAGAAGTCAACGGTTTGCTTGTCGATATCGGCCAGCATTTCATGGGCGATCTTTGACAGGCGGATTTCGGTGTAGCGCATGGCTGCGGCGTTGTCGCCGTCCACGCTGCCGAAGTTGCCCTGGCCGTCGACAAGCATGTGGCGCAGTGAAAAATCTTGCGCCATGCGCACGATGGTGTCGTACACCGCCGTGTCACCGTGCGGGTGGTATTTGCCGATCACATCGCCCACGATCCGGGCGCTCTTCTTGTACGGGCGGTTCCAGTCGTTGTTCAGCTCGTTCATCGCGTAGAGCACGCGACGGTGTACCGGCTTGAGGCCATCGCGCGCGTCGGGCAGGGCGCGGCCCACGATTACGCTCATGGCGTAGTCGAGGTAGGAACGGCGCATCTCCTCTTCGAGGCTGATGGGCAGTGTTTCCTTGGCAAAAGAAGTCATGGGAAAACGCTGAAAAAGAGCACGCCGTCATTCTACGGTTGGGGGTTGTGTGGTTCTGGTACAACAGAGCTGGTACTATCGCGATGGCCAACTGGGCCGCGTGGGGCTTGTGGGCAACCCTCCCCCCCAAAGCTGGTGGCAGAATCGGTCCGTCGTGGGGGTGACCGTTGGTATCCTCTACGGGGTAAGCATTTCGCTTCACGGCAGGGGTTCCTGCGGCTCAGCTCTTGAGGAGATTTGATGAAAAAGATGACGACGCTTGCGGCGCTGTTTGCCACGGCGGCTCTGGCGGCTCCGATGACTTCGATGGCCGGCGCACATTCGGGTGCAGCCCCCAGGGCCGTTGATAACTGGCGCAGCACCGATGGAACCGCTTGGCGCAACGGCACCGGCCAACTGTGCTGGCGCGACGCCTTCTGGACCCCCGCCACGGCCGCCCCCGGCTGCGATGGCGAAGTCAAGCCGCCGCCTGCACCGGCCCCCGCCGCTGCGCCCCGTCCGGCCCCGGCCCCGGCCCCGGCCGCCAAACCCCCTGCAGCCAAACCCCCTGCAGCCAAACCCCCTGCAGCCCCAGTTAGCGAAAAGGTGACCTACGCTGCTGATGCTTTCTTCGATTTCGACAAGGCTGTCGTCAAGAAGGAAGCCATGGCCAAGTTGGACGACTTGGTCGGCAAGACGCGCGCCGTTGCGCTGGAAGTGATCATTGCGGTGGGCCACACCGACTCGGTGGGCGATGACGCCTATAACCAGAAGCTGTCGGTTCGCCGAGCTGAAGCCATCAAAGCTTATTTGGTGAGCAAGGGTATCGAAAAGAATCGCATTTACACCGAAGGCAAAGGCGAGAAGCAGCCCGTGGCCGACAACAAGACCACCGAAGGCCGCGCGAAGAATCGTCGCGTGGAAATCGAAGTGGTCGGCACGCGCAGGCGTTGATTTAGCCCGGCTCGTCTCAAACCCCGCCTGGGCAACCGGCGGGGTTTTTTACTTCGGCGCCCCAGTGCCTTGGCCTCCTTGGCTGCGTTCGCTTTGCGTCGCACGTCAGCGGCCATGGCCGTGCGACCCTTGCCCATGGTCTGATCGAGTGCAGGAGGGCGCGACCGCTCTTGGATGAACTGGCTCAACATGTGCGCCGCTACGCTGCGCCCAAGGCCTACGTGGACCTCTGCATCAGCGCTCCATTACCCGCAATCCCCGAGAGGAGTGCCCGATCGCGGACAATCCATGAATGCTAAACGCTGATCCTCAGGAACTCGCCAAATTCAGCGATCTGGCCCACCGCTGGTGGGACCCGGAAAGTGAATTCCGCCCACTGCACCAGATCAACCCGCTGCGCTTGGAGTGGATCAACGCTTTGGCCCCGGTCACCGGTCAGCAGGTGCTGGACGTGGGGTGTGGTGGCGGCATCCTGGCCGAGGCCATGGCGCGCAAAGGCGCGGCTCAGGTCACCGGCATCGACCTGGCGGTCAAGCCCCTGCGCGTGGCGCAGTTGCATGCGATGGAGGCTGGCGTTCAGAACGTGCAGTATCGCGAAGTGTCAGCCGAGGCCCTGGCCGCAGAGCAGCCGGCGGCCTTTGATGTGGTCACCTGCATGGAAATGCTTGAGCATGTGCCCGACCCCGCGTCGGTGGTGCGAGCCTGCGCGCAGCTGGCCAAGCCGGGTGGCTGGGTGTTCTTTTCCACCTTGAATCGAAACCCCAAGAGTTTCTTGTTCGCCATCGTCGGCGCGGAATATGTGCTGAAGTTACTGCCCAAGGGCACGCACGAGTACGCCAAATTCATTCGCCCGAGTGAACTCACCCGGTGGGCACGCGACGCTGGGCTGGCGCCGCAAGGCTTGAAGGGCATGGAGTACAACCCCTTGACGCGGCGCTATTGGCTGTCGGGTAACACCAGCGTGAACTACCTGGTGGCGTGCCGAAAGCCGGCCTAATCGATGCTGCATGCAACCCGCACGCCTGCTGTCGATGCCATTTTGTTCGACCTGGACGGCACCCTCATCGACAGCGCACCCGACCTGGCTGGCACCGCCAACGACATGCGGGCGGCCCGTGGTTTGCCGCCGATGCCCTATGCTGCTTTGCGCCGCATGGCGGGCGCTGGTGCACGCGGGATGATGGGCGTGGCCTTCGAGGTGCTGCCCGGGCACGAGGCTTTTGAGGCGCTGCGTGACGAGTTCTTTGAGCGCTACCAAAAGCGCCTGCTGCAAGAAACCCGCGTGTTCGAAGCCGTGCCGCCGGTGTTGCAGCGCTTACAGCAGCGGGGCCTACCCTGGGGCATTGTCACCAACAAGGCCACCCGTTTCGGGCAGCCGGTGATCGAAGGCCTGCAGCTGCACACCGATTCGGCGGTACACATTTTTGGCGATACCACGCCACATGCCAAGCCTCATCCCGAACCCCTGCTGGAGGCGGCGCGCCGCCTGAAGCTCGACCCCCAGTGTTGCCTGTATGTGGGCGACGATCTGCGCGACATTCAGGCCGGCAAGGCCGCTGGCATGCGCACCCTAGCCGCTGCTTGGGGTTACCTGGGCGCCGCAGCCCCGATTGAAGAGTGGGGGGCCGACGCCATCGCCCACCAGCCCGCAGATATTCTTCCCTGGCTGGGGGCTTGACGGCGCTTAACACCGCTCAACTCCTGTGCGCCTGACCACCGCGCCATGCACCGCAACCCGCGGCAAAGGCGTAAACTCTAGGGTCCGGGGCTGCACCGGTTTCGACGTGGGTTCGGACACGCAGCAGGGCATGTCGAGGTTCTGTTACCTCGTAAAACCGCAGAAAACAAACTAACTGCAAACGACGAACGTTTCGCACTCGCCGCTTAAACACCGGTGAGCCTTGCAACGGTTGGCCTATGGGCCGGGTCAGGGTGGCGCAAGCTGTCCTGGCTGCAAGGGCATTCACATAGGCTGGCTGCCATCGGTGCACCTTCGGTGGCGGCGAGATTCAAGGGTGCTGGCGCCTTGGGCAGCGTGCCGCTGCGCGGTTCAAGGGGCGAGACTCAAAGCAGACGGCTACACATGTAGAACTGCGCGGGAATGGCTTGCGGACGGGGGTTCAATTCCCCCCAGCTCCACCATATGCAAAATCCCGACTCTTATCAGTCGGGATTTTTTTGCCCGCTCCCCCCCGTAATGGCGGCGTTTGGCGCATTTCCTCTTGAGCGGCCTTGCGTTGAAAACCCAGTTTTCCGCCTCAAGGACTTCGTTTTCTGTCTCTATTCTCTGCCGAGCTCTTGGGCGGTCAATGCATATGGCCTCACGAAACCAACGGGTCGCAGTGGTCAGGTTGCGAAAACAAAGCTCTACCCGTCACAGATCTGAGCAATGAAATCACGGCTGCCAGACGCCGACTTCGCACACTTGTCCTGCGCATGGCCACAGGGATCTGGGTGCCGTCAGCCGTCGACCTGACTTCACAGGCGTTGCTATATACAATTGCCATATAGTAGTGTGTAAGGAGTCCAGCATGTCCATCGGTACTGTCTTCGTCAACAACCGCACCCAAGCCGTCCGGCTGCCGTTGGACGTCCGTTTGCCCGAGGGCGTCCACAAAGTCGAGATCCGCGTCAAAGGGCACGAGCGCATCATCGCGCCTCTCGGTCAGTCCTGGGACAGCTTCTTTCTGAACGGCCCGCGTGTGAGTGATGACTTTTTGCCTGAACGTGCCTCACAGCATCAGCCGGAGCGGGAGGCCCTTTGATGTTGCGCTATCTGCTCGATACCAATATCGTCATCTACGTGTTGAAGCGCCGCCCGCTTGCGATGCTTTCCACGTTCAACGCCAACGCCAGTCGAATGGCCATCTCGTCAATCACCCTGGCCGAATTGATGCGCGGCGCTGAGGAAAGCCAACGCGTTAGTGAGAACCTTGCGGCCATCGAGGACTTCTGCAGCCGCTTGGAGGTGCTGCCCTACGGTGCCAAGGCCGCTCAGCACTACGGTGCCATCCGCGGAGCCCTTGAAAAGCTTGGCCAACCCATTGGGGTGAATGACCTGCACATTGCGGGGCATGCCCGCAGCGAAGGCTTAGTGCTGGTCACCAACAACGTCGCGGAGTTCGAACGTGTGCCAGCGCTCGAACTTGAGAGCTGGGTGAACACCGCTTGATACAGGTGATCAATCCTGCCCAAACCAACTGACAGCAATGCAACACGAGCACCCCCGACGAATTGCTAAGGTTTATCGCACCGAAGATGTCATGCCAATTCGGTCGGACGCCGAGCGCGCGCTGTCATCCTGCCGGAGATCCTCTTCAAGCCCGTGTCGATGCACATCGATGCCGGGCGGCTGCGCAAGGTTGGGTAGCCGAAAGCTTGACCCAAGCGCTGAGGTCCGAATTTGAAAAGCCTGGCGGTCAAGGAACCCAAAAAGCATGAATTCCGAAAAGTTAATTCAAGTCACCCCCGTTATTCTCTGCGGTGGTTCTGGTACCCGGTTGTGGCCACTGTCCCGCACTGATTTCCCCAAACAGTTTCTGTGCTTGACTGGCAACGAAGGCCTGTTTCAGCAAGCTGCCTTGCGCCTAGCCAGCCTTGGCAATGCAGACATACAAGGTGCATCCCCCATCATCGTCACAGGGGAAGACCACTGTTTCTTGGGATGCGAACAACTTCGCGAAATCGGCGTTGAACTCGGCTGCGCACTTCTGGAGCCAGTGAGTAGAAAGACAGCGCCTGCGCTCACATTGGCAGCACTGGCGGCCGTGGAAGGCAGCACAGATCCCGTTTTAGTCGTCACACCAGCTGATCAAACGGTGGCCAATGCAGCGGCCTTCTCCGCTGCTATGCAACAAGCGGTGGCTGAGGCTGCCAACGCCACCATTGTCATCCCGTGCGTGACGCCGGATAAGCCAGAGACAGGATTCGGCTACATACAAGTCGCCAAGTCTTTGCAAGGCAAAGCTGAGGTAATCCAGTTAGTTCAGCGATTTGTAGAAAAACCCGATGCCAATACAGCCCAAACCTATCTGAACGATGGTGGCTACTACTGGAACGCCGGCATGTTCGTGCTCAAAGCGTCGGTCTGGCTCAAAGCACGTGGGCAGTGCCGCCCAGACATCCTGCTGGCCACCCAAGCCGCCCGGGAAAAGCGGGGCGAAGACAACACATTTGTTCGCCTAGGCAAGGCTGAATTTGCTGCTATCCCGTCCGAATCCGTCGACTACGCAGCCATTGAGCAATGCCCAGGCAGCAGTTTTCCCATCAAGATGGTCCCGCTGGACGCAGGCTGGAATGACCTGGGTGCATGGGATGCCGTCTGGAATGTCTTGCCAAAAGACGAGGCTAGCAACGCGCACTTAGGTGAGGTGCTGACCACTGACAGCCGCAACACCTTGGTGCACGCCACCAGCCGACTCGTTAGCCTAGCGGACGCAGAAAACCTTATCGTGGTGGAAACGTCCGATGCCGTCTTAGTGGCCGACAAGTCCCGCAGCCAAGACGTTAAACATATCGTCAACCAGCTGCAGGGAACAAAACGAGAAGAGCAAACGCTGCACCGCAAAGCATATCGCCGATGGGGTTGGTACGACAGCATCGACGAAGGTGGTCGTTCTAGGGTGAAACGCATTCAGGTCAAGCCCAAAGCGAGCCTAAGCTTGCAGAAACATCATTACCTCGCCGAGCACTGAATTGTGATGACCGGCACTGCCGAAATTGCCATCGGGAAGAAGGTTCTTTCCCTTACTGAAAACCAAGCCACTTGCATCCCTCTGGATGAAGTTCATCGACTCACCAACCCCGGAACCCTACCGCTAGAAATCATCGAAGTGCAGTCGGGCAGGTATTTGGGTGAAGATGACATCGTCAGATTTGAAGATACGTACGGAAGACATCAATGAAAAAAATTGCTCTTATTACTGGTATCACGGGACAAGACGGCTCATACCTTGCAGAGTTATTGTTGAGCAAGGGGTATGAAGTGCATGGCATTAAGCGTAGAACCTCGCTCTTTAATACAGATCGGATCGACCATCTATACCGTGATCCGCATGAGAAAGACGTTCGCCTTTTCCTGCACCACGGTGATCTTACCGACTCCTCGAGCTTGATTAGGATCATTCAGCAGGTTCAACCGGACGAAATTTATAACCTGGCTGCCCAGAGCCATGTGGCTGTGTCATTTGAGGAGCCAGAGTACACAGCAAATTCAGATGCGCTAGGCGCGTTGAGAATTTTGGAGGCTATCCGAATCCTCGGGATGGAAAAGAAAGCACGGTTTTATCAGGCGTCAACTTCGGAGCTATATGGGTTGGTTCAAGAAATTCCGCAAAAAGAAAATACACCCTTCTATCCACGCAGCCCATACGCAGTAGCCAAGTTGTATGCCTATTGGATTACCGTTAACTACCGTGAAGCCTATGGTATCTATGCCTGTAACGGAATTTCGTTTAATCATGAATCACCCGTTCGTGGTGAGAACTTCGTCACGCGCAAGATCACGCGTGCCCTCGCCCGGATTAAGCTGGGACTGCAGGAATGCATGTACTTGGGCAACCTCGATGCCAGGCGTGACTGGGGGCACGCGAAGGACTATGTGGAAATGAAGTGGTTAATGTTGCAACAAGACCGACCGGAAGATTTTGTTATCGCAACCGGTGAACAATACAGCGTGCGAGATTTTGTCAACGCTGCAGCCAAGGAATTGGGCATGGATGTGCGCTGGGAGGGCCGCGGAGTTGAGGAAAGGGGCTATTGGGTCAATGGCCATGAGAAGAAAGATAGCGCAATTGTTTGTGTAGACCCACGTTACTTTCGTCCGACTGAGGTTGACACCTTGCTGGGTGATGCCAGTAAAGCGCGAGAAAAACTTGGTTGGGTTCCTCGCATAACATTCGACGAACTGGTCGCTGAGATGGTATGGGAAGATCTCAAAACGGCTGAGCGCGATGAACTTGTCAAGAGACACGGCTACACCACATTTGACCGCCATAGCTGAGTGACCAACATTGTGGAACGAATCCGTCGTGCACTCGTGATCTCCATTTTTTCCAGGGGGTGGGCGGCAGCACTCGCACTATTGGCTGTACCACTGTATCTACGCTTCATTGGCGTCGAAGCTTATGGCGTGGTGGGGCTCTTCGCGAGTTTCTCGATTTTGGTGGGCTTTCTGGACTTGGGGCTGGGCGCGACACTAACTCGTGAGCTAGCCAAAGTTTCGGCAAAAACTGGAACTCTGGCTGATGGCCGAGATGTGGCGCGAACCTTCGAGCTGGCATATGCATTTATCGCGTTGCTTATCGGACTGCTCATCATCATCTGTTCCGTACCAGTCGCGCAGCATTGGGTTCAGGCTCAGGCACTGGATCGCTCTGAGATTGCTACCGCGCTCGCACTCGCCGGAGTTGCGCTTGCATGCCAATGGCCGACGAACCTCTACAGCGCGGGTCTCGCTGGTGTCCATAGACAAGTTCAGTCGGGCATTGCGACCATGGCTTTTGCCACCTTCCGTGTGGCGCTCACATTGGTGGCCGTGTGGTGGAAGCCCAGTTTGGAGAGCTTCTTCTATGCCCAGATAGCTTCTATGCTGCTACAGACTTTAGGCATGAGGTGGTTGCTCTGGAGCGCCTTGGTATTGGCTGGACATCAGCCCCAACTTCGTATGTCAATCGTTCGATCTTGTTTTACCTTTGCAGGTGGAATGACCGGAATCACGATCACCAGCATCATACTGACCCAAACCGACAAGGTAATCCTGAGCAATGCGCTGAGCTTAGCGGACTTCGGCATTTACGTTGTAGCCGGAACCTTGGCAACAGGGCTATACATGCTGATCAGCCCGATGTTTTCGGTGATGTATCCGCGCTTTTCGTCGCTTGTAAATGCGGGTGACACATCTAAATTGATCGATCTATATCACACCAGCAGCCAAGCGATGGCAGCGTTAGTCATTCCAACTGCGCTGGTAATTGCCGTATTTGCGCACGAGGTGCTGTATGTCTGGACAGGGGATGCTGGTTTGGGCCAACAGGGTGCCTGGATACTTGCCCTTCTTGTCATTGGCAACGCATGCAATGGCCTCATGAACATGCCTTATGTACTGCAGTTGGCGTCAGGCCGGACGAAGCTATCGTTCTGGGTGAACGTCGGCGCCATCACCGTACTGGTGCCTGTGATCTGGTGGGCAGCCCTCAGCTTTGGTGCAATTGGCGGTGCAGCTGTATGGGCTTTCTTAAACCTATCGGTAATTACCGTAACGCCACAAATTATGCATAGAAAGCTGCTTTACAGCGAAAAATATAAATGGTATGTCGAGTCGGTAGTGATCCCTATTTCTTTTTGCGTTGCATTTTTTTTAGTTCTACGACAAATTTCTTTAGAGATGTCCTCGCGATTTTTACTGGGCCTCATCCTTCTTGCCTACTGGTTTTTTGCATCAGCGTTAGTCATACTTCTACTACCGAGGATTAGAAACAAGTTAAAGCTACACGCGGCATTTAGTTTTCGCCATTCACAGGGGTTATAAAATCAATAGAAATAGTTCAAAATTCTCAGGAGCATCATTGATGCCGAGGATCACGAGAAAATGTTTAGCAACGACTTCCTAAACATTGAGATTGAGCACATTGTAAACCAAATTGACTCCAAAGGTTATTTTTTGCTTGAAGGTGGAATGAAGTCAACATATATCGATAAAATAGTGAACAAATGCACGTCGATTGGCCTTGGATTTAATTGCAACGATGTTGCGCCTGTAAGTAATTTCAGGCAAACCTTCCTTTTCAATCGCCTAGGTCACTCTCGATCAAGCGCGAGTTTGGTATGCAGTAAAATAATTTTGTCTATAGCACGAATTTATCTTGGACCCGAATACAGATTAAAGGGTCAACGATACGATATATCTGGTTCTGCATATCAGTTGGGCTGGCATTCGGACAATGAAACGGTTGACAATAAAAAAACAGACGTAAACGGCATAGTTTTCATATTTTATTTGTGTGATACGTTTAGTGGTGAGCTTGAGGTGGTGGCTGGCTCCAATAAATGGAGAGGAGCTTATTTATCGAACGATTTTGATGATGCCAATCTTAGGGCCAATTATTCAAATGAAAAGGTCCTTTTGCTGGAAAAAAGAGCTCATTAATAATCACTGATACTTGGACGGTTCATCGCACTGCAATGGTAAAAGACCCAAATTTCAAAGGAAAATCCTTTTTCCTTCAAGTCGGCTACGACTTACTTCACTCGGAGAAGATAATTACTAATCCCGAGCTATTTTCTTCGGAATTTGATTCAGAGATTCTTCAGTACCTTGGATTTGGACGCCCTTCCGAATATAAGACTATTCCGGCAAGCGGCGTGAATACATTGAACGCCACGGATTTAGTGCTTTTGATTGCCAATAGTATGATGTACTTAATTTTAAGAGTTACATATTTGCTGAAGACTTTCTTGTTATTCGACAATCGAGCGTCTACAAAGTCAAGCGTGATTAGTGCCTACTCAAGTCTCGGCTTAACTTTCAATCAAAAGTAACTTCAGAAAATAAATAAATCATGATGCAAGTATTAAAAAATAAGAGCCAAATCAAAGCATCTCGTCAAAAATTGCTTCAGATGGGAGGGGGGAGGCTTGAAGGGGTATTGACTAAAGTTCTCAGACGTTTAGGAGTTCACAAGAAACTTTCAGTTGGAGACATGGCAAAAAGTTGGGATGTGGCGCTTACCCTTGAATTCATCGAGGCCCAGTTTCCCAAGGACGCGCGCATTCTCGATCTGGGAGCATATTGTTCAGAGGTGCCGGTCTTGCTCGCGAATATGGGTTTCACGGGTGTGCATGGAGTGGATCTCAATCCCAACGTGAAAGCAATGCCCCATGCCGATCGTGTGCAGTACAGCGTAAGCGACTTCATGAGTACGCCGTTCCCGCAGGCAATTTTTGATGCAGTGACTGCCATCTCGGTCATTGAGCATGGGTATGAGCCTGAGAGATTGTTCACTGAGCTGGGAAGATTGCTGCGGCCAGGAGGCTATTTCATTGCTTCCTTCGACTATTGGCCAGATAAGATCAACACAGGGAATACGCGCTTTTTTGATATGACTTGGCTGATATTTTCTGAACAAGACGTGGGGGCGATGCTGGAGGTGGCGAAGCGTCATGGTTTGAGTCCTGCAGGTGATCTCCATCCACAATCGGCAGAGCGTGCTATCCATTGCATGGGATATGACTACACCTTTGGCTGGCTCGTACTTCGCAAGGATGCCTGATGCGAATTTTGTTGGTGGCAGGCAGCTATCCACCTGAACCGTGCGGGGTGGGCGACTATACGGAGAAGTTGGCTAATTCGTTGGCTGCACTTAAAGGTTTTTACGTTGGCGTGCTCACCACTTCAGGATCTGGGCGCAAAAGCACGAACACGAGCCCTGTCGAATTGATGGAGACGGCTCTGAAGTGGAATTTTTTTGAATTGCCAAAACTCATTTGCGCAATCCGTCAGTGGAAGCCTGATCTGGTTCACATCCAGTATCCGTCACAAGGATTTCTTTTTCGGCGGCTGCCTTCGTTTCTACCGCTACTGATTCGGTTGCTTGGGATAAAGGTGATTCAAACTTGGCATGAGCCCCATCGCATGCGAGGCGCCCTTCACTTTCTACTTCAAACACTTGGAGCAAGTGGTCTCATCTTCGTACGCCCAAACTATCTCGATTTGATCCCTGCGCAATTTGGCAGGCTGATAAAACGTATTCATAAGGTGACAATACTTAATGCAAGTTCGCTGCCTACAAGTTCACTCGATGAGACTATGCGGCTGGAGCTACGATCGGGATATGTTGGCTCCCATAAGCGCTTGGTGGTTTTCTTTGGGTTTCTTTACCCCAGTAAGGGCATTGAGTTGCTTTTTGATATAGCCAACTCAGTTAGTGATTTCTTGATCATTGCGGGCGCGGCCAAAGATAGCGCATACATGCATGAGTTATCTGCGCTGGCCCAGGCTAAGGGATGGCGGGAAGATCATATGCGTTTTACCGGATTTCTCTCGCCACAAGATGCTGCGGATTTGCTGATGATCGCAGATGCCGTTGTGTTGCCATTCCTTGATGGTGGCGGTGAATGGAATACATCAATTCATAGTGCATTGGCGCAAGGGACGCTGGTAATTACCACTTCCGTTCCGCCTCGTGGTGATGATTCACAGCGCAATCTATTCACTGCCGCTCCATCAGACATCTACGAGATGCGTGCGGCGCTAGACCGACTCGCGGGGCGTCGTAGAGCGCCTATCTCAGCCGAAAAGCAGTGGCAAAGGATCGCGATGGCGCATGTGGATTTTTACCGTCGATGTACATGTTCAGAGCTGATGGAAACAACATGAGCACCTCGACCCCAAAGACCGCGCTGATTACTGGCCTGCGAGGGCAAGACGGGTCGTATTTGGCCGAACATTTGATCACCCAAGGGTACCGTGTTATCGGCACATCTCATGTTGCAGGTCGCAACTTTCGCTTGCCTAAGCTGGGAATCGAGGTTGAGGTAGAACAACTCGATCTGAGGTGTACAAACAATGTGAAGCGCGTCATCGATAAAGTGCGTCCAGATGAGGTTTACAACTTCGCAGGCAGATCCTCCAGTGCACAGCTGTTTGATGATCCCATGGCGACGGCCGAGATCAACGGGCTAGCCTCGGTCCGCTTCTTAGAGGCCATCCGCGAAGTTTCGCCCCGCATCCGTTTCTGTCAGGCGGCCAGCAGTGAGTTGTTTGCGGGTACAGACGTTTCCCCACAGGACGAAAGCACGCCTTATCGTCCTATGAACGCCTATGGTGCGGCCAAGGCCTTCTCTGCCAACATGGTTACCTCTTACCGGGTACGTCATGGTCTGTTTGCCACAACAGCAATCCTGTTCAACCATGAGAGCCCGCGCAGGGGTATGGAGTACGTGACCCGAAAGATCACGCATACGGTGGCGCAGATTGCTTTTGGACTGGCCGAGGAATTGACCCTTGGAAGCTTGGAAAGTCGTCGTGACTGGGGATTTGCTGGTGATTATGTGCTAGCTATGTGGCTTATGCTTCAGCAGCAAACCGCTGAGGACTTTGTGATCGCCTCCGGCGAGACACACAGTGTGAGAGAGTTCTGCCAGATTGCTTTCTCGCATGTAGGACTCAACTACATAGATTTCGTACGGATCGACCCACAATGGGCCCGCCGTGCAGAGACTACAGAATTACGCGGCAATCCTACAAAGATCAAACAACTTGGTTGGCGGACAAGCGTCGGATTCGAGGATCTCGTACGCATGATGGTTGACGCTGACCTAGATCGACTCAAATCCAACTCAAATCAACACTAACCCGAAACAAATATGTACAAAGCAATCCATGAATGCCGAATTTGTGGCAACAAGAATCTAGTCAAGGTGTTGGATCTTGGCGAACAGACTTTAACTGGTGTCTTCCCGAAACATAAGGATCAGGCAATCACGCGTGGTCCTGTACAACTAGTTAAGTGCACTGAAGGCGATGATTGCTGCGGTCTGTTGCAGATGGCCCATTCGTACGATCTAGATGAGATGTATGGTAACAACTATGGCTACCGCTCAGGATTGAACCCGAGTATGGTGAAGCACCTACATGCGAAGGTTTCCAGCATTCTTAATATTGTCGATTTATCTGATAACCCAATAGTACTAGATATCGGTAGTAATGACGGTACGACTTTGTCAGCGTACCCCGAGGATAAATGTACACGGGTGGGAATGGATCCGACAGCAGCAAAGTTCCGTCAGTACTACCCGGACAGCACAACCGTTATCGCTAACTTCTTTTCAGGCGAGAGTTTTGAACAAGCCTTCCCTAACCGTAAGGTACGTGTAGTTACTTCATTTTCGATGTTTTACGACCTCGAACGACCTATGGACTTCGTGCGTGACGTGGAAAGCATTCTGGACGAACGTGGAATCTGGGTGTTCGAGCAGAGCTATATGCCGCTGATGCTCGAGCGCAATTCCTACGATACGGCTTGTCATGAACACCTTGAGTATTACGGATTACGTCAAATTGATTGGATGCTCGGTCGTTGTGGGCTCAAGATCGTAGATGTCGAATTCAACGATGTAAACGGCGGCAGCTTCTCCGTTACAGCCGCAAGATTGAATTCAGATTATACCGAAAGTCAGGAAGCTAAGGACATACTGGCCCGCGAAGTAGCCAACGGCCTTGACGATCTCGAACCTTACCTTGCATTCGCTAAGCGAACCGAAGCGAGCCGAGATGAGTTGCGCACGTTTGTGGCGCGAGCACGTGCAGAAGGGCGCCGAGTGGCATTCCTTGGAGCCTCGACAAAAGGAAATGTGCTTTTGCAGTACTGTGGCTTTACGGCTGAGGATGTTGAAGGGGTGGGTGAAGTTAATCCTGATAAATTCGGCTTATTTACTCCGGGTTGTCTTCTGCCAATTTTGGATGAACGTGAGTTGCTCGGCAACGAACCAGACTATTTAATAGTCTTGCCTTGGCATTTTCGTGATTTTTTTACAGCCAAGTACAAGTTAACAAAGGGCCGACTGGTGTTTCCTTTGCCTCGGCTCGAAGTGGTTTAGTAAATGTTGTGAGAAAGACTTGAATAAAATACAAAATCAGAAAAATAAGAAGTCGATTATAAATCGTGTCTCATCATTTAATGATACGATGGGGTACTATGCGGACTTCCATGAGCGGTCAAAGTGAAGGGTCCATCCGTCTCCGTCGCTATCGTTTATGACAAGTTCTTGGTTCAAGGAGGTGGAGAGCGCGTTTTCGAAATATTGGTGGACGCCTTCCCGGAGGCAACCCTTTACGCACTTAACGCCAAACCTCGTGGTTTCTGGGAGGAAAAATTCGGGCGACGAGTGTATTCGCCCCCTTTGGGGGGCCTATTCGCAAGTCGTTTCCTGGTAAGCGCACTCTATCCTCTTGCCGCGCTTCTGATGTGTGTCGTAAGAGTTAAGGCGGATGTGGTGATAGCCTATTCATCTACATGCGGCAAGTATGTTAGATTAGATTGCAAAAAAAGTATCCTCTATTCAAACTATCCGAATCGCGGCCTTTATCAACCCGAGATATTAATCGGTTCTAGGGTAGTACGCGCTTTGATCAGGTGGCTCATATGCTTAATGAAACTAATTGAGCGTCGTCAAATTAGTAAATACGACAGAAGGATCTCGATCTCAGATGCATCGCGCCGTGCCTTGCTGGACTTCGCAGGATTAGATAGTGAAATCTTGATGCCACCGTTTGACGAGCGGGCATTGTCAGCTGCTTCGCCAACATCATCAGGTCTTCACTGCGACTATTTCGTACTTGTGAGTCGACTCGAACCTGAAAAAGAAGTCGGATATGTCATCGATGCTTTTAAGTCGTCAGGATATCGACTGCGGGTTATCGGGATGGGCAGCCTTCTTGCAGAAATGCGCCGTTCTTGTCCTTCCAATGTGGAATTTCTTGGTTACGTCGATGATGCAACCCTCGCACAGGAATTAGCGAGGGCGCAGGCCCTAATTTTCCCTTCTGAAATTGAATATAGCCTCGTACCCCTGGAGGCTATATACATGGGTACCCCAGTCATCAGCTACTCTGCCCCGGCCATGCGCGAGATCCTGATCGACATTGATTCTGGAGATGTGCGCGCCAACGCGCTTTTTTATGCAGCAAAGTCGTCAGACTCTTTGCGAGCGGCCCTTGATCGGTTCAATACCGTTCGCTGGGACAAAGAAGCTGTCATGGATGGAGCAAAGCGCTTCAGTCGCGCTGCATTTATCACTCGCATCCGCGAGATCGTTTACGGCACTGATGGAATTGACAAATAAATTATGGCCAGCATTTCTTTTGTCATCCCGACATACAATTTTGCAGCATTTCTTCCTGAAACGTTAGATTCTATTGTCGCTGAGGGGTATTCATCAATTGAGATAATAGTTTTTGATGGGGGCTCGTCTGATAACACCCTTGAAGTACTTAAGGAGTACAGATGTAAGTTCCCGGAATTAATCGTTCTGGTGGCGACAGAACGCGGAAATATCGATACTGATCTTAACCGGGCAGTAATGGCAGCTACAGGTGACTATATCTGGACAGTGAGTGCCGATGATGTACTGATGTCGGGATGGTCCAAAGCAATTTATAGCCAACTCAAGGACCATGAACCAGACCTGATGCTTGTACCGGCCATTCATTGCGATATTCGTCTGAGGCCACGACGTGATTATCCAATTCTCAAGGAACCAGCTTTGGGTACATTTCGGACTGTAATTACTGATGATCATGATCTTTTAACATATCTTTCCAAAATGCGAACGTCTGAGGGGTTATTTAGTTTTTGCACCTCTTGCTTGGTTCGACGTAAGAGGCTTGAAGCAGCGCCACTGCTTGAACATCTAAATGGCACCTGTTGGCGATACGCAACCCGTTTGATTTGTATTTTGATCGAACATCAATGCGAGATAATTGTCCTACATCAACCTTGGATTTTAAAGCGTGGCGAAAACGATTCTTTTGCACGCTCTGGATTTATAAATCGGTTGAAGATCGCAACGGTAAATTGGGACGTTGCGATAACTTATTTGCATCAAGATTCCTTCGTTAGACATTCGATGTTGTTGCTTGTAAAGTCTGATATTCGTGTCTTAACATTGTTTTATATGTCTCAATTCGTTAGATGCGAAGAAGAGAGATTAATATACCGAGCCTGTGTCGAAAGCCGCTTAAGAGGAGTCGGTGGCCAAATACCGTTTTTGGCAAGAGTTTTGATTTCGATTCCGAGGTTTGTTCTATTGAAAAATTTTCTTACTTTGGCCAAACTGGTTCTGCGCTTTTTTCAACAACTTATATGGTTATTGAAGCTTTCGCGTCGGTATTGAAGGGGTGTAAAATATGTCTTCCCCTGTTACTAAGATATTTATACTTGCCTACTTCTTACCAGCGTGGTTCGCTTCACTGATGTCATGGGGCGAGCAGCGGACCAGTGAAGGGTTCGAAGCTGCCCCAGAGTGGTTCCAGATAGCTAAATTTGGAGTTCAAATCACTGCAATTCTGATCCTATTTATACCATTGAAACTTAGGTCTAAGCCGTCGCTTAGTTCTATTGTACTTGCAGTTGTCTTTTTGCTTTCAACTTCTTTGGCAGATCCAGTATTGGAGGCCGAATTTATTTTACTAAGTTCTTCTGTTCAAATTGGATTGCTTGCTTTATTCTTGCTCTTTTTTAAACCCTCTGCCGATTTTGGTCCCGGTGATTTGCGTTTTTTATTTTTGTTGTTTGTAATTGGATTTCTTCTTCAGACCACCCTCTACTTTGGTTTTGATCAATTGCCTTCTCATTCTATAACAAACGTTATTGTACGTTTTAATGGCGTCACTAACGATAGCCTTTCAACGGGAATATTACTCACGCTATTGGTGCCTTGGGCGGTTGTGAGTGCTCATAGATTGTCGGCGGTGGCAGTACTATTTATGATGTCTGCACTTACAGGTAGTTTATTTAGCATCATTGCTGTGCTGTCAGCGGTTTTGTGTTATTTAGTATTGTGCCGTCTTTACATTTTTGCATCAACCCTCATTATATTTTTACTAAGTCTAATATTCTTATTGAAAGAGTGGTTAATTTTTCTGTTCGATGTGAAGCTTTTATCGATCGTAACTCATATGAGGGTATTCATCAATTTTTTCAACATGGATTTAAATCAACCAACTCATTCATGTTCTGTAGAATTCTGTGAATCTTTTTTAGAAGTTTCTTGGCATTTAAGTCCTGTTTATGGGATGCTCTTCTATGGGCTGATGTATACGTTTAAGAAACGCTTATTTTCAGTAAGACGGCCGGAGAATGATATTACCCGTCATTCTCTGTTTGTGTTTTGGTTGGCGTTGATGGCTTCAACTTTTGTCCATCCTCTGCCGCTGATTCCTTTTGCTACTCCCTTGTTTCTGATTTTTTGCATTTTATATGCAAATAGACATGAGTCATATAGATTTAAGGATGGTTTACATAACCCCCGCTTAAGCTTGAGTTGATGCGTAAACTTTTGCGTGCATATTTTCGTAAACCAGCACCGCATAACTTTGATTCCGGGCTCATGTGTGGACTTGTCACTGTTTGTGCGGTGTAGCCGAGCGCACAAGGCGCGCTTTTTTGTTACCTGCGAGTATGCTCAAAGAGAAGAGCGTTGTAGAGGTTATAGAGGCAGCGCGGCAGCTCAAAGCGGTTGCGCGGCACTGGCGTTTTATGCTGGCAGGAGCAGCAAGAAATGACAACCCTTCTGCGATTGGCTGGGGCATGTGGGATGACATGATCCCCTTTTTTCACGTAGGTATGCCCAAGTCGCTGCTTGAAGCCGCGGCCGCAGGTTGCGCTGCGCTGACGATCGGTGTAACCGGATGCAGCGAAGCGGTTGAGCCAGGTGTGACTGGCAATTTGTTTCAGACTTGCGACAGCAGTTCGTTGTCCAAGGTCTTGCTTTCGTTGATCGAGGATAGGCAGCGTCAACAGTTGTATGGTGCTAAGGGGCAGGAATGGGCGAAGGCAATTTTTTCAGCAGTGTCTTTGGTCAGCCAGACGGTAAATATTTACGATGGAGTATTGCGGCATGACTAACTTGGCCAAGCGTCTCATTTTATTAGAGCTCAACGAGATTAATTTCGATGTGGTCGGTAAGTATGTGGCGGCTGATCCAGCACGGTTCCCTGCGCTCAAAAAGTTGTTGTCCTGTCCGAGTATTCGCACCAGTTGCGAAAAGCGATACGAGGAGTTGGAGCCTTGGATTCAGTGGGCTTCTGTGCATACCGGTAAAACCTATGCCGAGCATGGTGTGTTTCGCCTGGGGGATATGGTGGGCACGCAAGTGCCGCAAATTTTTGAGCAACTGGAGAGCGCTGGCTTGAAGGTAGGTGCCATTTCTGCAATGAATGCGGAAAACCGGCTCAAGCGACCTGCCTATTTCATTCCTGACCCTTGGACGCAGACGTTAGCCGACTCGTCGTGGTGGAGTCAGGCTTTAGGGCAAGCTGTTTCACAGGCGGTGAATGACAACGCGCAGGCTCGCATCACAAACAAGTTGGCGTTGCAGGTCGTGTTAGGCCTGTTGCGATTTGCGCGTGTGGCTCATTACCAAAAGTACCTATCGCTGGTCTTGCGGTGCCGCAGCAAGCCTTGGCTCAAGGCTTTGGTGCTTGACTTGCTGCTTCACGATGTTCATTGGAGTATGTTCAACGCTAAGAAGCCCAATTTTTCGACACTATTCCTGAATGCGGGTGCCCACATTCAGCATCACTACTTTTTCAACGCCGCGCCGCTGCGCAAGGAATCGCCGAACAGGAATCCCACCTGGTACGTACCTGAGAACGCAGATCCGCTGGCTGATGTACTGGGTTTATACGACCTGATTGTGGGTGAGTATTTCGAGCGAAATGACACTGATGTGTTACTGGCTACTGGTTTGTCGCAAAAGCCGTATGACAGAGTGAAGTTTTACTACAGGCTCAACACGCATGCAGACTTTCTACGCGGCTTAGGTATTGTATTTAGCGGGGTGTTCCCGCGCATGACGGGGGACTTTTTGATCGAGTTTGAAAACGCCCAGCAGGCCCTTGCCGCACAGGATGTTTTGGCTGGAGTGCGCGTGTTAAGTTGTGATGAGCCCTTGTTTGGCGAGATTGAAAACCGTGGCAAAAGCTTATTTGTCATTCTGACGTTCCCACAGGAAATTACCGCGGAAACCCAGTACCAAGTGGGTGACAGAAAAGCAGCGTTGTTGCCCGAGGTGAGCTTTGTTGCAATCAAGAACGGCATGCACCAGGAAGAAGGCTTTGCCTTTTTCACGGAAGGTGCTGCAAGGTATGCTCCCATTGACCAGTCGCATGTAGCGCAGTTGGGGGCTACTATCATGAGCTATTTTGGCGTGAACGGCCGAGCGCAAGCAGGATTAAATGCTCAGCTACTCTTGGCCCTGGCAGTCGATGAATTCGGATAGCTATCGCTGACGTTTTCGCCTTGCGGTGGGGTTTTTGGCCCCTGGAATCCCTCTGGATCCCACGGCCAGATGCCATCGCCCCAGCGGTTTATTACCATTCGCACCATCGTCTTAGACAGCGTGTCCGTTATGCGGTCAATGAAATCCAATGATCGCTGTGCGTCGCGACCGCGCTTTTCGCGTCTCGTTCGTAAGTCACCCCTTCATGGAGCGCCATCATCTCAGCGCCTTCTTTCAGAACGGGCGACGCATTGAACACCCATTCGACAAAGTCGATCTCCTCCGGCGTCCAGTGGCAGGCGGCGGAGTCGAGGTAGTTAACCGCCCATTCCGGGCCACACATGTTGTTGGCGTTCCAGTACAGATGTTCTGACAGCACCGTGCGCCCGTTCAACCCCTCCGTAATGTAGGGGTTGGCGGCAATGCCCCCCCGCAGTTGGGTGCAGGTCGCCACATAGTCCCCCTCCCGAAACGCAATCTGCGCGGCCTGGTGCAAGTGCGCGGGTGGGTTGGGTGCGCCTTTGAGGCATTCCTTCATGGCGGCCCAGAGACCTCTCTGCGCCCTTTTCTTCTCATCATGTGCCCGCTCGCCGAAAGGGCTATCGAGTGCAGGTGTGCCGCCCGTGCGCGGCGACCAGATCGATCTGGTTGGTCCAGATGCCGCCTGTTGATTCATCTGCACAACTGAGCCGTGATCGCGTCGAACACAAAGCTGCTGCTTCGATGAATGTTCGGGCTACTCGGTTGTGGACAAGTCTTTCGTGTCTGCGATTTTTCGCTTCTTATGGGTACCACATCAAAACTGACCAACTGCGATATAGACAGCGAACAGTAGGGCCAGGAAGAGGGTCTCGCCCACCAACAACACTGAGGGCCGCCATCCCAACGAAGCGAGCTCACCCAGTGACGTTCTGATACCGGCTGCGGCAATCGCCACTACCAAGGCCCAACGCGAAATACTGCTGGATACCTCCACCATAGGCGGGGGAATCCAGCCCAAGCTGCCAGCGGCCATCAAGGCAGCGAAGGCCACCAAGAAGCCCGGAACCAGCGGGGTAACCGGTTGCGCAGACGACCCCTCTTTTACTGACGGCTGCGAGTTACGCACAAGCCACGCCACAGCCACCACCACGGGCATCAGCAACAAAACGCGGCACAGCTTGACCAAGGTGGCCGCATCCGCGGCCTCAGGGCCGATGAGCGTACCGGCAGCCACCACTTGCGCCACATCGTGAATCGTGCCGCCCAAAAAAATACCCGCTTCACTGGGCGCCACAGCCAAGGCCTTGAGCGCAAACGGGTATAGGACCATCGTCACCGTTGACAGCACGGTCACGCCCACCACCACCAGTAGGGTAAAGCGCTGATTCTCGCGGGTGGGTGGCAATGCGGCGGCGATCGCCATGGCTGCGGATACACCGCAAATCGCGACCGCGCCCCCAGTCAGGAGACCGACGTCACGTTGCCAGCCCATCCGGCGGGCCAGCATCACGCCGCTGGCCATCGTCAAAAAGACGGCCAATACGATGAAACCCAGCGTGGCCCAGCCCAGGTTCGCGGCATGTTCGATGGTGATGCGAGCGCCCAACAGGGCCACCCCGATACGCAGCACGGTTCGACTGCAGAAGTCCAGCCCAGGCGCCACCTGAGCGTTGGCGGCCAGAAAGTGCAGGCTCATACCCAACAGCAGTGCGTAAAGCAGTTGGGGGCCTCCAAACTGATGCGATAGGAACGTGGCCGCCGCGGCCACCACCAAACAAGCCAACACCCCGCGGCTCAGGCGCTGCAAGCTGTGGTTCAGAGGACCGGTCACCGTGAATTGCGCGGGTCAGGCGTTCGCTAGACGCCGAATCTGTTCCGCGAGCGCATCGGGGATTTCGACCCCCTGCTCCTGAGCTTGGCGCTCAAGGCTCAGACGCCGCGCGCCAGGTAGGCGAACATCGGGGTCCTGCAGCATTTCGCTCATCAGGACTTCTATGCGGCTGAGATACGAGGCAGATCCGGCCAAAGCCTCAGGGTCGATCAGCACAAAGGCTTGACCAATGCGCGGCTGATTGCCTTCATTAACAAAGAAGGAGGAGGCTTCAAAGCCGAACTGCGCGCCAATGACAGCAGTTACCAGTAACTCCACAACAAGAGCCAGCATGGCGCCCTTGCTGCTGCTGGCCGCACCTACGGGCAACATCGAGCCCCCCATACCGGCCTTGGGGTCGGTGGTGGGCTGACCCTGCGCATCCAGTGCCCAGCCCAGGGGAATGCTTCTCCCTTCTTTGGCTGCCACCATCAACTTGCCACGAGCCACCTCCGAAAGAGACAGGTCGATCATCAAGGGGTTGGCATCCCGGCGTGGGAACACGGCCGCAATTGGGTTGGTACCGAAAATGGGATGAAGACCACCAGCCGCAGGCATCGCCGCCGGTGAATTGGCCAGCCCCAGGGCGACAAAGCCCGCCTTCGCAGCGGGCCGCAGGTGGTCTACCACCACCCCGCAGTGGTGGCTGTTGATCACGCCCACCACACAAACACCAAACTCGCGGGCCACGGCCATGCCTTCGTGTACCGCCAATCTGCAGGCGCCAAAAGCCAGCCCGCATCCTGCATCCACCACCAGCGCGGCGCCCTTGCGCTTGGTGACCGTGGGTACCGCACCGCCAAAAGCTCGGCCGTTGCGCAGGTGGGTGGTGTATTGGGGCAGACGCGAAAGCCCGTGGGAGGCTAAGCCTTGCGCCTCAGCCATGACCAGGCCCTGCGCCGTGGCGCGAGCCATTTCGGGGTTGGCACCAGCACGCGCCAGCGCCTGCTCAGCCCATTCGCTAGCCTGCTTCAATGTGATGCGCGTCATGGCGGTCAGTAAGGAGTGATTGATGCGGGCCGCTCAGGCCGATGGGGAGCCAAGCGCCTGCAAGATACGCTCGGCAATCAAGCTGCTGACACGTTCATTGGACTCGGTGCTGACGCCTGCGATGTGAGGGGTGAGGATCAGGTTGGGGCAGCCTGCAAAGTGCGGGGTGGCTGGCAGAGGCTCCTGCTCGAAGACATCCAGAGCAGCCCCGCCCAGGCGATGGGCCCGCAGCGCCTCGGCCACGGCCTGCTCGTCCACGACACCGCCTCGTGCGGTGTTGATCAATACCGCATGTGCCCGCATACGGGCCAAGCGATCCGCGTTGATGAGGTGCCGAGTGCTGTCCACCAGCGGAACGTGCAGGCTCACCACATCGGAAGTCGCCAGCAGCGTTTCCAGGTCCACGCACGCTGCCTGCTGCTCGGCATAGGCGGGGTGCGAGGCGGGCATCATCGGGTCATGAGCCTGGATCTTCAGGCCCAGGCCCCGTGCCAACCGCGCTGTCAGCTGACCGATGGCTCCGAAGCCGACCAGCCCCAGGGTTTTGCCGTCCGCCTCCAGGCCCTGCGACGCAGCCTGCCGGGGCCACTGTCCCTGCGCAACTGCATCAGCGCACTGATACGCACGGCGCAACAGCAGCATGGCCGTGGCGATTACATACTCGGCAACCGAAAGTGCGTTGGCTCCGGTGGCTGGCATCACCGTCATGCCTCGTGCTTCGCACCCATGAACGTCGATATTGTCCAGCCCCACGCCCAGGCGCCCAACAATGCGGCAGCGCTCAAGCGCAGCCAGCAACTCCCCTCGCACCTGGGTTCGGTTACGCACAACCAGCACATCAGCATCACGGGCCAACAGTATCAACTGACCCGGTTGGTCCACAAGCTTGGGGTCGTAGACCACCTCATGGACCGCCTGAAGCCGCTGAACTGACGGCAGGTCCATGAACTCGGTGATGATGATGCGTGCCACTGGCATGTCCCCCGATCAAGCCGACTCAAACAGACGGGTGAGCACGAACTCCCGATGCCCGAGGGCCTCGGCTGCAGTCAATCGTCCGTTAGCCGTGCGAAGCATGCACTCCAAGAGCTTGTCGCCAGCTTGGTCAAGCGTGATCTGGCGCTGCAGCAGGCCCGAGCTGTCCACATCAACGTGTTCGCTCATCAGTCGTACCGTGCGGGGGTTGGCGCAAATCTTGATGACCGGCAGGATCGGGTTGCCGATCACATTGCCCTGACCAGTGGGGAAGAAGTGCACCGCATAGCCTGATGCTGCGCACAGGGTCACCATTTCGGCTGCCGCAGACGAAGAGTCCATGAACCACAGACCCGGATGTGTGGGCATCTCGGCCTTGTCGATCACGCCGTCAACCGTGCACTTCTTGCCAATCTTCTGGATGTTGCCCAGGGCCTTTTCCTCAATGGTGGTCAGGCCGCCGGCGATGTTGCCCTTGGTGGGCTGGCTCTCGGAGAGGTCTGTGGTCTTGTGGCGGTTGATCATGTCCTGGTAGCGGTTGAACATGAACATGAACTGCTCGGCCACCTCGGGCGTCTTGCAGCGCTCCACGACGATCTTCTCGCCACCGGTGATTTCGCTGGTTTCACCGAAGCACAAGTAATTGCCCAGTGGGTGCAGCTTGTCAAAGGCATTGCCCACGGTGGGGTTGGCACCACAGCCACTGGTGGTGTCGCTCTCACCGCATTTGGTGGAGACCCACAGTTCGCTGATCGAGCACACCTCACGCTGCTTTTCGCTGGCCCACTGCACGTACTCGCGGGCTACTTTGCTGGCCTTCATGATGGTGGCATGGTCTCCATGACCTTCGATGCCGAAGCCTGAGACCGGCTTGCCGGTGGCTGCGATGCCGTCAACCACTTTTTTGGTCCAGCCATCTTCGATTCCGATGACGACCACCGCAGCCACATTGGGGTTGCAACCGGTACCGATCAGGGTACGGAAATGGAGGTCCAGGTCGGCGCCGAACTGCAGGCGACCATAAGGGTGTGGGATGGCCAGAGATCCCTTGATGTTGTGCGCCACGGCCTCGGCAGCAGCGTTGGACAGGTCGTCCAAGGGCAGGATGATGACGTGGTTGCGCACGCCAACTCGGCCGTTTTCACGGCGGTAGCCCATAAAGGTGGTGTCTTTGGAGATCACAGACATGATACGGTCCTTGGAAATGAGGGAATGAAGCGTGAGGCGGCCAGCGCCGCGATCACCAGCGCTTGGTCTTGATGTTGTGGACGTGGGCGTGTTCGCCAGCGGTGATTGCAGCCACCACCTTACCCATGTCGATCCCGTACTTCCACACCGTGTCACCTACGGCCATATCCTTGAGGGCGACCTTGTGGCCGATGGGAATGTCGGCCTTGGCCACCACTTCGGTCATACGGTCTTCGTCCATGATCCAGCCCTTGAGGGTTTGGCCACTGCGAACGCCTTCCACCACCACCACCGCCACGGTATCCCGGGCGTCGTGCAAAACAAAGTGAATCATCATTGCTCCTCTGCGATAGAACGGGCGTGACTTTGATGCGAACAGAACTGTCCGTCAATCAAGTCATATAAATGACTTGATTGAGTCGGAAGATTCTGGATATGCTCGGTGTTATGCAGGATGCCGGAACAAAGTGTTTGGACCGTCTGAGTCAAGACGGAGGATCGCTGTACCTCCAGGTCAAACGCGCGCTGCTGACGTGCATCGAGTCACGGGTGTGGTTACCTGGAGACCAGTTGCCCAGCGAGACGCTCATTGCCGGTCAACTGGGCGTGAGCATAGGCACGCTGCGCCGCGCAGTGGACGAACTGGTGC